>Ga0208957_1000239_pt1 | contig 47635 bp, 62 predicted proteins | sample RifOxyA1_FD_184029 | JGI IMG/M metagenome (GOLD analysis project Ga0208957, IMG submission 184029) | Groundwater microbial communities from Rifle, Colorado - Rifle Oxygen_injection A1 (SPAdes) | ecosystem: Environmental > Aquatic > Deep subsurface > Groundwater | place: Rifle, Colorado, United... | reverse complement strand
GATGGCCATGTGGCGGCACGGCTGGGCAATATGGGATAGGTCCATGGCAATCAATGGTTTACCGCCCTATTGGTGAAATCGGCGACCATTTCGGTAATGACCGGCTGCGCCGATTTGCCGCTCGCCACCAAAATGGCGAGCGGGATCGCGGCGGCAACAATCAGGCCACCGGCCAGAACCAAAACCAATCCCAATAAACAGAACCCGAAAAGGCACACCACTAGGGTCAATGTCCAGATAACGACTCTCATGGCTTCTCCGCCACCGCCTGCCAGCCCCGGAGCAGCTGGCAGACCAGGCCGGCCTCGGGTTGGGCCGGGTCATCGCCGCAGGTGAACTCCACCAGGCGGCCGTCGGGGCAGCCGACGAACAGGCCGCCGGCGTAGCCCACGGCGTCGCCGCCGCCAGCGGTCCAATCGACGGTGAATGCCGGCGCCACGGTGAGCACAGTGCAGCCGCTCAGATAGTCGCCAGCGGCCGAAAACGCGGCGCGGCTTGATTCGGCGATGAAAGCCTTGTCGAGCCCGGCGCAGCCGGAGAAAATGGCGCACAGGCCAAGCGCGGCGGCAAATCTGCTCATTGTTTTTTCTCCTTTAAATTGCTTATAACATCCCGGACCAAATCACCCCGGCTCCCGCCGGCCAGGCCGGCCGCCACCAGGCCCGCCCCGACCACCGGCTGGCCGGTGAAGCAGAGCACGATCCCGCCGATGACGGCGGCCAGCTGGATCGCCGTGGTCGCCAGATCGGCGACATTCATGGGCTCCCGGAAGGCGTTGCGCGGGATCAAGCGGCGCGCGCGCGGATCATTTTTGTCGTAGATTATCGGCATTTTTTCTCTCCTTAAAAATAGGGACCAAAGTCCAAACCTTCATCGACGTACTTTTCCACCTTATGGAAATTGTTCATGTTTACGTCGTCTGCGCCTCCACTCTCACATTCAAGCCACGTCAACCCGTCCCGCAGGTAATCACATTTCTGCCGCACCTCGGGATGATAATCTTCCAGGCATTCGGCGACACGAAATTGCCCCTGGAAAACAAAGGATCTAAAATCACAAAAACATGGTTTTGTGATACGATTTCTTGAATACTGAGTCGTGATTATCTCCAGAGGTGACCATATTAATTTTGGTATCCGAAACATTATTATTCCGCCTTGACCTTGGTGGTTTTCCGCGGCTCCAAACACTCCACTGGCGGAACTTTCGCCAGTTCAATCAACAAGTTAGCCTTGAACGCCGCGCCGCCGTCGCCCATCGCAGTCGCCGCCGCCGTGATCGCCTCAATCAGGCCAGCATACAATACTGGTAGCGCGGCCGCGCCAGACCCTCCCAGCTTGATGTCCGGGCAGTCAACCTCGGTGGACGTGGCCGCCGTCATATTCACCCTGTTGCCCCAGGTGACCAATTCGGAGCCGGCTGTATTCATTTGCCAGTGCGGGGTGACAGCCGTTACCACGTCTTGCACATACGGGAAACCGGCGTCCCACCAATCATAGGCGATGCGCACGATGGAGCCTACCCCGAGTGAGGCGAGGTAGGCAGGAAGCGGAATTTCGGAGAGGACCGGCTGGGATGTATCATCCTCGCCGGTTTTTTTCAGCGGCTGGACAGTAGCAGTACCCGAATAGGATGAAACAACCCGGGCGCGGCCCGTGAAACGACGCGGAAAATGTGACTCCAGAAACGGGAAAACGGAGACGGCGAGGTGATAAAACGCCCGTCGCAGGGACTGGGGGTCAGCGCTCATGACGGCCCCCCCTCTCCCGTATCAGCCGCGCCAGACCATCCCTGATATAGATCGCCTTTGGGTGGCGCTCCTGGCGCCGCCAGCGGTAGACGGTGACGGGGGAGACCCCAAGCTCCCGGGCGATATGCGCCGCCCCGCCGGCGGCCTTGATGACCCGCTCCCAGGCGTCGGCCTGGACGCGGGTGGAGTCCAGACCAGCATACAGATCGGATTGCCATTCCGCCCGCGCCACGTCCCAGACGATGGGCGGCTGCCCGGGGATGGTCAGGACCGTGATTTTTGCGTCCATAAAACCTCCAGTCCGCTCCATCGTATACCGTCGGTATGCGCCTGTCAAGCTATTTTTTCAAGCTCCAATACGGTCCCCCAGGGCCTAGAGCCGTGCGACGCCGACGCGACCCGGAACGTCCCCGACAGCCGAGAGTGGTCCACCCGCACGGTATCGCCATGCCATATCCATGGCGCGAAAACCACGGGGAGCCGCCAGTAGGGTATCTCCTGCTCCTGGTGCGCCTCATCCCACTGCTGGCCAATCGTCGGCTCCGCACCCGTCTCGATCATATCGTAGGAGAGGCGGCGTGTATCCGCTTCAGGTTGCCCCATGATATTCTGGCGCTCGACGAACGTGGTGGTTGTGGGCTTACTGAACGCGGATGCGGATATTTCCGCGCCGAAAAAGAACCCCCCGGCGCGGTCAAAAAATATCGGCGGCTGGACGCCCCAGTCCTGCGACGCCTGCTCAATCGCCTGCTGAACGGTCATGTTGTAGCCATTCCACATTGGCTTGACTATAGCGTATTGGCCGACATAAATATCCCGAACTCCGGCGAAAGTTAAAACATGACGAACAACCTGATCCAGGGTAACGTTTTTGTAAGAAACTTTGCCGGTCAAGAGCATGAATTTGGCGCCCAGTTCAAACCACTTGTCCTTGATGTCGATCATCCCATTGCGCGCAGGCGTGTCGCTTGTGAACATGCTGAACTGGCGTACAGTAGTGGGCTCATCGGCATATCCCATTTCCACGGTCACCGGGCTGTAGGGCGCCGGGTACGTCTCATCGGCCGCCCAGCGGAAATCGTCGGGAAGTTGAAACGACCCGAAGTCCGCCTTGTGGTATCTCCCGACGGTCAGGTCAACGCCAACGATAGGCAGCGCGCGGCCGGCCACTGTCACCGTGGCGTAGGGGCGGCGTAGGGATATGCGGCTCATGGCGAGGAGAAATCAATGTTAAATTCAGTATACTCCTCGAAGTCCAGGGAGACCTCCATCCACTCGGCGCCGGGCGGGTTGCGCATGTTGTGCGACACGAAGACGATTTTGTCTAGGCCGTAAATGTTCGCAAGCTCGGAGTCGATGCGCCAGATGGCCCGGGCTCCGCTTATGGAGTCAAACCGCCTGAAAATATCAACAATATCCCGCAGTTCGTCGTAGCAGGTCCGGTTGCCGACCTCCAGCCCCATCGCTTCCGCCAGCGCCAGGCCGCCCTCTACCAGTGCGCCAGACGTGAGATTTTCAATCGTCCGGTCGGAGAGCAGCAGCCGCCGCAGTCGAATGCGCAACGGGGCGCGACCCCGCTCCTGTAGCAGCACGCCGTCCGCTCCCAGGATTTGGATAGCGTCGGCGCGCCAAGAATCCGTCACGTCCTCACCCGCCCAGAGGCCCGGAAGCTTGATCGGCGTGTTTGGCGCGTCGCTCGGATAGAGCGAAATTTCCGCCAGATCGTCAAGCTTATCCGTGTAGTAAAGAAAATTAACAGTGGCGATTTGGGCGATGGTGGATTGAGGGAACTCAGGCATGGGCGGCCCCCAGCAGTTCGGCGACCAGAATGTCAGATGCCTTGCGGGCCTCGAACAAGTCCGCCGCCTGAACAATCAGTGTTCCGTTGAACTCAATTTTGGTGTCGTAGTGCTCGCCGCCACCAGTCCCGCCGCCCCCGGCTGCGCCCCCGCCCGCGCCCGTAGCATCTGCGCCCTTGCCTGCGATGGTCGCCATGGTGCGCTGAAGGAAGGATGGCTTGGGCGCGCCTTCTTCACCCGGCTTTTCAGGGTCCGACCAACTGAAATCGCCAAAGTGTTTACTCAAGAGCGCTTTGTCATGCGCAACATTCTTGTCCCACAACTTGCCAGCAGCATCAAACAGCGCGGCGTTCGGGACACCAAGCGCCTTCAGCAGGCTTTTTCCCAGCGGTGTTGATTCAATCAGGGAAACTATCCACTTGATAGCACGAGTAAAAATCTCTTTTATTCCGGTTACCGCTGTGGAAAACATCCCGGGGATTTTTTGGGCTACTTCGCCCAGCCAATCGACGGCGCTGAAAAGGGCAGGGAACATGTCGTGCAACAGCGCCCATGAACGCTTAATCACCTCGCCCAGCTTGTCCCAGTAGACAATCACCCCGGCGACGGCGACGGCGATGGCGCCCATGGCCAGCGCAATCCACCCCAGCGGAGTCGCCACGAACACGGCGTTGAGCGCCAACCAGGCGACCTTGGCCGCGAAAATTCCAACCACCAGACCGCCCAGCGCTCCGCCAATCAGCGGAATCAGTACGAGGAACTGCCGCGCCTGTGGCGATAAGCCTTCCCAGGCGTAAATCAGGGCGTTCACCGCGACGATAGTTGCCTCAATCGCCGGCCTGAAAATCTCCGCGAAAGTGCGGCCCAGCACAATCTGAAGAGTTTCAACCGAGCCTTGAAGCAATATTTTCTGGCCGCTCCAGGTGTCCAGCAGGATTTTAGCCATTTTCTTGGCTGTGCCCTCAGCATTGGCCAGTTCGTGGCGATAATAATTTATCGCGTCAGCGCCCTTCAAAATCTCGCCCGTGCTGGTGGTGATACCCTGATTGATTTGCTTGATTATCGCGTTGATCGCGCCGCCGCCATACCGCCCAAAAATATATTGGAGCTTGTTTTTTGCCGCAGCGTCGGACATACCCTCCATAGCAGAGCGAATATCCAAGACAATGTCCAAATATGGTCTAAATACTCCATTCGTATCAACGGCAATCCCCTTCCCAAGTTTCATCAGCTTATTTTGCACTCGGCTGCTGACCATCCGCTCCATCGACACGGCAACCGCAGTCGCGGCCGTCTCCGTTCGCAGTCCGGTGTTTTTGACGAATCCTAGCGCAATGGCGGTCTCACTTAGCGACTGACTGAGGCTGTGGGCTCCACGCGCGGCCGTAGCGAAAAGCAATGGAAGCTCTCCGGCTGACACATAAAAACTGTTGCTCATTTTTATAATCTGATCCGTAGCCAAACCCGCGTCTTCAACAGCCGTCCCATATGATTTGATCGCCTTAACGACCATGCCCGCCGACTCCGCTACGCTCATGAGTCCACCGGATGCTGCGGCCAAGTCTAACGATGGGAGTAGTAGTTTTGTTATATCGTCCGGCCGAAAACCGGCCAGACCAATATCTCTCATCCCGGCAGCCGCTTCTGTTGGGCTGAATTGCGTAGCGATGCCGGCGGCCAACGCCGCTTTTTCCATCGCCTTAAATTCCTGAGCATTCGCACCGATTGCGCCTCGTGTAAGCGCCATGATCTTCTCGAACTCGCCGAACTTGTCGGCCAGTCGATTGCCCACCCCCAACGCGGCGAACCCCATGATGGTGAAGGCCGCACCTACGCCCAGTACGGCCATGCGAATATCTTTGAAGCGCCCGAAAACCTTCTCGCCCAGCTTGTTGATGCTGTCCAGGCCGTGCGTCAAGCCGTCCTTTAACTGCAACCAGACGCCTAATTTGTAGATACTATCCACGTCGTCTGGCCCTCCTTCCGCCCGGTGGAGCACTGGCGGCCCGGCTGCCGCCCCCGCTCTTGCCGCCCTTCTTACCACCGCCAAAGCCCAGCCCAACGCCGCCAGCGATAATATCCCTAAGCATTTCAATGGCTTTGGCGGCGGTCTTCTGCAACGCTTCGTAATCCTCCTGGTAGTCAATCACCCGCGGATCAATGCCGGTAATCCGCCAGGTCAGCCAATCATCCCACGCAACCGGGTCATCGTCGGGGTCGCCAAATGGCGGTAGCGCTAGGGTTTCGGCGTCATCGTCCCCGACGGAATGAATTTTTTTGAGGCGCGGAAACCCCCACCGCCAACGACCTGCTCCCGCGCCAGCGCCGCGTAAAGGCTGATCGCATGACCCGGCTTCTCACCCAGCCAAGCGGCAATATCACTCGGTTTGGCACAGTCCGCGCAAATCACAAACATCGTGTCCATCATCCGTTCGGAGTTGGCGTTGCGCGTTCGGGCGAGGTCGGCCCGGGTGAAACGCCGGAACTCCACCGGGTCGGCGACACCCGGTAAAAACATCCGTAGCGGTCCCTGCACGGACTCGCCAATGGCCAGGTCCCTGGTGATCTGATCGGCGTTGAACCCGAGGTCAACGAGAATTTCGCCCAGAACGTCGGACTCCAACAGCGGATGGTCCGTGATCGCCCGCTCCCACTGATTCCGCAGCGCGCCGTCCGGAAAAACCATTTCCGCCAAGGAATCCAGCATCTTGGCTGGTTTGGTCACCATCGCGGACCGCGCGAACGCCTGTAGCGGCCTGTTGGCGGGATAAGCCCAATAGACCACCACGGTCCCATCGTTGCTGGTTTGCTCGCGGATTTCCCGGCCCAGTTTCTCACCCGCGAGAATCAGTTCTGGCTCCTCCATGTAGCGCATATTATACCCCCACCTCAATTGGTTCACCCATGTACTTGAAGGCCAACGTTACCTTGGCCGCGTCGGCGCTGCCAGCGCTGCCCAGACTGCGAGAACGCCGCTCAAATTTCACGCGCGGCAGGGTCAGCGTGGCCGCCACCGCGCCCGCATCATACAACGTTGCGATGAGCGGAAACGGCTCCAACCCGTAGACGCTGCCCGCCAGAGCCGTCGCCGCCAGATTCAGCCGAAGGTAGCTGTCCTCGTGCATTTCCAGGCTCCCGGAGCCCGAGAACCCGCCCTGGGTGTAGCCGCGCGGCAACCGGCCCTTGCCGTGCTGCAACTCCACCGGCATCTCGTCCTCATAGGTCAGCGTGGTGAATCCCACGTTGACCCCGGGCATCCCAGAGATTTCCAGGTCGCCCCAATCATACATTTTGCCGTTCACTTCGGCGCCCATTTTATTGCTCCTTTTGGCGTTATGCCGCCACGCGCTCGGTCATGGTCAGGTTGGCGGTGATCTCGCTGGCCTTCGACAGCGCGGTCAGGGTTATGTCCACTTCGAGGGAGTCGAGGACCTCCGGGTCGTCAACAACCTCTGCGGCGATGCTGGTCACGTACTGGCTCAGCCGCGAGGTCAACCAGGCGGTCAGGTCGGCGGAAAGGGTCGCCGGCTCCATAGCGGTCGCTTCGGCCCCGCTCATATCCACGTCGATATAGGGGAACAGCCGGGCGAAGACCTCGCCGCAGGCCAGGATCATGACCCGCATCCGGTCGAACATCTGGTAGGCGCTGGTGTTGCCGGCGTTGGTGCCCATGCGGCTCGGCCAGTAGCCCTGGGCGCCCTGGTAGCCGCGTATGAGTGAGCCGCCCAGCTCATTCAGCGTCTGGTTCTGGGCGTCGGTGAACTGGAGGGAATGGACCGTGCCGGAGAGCTTGTTGCTGGCGCCGTTGATGTAGGTCGCTCCAGCGGAGTCCGACAATTTGGAGAGCCGCGCCATGACGCCGTAGATGGAGCCGGCCGGGCTTTCGGCGCGGATTGTGGCGTCCCAGCCGGTGATGACCGGGTAGCCCAATATCCAGCCGAACCACTTCTTCGAGGTCGCGCTGGCGTGGGCATAGCCCTCGGTGGCGCCCTGAATGTCGGAGACGTATTCCGCGACGGTCTCCGCGATGTAGGCGGCGCCCGAATCGTGGTTGCGCCGGAACTCGCCGGTGAACATGCAGGGGGCCTTGAGGTCGAGCCGCGTCCCCGCCAGGGTGTTGAGCGCGGTCACGCCGGCCGGGGCGATTTTGTCGCAGATATGGATGGCCTCGGGCCAGGGGGCGGTCCCCTCGTCGAAGTACGCGGCCAGCTCGCCCAGAATGCTTCCGGCGGTGTCGGCGTCGCCCAGCGGAATGGACTTGGGGATGCATCCCCAGCTGTAGGTGTCTCCGGTTGCGGTCAGTTCGGCGGCGTGCTCGAACGTTAGGGTCAGCCCCAAGTCGGCGTCGATAGGCATGATGCCGGTAGCCGGAATGGTCACCGTATCCTCGTAGGTCTCGCCGCCGTCATAGCTGATTTTCGCCGTGGAGGTGCCTCCCGAAACCAGCGCACCCAAAACGATGGTCACGACGCATTCGACATGCCACTTGGCTGATCCGGTGACTACCAGTTCGCTGTCGCCGGTGCCCACCTGCGTCACCGCCGAATTGTACCCGGCGGTCCCCTGTGTGGCGCAGATGACCGTGATCGACCGCGATTTCTTGGTCGCCTCGGTGTAAAACTGGTTGAGGAACTCCCGCAACGGCCCCTTCCCGATCTCGGTGTCAAGGTCGGAGTAGCCGTTGACCTTCTTCCAACTGTTGGCGCTCATCGCCGTGCAATAGCCCAGCACGCCAAAGTTGTTGATCCGCGCGGTGGGGTTGACCGGCGCGGAGGCGTCGGCGACGTTCATGTCAAACGCGCCGTAAGCGATACCCATTTCGTAGCCTCCCTTAAGCAGCAGGCTCCGCCAGCGCGACGGAGAACGGTTTAACCAAGCGGTCCGTCAGGGCGTAAATCCCGTAACTGAACCGGATCATGATACTCCAAAAAACGTATTGCGCCTGAAAATTCTTCATGTACACCTGGCCGCTCGTGCGCCAGTCAATGTATGCGCGCAACGCCACAACATCGTCTTCGGCCTGGTCCGGTCGGGCCATGGTGTACGTTTGCGTTATGTAGCCAGGAAGGAGCGCGCGCAGCTTGGGTAGCACGGCATCGGCCGCCGCGAAGTCCTTGACGCACAGCAGGATTTGCGGCGTCCATTCGCAGTTGTCCACCCGCCTCCACTGGCGCCGATAGTAAGTTGCGCCCGCATCGGCGGAGAATATCGCCCGCGCCTCAACTATCCCCGACGGCGAGAAAACTTCCGCGACCTCGGTGTCGATTGCCCCGAACGGCGGAACCCAGGCGGCCGGTAGCGCGATTTTTCCCTCTTTGGTTTCAGTCAGCAGTTCCTCGAACAGCCGTCGCCGCTCCACCCGGTTGCAACCCGGGCCGGTCGGCGCCGCCGTTTTCAAAACTGTCTCCAGGTAGGAGTAAATCGTTTCGCGCCAGCGGGTCATGCTGACCCCCCGCGCCGCGCCGCCTCATCGATATGGCGATGCAGGATTTTGGAAATCAGCCGCTCCAGTCGCGGTCCAATCCCCACCCACTCACGCCCCACCTGGCCGGGATGTTCGACAGCGCGCGGGAAATGCCATCCCCCCGCGCCGAACCAGGCCAGCGTCTTGCGCCGCTTAGCCTCTATCGGATGTTTCTTGGTCCCCTTGTGGAAGTATGCGCCATGCAGCACATTGGTTCCCCAATGCACAACCGCCGCGCCCACGTCCACCTTCATCAAGAGTCGCAGCATCTGCCCACTCATGATCCCGGGCCGCGTCTTCCCCAGCCGCGCTTTATTGAGCACGGTATTCGGCCGCAGCTCAGCCCACGGCCGCTCGGTTGGCGTCTCCGCCCGCCGCACATTCGTCACGCTGTCGGCAATGCCCTCTTCCCCGATTTCACGCAAGACCGGCCCCAAATCGGATACTCTCCGAGTGAAGTCACGCATGAACCTGCGCCATTGATCCAACTCGCTCATGGGAAATAGTCCAGGTTACCCTCGGATTCAGAATCCGAGGTGTCGCCGCCAATCGTCAAAGTGCGCAGATTCGATTTGGCCCACACCCCTGGGGGCGCAGCAATCGCGCCGCCAGAGGGGAGCAACATCTTTCCGTCCCGGATGGCCTCAAGCATGTCCACGGCCCTATCGCACTCTTTCGTCGTCTCCTCACTCGGTACGCTGTACCGCGTAAAAAGAGCGCACACTGCAAGGTCGAGAGCTATTCCCCGCAGGAACGCCAGCGTGTCGGCGTCCGTCACTGGCAGCGTGGCGCGGCCCCGGATGTAACAGTCGATGCGGTAGGATACATCCTCGCAGGCGGCCGTAATACGCGCGGTGTTGACCGTCCCGTCGGGGTCATGCGCGCTCAGTTCCGCCAGCTTGTCCGCGTTCAGCCTGTATGTTTCGAGGTCCGCATAGGTGCAGTAGGCCATGAAGAGTACCTTACGCCAGCACGTTGGAGAACAGGTAGGCCGCCGGATAGGAGGTCACGACCGGCCGTTCGCAAGACCAAACGCGAACCTTGGTCCATCCGCCGTAGGCGTTCCGCTCGGGGACAATCTGCGGATAGCTCGACCTCGCGAATTTGTACCCAAATGAGGGACGCCGGATGTTGGCCTGGACGCTCTGTGCGACGTAGCCGAGCCAGAAATACTCGGTTCCCCACAGGCGCTCAACCGAGGAGTCGGCCGGCAGCATTTTGAACGCTTCGCCCACCAGGACGCGGTTGATTCCAAACTGCGCAAACCAAGTGCGCACATCGGGAGGACCAACGACGGCCGCGTTGGCGTTCGGCGCCAGGAATTGCGAATTTTTGAGCATCGAATACCAGACGCCCGGGCTCATCAGAACGGTATTCGCTTTCGCGCCCACATTGCCGCTGATGACCTCCAACGCGCCCACGAAATCGCCCTGGAAATCGCCGCCCGCAGCGTCCCACTTGGTTCCGGGCGAGCTGGTGTTTCCGCTTACGTACAAACCGGAGTTCATGACTATTTCGGCCGCGTCTGCCTCCAGCCAGAGCATTTTCTGCTCCATGAGGTACTCGACCAGGCCGGCCATAGTGGTCAGCCGCTCGGTCCCGGGCGTGGCCTCCTGCATCTCAGTATCGTCCACGGCGGTCGCAATCCAGCGATCGATGGTGGTGGCGGACCCCGTGGTGACGTTGCTCAGGAGCACCTGCGGCTCCTCCCCGGCGACGCGCAGGGCGATTGCCCTGTTGTCGATCCACGCCTCTTTTCCGAATATCGGATACTCGAAGGCGCGCGCCGAAACGGGTATCGTCGGGAACAACATGTCGGCGATGTAGTCCTGTCCCCTGTACTCCTGCGCGATATTGGTCAGCACCGGATCAACCAGGCGCAGGGAATCGGCCCGGTCGGCGAACGAGCGGGCCACCCGGGCCGCGATGGATTTGCGCTGATAGTCACGCGCGAATTTGCTCCACAGCCTATCGGCGAGCCCAGCGTCGGCGGCCAAAGTGTAAGCCGACCCGCGTTGATCGTTCCTTCCAAATTCTATTCTGCTCATTTTTGCGTATACCTTTCAAAATGGGGGCTGGAGCCCCCGGAAATGGTTAGTCGGTCTGCCGCAGGGTCAAATGGAACGACGCGCGGCCCTCGACAAAGGCGGCCGTGCACACGCTGCATTTGATGGTCAGCACGGCTGCGGCGTTGCCCGTGTTGGCGGCCGTGATGTCGGTGGACGCCTGGCGCGCGCCCAGCGTGAACGTTCCGGCCAGCTGCAACGAGCCGCCGGTGACCGGATTGGCTCCGATGTCCAGCACGCAGGTGATGTCCTTCGCCGGCGTGGTGACCGCCTTCGTGACCACCGCGTCGAACTTGACGATCTCGAACGCGAATCCGGGCAGATAGTCGGTGATGATGTCCTGCACGCCCACGATGTCGGCCAGATCGACCTCGAACGGAATCTGGACCAGCGGCTTGGCGGCGACGGCCAAGTGTATCACGTCGACAGAGCCGTCCACATACTGCGGCGAATCAACCGAATCGGCGGACATATGCACCAGGTCGATTGAACCATCGACGTACTGGTCGGAGTCCACGGAGTCGGCCGACATGTGCCCCAAGTCGATTGCTCCGGCCGCGATCTGCGGGGAGTCCACGGCGAGCAATCCGATTTGCGCGTTTTCCACCGCCAGCAGCGCCAATTGCGGCGTGTCCACCGCCAGCAGCGCGATCTTGCCGGTGGTGATTCCGAGGTCCTTGACCTTCACCTCGCCGGTGACAGCGGTAAGCTCAATGGTGGAGTTGTCCGGGTTGACCACGAGCGACACGCCCGCGCCGCCGCCCAGGCCCGAGGCCGCAGCCGGAGCCGCGACGCGAGCCGCGCCCGCGTTCAGTTCCAGGCCCACGCCCACCGCGCCAGCGCCCAACTTGGAGACACCGACTCCACCGTCCGCGATTTTTAATTTTCCGGTGACGGCCGTCGCATCGATGGTCGTCCCGTCCGCGATGGCGTCCATCGCGACGGCCACTGCCTGCACGGTGGTCGGCCCCGGGGCCAGCGCCAGCAGGGCGGCGGTGAACCCGGCCGAGGTGACGGCGATGGCGCTGCCCGCATGAGCCGCAGATGCCGCGCCGGTGTGATCGGAAATGCTTTTCAGGGTCTCCGTGGTGCGCCCGACGCCCGCTATTTCAGCCAGCACCGTTTCGATATTCGTTTCCGTGTATAAATTACCGGCGTCCACCACGGGGATGGCGGCTGCGGTATGCCCATGATCGTCGATCGTGTCCAGGGCCTTTTGCACAGTGTCGTCAGCCGCGCTCAGGACGCCCGCAAACGCGCTTGTCACTACGCTCACCGCGCTCGCAGCATGGGCGTCGGTCGTGTCGCTCAGGTGGCCGGCGATGGCCGTGGCGTTGGCCTTGATCGTCTCAGTGGTCCGGCCGGCGCCGGCGATCTCGGCCAGGCAGGTCTCCACATCCGCGCCGGTGTACCGGGTGGCGGTATCCAGTACGCTGATGGCGCTCGCCGCGTGCGCCCCGGTCGTGTCGGCGATATGCGCGGCCAGGGCGTCATCGGCGCTGATGCTGTAGCCGTGCTCCAGGTTGACCAGGATGAATTCCCCGGCCCCGCCGGCCGCCTGTCGCGCGTACCCGTTGCAATAATCTTCCGTTTCGCGCGTTTTGACTCGCCCGTTGGCGGCAAGCGCGAGCTCGGCGTCAATCGCGATGACGCCGGCCGTCTCCACCATGCACTCCCCGCCCTGCTGACAGGCGATGTACCCATCGGTGGAGTAATCGTCCACGGAGACCAGGCTGGCGTGCTCGCCCGCGCCGGCATAGGCGCCGGCCGGGGTGATAAACCGGCCCTTGACCAAGGTGGTCGTCGCGGTCGGGACCGAGACCCGTATCCCACCCCGAGAGGCTTGTATGTTGGTTGCGGTCATGTTTAGTCCTCCTTTTGGGACAGGGCGTGGACCGCCGTGACGACGGACGCACCCGGGTTGCTCGCCAGATAGGCGTTAATCTGCGCCTCGATTCCATCGCCGCCCGGGGGCATGGCGCCCTGACCGGCCGGCCGTTTCGCCCGCTCGGAGAAATCCACCGCGATCGGCAGACTCGCCAGAAACGCGCGCATGAACGCCGCCGGGTTGGTCTTTTTCTCCGCGCCCGAAATCGAGTAGCTGAACGCAGACGCCTCACCATCCGGGAGGGCCGCCAGTAGCTCAGGCAGCCCCGCCGACATGGCCGGGGTCAGTCGCCCCTCGGCCGCCAGCCGCTCGCAGAACGCCGACGCCTCGCTCACCCGGCGCAGACGCCGTTCCGCCTCCAACTCCTGCCGCAGCTTGGCCAGTTCGGCGCTGGCGGCGTAGGAGTAGTCCTCGTTCACCGGGGCCGGGGTGTGCTCCTGCATCCCCGGGGCCGGATCGTTGCCGCCAGGTGCGGGCGGCGCGCTTTTTTTGTCCAGCATGTTATCTCCTTTTCTGGACTGTTTCGTATCACCATCGCCGCCCGCTGCGGCGAACTCAAAAACCTCGCAGCGCTGCTTACTCTTATCAGCGCTCATTTTGATTTTCTCCATGCCGGGAACCGCCGGGGCAACCGCCCCGAGGAACGCCACATGCCACAGGTACCACGCGCCAGTCGGGTCCTGGTCTATCCCGATGCTCCGATTGCGCAGTTTGTCGGACCGGACCATTTCGGCGAGTTCATCCTGCAAGTCGGCCTGCATCCACAATGACCAACCCCGGTCCGGGCCGCTCTCCCCATTTTCGCGCACGTCCAACGCGGTCACCCAGCCCCAGGCTAGAGCCTCCCCATCCGGATGGCCGATGGTCAGCGGTACGCCGTCCGTGAGACGAGGCAACGCCGCGACCATTTCCTCGAACATGCCCCGGGTCAAGGGCACCTTCCCCGGATAGTGCCCGCTCCGCGCAATTTCTATCCAATCCGACTTAATCATCAAGCCCTCCAAATCCGCCGCGCGCCGTCGAACCGATCAAATCCGCATCCTCCCGGATGGTGTAGTTGTTCTCCCCGCGCCGCCCCTCGGTTATGCCAATCAGCAGACACCTGCACTTGTAATCAATCGGCGGCCGCGCTGGAATGTCGTCAATTCGGTACACACCTTCCAGCGCCGCATGAGACGGCCGCACCCGTTGGTCCCCAGCCGTTACCCATTCGCAATAATGAATATAGTCCCGCGACTCCCGCATTTGCCGCCAGCGGGCCGCCCCGTATGCGTCAAAAAGCGTTGTCCTGAAAACCGTCTCCACATACCAGGGCGCCAGGACCTGGCCCAGCCGGCCGCCTTCCGCCAGCGGAGCAATCAGACCGCGCTTGATATATGCGTCTTCGAGTTCAACTTGAAAATCGTAGAAGCTGGTCCCCCGCGCCGCCGCGTTCTGGATCATCCCCTTGACTTCCGTCACCAGTTCTGCACATGGGGCGTAGGCGTAGGACCAGACCGCCGCACGCTCCACACCCTGCATGGTCGCCCACGCCTCCGGGGCCACGTCGTATCGCGCCGCCAGCCGATCTAGCACCGCCTGCGGGTCCTGGTCCCACGCCACATCGGCCACTAGCTCCGCCCGATCATCGTACTGGAGCCGGCCCGAAAATTTCTCCGCGTCCACCTGCGCTTGGATTTCCGCCCGCATCCGGCCCAGTCCGTACAGCCGCCCCAGCAACCGCACGTTGCCCAGCGCGGCCCCGACGCCCGCGACCGCCGGCATCGCGTGCGCCTGCTGCATCTGATCCGTCTGTAGCTCTATCTCGTAGGCTCCGACCGCCTGCGCCATGGCGTCCAGTCCATCAGCCGCACGGCTCATGGCCCGGAAGTCGGCCACCAGCGGCTCGAACGCCCCGGCGTGGGCCGCCAGGACCACGTCCTCCGCCCGCACCCGTACTCGCTCCGAGTACGCCTCCGCAGCCCGCGCAGCCCGCTCTATCGGGCCAGGGCCAGGGCCAGCCGCGAACGCCGACAAACTGGAGCCCCCCGGACCACGGGCCAGGGCCACGCCGTCGGGAGGAGGAGGAGGAGGCGACGGGGGAGGCTCCAGTATCTCGGCGTCATCGGCTGGCGGATCAAGCTGCGCCGCCTCGTAGATCGATTCCAGCGCCACGGGCAGACCCAGTTTGTACCACTCCCGCAAATTCTCGTTGCGCTCAGTATCCAATTCGTCGCGGTCAACGATGTTACGAAATTCTGGGTAGTTTTCTTGAGGCCCCCAGTTGTAATCGACAATCCACCGGATCAGCGTCCCCAACGTCTGCTCTATCAAGCGCGAATCAGCCGACACAAGCAGGTCAAGCGACTCTCGGTGTACGCCGCCCAGAGCCCGCGTCCCGCGCCCGCCATCGCTCCCCGCCTCCAGAGTCAGCGACCCGCCCAATACCACCTTGGCGATTATCCGGTCTACCTCTGCTATCATCTGCGCATGAGGCAGATGTTGGCCGCTTGCGTTGCTGTTGGCCAAAATGGAGACTTTCGCCTCCTCGGGAATCAACAGCGCCTGGTCTACGCCCCATTGCTCAATCGCGTCCTGCAGCGCCGCCCGGTCCTGCTCGCTAACCGTCCTGGCGTAGTGCGCTAAGATCGCGGGAACGCTGAACTTTTCCAGGAACACCGCGCCGAATTTCCAGGCGTGACGCTTCACCCAGACCAACGAGTACAAAACCGACGCCAGCTTGTTGCCGTAAGGATTATTCTCATCGGCTCCATGCTGCGACAGTAGGAATTTCCGGTCCGCAACCGGCCGATAAGTTACGCCGCCGTCGTTGAACAACAGTGCGCCGTTTATATCAAAGTCGAACCACCAGGGCGGCTTGCTCAGTATCTCCCCGGGGACGATCATCCCGCCGCGCCGCGCCCACATGACCTCCTGCACGCTGTAGCCACAGGGCACCGCCTGCACCACCGCCTCCCGGACCGTCTCCAGATGTAGGCGTTGCAGCATATCCCACACCGCATCGGCGATTTCCTGCTCCCGCTCATCGCCCGGGTCCCACGCCCGGACCTCCCATTCGGCCTGGCATGATTCCGCCCGCCGCTGAGTCCACGCCGCCAGCCACTGCGGGTCCCGCAATACATCGTACAGGTCCGACCAGCTCTTACCGCCGTAGTAGAGTTGATAGTCCGTGTCGATACGAACCGATTCGCCGAACAGGCGCATGATGTACGGGTCAACCGATAGGCGCAACGGCAGCGGGCGCAGGTCGGCGCGCGGCATGGTCGCCATCACTGGAGCCGTCCCCTCAACTGCGTATCGTTTGCGTCGTCGCGCCATTACATCCTCAAGTTGCACGCGGTTAAGCCGTCTCGCCTACCGCGCGGATCAAACAGCCGGGGCCGGAGCGTGGTCACCTTCGAGAAGTCCGGCGCTGGACAGGACACTTCCGCCAACGCATAAACAGCAGCATCAAGCCGATCATCATGGTCCGGTTTTAGCTGCATCATCTGCGATTCCAATTCGATGAATACCCCGCAATGGTGAACGCGCCCCTGCTGATAGAGCAAGGAAATCGGGAGCGCGCGCTGGGGCTTGCTCTTTATCGCCGAAAAATCCTTGGTCGGCGGGAGCCGTGTATCGAGTTGCCTGCAAGCGTTTTCCAGCGTCGATTTTACCATCTGGCCGCCTTGGTTTGTTTCGACCACTATGTAATCACAAGCATATTCCCGGAACAATGTCAAGGCCAAGCTTGACCATTTCTCCGGCTCCCACCGCCCGCCATCCGAGTGTCTCAGGTAATAGTGGCCGTCCGCGCCGACCGAGGCCACGGCCAGGCCCGTCTCATCCGAACGCGGGCCGGTGGTCACCGCCGGGTCAATCGCCAGCACGGTCTGCCGCCACTCGGGCCAGTCGGCGGGATTACTGCGCCGATGCGGGTCTATCATCCCTGACCGCCACATGGCCCCATCATCCTCATAGGTCATTTGCCCGAATAGCTCCTGGGCCGCCATCTTTGTTCCGCCGAACTTTTCGTAATATTCAGCGCGCGCTTTGGGAGACAAGTAAATATTATCGGCCATGGCGCCATAGGAGACCACTGTTCTTTCAGGATGACTTTTTGCGTCTGCGATCATGTCCTGCATGAGCGCACACGGGCGCGGCGTGCTAGTCACGATCTTGCGCGGCCCCACACCCGGAGCCGGCTCCAAGCGCGCACGCAGTACGGCCACATCCCAGGAGTCCGGGTTCCAGGACCGGATTTCATCCGCCCAGAGCAATGTCGCCTCTGGTCCCCGGAAACGCTCAGGAACCTCCGCACCCAGCGCATAGATGCGGCCGCCATCCTCGTGCCACCCCTCCAGGGTGGAGCGGTTCAGTTTGATCTCGTCTGGTGCGGCTAGAGTCATAATTCCCGAAAGCCCTTCGAGGCACACTTTGCGCACGTCATCGCGCGTCGCGCCCGCAATAATTACACGAGCGCCTTTTCCATATTGGCGCAAGTGGTTGATTACACTCACGCTTCCCGTATGAGTTTTCCCTGTGCCTTGTCCACCGCAAAATAGCCAGGTGGACCAGTCGCCAGGAGGGGGGAGTTGATGCTCTTGCAGCGGGCCAGGACGGGAAGCGCGCTGTTCGGCGCGCAGTTGAAGTTCGATCTCCATGAGCGCCAGGGCGGCGCGGCTGCTACGAGCCATCGTCACCGCCCATTTTTTTTTCCAGTTCGGCGCGCAAGTCGGCGGTATTCTTGCCGAATTTTTTCGCAAGCTTCTCAAGCGCCGATTCGTCGTTGTTGGTGATCGCCAGACCGCCGGACAGTTCGATCTCCCGCTTGGGATCATGCCAGTCCTTCGGATAGCGCAGCTTGAGGATGCTCAGTATAACCGTCGGGTCTTTTTTTGAAGCGACTGCAACCTTGAGCATTTCTTCGTATCGCCGTTGCGCTCTAGCGGTAGCCCGCGCGAATTTATCCCTTAAATCATCATGTTCCGGCTTGTCGTCCGCCAGCCAGCGGTACAGGCACGAGGTCGAAATGCCCGACTCGGCGCAGGAAACTCCAACGGTGAAACCGTCTTCGAGATGCTCGCACAAAACCTTGACCAGATCGGGGTTGTATTTGGTTTCACGGCCGCGCGGGTTCATTGAAGCCTCCTGACGTAATAGTGCGCCAGGAGGGGGAGAGTTGTCAAGGGGGAAGTTTAGATGACTTTTACGCCTCGCCAGACGCGGCGGGTATCACCTCTCTCGATCCGGGCGGTAATGGAGCGGCATCCGGCTCGTCTGAGCGTTTTGCAAATTTCGCGCGGCAGACTTTTGCCTATCGGGATCGGGATCGCCTGATCTTGCGACCATGCAAACAACGCATATAATATCTCACTGGAGGACGCCTCCGCCCCAGGGATGTACACGAGGCAGGAGCGCGCGAACTGTTCGTCCCATCGCCCCACCGCCGGCGTGTCGCACTCCCCGCACAGCACGATGATTTTGCGGGCCAGAGCCTGGATGGTTTTGATTTTTTCAGCGTCCATTATTTACTCCACTCGTTTTTGTTTCACCATCCGTTGCGCGGATGACCAATACTCATGATTATATGCGATATTTTTTCGCCGCGCAACAAAAAACGCAACGTATTTGTTTTTTTGGCGTATCCCGCCGATTTGTTTGTATCCAGTTCTGTTATCCTTAGTTTGCAAGTGTTTGTTTTTAGGCGTATTTTTCAGTGGGGCGTGACGGAGGGTGTAACGCACGCATATCCGGCCGTTTTGGTTTTTTTGTATCATTTTGAGAATTTCTAGTCACCGCCACAAAAATTATCACGTACTTTTCTTGAGTGATTCCGGGTGGTTGACCGATTCCGTGATATTGTGATGATTATCACGGAAACCTGTTGCCTGTGCGTGCGCGCGTACGCGAGCGCGCGCAGGCGCGGTAAGTACTAGATTTTTTCATCACGTCCATCACAAACGGGTCTCCAACTCCGTAACTTGGCGTATTCGTTGAGAATTTTGGCGTCAAAAAATTATCACAACGACGTGACGATGTGATGAATCTCATTCATTTTGCCACGTCTTCCGCCCCCTCGGAGCGCTCCGGCCGGGAAAACGCCAGAGATTCCGGGTGGTTACCGGTCTTGGCGTCAAATCCGGGTCGGATCCGGCCCGGTGGAGCCCCAGCCGGGCGGTTTTCGGCCCTGGCGGCGCCGATTTTTTCTCCACCTGGCCGGCTGAAAGACCGCCAGTTTGGCGTAACCACTGGAAATTGTTGACAAATAAAAACCGAAAATAGTTGTCGAAAACAGTTGACAGCGGATAACCGATGGTATACGATTAAAAAAGATGGAGCGAGAGAAACTGAAAACAAAAACCGAGGAGAGAGACGATGAGGATCGAATTATTACGACACGAATGGCTGAATGTCTACGGAGACCCCGGAAATACCTATGATGAGATCGTAGAGTATTTCTCTGAGCAGAACATCCGGCACATGTTCGGCGAGTATGACGAGGAGGAGGTCGACGCGGTGATGGGGTTCGCGCTGCGAGAGCGAGGATTTTAATCAACCGGGGGCTCCGGCCCCCACCAAACGCAGGAGGATATGCCATGAGGTACAATGAGGCGATTGAGGCGCGCTCTGAGGTGGCGCCATGGCCCACCCGCCGGGCGCGGTTTTGGTTTGATTACGCCGGCGCGGTTGATTCTCTGATTGAGCAATGCCGGGAGGAGCGGGATGATCGCGGTGACTGGCGGCTGTGCAGGGAGAGCCTGTGCAGCGCACTGCGGTCCGGCGAGTGCGCCGGACACGAGGAGGAGGAGTAAACCCCATGAAAAGATTGACGAATTTCCTGCTGCTGGCGCTGTTCGTTGCGGGGGGGCTGGCCCTCCTAGCGGAGCCCGCCGCCGGCGGCGAATGGTGCATCCCGGAATTAATTGCGCTGAAGGCTGCGGGCCTGCTTTTCGCCGCGCCCGCCGGACTGGCGCTTTACCTGAGAGGAGGGATTTGAAATGTTCAACGATGTCCACGACTTACGCGCCGCACTGGACCGGCGCGGAATCACCCAGCGGGCGATAGCGACCGCGATGGGCAAGACCGACGCCTACGTCTCGCGGCTGCTCACCGATACCAGGCCGCCGACGCGGGAGGAGACGGCCGAGAGGCACGCCGCCGAACTGGCCTGGATCATCGCGCTGGCGGACGGCCGGGCTGACCTGGCGGATGCTCCGACGCCGACGCCAACGCCTAGCGGCGGGCCTGTGGGGACTGGAGCGGAGCCAGCTTTATAGGGCTCGCTGCGCAACGTGGCGATTTCACAACACTTTTTAGGAGGAGGAGCGACGATGGAGAAGGAGCCGCGGAAAACGCTACTGGAGTGCCTGGCCGTCGGCGGCCTGGCCACCCGGTCATTTTTGCCCGCGACCGGAAAGGGGTATATGCACACCACCGGCGACATTCTGTTTTCCGATGTCGTCGTGCGACTGGACTATTTCCTGGCGCCCGGCGCGCCAACGGCGGTGTGCAGCGCCGGCATTCAGAGAATCAATCAGAAGACCGGCGAGTACATATGGGAAAAACATATCACCAGTTGGCGCACTGGCGTCGCCGGCGGCCATGATCAGTGCGCGGACGAGTGCCGCGATCTGCTGCGCCGCATGGTCGCCGACGCGCAAAAACTGGGGTGGCTGGCCCCACCACAAATCGAATATAAGGAGGAGCGCGATGCCGACTGATAGCATGATCAAGTGCGAGCGGCCCGGACTCTGCGGTCCGCCGCCAAAAATCCCAAGAAGCGAGTGTATGATGAACCAGATGACTGGCGTATACAAACGCTGCGCCAATTGCAAGACCGGGGCAGACCTTGCGGCGAGCGATGCAGTCGCGCTGGCCACCGCCATTGAAAATATCATGGCCACGGGGGAGCGGATGGCGAGTCTTGCCCGTCGGGACGGCGCGCCGCGATCTGCCCCCACGGCGATATGCCAGCCGGAGCCGCCGGAGCCGGCCGTCGAATCGGTCCTGACCACGGCGGAGGTAGCGGCGTCCTCCGAGCCGCTGACCATGACGGGTGTAGCGGACTTGACCCTGCCCGCCGAGCCGGTGGCCAGGCGGCCCGCCGGTCAGGCGGTGTCCAGCGCTCCCAGGCCGCTGCGGTTCGTCCCCGCCGGCCCCGGCGTACTGTGGATGATCCGGCTCGATACCGAGCAGGAACAGGGGTATGCTGTCCGCTACGATGCCGCGCTGATCCACGCCTGCCAGGCACTGGTGCGCCTGGCCTCCGAGGCGGGTATGACGCTGATCGGCCTCCTAGAGGCGCTGGAGGAGGTGGATCATCATGAGTAAAGCGCGGCAGGCGTGCTTAAAAAATGCTGTTCGTTGCTCTGTATGCAATTCAACACACTTGATAACACAAACAGAAGTGTTGAAATGGAACACACTCAAAACGTTTGAGATGTTATATTCCATCAAGTGCCTAAAGTGTGGCGTAAGCAATCCGGGCAGATTAAGCATAGCAGAGTGCGTGGAAAATTGGAATTACCATTGTAATTACAAGCTCTTCGATTGCCAGATGGAGCGCAGGTCGGAATCGCCAAAGTTAGATTTCGATAAAGTGATATTAAAAAGTAGTCCAACACTCGCCGCCAATATCAATGCCTCCCGTATCCGCCTATCGTATACCGTACTGGACAGTTGGTTTGGGGATGACACGGAGCGCCTTGAAACGTGGAAAAGATTCATACATGAAGAATACTATAATAACTACATAGGAGCAACAAATGAATGAGCACCCGGAGATATGAAGTGAGCGGATGGCGGGACACCAACCGGGGGATTGAATGCTGATAACCTTTTTGGAGGAGGAGGAGCAAATCATGACGATCATCTACGATATGCCGGCGGCGCAGTACCACGCCGCGCCTGGAATATCCAGATCGGGATTGAATTTAATCGCAAAAGGGCCGTCGGTCTATCGCCACGTGGTGATAGAGGGCAACCCGATCAAGCCGTCGGCGGCCATGCGTCTGGGGTCTCTGGTCCACCTCGCTGTACTGGAGCCCGACCGCTGGGCGTGGGCCACGTTGAGCGCGGCGGCCCTGGTGGCGGACATGCAGGCTAAGGGCAAAGGCCCCGCCTACAAGGAGTACAAAGAGGCGCTGGCGGCGCTGGAGGCTGAAGCGGCGGCGGCCGGCCAGGAGGTGCTCACGCCGGATGAAGAGTGCCTGATTCGGGATATTCGCGCGGCGATTTTCTCGCACCCTCTAGCGTCGCGGATGTTCCAGGGTGGGCAATCCGAGGTGTCCATCGCCTGGCAGGATGAAATCACCGGCGAATTATGTCGCGCCAGATTGGATTACATCAAGGGAAATTCAATCGTCGAACTCAAAACCATCGGCAACGTCAGCGAGTTCGAGCGCACCTGCGACCGGCTTCGCTACTACGTACAGGATGCATTTTACAGCGCCGGGTGGCGGGCGCTCACTGGCGTCCATCCGTCGTTTCATTTCGCGGTGGTGTCCACCACGCGGCCCATTCAGATTCGCACGCTCTACCTTGATCCGGACTCCAAGGAGTTGGGCCGCATGGAATACAACCGAGACCTGGTGACGTTTGCGCAATGCCGCAAAACCCAGGACTGGAGCGATGAGGCGCGGGTGGAGCGTTTTTCCGTCTCTCGCTGGGTATTCAACAAAAACAACGACACGATCTAGGAGGCAGTAAGAAATGGAGAACAAAAGCACGGCGCTGGTATTTTCGACACCCAAGGACCTGCGCCGATACGCGCCGATTTTGCGCGCGCAGATGGATGAGGTGATTCCAAAAACCGCCGGAATCAACGCAGAAACGATTGTCCAGGGGTTGATTCTGTTGACCGCTCAATTCCCCGATCTGCTCAATCCGCGCCGCTGCGAGCCGGCCAGCCTGCTGATGGCGGCGGTGCAGGCGGCCCGGGTGGGCCTGCCTCTGGACCCGCAACTGGGGCGGTGTGCGATTGTCCCGCGCGGCGGTAAGGCTACGCTGATGATCATGTATCGCGGGCTCATGGACCTCATGCGCCGGTCTGGCGTGGTGGATTCGGTATACCCGGATGTGATTTACTCCAACGACGAATGGGGTTTCGTTGCGGGGCTTCCGCCGAAGCTGACGCACAAGCCCAATCTGGCGGTCGCGGACCGTGGCGCCATGGTGCTGGCCTACGCCGTTGCGATTAAGAACGGGGAGCCGATTCACTATGTTTGGTGCGACGCCGCCGAGGTGGAGCGGCATCGAAAATACAACAAACTGAGCGGCTCTGACTCCTCGCCGTGGCAGACGGCGCCGGCGGAAATGTGGAAAAAAACAGCGGTGCGGAAGCTGGCCAAGGACATGCCGCTTAGCCTTGAGATCATTCAACAAATCAGCGCTGTGGGGGCGTTGGTGGACCTACCGGCCGCTTCGGTTGCGGCGCGGGCGGCGCTGGAAAACAACGATGATGACGCACTGGACGCGGTGTTTCATCGGGCGCAGGAGGATGCGGCCGGCAACAACCCCGAGACCGGCGAGGTGTTCAAGTGATACGCCAGCCGGATTACATAGAGCGGTACGAGCAGGTCTGGCCGCAGGGGCCGCCGCTACTGGCGATTACTGCCCGCTGTGCGGCTCGCCGGTGGACCTGGGGTTCGGCCTGGCCGGGGGCGGATATAGGCAGTACGTGTCCTGTACCTGCTGCGACTGGTTTTTCAAGGAGCAAAGCGAGGAAAGATGAATCATTACACGACGTTGGCGCAACTGCGCGAAAAAAAAGCCTGCCGGGATCGATACGAGCATCTGGTTGCCGCGCTCGGCCCTGACTGGGGCGATGATGCGCCGATCCTGCTTTCGCGGATACTGGAGATCAACGGGATACAGGATGCGGTCTGGGCGCTGCGGGCGGACCTGCACCCGGACGCCGAAAAAACGGCGAGGCTTTTCTCTTGCGATTTGGTGGAGCAGATTGCGCTCACCGTGTGGGAGAAAATATACCCAGATGACCCCAGGCCCCGAGTGGCAGTGGAGACCTCGCGGCGGTACGCCGCTGGAGCGGCGACGGCATTGGAGCTGGCCGCCGCCGGGGCCGCCGCCAGGGACGCCGCCTGGGACGCCGCCGGGGCCGCCGCCAGGGCCGCCGCCTGGGACGCCGCCGGGGCCGCCGCCAGGGCCGCCGCCAGGGCCGCCGCCTGGGACGCCGCCAGGGCCGCCGCCTGGGCCGCCGCCTGGACCGCCGCCAGGGCCGCCGCCTGGAAAAAAGCAGCGGTGATATACAGAAAGTATTACTCCAATGAAGAGTAAGCCGATCATAATCATAGACACCCGGGAACAGCACCCATGGGCGTTCCCCGCCGGCGGGCCGTTCGACGGCCCGGTCCGGGCGGCCCTCCCGGTGGGAGACTACTCGCTCGCCGGATATGAGGACCGCCTGTTCGTCGAGCGCAAAAACCTCGATGATTTCGTGGGGTCGGTCATACTCCAAAGGGAGCGCTTTTTAGCGGAGTTACAACGGGGACTGGACTCCAGCGCCTACGGCTGCATCATCATCGAGGGGACGGCCGAGGACGTGTATCGCCACTACTACCAGTCACAGGCGCACCCGGCGTCTGTCATGGGCGCCACGTTCGCCATCACTCGTGACTACGGCTATCCGGTGATTTTCGGGGGGCCGCGCCACGTCTGCATCGAGTGGGCCGCGCGGTTTTTGCTCCAGGGGTTTGAAGCGCTCAGGCCGCGAGGCCGTGGGGGAAAACAACAATCAAAACAGGAGGTTGAGGAATGACCATGAAGGAAAAATATTGCTCGTATTGCGGCGCCGACGTGACCGCCGAGCTATTTGCGCTGGGCATCATGGCGATAGAGCCTGACGGAAAAATACGCTGCAAGGAGTGCATCCGGGCGACGCAACCGCCGCCTGACCCTACCCGCATCGCTGCCCAGATAGCCGCGCTGGCCGCGCTCCATGCCGCGCTCACTGCCCATTTCGGCATGAACCTGCTATCCGCCAATGCCGCACTGACAGACCTCGCAGACAACGATCTGGTGTGGCACCAGACGGTCGCGGAGATGGAAGCGTGCCAGGAATGGCTTACCTCGCTGGCGGTGGAATAGGAGGTGCGCTAATGGCGTTAATCTTTTCCGCACCGACGCAACGGCCAAATTACGCGGAAACGTCCGCGCTGGAAAAAGCATACCTCAAAATACTGGAAAGCCAACTGACAGAGAGGAAAGAAATATTTGAAAAAATCCTATCTGCCACATCGCGCTACGAAGACCAGGAAGCGCGGGACGCGATTTTGACTCCGTATGCTACTGAGATACTCCAGAGAGAAAAGGAGAAAAATGAGCTGGAAAAATACCTCGCATGGCTCTACCTGGGGCGGCGAATAGCGAAGGAAGAATAGGAGTGTGCAAAATGGCGTTAATCTTTTCCGCCCCAGGGAGCTACGAGGCTGTGCTGGCCGGGCGCAAAACCGTCACACGCCGGGCGCTGTACCCGGAAGATATACTCTGCGATATAGATGAGCCGCCGGATAGATGGGGCTGCCTCGCCGCATTGGTGACCAGTCCGGCGCAGGATTTGCGGCTGATTTTTCGGAACCAGCGGGACCACTGGTGGGTCGGCCAGAAGCACGCGGTCAAATCGTCCAGGACCGCACCCGGCCCGTACCGGATCATGATCACGAGCCTGCGCTTTGAGCGGCTGAAAAATATCACAGAGGAGGACGTGGCGCGAGAGTGCGTGCTGGACGCGGCCGGGGAGCCGATCACCACCCGCGAGGCCTATATGGACCTGTACCAGCGCCTGTCAGGCGCGAAAACGGCCAAGCTTTGGCGGCCGTATCTGGGCCTACTTATCCCGGCCGACTACCCGGTATGCCGGATTGAGTTCGAGAGGGCGCAATGACCACGAAAAAAAACCGACTGGCTGGCCGCTACTGGGATAAGCCCCTGGTCCTGGTGGACGGCTGCTCGCCCGTCTCCGAGGGCTGCGACCACTGCTGGGCGGCCGCCGCCGCCGCGATGCGCGAGCGTCAAGCCAACCCCAAAATCGCCGCCCGCTACCAGGGTTTGACCAATCTAAAAGGCGCATTCAACAGCGTGGTCCGGACAAGCCTGGAGCCGCTGGAGGCCAGCCGCCGCCGCAAGGTCCCCACCACGTATGCCGTTTGGAACGACCTTTTCCACACCCTGGTCGCCCCGGATTTTATCGACGCCGCCCTGGACGCGATGACGGCCCAGCCCTGGCATGAGTTTTTGATCCTGACCAAGCGGCCGATCATGGCCTGGCTGCATCTTTTCGACCGTTTGCCCGTCGCCCACCTGCGCTTCGGGGCCACGGCGGAGACGCAGGCGCGATTGGAGGAGCGCGCGTCCTACATCGGCCATCTACAGACCATGGGCTGGCCCACCTATCTGAGCCTGGAGCCGCTGTTGGGGCCGATAGACCTGGCGGTGACGGGTGACTACCGACCGGACTGGGTGATCCTGGGCGGCGAGACCGGGCGCGGCGCGCGGCCGATGCAGGCCGCCTGGGTGGATGCGATCATGGAGCATTGCCAGGCCCGGGAAATCCCGGTGTATTTCAAGTCCTGGGGCGCCCGCCCGCCGGCTGGCCAGCGCGGCCGGCTGTGGCGCGGGAGTGAGTACCTACAAATGCCGTAACAAGGAGAAACGTCAATGAAAATCATAAGTTACCAAGAGCGCGAGACCAAGGCCGCCAATGAGTTCTCGTTCAAAATCGAGAAAATCGCGACCGCTGACAACATCGCGGACATACTCAAATCGGGGCGCGATAAACTGTCATCGCTCCTGTGGGACGCGGACGGCGAGTTGCGCGATTACTACGGCGTCACCGTCCCCACTTACGCCCTGCTGGATTACCTCGTACTGGAGCACGAGGGCGAGCATATCGTGACTATCGCCGGTATCCACTGGCGAAAAATGAAAATCGAGCCGGCTGGTCCGAACTTTGGCCGCGCCGACGTGCGGCTGACCATGACTGGCGCGGCGATCCTGGGGCCTGACCAGATCGAGGCGCTACAGCAGTGCGTACAGCGCCACCTCGTGCTGGTGGACACCTGGCAGGAGCAGCAGCAGTTGCTACCGCTGGGGGAGCAGGAGCCCCGGGCGACCGTGCGCATTAATGGCGGCCCGGAGGTGGACCTGGCCCGCGTCGCCAAAGCGCTGCGGAAAAAACAATGAGCGGCGCACCAACCGAGACCATATCCGGCGAGGTGAAGCGCGTTTTTTTCGCCTCGCCGAAATATTCCGCTGGCGTAATTGCTACTCGGTTCGGAGAACAAAATTTTGCCGGGCCTTTCGCCGTGGCGGTCGGCGAGCGGGTTTGCCTCACCGGATCATGGGGGGAGCACCCTAAATATGGGTGGCAGTTCAAAGCCGAAGCGCTTACCTACCTCATGCCCGACGCCAGCGCAGATGCCCTCGCCGCCTACATCGCTGGCAACAAGAAAATGAAGGGCATCGGCCCGTCTAAGGCCGCGAAACTAGCCGCGAAATTCGCCGCCGACTGGGAGAACGCCCTGGATTTTCGCCAAGCCGAAATGGCGCGCTGCGCTGGTGTAAAAATCGACACAATCCTGCTGCTGCGCGATGAATGGCGCAAAACCGCCGCGTACAACCAGGCGGCCACCTGGCTGGCTGGATTCGGGTTGACAAACTGGCAAATCCGGTCCATCGTTGAGCGGTTCGGCAACTCCACAATCTCTATCCTCAAGGAAAACCCCTATAAAATCGCCGGTGAAATCAAGGGGTTCGGCTTCAAGCGCTTGGATTTGGCGGCGCTGAAAATGGGAATCGAGCCCACCCATCCCGGCCGGCTACGGGCGGCGCTGATCTACGTACTGGAGGAGGCGGCGGAACAGCAGGGGCACACCCGGACGCCGCGCGGGGACGTGCTGGGCGCGGCGGGGGAGCTGCTGCGCCTAGACCGCCCGGACGGGGCGGAGATCATCGGCGCCGCAATCGACGCGGCGGCGGCCGACGGGGAGATACTGGAGGAGGCGGGCGACCTGGCCCTGCCCTACCTGCGGGCGGCGGAGGCGGAGATACTGGAGCGGCTGACCCTGTGGCGCGACCTGCCCGCGCGCCCCGGGCTCCGGCCCGTGGTGGAGGGACTGACGGCCGGCCAGGTGGAGGCGATGACGGAGGCGGCGCGCCGCCCGGCGATGGTGATAACGGGCGGCGCCGGGGCCGGAAAGACGCATGTAGCGCGGGCGATCATAGATATGTACGAGGCGGCCGGCGCGGGGCGCGTGGTCCAATGCGCGCCGACCGGGAAAGCCGCGCAGCGCATGGAGGAGAGCACGGGCCGGCCCGCCAGCACCATACACCGCCTCCTCGGCTACAACGGCGAGCAATGGCTGGCCGAGACGCCCATCGCAGCCGACCTGGTGATAGTGGACGAGGCGAGCATGGTGGACGTGGTGCTGTTGCGCCGCCTGCTGTGCGCCTTTGATCCGACCCATACTGCCCTGATTATCATCGGGGACCACAATCAACTGCCGCCGGTCGGCCCGGGAAACGCCCTGAGAGACATTATTTCGACTGGGCTAGTCCCGGTGGTCCATCTGTCGGAGATCGTGCGCCAGAGCGGGAATTTGCGCGCCTGCTGCGCGCGGATATTGCAGGGGGTGGTCCCGTCTGGCGGCTACAGTCCTAGTGCGCCCTGGTCCGTGGTGTCGGCGCTGGCGGAGCCGGCGGACGTGTCGGCGTGGCTGGAGTGGGCGCTGGGCGGCTACATCCTGCTCTTTGGCGAAGATACTCCAAATGTGGTTCAAATTCTGACTCCGGCGCGGCGCACGTCATCGGCGCTGGGCGTCCGCGCGCTGAATGAGCAGCTTCAGCGGCTGTACCAAGATCGGCTTTGGGACGTGCAGGTGGAGCCGCCGGAGGGCCGGGCGCGATTGAAGTTTTTGCGCCATGATCGGGTGATTCAGCGCCACAACAGCTACACGCTGGGAGTGATGAACGGAACACTGGGGACAATCGAGAGTGAGGAGAGCCAGGGAAAAATGCTAGTGCGGTTCGACGGCGTAGCGCAGCCGCTGGAATTATCGCGTGAATCCGGCCACTTTGACGATTTGGACCACGCTTACGCACTGACAATCCACCAGGTGCAGGGCTCGGAGTTTCCGGTTGCGATTGTGGTGTGTCATAAGTCTCACTCTTTCCAGCACCACCGAAACTTACTCTACACTGGCGTAACGCGCGCGAAACAGAGCGCCGTAATTATCGGGGATCATTGGGGAATCCGGAACTGCGCCGCCAAAGTTGAGTCAGACCGGCGGCGAACGTGGTTGCAACGGGCCAACGAAAAGGATTTGTAGCAGCATGGGAATACAAGATGTTTTGGGGGCACTGGAACATCGCGGTTTTGCACCTCGCCCGAGCGGCCCGGGAAAATGGATGGCGCGATGTCCGGCGCATGAAGACACAGACGCCAGCCTGAGCATCCGGGAGGGGGATGATGGCCGGGTCCTGCTGTCCTGCATGGCGGGCTGTAAGACTATCGTTGTACTCGATAGGTTGGGCTTGAAATATTCCGATCTGTTTCCGCCGCGTGAAAAAAAGCCGCCGAAAAAACAGCGGGCCGCCCGATTGCCGCCGGACTGCACGGTCGTAGACCTGGCCGCGCGGAAGGGTTTGCCGCCCGGTGAGATAGCGGGCTGGGGCGTCTCCGATATGAACGGGGGCGGGATCAAAATCACGTACCGACTAGAGGATGGCGCGCCGACGCCACGCCAGCGGCTGCGGTACAGGATGTCGGCCGGGGAGGGGAGCCGGTGGACCCGGGCGCCGGAGGGGGACGGCCAGGACGCCGCGATCTATCCCTATGGCCTGTGGCATCTGCCCGCCTGGCGCGAGGCTGGGGACGGCTACCTGATCATCGTCGAGGGGGAGACGGATTGCTGGACGCTGTGGCATCATGGCTATCCGGCGCTGGGCATACCTGGGGCGGCGACAACCCGGACGCTGACCGCGCCGATGCTGGCCGGCATCAGGGAGCTTTTCATCGTACAAGAGCCGGACGGCGCCGGGGAGAAAATGCAGGTCGCGCTTCGGGCTCACCTGGCTACGCTGGGCTGGGCGGGGACAGCTGCGACAATCGTCATGCCGCGCGGCTGCAAGGACCCCAGCGATCTGCATCTGTTGTGCGCCAAAGAGGGGTTGGATTTCCGCGCGGAACTGGGGACGGCGCTACAGGCGGCGCGCGTGGTGGACCTCCCACCGCCGGCCGATGACGCGGCCCTGGCGGCTATCCCATGGACGGCCGAAACCGCCATGGCGAAGGTGCTCAGAGAGGTGTACCCGGAAAAGTTCCGGTACGTGGTCGGCCATGGCTGGATGCTTTACACCGGGCGGCGGTGGGAGCAAACGAGCATCAATGCGATGTTACCCATGGCGGAACGGGCGGTGAGGATAGAGGCGAAGCGTCGGCTTGATGCGACAGACGACGCCGACGAAAAAGATGAGATATTCAAGGCGCTTAAGGGGCTTTGCTCCCGGCGCAACCTTGATGCCGTGATCGTCCACAACGAGGGCGTGACGCGGATTGATGACGCAAATCTGCTGAACGCCGACCCCTTTACACTCAACTGCGCCAACGGTACAGTGGACATTCAGACTGGCATGCTCCGGCCCCATCGCGCCGCCGATTTGCTGACAAAAATCAGCCCAGTGCGGTACGATGCTGGCGCGACCTGCCCGCGATGGGAGCAGTTCCTGAGCGAGATTATGCTGGGGGATGAAGATGCTGTGCGCTATTTGCAGCGCGCGATAGGGTACACGCTAACCGGAGACGTGCGCGAAAAGTGCTTTTTCATTTGCTATGGCGCAAGCGGCGATAACGGCAAGAGCACGTTCATTAGCACACTCCAGAATATCATGGGGACCTACGCCCGGGCGGCCGCGCCCGAGACATTCAACACCAAGGATGGGGACACCGTGCGCAACGATCTGGCGGCGATTTACGACGCGCGGCTCGTGCATTCAGTGGAGCGTGACGGCTCAAAACGGCTTGCGGTGAACTTCTTGAAATGGCTGACCGGCCGCGATACCATCACGATGCGCTTCCTGTTCAAGGAGCTTTTTGACGCGCGGCCGTGTATGCATATCTGGTTCGCAGTGAATGACAAGCCTCGGATATATGAGACGGACGGCGGAACGTGGAACAGGCCGCGGCTTATCCCGTTTCTGGCGCAGTTCGGCGCGGATCAAATCGACCGCAATCTGGAGCACAAGCTGGCGGCCGAAGCCCCGGGGATACTGTCCTGGGCGGTTCGTGGGGCTCAAATCTGGCTCAGGGAGGGCCTCGGGACCGCGCCCCTGGTAGCGATGGCGACCCGTGACTATCGCCAGAGTAGCGATCCGGTGGGCGCATTTTTCGACGAAATGTTGTTCCTGGGCGAGGATGAAAAACTGCCCGGGTCGGAGTTGAAGCGCGCGGTTGCGGACTACTGCGCCGACAATGAACACGACCCAAAATACCTCCATCGGGCGATAGTTGAAAAGCTGCGGGCGATGGGCTGCGTCAACGGAACGATCCGCGCGCCCTACAGCGGCGAGTCCGTGCGGGGCTGGAGGGGCGTAAAAATACGCGAAACGGGGCGGGATTTGGAGAGCGAGGGCCGCCAGGAGGAGCGGCGGCTGATATGAAAAAAGGCCCCGCAGGGGGCCGGAAAGTGTGTCCCCACTTCGCCAGAGCGTTTACGTGATTGTTCCCTTTCGTGCGGGCTTTGGCCCGCAAGTTATTAATATGGCTACTGAATCAGTCCCTTGAGCACCCAACCCAGCCCCGTGCCGCCACCCAGGCCAACCGCCAGTAGGGTGGCCACGGTGACCACCCGGCCGCGCAGCGCCTCGTGGGCCACCTGAAGGGCGCTGACCTGCTGGCGCAGCGTCTCCAGATAGGAGCGTGACTCCCGGACCTCGCGTTGCAGGGTTTTTACCTGCTCTTCGATCCGCCCCAGGGCGTTTTCGATCTGGCTGATTTCACCGGGGCTCATTCAAAGTCCTCCGTTACCGATCCGCCGAAGTGGTAATAGTATAAATGGCATATATCACGCCGGCCCTTGGTCTCCATGGCGCACTGGCGACAGCGCTGCCAGAGCGTCGCATTGTAGGGGTTCGCCAAGTCGCGAATAATGAGATCATACTCGAATGGCGCGGTAATGTCCGCAATGTATAATGGGATGACCTCAATATCGTAGGCGACCCCGGTGATATTATGGGCGGCCCTGTAAGTGGTCGGAATGGGGAGCATTCCGTCGAGGAACACGCTGTCGGGTGAGCATAACATTTGGCCTCACTTTCCCTAACTTAGACCAGGACCGTCTTGCGGCGGTAGTTGACTTTGTAGCCGATCATGAACAGGTTGCTGAACGGCCAGGGATTGCCGCCGCCGGACGTGACGCTGAAGTAAACGTAAGTGGGGGTCGCGAGATCGCAGGCATAGGGCAGGGCGCCGCCGACCGCCGTCATGTCGACGCTGGACCCGGCGCCGACCGCCCCGGAGAAAGAGACAATCAGCGTCGGCGTGACGCCCGTAGCGCTTTTGGTCCAATTGATGTCTATGGTCATCTGATGGGCCTGGGTGTCGGCGTTCTGGAAGCCGCACATGATCGAGCTGATTTCCGTGTCTGGAAGGCACATGACGGGGAAGTACGCGACTTGTCCGTCGGCGGAAAATATGGTGTAGGCGATGCCTTGAACCGCGCCCAAGGCGACCTCTCCGCCGATGGCGGGATACCAGCGCTGGAAACCGACCCAATCGTCGAACGCCAGGTCATCATCGGCGTCCAGCAGGATATTGCCGTCGAGGCCGATGTCTCCGCCGACCGGGGCGATATTCACATCGCCGGTGGGGTTGAGTGCGAGGTCGCCGCCGGCGGTGACCTGGAGATCGTCAACGGCGGTCAGTATGCCGTCATCGCCGGTCCCCTCGCCGGTGAGGGTGAGCGTCCCGCTGATGGTCTTGTCGCCGACGATGGTCCCCGGGATCATGGCGTCATCAATGAGGCCGCCGGCGTCAAGGACAACCACCAGGTCGGCGTCGGCGGCGCCGGCGCTGGTTGAGGTGAAGTCACCCGGGCGCAGGATTTCCTCGCCCGGGTAGTAATCGACGGTGAACGAGGCCCCGGCGCCAATCGCGGTGTGGAACTGAATGAACCCGGTGCGGTAATCGACGCGGAACTGGCCGGCGTTGGCGGGCTCCACCTCCACCCGGGTCAGCTCCACCGCGCCGGGGAAGGTGAAGACGCGGGGCCAGGCGTCCACCCCAACCGCCTCGTTCAACTGGAGCGGGCGGAAGGCCAGCGGGGCGACGATGCCGGAATAGCCGGCGCCCGGGTAGCGGCTGATGGTGGTCAGCGCCTCGCCGGTGATTTTATTGAGATCGTAGTTGCCGTCAACGCGGCGGTAAGAGCCGGTGTAGGGGGTGGTGCCCATTTTACAACTCCTGGTCGGAAGCCATGATTATAACAGGTCCATTTTTGAGTGTGCATTCTTTGGGGTCCCATTCATCCTGCTGCTCGCATTTTTTGCAGGCTGGAATGATGGAATAGATATTCTCCATCATCCGGAATGGGCAAAATACGAAATGTTTGTTATCCAAAATCACTCGCAACACTGTATTTGTCGTCATTATATCAGTCCTTTCAAAAGCTGGCGCGCGAGGTCGCGCAACGGTCCAGGGCTGGCGTCATCGTCGGCGAGGTCACAGCGCAGCGCGGCCTCATGGCAGGCCAGGCAAATGACCTGGCCGTCCGGGCTGACCACGAACGAGGCGGCCGGCTCGCCGCACAGGCCGCAGCGCATTTCCGAGAGGTAACGGGGGTCGCACTTCATCACTTCACCTGTATCACGATTTGCCCACTGCGAAGCGGGCAATTTTTCGGGGCCTGAATGTCGCATATGTTGCACCCCGCAAAAAAGTTTTTGAACTCCGGCGCGCTTTGCAGCGGGCAATTTTGGTTGTCATTCCGAACGGTTGCGTTTGGGGCGTCCAAATCGACAGTCACCACGAACTGCTGCTTTTCCCCAGCGTCAAAATGGAGATTGCCGGCGGGGCAATTCTCCCAGTGCTTGCCGATAACCAGATGAGGGCAGTATGAGAAAACGTTTGATCCCTCAAGGCATTCGCCAAGGTTTAACTCCATGTTATCGCAACGTTTTTTTATGTGCCAAACATTCATCCGATGAACTCCGCTGTTACGTCGATTATTATTCCGGGGTGGTAGAGGCTGAAATTGTCACCCTCCAACCAGGTCACGAACGCCGCTTCGCAGGGGAGCAGCAGGCTCCAGTCGGCGGCGGCGATGGCTTCCAGTTCGGCGGCGGTATTGCCGTGGGCGAGGATGTTGGCCTGGGTCAACGCGGTGGTCTGCCAGGCGGCGCCGTCCCAATAGTTGTAGGTGACGGCGCTTAGGGCGTCAGCCCGCTGAATGAGCCATTGGAGCCCGACGGCGCCGCCTTCCTCAATGGCGGTGGACTGCCAGGACAGGGCGGTCCACAGGGCGTAGGGGACGGCGTAGGTGTGAATGCCGTCGGCGGTGACGCCAAAGTATTCAAAGGCGCGGTAGGGGCCAAGGAGCCAGCCGGTGAAGCGCTTCCAGTTGAAGGCGTCCATGAGGCGGCGGCGGTAGGAGTCAGGCGGTTCGTCGGGCCAGAGGGCCATGGCTCGGGTGAGGCCGTGGGCGTCCAGTGTGTTGGCCGGGGCGAGGGCGACGATGGCGAGCCGCGCCCAGCGGACCACGGCGGCGCGCAGGTCTTCGACGAAATGGCGCATGAAGCGGCGGATGGTGGTGTCGAGGGTGTGGGTTTCGCGCATCCAAACGTAGCGGGCGCGGTCGTACTCGGCCTCGGAGAAGTCGCCGGAGAAGGAAGGGGGCGGGGCGCCGAAGCCGCCGCCAAGGCCGAAGGGTGAGGCGGTCATGGGGGGCCTCCGTTATCTTTCGGCGGGGCCGGGGGCGGCGCGGGCGGCGGGGGGCCGTACCATCCCCAGACGGTGCCGGCCGTACCAGCGGCCAGGACACGGGCGCCGGTGGTGTATTGCAGATTCGTCCATGCCCAGACCGTGCCTGCTACGGGCGCGGGGATGACTATGATTTTCATGGCCGCCCCCCGTCGTCATGGTCGGTCATGGTGATCGCCAGGATGGCCCCGATTAACAGGACGGTGAGGGATAATCCTATGGTCAGGCTCATGGGGGACCTCCTAGGTTTTCACGTAGGCGTCGGTGTCGTTGTTGGTGCCGGCATCCGAGATATGGCTCTCGTCGCTCGGGCCGGAAACGCCAACAATTTCATTGCGGTTATTGCCGGCGGCCGCGATGAATCCGTAGCCAGTGCCAGCGCCGGCTACCGTTATTCCATCCGATACTGAATGGATTAAGTTGCCAAAACAGGCGGCTCCGGCGATCATGTTGATCGCGCCGAAGTTGACGGCCATGGCGCCGTTTGAGTGAACGCAATAGTAAACGCGGATATTGAATTTTCCCATTGTGCGTGCGCCAATAAACGTGAGGAATCCTGAGACAGCAGTGAGCTGCTTCGTGTTGGTGACGGAATCGGCCAACCGGACCTTGAGTGAGCCGCCAATGCCACCCCCGCTGACCGTGACCGGATACCATTGAGCCGGTATGGTCGGTACGGTGGGATTGATAATAACGTCGCACCCATCCCATTCGTTGTCGGCCCCGATGTAGCGCAACAGTGTATTGTTGACGGCCTCTCCCTGGCCGCCGATGGTCAATTTTCCGACGGCGCGCGAGCGGTTGCCGGTGATTTGGAAATTAAACCCCGCGTCGAAATTGGCGGTTACTCCGTCGAAATTCCAGGATTGGTCATCAGCGATAGTCACGTTGTCGGTTTCGGCGTAGGTCCCGGGTGCGACGTAAAAGCGGCCGCTGGCGCCCACGGCGGCGCTGGCGGCGGCGATGGAGGTGTAGTCCCCACCATAACCAGCCGGAGCAACTACTATTCTATTCTCTAATTTATGTGACATTCTTACCCCGCTACTATCCACCAGTTAGAACCATCTGACTCCAAAGCTACCGCACCGCCATTTGACGCTACGGTGTAAGTGGCCGCGCCGTCTATCAATTCCCCACCTTCAGTTGATATTGTGATATTGTTTGTAAAGGCATTTAATCCCTTGTCCTTGATTTTGATATACCTATCAAGTACGCAATCTGCGGTCATCAGTTGGATAGCCACTGGCGCGGTAGCAGTGTGGAGTACAAATATACTCAGGTCGGTTGGCAAGATGTCGTATGCGGCAACATCAACAAGCGTACCATGTACGTATGCTGCACTTTGCATTTTAAACGGCTTCTTTGCTTCAATTGATCCTAATTTACAGTTCAAGATAGTGTCAGCTTGGTGAGCGGCTTGAAATACGATATAATCAGCATTGGCTATCCCAACCAAGTACGTATTGGCCTTCACACTTATTTTTTCAGCACCATCTATTTCGTTTCCTACCAAACTCAGTCGCGCATCAGTATTCAGCGCTCTTAAAGTATTTGTCCTTATGTCGCTTTTGTTTAGCTCTATTCTCTTTACACCCTCAAACGCCACACCCAAAGACGTTGTACTGATGCGGTAAATACCTGCTATTGGGTCTTGACTAAAAGATAAAGCCGGCAACGCATTAGTACCATCCAAAGCTAATATCTGCCCTGTATCACTTATTTGAACTGCCTGTGTCCATGTAGTTCCATTTGTTGATTTTTCAATTGTTAATGCAGTCTCAGTCGCGGAAACAGATTTTGAATACATGCGAAAATAATCAATATTTCCCGCGCCGTTTAATGATTGAAACTGCAATCGTTGCGAACTAAGAGATTGTACTGTTCCTGTATCAGTTGCATTATAGTTAACAGTTGTTATGTCAAATGTATTATCTGTAACATAAGTAATTGCTGCTGTAACATTGTAAGTTATATCTACACACCCGGCGATAGTTACATATTCGCCATTTGTCAACCCGTGGGAAGCAGAAGTGAATCTTGCTTTTCCGCCACCATTATCGGCCACGGAAGTTATGTTTGTAGCTAACTTTCTAGGGAGAACTAAGTTAGACAAAAGTGGTACGCGGTCATCATGAATGTGATTTCCTGCCGCTGCTTGTGTTCCGCTTGTTCCAACAGTATGATGTAACGATGTAGTTGCAGCATCGGTATCAGGAGTTTGGTGAGTATTAGCTTGTAGTAACTGTGGAGAATCAGCACCATTGTGTGTATGTGATAATAGAAAAGCTGTATCTAAATATGTCCAGACAGCCCCATCAAATATTGCCGTAACATTACTTGATCTCACCCAAGCAGCCCAGCCTTCTTCTGGGGTTTCAAATGACCATGTAGCAGCATCTAGTGCAGTTGCAATATCATCTCCATGGCCTACCCACGCGCCAACTGGAACGGTATCTACTATATACCGATCACCGGCTACAAACACACCAGGAGGATTATTTGTAACGTCTATTACTGAACTTTTCCAATCTAGGTTTGACAGTGCTATTGCTATTCTTGATGTAACATCGCTAATGATTTGCTGCGCTGTCCATACATCCGTATTTGCTATACCAGCATCATTTACTGCTACGCCGGCATCTACTAATGTTCCGCCGGCTGCTTGTTCAGTAAGATTTCCAACAACCACAGGAGGAGTGACAATAGTAATTGCATCTGCTGCACCCGGAGCATGGGAAGCGGCATGTAATCCTGGAACTACTCCAGCAACTACATCTGATCCCCCTGGCTGATGGGATGTATTATGCGGCGGTGGACCAAAACCAGCATGGAATGTTCTATCTAAGTTTGCCATTATTGACCCCCGGCCATCGTACAGGTAACGGCAACTACACCAACAACATTGGTTACAGTTGCTCTTAGTTCATACCAACCAGTTAGATCGGCAATAACTGCTAGATTTTGTACTCCCGCTCCGAGGTTAGCTGTTACATTAACCCCGCCGTAAGAAGAAGGAATAGTATACCAGTTTCCATCCTTCATTCTCCCTTCCAGCGTTACAGTACAAGTTCCCGCCCCAGTCTTTTCAAACAGTACAGTCGCTTGCTTCCAATGTTGTACATAATATGCGGCGCTATTAGTATCCACTGCAACAGCGGCAAGAGGTACGATTGGATAAGCATCCCTTTGAAAGTAATAGACCATTACCCGAGTACTGGTAATAGGTGAAATCTGTACTATATCCGCCGGATCAACACTATCCTCTTCCAACCACTTTTTAATAGTTGAAAGAACCAAATCATGAACATACCATTGTCCGTCCATATTATTCTCCCGTGTAAACCTTTAAATCAGAACAAGCCGCCTTTTTAGATACGTCGCAAGTAACTGTATAAAGCTTGTAATCACAACCAACAACAAATTCCATTAGTGAATTGTCTTGAAACCGTGTATCAAGCACATAAAGAGCACCTATCTTTGCACTCTCCGGCTTTTCCGCGATACAAGAAATTCCCAAGTCCACTAGCACTTGTTGATTCTCCGGCTGTTTAAAATAATCAACTCCGGCGCAAGATGAAAGAACTAGAACAATTATCAATAATTGTATAAACCGCATTATCCGATCCTCCAGTAGTTTACTTCTTCTATTATAGAAGTAAATTAATTGTAATTCAATTATTAAACCAATCAATAAATAAACTAAGTCCGTCATCAATATTAATCTTTGGATTATAATGCAAATCTACCTTCGCTTTTGATATATCAGATAATGTTCTATCAGCATCTCCTAATTGAAGATTTGTATAGTTTATTATAGGTTCTTTATTTAGTTTTTTCCCTATCTTAACCACCAAGTCTTTTAAATTGATACTATTTCCGTTCCCAAGGTTATAGACATTAAAACCATTACAATGATCCAGTGCTGACACAGTACCCTTTACTATATCGGATATATATGTATAGTCCCTATATGTAGTACCATCACCAAATATATCTATAGGTTTATCTTTTGATATAGCATTGACGAATTTTGTTATTGCCATATCAGGTCTTTGTCTTGGTCCATATACAGTAAAATACCTCAAGCAAGATATATTAAGATCAAAACACTTATTAAAAGAATAAAGTACAGCCTCGGCCGCTTTCTTAGATGCAGCGTAAGGATTCAATACAAAATCAGTATTATCATCTTCTTTAAACGGGACAGACAAATTATTTCCATAAACAGAACTAGATGATGCAAATACAAAAGATCGCATTTTATATTTTTTGGCAATCCACGCCATATTTTGTGTTCCAATAATATTTGTATTGCAATATAAATGAGGGTTTTCTAAGGAATTGCGGATACCGCCGTACCCAGCCAAATGAACTACTTGATTTATACTTTCCCAGTGTATTCTACTTAAGAAAGCCAGATCAGTCACATCCCCTTGTTTAAATATGCATCTTCTATATCGCAATAAGGTTTCTATATTATTCTTTTTTATTTCAGTATCATAATAATCATTTATATTATCAATAATAATAACATCGTTTCCCCGATCTAATAAAGCTTCGCATACGTGCGAACCAATAAATCCAGCACCACCTGTTACTAATATATTCATTTTCTACCCTTTAAAAAATCAAGAAAAGGAAAAACACGATTTCGTATTGAATGATATTTACAAGTATTATCTTCCATTATAAGACTTATGTTTTTATATTTATCATTATATAGAAGATCATAAATATTAGTTACAATGTCATCATATGTATTATAATATATAATATTATCTTTTGTAGGAAATAATAAATTTAACTCATCTCTTTCTTTCGTAATTGCTACAGTACCACAACTCATCAACTCAAACACTCTATGTGCTGGTGGAGACTTGTCTTGTTCTAAATCAAGTCCTATTTTTGATTGGTTTATTGCTTTAATAAAGTCATACCCTGTTTTTGGCGGTTCACACTTAATATCATCCCATGTAGTTCCAAAAATAAGAAATTTGAGATACGGAAAGTCGTGAATTAATTTCCTAACCACACATTGTCTATAATCTTCGGGATTAAAAAATGGATGTCTTCCTTTTCCATATACTAGAATATCTACAGGTCTATCAGTATGCAAATTTTTATGAAAATTTAAATCACAAGCGGTTGGAAAATAATATGCTTTCTCGGGGTACAGATTATATATATATTTACTATTTGTTGTATAAATATTACACAGATCAAATTTATTTTGATTCCAATTATTTGGGTCTGAAAAACCAGACAAAATCACAATAGCATTAAGACTGTTTATTTCTTTTAGATTATAAACCCTATTAAATACAGGCCAGGAATGCGCTATCCATACATGTGTATATTTATTAATTTTTATTTTATCTACTACATAATCTACATTAATTACTTTTTTAAATTTATAAATATCAGCATTTATCCCATTCCTTTTTAACTCACGGAATATAGATATTTTTGTTCCGCAGACATCCTCAGCATAATGATCTGTTATATACAGTAATTTCATTTCTTTTTTAAACTCATTAAGTATCCATATGGTTCTTTTCCATAATTTAGTATAAAATCATGTAAGTTCTTAACATTCAATTTTGGATAAATTGTTGCCAATGTAAGTAGGTGCGTTTCAATCGAAATAAAAGGTATACATTCAAATGGCTTTTTTGGTATGTCTGGTATATTACATGGGTGACTATGCCCAATGTCTCTTTTCAGAATTTCTACTTTACGTGCCGCATCTCCTGCTGGATACCAATGTATAGAAATAAATTTACTTACTCTATTCGCCTCTTTTAAAAACAAATCTACATCAGACACATGTTCAGCAGTAGCGATAGATACTACTGCATCAAATGTCGCGTCATCGTAAGGCAAATTGCAACCATCTATATTATCTTTTATATTCGCATCTTTTATATTCCAACTTCCAAATTTTTGTAATCGCGCAGTACCCCCAATATCTAAAACAGTTTTAATGTTTAATTCATTTAATATATTAGCTATACAATAATGTACTATGGTGCTAATTGCTGGAATACCTGTAAATAAAAATGTACTTATTTTCTTTCTCCTATTTTTTTTGCTGGATTACCTGCCCAGATTTCATAATTATTAGTATTTGTTGTTAATATTGAACCCGCTCCTATTACGGAGCCTTTACTAATTCTTATATTATCTACTATTATAGAACCAGCACCAATCCAAACGTCATCTTCGATAACTATTCCAAATGATGTTTGCTCCTGCAAAGAAATAATCTTATTTTTTGCTATCCCGTGGTTTTGAGCATATATCTGGACAAAAGGGCTTATTAAAACATAATTTCCTATTGTAATATTACCCTTCCCATGAAAAATACAACTATAGCCAATGCTCGAATTGTTTCCAATTCGTATAATTCCAGTACATGTTCGTATCATGCAATTATCATTTATCGTAACATGATTACCAAGAATTATTTCTCCACCGTGTTCTTTATAACCAATAAACGCGGTATCGCTTATTTTACAGTTCTTCCCTTGTTGTAATTTTGCAGTAATCATATTTTTTTATATAAAAATGTCTGTAACATAGAAAAACAAGAATTTAATAAAGGTACACCATGTTGTTTCCATATATTTATTGACTTGGTGAAATGACCTGATGTTGGTTTAATCATAGAACTTACCTCTAACAAAAGTAAACCATTACTTTTTAATGATTGTATAATACGATTAAATGCTAAAACTGGATCGGCAATATGCTCTAATACATCTAAACATATTACTATATCATACTTATCTTTTTCTAATTCCGTATCTTGGTCCAGTATATTTACATTTAATTTTCTATTTTTGCATCTCCATTCCGCATAATCCCTTAGAGGCCCTTTTACATCTAATAAATCAACAATATTACACCTACTCGCAAAATAAATACCGTGCGTTCCAACACCACAACCAAAATCCAATATTACTTTGCTATTCCAATTCGTTATATAATTTTCTATTTGTTTGATCATAAAACCCCTTCTTGTAACAGAAAAGGCGGATAATGTTTTTAATAGATGTATTTTGTTTTTTATATGTGGAAATTCCTTATATATAAAATCAAAAGACTGAAGATTGACATCTATGTTTTCATATAACTTTATAGATTCAGGAGCACCTATCACTAAATTTTTGATGATGTCTATAGGTATCCCACTATACAGCGATAATTCTTCGTCACGCTGTAACTGTGTTTCATTTAAAATAGTCATCCTTGATTACTCTTCCCGCAAGATTTTACGTAGTTTCTTATCTTCTGTATATTTTTTTGAAATATTGAATTATCCAGATTATTCAGACTGATCATGTTATTCCATTTATTTTCTCCTTCAGGTCCCCACATATAAAAATTAAAATCATCAATATTATCATTTAGTATTTTACAATCGAACTGATCTGGTTTATCCGCTATTGCGGAACCAGGAATTGGAATAAAGTTTGTTAGTGCGATTGTATCATAATCATTTTTTATTGTTTCTAAAAACTTAATATTATTATCAGCAGTTGTTTCAGTTTCACCCGGTGTACCACACATAAATAAAAGTCTAACTACTAAACCTGCCTTCTTAGCATTTTTGACTGCTTGTATATTATCTTCGACAGTTGTTTTTTTCAATATTGTATCAAGAACTTTTTGATCTCCAGATTCTATCCCGAAACTTACTTCTCTACATCCAGACTTATACATCTCACTAAACATAGAAATATCATTTGGTTTAACTCTTATGGATGCTCTCCAGACAACACCACGATCTTTTAGACCCCTGCATAATCTTAAAAGTCTTTTAGTATTAGCTGTAAGTGTATCATCTGAAAATCGTAACTGTTTTATACCAAAGTCATTAATTAGAACATCTACTTCATCTAGTACATTCTCTACACTTCTAAATATTACTTGTTTTCCGCCCCATATACCAGGTGATGCACAAAAAGCACAGGCAAAAGGACACCCCCGGCTTGTTATTATAACAGAACTCCCACCCTTGAAATAGTTTTGATTATATGCGAACACATTCCCACCAATATTATCAATTAAATCTCTTGCGGGAAATGCAAGAGAATCCAAATCATGTATCCTTTCCCCTGTATAACTGGAATGTACGTTAGGAAAATCTTCTATAATTTGTTTGATTATGTATTCTCCTTCCCCGAACACAACAGAATCAAACAAAGATGTATCTAAATCTTTTGCTGCTAAATGGATTGGGCCACCAATTATTATTTTTGCTTTTGGATATTTACTTCGTATATATTCGGCAGTAATAGAACATGGTTTCCTATCTAAAACGGTTCCTGTTAAACCGTAAATATCTGCTTCTGGCAAAGAAAGATTATCGTTATACTTAAAGCCCCCGAGGTCTACAACACTAATATCTGTAGTATTAATATTCCTGGCCGCCGATGCTACATACAGTAATCCTAGTGGTGCTTGTGCTTTTGGTTGTTTTAAGTATGGATGCGGCGGATTAATAAAACAAATTTTAAGTTTGTTCATCTTTCTTTCCTAAAAATTTATAGTTTTTCAACTAAATAAATAATAGAGTTTTTACTTTTTGTATTCGGTATGTCTTTACTTATTAATTTAATGTTGTTTGATTTAATAAATGTATCCGGAGTAAACGGTCTACTTACACTGGCGGTATAAGAAAATATAGTATAATCATGGGAGTTGATAACTTTCAGTAGTATATCGACTATATTTTCTAAACCCTCTAACTTCCCTAGTAGGACACTGATACTATCATTTTTATATACTAGATGTTGATTGGATATATCAAACAGTATTACATCCTTAGAGAATTTATATGTGTCATAACCAAAGTATTTTTTGTTTTCTGATATATAATTCTTTAGTTGCATTAGACCACAACCATATTCATGTACGTTTTCAACATTTAAACTATTTATTAAAGCAGCACACCTTTTAGCACGTATATCTGATATTTCAGATATAGATGCAAGAAATTCTCTCATATCACTTTTCCTAGACATGTAATCCACCTCATAATATTAAGTTTCTATTTAGAAATTAAATATAATGTAGAATATAGTTTTTTTTGTTTTGGTAGTACTTTTGTTACTAATTTTAAAGAAACGCTTTCCAAAAAAGAATCTACTTGAAAGCCATCATGATTTTCTTTATATGAAAATAAAATATATTTATGCGACTCTACTAGAGTACACAAAATAAATTTTCGATTAGGTAATGATTCTAAACTTCCCAAGAACACTCCTACACTATTTTTGTCATCTATTAATGGGAGATTTTTTTGTAAATCCAACTGCTTTGCATTATTAAATGCAAATAAATCAAATCCTATATATATTGTAGATCATCAGTAATAAAGTCTCCTAGCTGTGCCAAGCCACATCCATAATCGTATACAGATGTTACATCCAATTTATTAATTATAGAAGCACAAAATTTTGCACGTCTTATCGAAGTTTGCTCTATTTTTTTTAGGAACAAATACATATTTTCTTTTTCTGTAGACATTTATATAACTCCTAGATAAATAATTAATATAGATTAACTAAATATGCGTTTTCTTGGTCTGAGACTTATATTCGTTTCGTGCCGCCGTACAGTAGATATAATTGAACTAAGTTCTATATATGATTTGGTTTCATTTAAAATTCTTCTATAAAGCCTCCAGTCTTCTCCGCGCATACTATCTTTATTTAGTAAACTTCCAATTCGCTCTTTATAACCGCCTACTCTGATTGCAATTTCTTTTGTAAACGCTATTGCCCCACCATTTATTGCGACAGCAGTATTTCCAACTTCTATATTAGAATAAACACCTTCATACTTTGACCACACTCCGTTATCTAACTTTAGATAATCAACTTTTCCATATATGAAATCTACCTTATGTTTTAAATATGTATTAATTAAATCCCCTGTTCGATTTGGTTTTGCTAGATCATCATCATCCAATGGCGTGCATAGAACCCCTGAGGCAAGATGCAATGTAATATCTCGCTTAATAGCTATTTGTTTTTCTTGAGATAGTTTACAAATAACGATATTATTATAGATCATAAGTGAATCTAAAAAACTATTTATTTCTTTACTTCTACTATCATCAACTATAATCAATTCCCAATCCGGTACTGATTGTTTTAATACAGAAGAAACAGCTTCCTTCAAATAATTCAACCTATTATGACTTAGCATTAGATAAGAAAGAAGCATACCTATCTCCTATAATGCGAATAGAATGCTGTAGTCAAAACATCTTTGATTTGTGATACCTTATTCAAATCAATCTGATCTTGTAACTTTTTATCAACACTAAGTAATGTACTCCTTCCCTCCCATTTTATAAATTTCTGTTCGTTTCTACCTGTGGATAGATAGTAATCTTGGAATTTAAAAGTATTTCCAATTATCTTGTCTGACATCTTTATCCATCCAGTAGGTATCCCGTATGATTCTGCTGCAATAATACCATGCAATGATGAAGAGAGTATGATTTCGCAGCTATTTATATCATCTATTACTTGTTTTATACCGCTATTAATATCAATCCATTTTATACTACTGTCATTAATCGGCTGAATATCTTTTTCAATTTCATGTGGTATAATTCCTATTTTATATTGCTTTTTTATAGTCGGTTTATAATAACTGCTCACTAATAATCCAGGGTCACCGAATATATTAGGTATCCTGTCTCGTACTTCTGGATTAAAGATATTTTTTGTCTTAGGCCCTCTTACCGCTAGAAATATAACATTTTCGGGGATATTAAGAAATACTAATCCTTTACGCAATCTTCCAAAACTACCACTTCCCCATACTATATCACCGCTAACGATACTTTGTATAATTGAACCAACCGCTAGAAGTTTGTTTGGGGCACCTCTTTTAACCCACTTGGATTTATAACCAAGTTTCGACAGCAACCAAGGCGTCAAAGTATCTCCAAAATTATTTGTACTATTTGACCAAAATGATCGTATGGCCATCTTACAGTTCCCATCGTATGGATTTTACAATATCTGTTTGTTTCTTTGCTGTCAAGCCAGATTCAAATATTGAACCACCATTGTCTGGAATAACAGTAAACAAATTCTTTTTTCTAGGAATACACAGCATTGGAATTTTCTGTTCTTGCGCCTTTATAGCAAACCATATATCCGCCATATTTGGAATTTTGAAATCATCTAAACAAATATCAATAGTTGATCTTTGATAGCCAAGCACTCCTGTTCCAAGAATATGCACACGCCAGGTTTGTTTTAAAATTTCGTTAAAATGAATAACTTTCCGTGATTTATAATAAGATTTAATAGAATCATTTAACAGTACACCATGAAATCCAACTATTGATTTTACATTCTTTTTTAATTCTCTTGTAATATTGCTGGCATAACCAGGCGGGTAAATAAAATCATCATCACAGGTCAGATGGTAACTTTGTTTATCAATTAAATCTAATGGGTAGAACTTACCACTATCTCCTAAATCTCCAAGATTATGAAAAACCGTGATCTTTTTATTAATCAGAAATTTTGGAATATCTTTATAATTATTTAGATAAACAAACAACACATCTACTTGTGGGAGTAGACTTTCAACAGTCTTACCTAGTGATTCTTTTCTTCGTTCTATTGATGCTAATGAGGCGTAAATTTTTCGTTCGGCATAATCAACAACCAAAGATGTGTCCGCTTTTCTAACTATTGGATTCATTAATGATTCAATACTAGTGTCGTGTATAACCAAAGATTCCTTAGTCCTAAACATTCCAATATTATGTTCATTAAAATAATGAGAAATCTGCCTTCCTGTCCCGGATGAATTTAATTTATTTTTAAACCATTGAACAGGCGGCTTCGCTACTTTATCTATATTGCTTATCAGTAAATTATCAAAAAGAAAAGCATTACAATCCACCCAAAAGATTTCATCATAATCTTTATATTCTTTGTATGTTTTTGAACCCCACCTTGATTTATTATAAGTACTGTCTTTTAATAAAAACAGCGTTCCTTTTCTAACATCAGGTATTAAATTCCACGTATCTACACTCTTACATACAAAATTATTACAAATTTCTATATCATCTTGTATAAAGAAATAATATTGGTATGTGTACTTAGACACATATTTTATAGAGTTTTTAATAAATTGTAAATATTCAAGTTTTCCATATTTAATTTTTGTGGTAACAAATTCCCAACCCTTTAATTTTATATAGTTTTGAACTTCTGTATAATCAACAGTACTCTGATCGTCAAAAACCACAACGTGAACACTTTCTTTTTCTAATTGGTGTAGTAAATTAAGTAGGTAGCTTGGTCTATTAAATGTTGTTACAAGGACACATGCCTTCTTATTTGAAATAGCTAATACCTTAATTACTTCTCCCCATTTTTGTTTTTCATTATTAATCGAATAGTTATTTTGGATAAATTCTATTGAATCGCGGTGGTTATCTAGTATTGATCTATTTTTATCTATTTCCTTTATTTTATTTAAGAAAGAATCTGTGGATTCTAGCACGTGTAAAGACTTACAATTATCTTTTAATTCTGGAACCAATCCCACATTCGTTGATAATACCACCAAACCACTGGCTAGACCCTCGATCAGCGGCCTTGGGCCAGATTCACTACTTGATGTAATTACCAGAATATCAAGATTTCTAT
>Ga0208957_1000237_pt1 | contig 47932 bp, 64 predicted proteins | sample RifOxyA1_FD_184029 | JGI IMG/M metagenome (GOLD analysis project Ga0208957, IMG submission 184029) | Groundwater microbial communities from Rifle, Colorado - Rifle Oxygen_injection A1 (SPAdes) | ecosystem: Environmental > Aquatic > Deep subsurface > Groundwater | place: Rifle, Colorado, United... | reverse complement strand
GGTGCCTATAATAATAATCCATATCGTGATAGCAGTGGTCGTTACACGAGTTACGAATTGAGGGCTATGTAAATGAGCGAAGCAAAAAAGTTTTTAGTAGGTACAGAAAGAAAAACACTGACCCATGTAGCTATCCCGATTTCCGACGTGGAGGCGGTTGAAATGTCTAATTCAGGTGACACTGTGAAGGTGTTAGTTGTCTCTGGATGGCGGTCAGGGAATGATAAGGTCATAGAGATGATCGGCACTAATGATCTTTCTCTCCGTAGGTGGATTGAAAATCACGTGGTGACTGTATGACCAAACAAAAACAAATGAAGCTGGTTAACACTATCGTTACGAAGTCCATCAAAGAACTTAAAGGACGCTCTGGGTTTGGCCATTTATTTGGTGTCATTGGAAAGGAACTGAATGCTGAAATAGTAGCAGAGTTAACGACAATGGTTTGGGACGAGCTGAAAAAAGCGGGGGTATTTGAAGATGGCAAGTAAAGTACGCACCGTTGCTATTCCGCTGGACCGGGAGGAAATCCAGTGGGCCTACGTCAAGACAACCAAGGCCCTGATGAATGCTACGGAGATTACAAAGCGTTTTGACGGTAAGCCTAATCTTTCCGATGAGCAGGCATTCAAACTGCAGCTGGCCAAAGAAGCTGGCGCTTTGATTGCTGAGCATCACAAAAAGCTGGAAGCTATCCTTACTAAAGGAGTCAAAGAAAGACAAGCCAGAGCTAAGGACATTCATGAGCTGGATGAAATCGTGCAGTACGCTACGGAAGGTGAAGCCAGGGACTTGGCTGAGGCGCATAAAAAAGAGCTAGTGGCAAGGCGTGAATCCTATGATGCCTGGATTATTGACCGTGCCATGCTCAAAGCTTTGATTAAATTGGTCCACGATGACATTGATTTAATTCGTTCGAGCATTCTTCCTGCTATTGAAAAACGGGATGATTCGTATTACAAAGATAGGATGCGACCGCGTAGTTATTATATTAACAAAAACACCGCTTCAAAAACGATCTTGGAAGAGTTGTTAAAGAAGCTGGAGAAAAGGCTATAGAAAATGCTGGTGCTATGTGCAAACTGTAATGCCCAAGTAGACGTAGTTGAAACGGCCAAGGAAAGTGATTTGAAATCCAATCCATGCGATTGTTGCGCGGGGTACCCAGCCGTTAGGTGTCCGCAGTGTGGGTATCTTGTTGACGCAATCTTTACAGAAGAGGCAATGCCTATGGGGATTAAATGAGCTTGGTTGGATTGAATGGTAAGAAATTATCCACTAGTGGGCCTACGGGGCGAAAAGTTATTTTGCACGAAGTGCTAGAACAAGGCGTGCCAGGTTTAAAGATCGAAGCCGTAGGGCAGTGGTTCAAAAGTCAAACCCCGGCAGAGTTTCTTCGTGGAAGGTTGTTAATGATTAACTATTTACTCAAGGCAGCGATATCGCTTGATGCGAACATGCTTGCAAGTTTCCTTGAGGGGGATGTAAAAGAAGAGGTTCAAAACGAACTTCAGAAAGGCGAGGAGAAGGAATGAGTTACGGAAACGGCGGGGGCTATCCTCCGCAGAATCAGGGTGGGTTTCAACCGCAACAAAGTAATAAGGCTCCTATCGATTACGTGCGGACCAGAAAGACTGGCAAACGCACTGTAAATAAGCAGGTTTTGGACCCAGAGGCAGAGTCTACAATTTCATTCGTGTTGGACCCAGAGCAGCTTCATAAGCTAATTGTAAAGTTGAATGAAATCCTGAACAACAATGGCCAGCTAGGTGCCCATATCACGATGTACACTAGCCCACGACACCCTAAAAACGGTGGTAGGCCCTTTGCAGGCACTAACATGCAAGTGGCCCCCAAAAACCCGGATCAGCCCCGTCAATGGGGCCAGCAAGGTGGCCGAAGAGAGTACCCGCCGCAGCAACAGACTCAACAGCAGCCTGGGCAGCAGTGGTCGGCACCGCAGTACCCACCTTCTTTTGTACAGCAGGGCGCTCAAAACCCTCAGATGGGGGTACCCCAGCAGCAACAGTACCCCCCTCAACAAACTCCGGGGGTACTACCGGTTCAGGGTCCGCAACAGGCACACTATCAGCCCCAATACGGTCAACAGTTTGTGCCGGGTCCGCAGCAGCCACACCCTCAGCAGCCGTTTCTACCGGGACAAGGAAGCCCCGCACCGCTTCCGCCGCCACAAGGGGCTTACCAGCCACCCGTGCAGCAGCAGCAAAACGCCACGCAGCAACAGGGTGCAACTGCGGGTTATACTCAGCAACAGGGAGGCCCGCCAATCCCAGAAATGGGCGGGGAGGATGACGTAGAGATTTAAAAATTATGAGAGTACGATACGGGTTCACGTTGGAGGAACGTCATTGTTCGGGATGCAAGTCCGTTTACTGGACAATGACTTCCAGTTCCCAAAAGTGGTGTTGTTTTAATTGTTGGGAATTTTATGGTGGTGGTACTCGTAAGATGGCACGTCGTGGGCATTACTCACGAAAAACAAAAAAGAAGAAAGTAGAGAAAAAGGATGACGATAATGACAAAACTGATTCAAGCTTTATTTCCTGAAGGACACAGAAAACTTATGGTTTCCCTGGTCGGGTTGGCCATAGGTATTGCTATTGAGAAGTTGGGCGGCGGTCTGACTGACCAAACTCAGGTTCTGATTATCGCCGCAGTGGGTATCTTCACTGGCGGAAATGTTATGGAACACCTCGCCAAAGCGATGGAGGGATTAAAAGGGTCGAAGGTTGGTCAAATTATTGAGGACATTATTCCCGGGGATCAGGGGCTTGGTAAGGCAGGTGCTGCTGTGGTTGCACAACCTGCGGTCGCAGAACAGTTCGAGTCAATGAACCAGTTCCTGAATGACACTCATGCAAAGATGGAAGACCTTGAGCGGAAGCTACAGCTTCAGGCCCAAAACACCACACAGATTGTGCAGCTCCTGAACCAGCGCATGACTGCACCGAAGGCACCGGTGGCCTAGTCGTGGGAGTGATTAAGCCGAACTTGCTGGATTTTCATGAAGCCGAAACAAAGATCGAAAATATCTTAGAATGGGCTTCAGATACGGATGCTGACTTTGATACAGAGTTTGTTGAGAGTGTGTACGACCGAATTCAAAAAGTTGGGTATGTAACAGAGTCGCAGATGAACGCGTTGGATAACATAATCGAGAGATGGAGAATTGGCGAATGAGTGAGTTTTTTACTGGGGATGCAGTAGGGTCAAGCAAGTACCTCAAGAAATTTCGAAGGCTTACTTTGGAATTTCCAGGAATTATGGAACTAAAGGGGGACCACCTGCTGGTGGAGCGCCTCCCGGCTATCGAGATGAAAACCAAATCCGGTATCATCCTGCAAGGTGCCAAGACGTTCCGGGATACCATAGAAGACACCATGACTGAGTTCGGCATTGTGCTAATGACTGGTCCCGGTCAGTTGGATGAGCAGGGTAATACCTTTCCGTGTGATTCAAAGGTGGGAGATGTCATACTTTTGCCCGGTTCGACGTATTGGTATGGGGCTTTTGGACATATTGCAGGTTATGAGCCCTACTCAATCGGTCGTGTCAGGGATACTCTTATTCCGATGTGGTTCCAGGACTACAAGAAAGCGTTCGAGGTGCTTAATGCTTAAGTTATTTAAGCCTAAGAAACAGAAGGCCCGCATCGATGACTGGAAGCTTATCTGTGCCGGGGAAACATTTGTACTAATCGGGCATACACCTGATCACCCCAAACTTGGATGCACCTCGTTAAGAACATCATCCTTAATTAAGATCGACTTTAATAAAGGTACTGCGGAAACGCGGAATACCATATATACCCTGGGGAGGGAATGCAATTGAGCGCGGAAGCAATACAGACAATCGTTTTATTGGCAGTTATCTTAGGGCTGTTTCTGACCTACAGGAAAATAGCCAAGGAAGCCAGGGATGCTAAAATAAGCGCTGAGTTAGCTAGAAACAACTGGTTCCTTGAAGAGCACCGCAAGATTTTGATGGAAAATAAGAGGGAATATGAAGATAAAATGGCAGAAATGGAAGCTATTTGGAGTCGCACTTCTGTTCACAACCCCGACGAACTCGCTGGCCAGCCCTTTGTTGGTCAGCCAGGGCAATCTCAATTCCACCGTCCCGGTATGGATGACGCAGAGCCAGGAACTGAAAAAGTGTCTGGAGTTTTCCCTGGTGTGCCGGGACCGGGTGAAGATTTTTGAGGCTTACCAGGTAGCTGCCGAGCAGCAGATAAATCTCATGTCAACCCAAATCGTGGACTTGCGGGCCGCTAACAAACGGAATAATCTTTGGACTTTCATCCCGCTGTCAATCCTGGTAGGGTTCGTAGCAGGTAATGTCCTCTGAGGGGGCGAGTAGAAGAGTAGGAGAGGCAATTGCGCCGCCCAGCGGCGGGTTCGATTCCCAGCAAGACAATCCTAGCCGAAAACGGAGGGTGCAACTCCTTCCCGCCTCCACCATTTTTGTGTGGCCGAAGCGAATGGAAAGCAAGGTGACTGTAAATCATCTGCGGGTTATGCCCGTTGTGAGTTCGAGTCTCACCGTCCACACCATTTTTCATTGGAGTAGTAATGGACAAAAAGCAATGCAGCCGTTGCAGGGTGCAAGGCGTAGCAATATTAAGTGGCTTAAATAGTCGAGGGGATAAGATATTTCGCGACGAAAAGGGTAGTAGGTGGATGAATGCCACCTGTCCTTTGTGCTGGTCAAGCTACAACAAGGTTAGGTACTACGCTAATCGGGAAATCATTAGAGAGAAGCAGCGGGTATACCAATTGCAGAAACGATTGTCTAAAGAGGTAAAAAATCATGAACAAGCTGATCACTTACGCCATTTGGTTAACGCTCCCCCTAAGCCTCTCAACATCGGCGCACCCTGTTGAAGCATACGGCCAAGCTCATCCCGAAACGGATTCGGTATATTTGCTCCCGCCCCACGGGGAGCCCGTGACGATCCAGCCGAACCTGGAGGCGAAAATGATCCGCCCTCCATCTCGGCGATCGCAGACTCAAGAGACTCTGAGCCGCGCGGGGCATTCTCACCAAACTCAACAAATTGCTGAGCCACGGCCTGCTGAGCCTGATTACTGGATGCCATTCTGGTTGGTGGCCCCTGGTAGTAGGGCGAGCCAGTTACTCCAACAGTGGGACCTGCAGGACCAATCAAGGAAGTCGGCCCGATCGGTGCAACATTTGGAGCGGGAGCTGCGACGGGCGGAGCGGCGGTTTGAGGCGCGCCTTGACCGACTGGATTAGGGTCAACAGGGCCAGCCGGAGGTAGCGGGGTACCGGGAGTGGTCTGAGGGTATGCATTAGGATCTACTTTTGGGGCCACACCTGGTGGTGCTTGCGTTTTAGCCCAATTATCCGGGTTGTACAGCTCGCCCATTGCATAGTCGTAGACCCCAGAAAGCCATTCAGGACCCTTCAACTGACCTACGTCTCCCGGGCCGTACATTACGGAATTGGGGTCGTAGTTATGTCCGCGCTCTAGCAGGTTGTGACCCACCTCGTGGTAGAAGTCATCGAATTTCCAGCCATCGGAATAATCACCCCAGCCGTAAAGGGATACATTTACTCCACCCCCGGTATCGGCCATACCGCCAATGCCTCTTCCTGGTGTGTAGTCCATGTTGAATTTTAAACCGCCCTGGTCTTGTATGTTTTTTATTACGTCCTCGCCCCTAATCATTCCGTCGACGATGAAGCGCTGAAGGTAGAATCCCAGCTCTAATTTTTGGGCTTCGTTGCAGCCCGTGCATTCGAACATAGTTAGAACTTTAGGTAGCGCGGCCTGGTCAATTTGACCTTGGTTCAGCATAGCCAATAGTTCAGGAGAGGTACGCGGCATACCGTCAGCGTTGTCTACCTTGCCGTCCTTGTTTACGTCGGTACGGTTGCCTAATTCTTTTTCGTCAATTAACGGCGAGTCTTTTGGGTCGCCATTAGCCGGGGCATCTGTGCCCGCAGCTTTCCTGGTGGGGTCATTCAGGACTGACTTGATAGCTAAAGGAGATAGCCCAAGGTTCTTGAGAATCGGAGCCAAATCCACTCCTGGTTTGGCGTTTTTGATAGCATCCAGTGCTGCCGGGTTATTTATGATGGGCTGAGCCGGTGCAGCCGTGTTGTTATAGTAAGCAGGATTACTAGCGTACGCCACCTGTTGGGCCTGTTGTGTGGCCAGAGGTGCCCCTCCCGTGTAATACGGGGAGGACTTCACGTTGGCCATCGCGGCTAAAAATTTTGGATCACTTTCTGCACCCATTAATGTACACCCAATTTGCCTTCAATTCGGGAGAGTCGTGTGTCTACACTTCTAATCACTTTTTCCAACTCTGCAATCTGATTTACCTTGGCCCACGCTAATCCGACGCTAAAAGCCAGAGCCACGATTGAAATTACGATACTCAGCGAGAATTTTGCTTTTTCATTAATCGTGAGCATTTCTATCCTCCTGCTGCCATCATTGGCGGAGCCCCGTTAGGGGCTGCCGAATTTGCGCTTTGTGGCGCTGGTGCAGCAGCAGCCGGAGCGCCCTGTTGCTCTGCCATCATAGCACTTTGTGCGTTCTGGTCCAGTTTTGCCACGTCTTCTGCAGCCTTTTCTGATGCCATTTGTTCCATATATGCGGCCATTTGTGCCTTTTGATCTTCCGCCACGGCCACCGGGTCTTCCCATATCCTGCGCGGGTCCACCGAGGTGTACGGGTCATTGTTGGCCATCATGCCCATGCGAGTCAAGGTTTCTACCGTACCCACCTCGCGCTGCACCGCAGCAGTTTGGAGCATGTTCATCATATTGGCGAACAGGAGAGGGGACCTAACTACGTGTAGCCGTTGGCGGTCCCCCATGGTGTTAAACATTGCCGCAGTCTGGGTTAAGGTTTCAATGATATTCAGCGCGGCCCTGGGGCTGTTATCTGCCAGGTAGCCGAATTCTGGGGGAGGCGCCCCATAGATGTCAGACATCATGGCCAGGGGGTCATTGATGCGCTTGCGATACTCCGGGTCAATCCAAGGTTGCATGTCATATGCCACGTCCATTGCCAGGAAGGTCTTGAGCAGCCCAGCGAAATCTTTGGGCAGTGTGTCATAGAATGCTTCGAGGTTGGGTTCCTTACGTAGGGTTTCTGTAATGAGTTGAGCCCATGTTTCTTTAGAGCTCTGCACGATCGCATACACTACTTCCCGCTTGTCGCCGTAATTCTTTTTGGCTTCATGGAAAAGATTGCTCTTCATTCCATCGGGGTTCTTTTCGGGATGGAAGTAAATAGCCAGTTTGTTTTCCATTCGTGTTTGGATGTTCTTCAGGGCCATAAACATTTTCTGTTTAGCTGTGGAATCTGGCACATCGGAAAGTGAATAGAGGCAGTTGTCCACCATCACCATCAGTGACATGATCGCCTTGAAGCCCCGCTGGCCTTTGGCGAATGCAAGCACGTTGTTCTGGGATACCGGCATGATCCACTTCAGAAGCTTAACGAGTTTTGGTACAAAGGCAGGCATCGGAGGGAGCTTGGAGGGGTCCACGGCCTTATCTTCCGCTATGGATTTCCATTCCTCTAAACCAGTAATTTTGCCCATGTCCCGAATAACGTCAAGCCTGTCGAGCATCGTAATGAATTCGTCGGTTACCTCTTTGAGGTTGATAATCATGTGTTTAGCTTCAGGCATTTTTGAGAGCGCATTCATGGCGTCAATGAATTGTCTTACAGCAATTTGGTGCATGGACTTAATTACCATGTCGGCTACGGAAACTTGTTTCATGCGGAACTGAAATGTGCTGCTCTTTTGGGTCTGGTCGAGCCATGCACCAACCTCTTCTGGGCTGTAGAGCGCGTTCATGAACTTCCACTCATCAATCCCGGTGGTCTGGTGCATGATCTTACCGATCATCATTTTGTTCTCAGTGGGGGCATTATTGCTTACTGCTCGCAGGCACTTGGTTATGGATTTAGGAGTAGCTCCACCGGTCTTGCTGATATCCAAGTCTTGTCCTGAAAGCCCAAACAAGAAAACTATTCCGGCGCTCTTCATGCCCTCTTTGACATCCAGGGCCTGCCCCCGGTCTGCCAAATCCTGGTAGGTGGGGAACTTGGCCGGAGGGGACCAGTTGTCTGACCACATGGTTTTCCAGAGCCCGTCCTTGTCTAGCACCACTGCTCTGCCATCGGAAAGCCTCTGTGCCTGGGGGAACATTTCCTGAAGGGCCTGCATGTTGCCACCATCCATGAACCACACAGACTGATCCAGTGAGTTCATGCCAGTTGGAGGAAGCGGAAGTGCAGTAACAGGAGAGTTAAACCCGTCAATCTTACTGATTGTATGCCCAGTTTGCATGGCCCAGTCGGCCACCGAGAACATGCCCTCTTCCACCCCGTCTTCTGAGGTGTACATTACATTTCCGTCCTGAACGCCAGTTGGAATGAGCCCATCTGCACGCAGCATCTGTACTATATCCAGTGCCCCACTTTGTCCTTCCGGCGTCTTGAAGTAAATCATTTATTTCCCTTTACATTTGCAGCTTTTCATCGGCATTTTACATTTCTTACACTTTTTCATAGCTGTCCTCCTTTAATTAAATAATATGTATCCTGGTCCCCTTGTCGTAGTCCTGGCCTTAGGCGCCGCCGGGAGTTTACCACCTGGGTAGCCTCTTGCGGCTTTCGCAGAGTACTGCGCATCACGGGCCTTCATTTGGTCAAGTAGTGTCAAAAGTCCGGCACGATTTACTTCAAGTGATTTTGTCGGATCATAGAGCATTTCCTGCCATGCTATACCTTCATACCGCTGAACACCAGTTTTAGGGTCAGTGGCCTTTGCGATTGCCGATGAAAGCGCCTGAGATAGGAACTTCATTTGCTGCATGCCTTCAACCTGTTCCCCTGACAGTCCTGGAATCATCCAGGGGGGCATACCTTCACCCATGCCTTCCAAGCCCCTGCCCATTGTGCCACCAGCCACCGCTCCACCTGTGACCCCCGCAGCTGCACCCACACCAAGACTTGGGACACCAGAAGCAACGCCGCCAGCTACTGCTCCAAGTCCAGCTCCAATTGCAGAGCCTTGTGCTCCGGAAAGGCCCTCTTCATAAAAGTTGTATGCTGCACCCTCCATAGGTCCAGCAGGTAGTGGAGCCGTGTCTATCAAATTCAACATGTCCTCAATTGCCCCGATAGCTAATCCGGTCTGTTCAGATCCAAGCGTATCTTCCTGTGTCAGGTATGCCGAGTTTGCTGGTTGACCCCCAGCGCCAGAGGGGGGAGCGCCGGGGGCACCACCGGGCGCGGTCATAGGGGGATGCCACGCACCGTTTTGTTCAGGGGCCATTCCTGGTGCCTGTCCAGGATTAGTAGGAGGGGCACTAGACATCGGACCTGCGGGCGCCCCACCTGGAACGCCTTGTGAGCCGCCAAAAATCATCGTGCCCATATTTGCGGGCATTTTACCCGTGGCAATCGCTTCGGAAACTACGATACCATTTAATTTCTGCCGTAGCATTTCCTTATCGGCTTCAGTCTTTTCACTCTCAGGAATCGCAGCATATTCGGCCCATGCCGATGCCGCCTTGGTTCTGGAGTCTGAGAATCTGCCCTGCGGGTCATGGATAGCTGCAAGCATTCTGGAGGTTTCAACTGCCTTATCAGGAGCCACCCCTGCCAATGCGAGCTGTTGCGCGGTTTGGGCCACAAGCTTGTCCTTTTCGGCTGCAAACATAGCGGCCTCTTTTGGGTTCTGTGGGTTCTGGAGTTCACCCATGCGCTGAGAAAGCGAAGCAACTGCGTCATTGGCCATTTTCTGCCTGGTACCCTGTTCAAACTTCGCAGCCTGTTCAGTCAGTCCACGCATCGCCTCAGTGGTGGCTACTGCGCCGCGTCGGCTAGAGCTGGAGCCTCCTGCGCCTGCCAGCATCCCCAAGGTGCCGCCGATGATATCGGCAGCGGTTCTGCCCTTACCCTGACTACCGGGAGTAAAAGAACGGGCAGTTTGGAAGCCAGCCAAGGCACCCTGCGCGGCGCCTAACAAAGCCTCCCCTGCGGAAGGGATATCCTGCATCAGCTCTGCGGTTTTTGACGGGTCGTGGGTTGTTTCGGTGCTGCTACCACCCCAGCCTTCTTTGGTAGCCTGCTCATAGATAGGCCCAGCGAACTTCTGAAGGTTCGCAAGCATCTTTGCAAGCTGTTCCTGAAGACTAGCCCCACCTGTTGCACCTTTGCCCTGAAAGTTAATAGCCATGATTTACCACCCCGTTGTGTACCCGTACCCGCTGCTAGAGGTTGTACCGGTACCTTTATTCAGCTGTGCATAGAACTGGTTATTCTGGTTCCTAACCTGCTGTTGCTGCACTGACAGATTAGCATAGAACTGCTTATTCTGGTCCTCAGCCTGGTCGCGCTGGAGAGATAGGTTGGAATAGAACTGATCATCCTGCATTGTGGTCTTGCGCTCTTCGAGCGCTAGTTGGTCATAGAACTGGGAGTTTTGCAGCTCTTCTTTCCGGCGTTGTTCCACCATTTGGATGGCAAAGGAGTTCTGTTCAGAATCAAGTGTTCTGATTGATCGCATGGCTTCCTTGTATAGTTTGGCCTGGAGAATAGGGTCATCCACCTGCCTACCAAGATTGACCGAAAGCCTTCGCATATCGGTTTCCATGTCCCCGAGTTCGTAGGCCAGTTCCAGCCGCTTAGGACTGAAGTAGGCATCCGCAAGCTGTAGGGACTGCATCGCGGCCTGAGATAGGTTTCCCTGGGATGCCCCAGTGGACCCGCTGGAAGCCCCTTTATCATAACCCCATGGGTTTTTACCGGTGGTACCACCGGAATAAGTAGGATTACTGGATCTTTTATTTCCGAAGAAATTGTTCCATACATCCATAGGGTCTTGCCTGGACTGGTACAAAAGCCCAGTAATTAAGGAACTGATGGAGGTAGGTTGCGCATACGGCCTTTGCCACCCCTGCGGGAGCGGTTGGTTGTTTTCTAGGTTAGCCCAACGAGGGTTCGGAGCCGGTGCAGGCTGTTGACGACTTGACGTTCTGGACGATGTTGACGAAGGCTTACTGGACTGAACCTGCGGGAAGGGGTTTGAAGGATGCCCATTGTAGGTTCTGGACGCAGTTGGTTCTCGCCGTCTTCCTTGACGATGCCTGCCCTGGTTCCACCAAGAATCCTTGTCGTGGCCCCGTCGTCTACCGTGATAGCTATTTGCCCACCTCGAAAGATAACTCATTTAGTGCCACCTTCTCCACCAATCCTTGAACCAACTACCGTGCCTGCTGTCGCGTTCCCGTGATCGGTCAAAATCACGCTCACCGGACTGATACCTTTTCCAGCCGTCGCTTCTTCGGCTGCTGCTTCCACGATCATTATCTCTTCGGTCCCGGTCATGCCCGCCGCGCCGTTCGCGGTCGTGTCCTCTGTCCCTACCGCCATGACCCCGGCCCCTTCTGCCGTGTCCACCATGTCTAAATGGAGAAATATACCCATAAGAGCCTGGTGTAACGAGGTAGGTTCCACCGCCCTCTCCACTATAGTACATGGTTCTGCCGTTATACCAAACATTGCGTGGCGCTCCCGGACTTGACATCCCGAGGTAGTGGACGTTGGAGAACCTACTACCACCGCCGTGCCCGCCCCGGCGGCTACCACCATGTGAATAATTACTGCCCCAGCCACCGCCACGAGAATGTCCACCATCCCGCCATCCCCCATGATTTCTGAATCCCCATGCTGGAGCCCAAGACGGCGGACCCCAGTGGCTACGCCCACCCCAGCCTCCACCCCAATGTCCACCACCGTGTCCTCCCCATCGGGAGCCCCCATCACGGTCATAATAGTCAAGCCTTCCTTTTAGTCTGTCAAGCTGTCTACCGCCCATGCTGTTGCTGCCGTAGGGAACTGCACGGTACCAGTTGCCATCCTTACCTTTGATTACCACCGAATTTGGTTGGTAATCGGTGCGGTTTTTGAGCCCTAGAATCTGGAAGGGCTGATTTCCTGCTTTTGCGATCAAACGCACCGCGCCTGGAGCGTAACGCTCATCGTCATATCTTCCTCTGTTCCGGTCATAATCGTTGCGCGTGCTCATCCTAACGCGGGTATCGCCCTCGCCCTCCCAGTTACGGGTATGGACTGGTCTTTGGCCGTGCCCTGAGCCTCCCGGCCTTTGAAAAGCCGGGGGAGGGGTTCTCCACGAAGGTGCCGGTACGCGTGGCGGAGCCCATGAAGGCGCGTATTGTTGGTGCGTACGAGGCGGGGACGACGGGTTTTCACCTGGTGGTCTGCCGGTGGTTCCTTCAGGTCTGGTATTGTCTCTGTCTCTCCTGTATTCCATTTACCCTCCTGCTGCCAGCGGTGAACCGGAATACCCTGCCGGTTTTTTCTGGTTTTGCATCATCATCATGAGTAGAAGCTGCATCATTTTTGGATTTTTCATCAACATGCCCATCATCTGTTCCATGTCCTGTCCACCACCCGTACCGTCCGCTTCCATTCCTGCCATTTGGTTTTCTTCTTCCGGCTGTCCTGCCATCATCCCGAACGGGTCCATAGCCGGGTCCGCCATATTTCCGCCGCCCAAATCTGCTACACCAAATGAGTTCGGCATCCCGGTGGGTTTTCCTGTATCGTAACCCGGCATACCAGTTGGGTCAAGTGTATCGGCGCTAGTTGGCGCCGCACCAGGTGCACCAGCACTCCCACCAAGTAGTGCGGCAATCTGAGCCACTAGATCGCCTTCACCGCCTGTGGCTGTTGCAGCCCCACCAGGAGAAGCTCCACCCGTAGAAAGGTCAGCCATTCCCTCAGCCCCTGCGGGCTTTGCTGGTTTTTTGGCCTTAGCTGGTGATTCCGGGGTAGGAGTAGGGGAGGATTGTTCAAACATACTGCCTGTATTTCCCACCATTTGTTGAAGTTTCTTCCAGTCCTGAACGCCCTCTCCGATTAGGTCAACATCCCGAAGAACTTGGCCATTTGGAAGGCTCACACTTCCTTCCAGTAGCGACACTGCTGGGGTACCATCGGAATTCAAAATTCGTGTGCGAACTAAACCGTCCCCAATATGTTCTTGCTTCACTAGTTTTGGGTCCATGACCTTACCCGAGAGCCGAGTGAACTCGTCGGTTAGAGTAGCCAGCATTTCAGGGGTTTCTGGAGCCGAACTTCGGTTTGCTACGGTAGCCTCCACCAATTTACTGGCATGTTTCTTTAGCTGGCCTTGGTTTACCATACCGTCGGTACGAATAACGCCCTGTGTTTTGAGATAAGCGATACCTTCCGCGTGTTTTGGGTCACCGGCAAGTGCGTCCATTGATTCTTTGCCAGCAAGCTGGAGGTCATCGGCAAGCATGGACACCACCCTAACTGCGTTTTCTGGAATTCCCATGCGCCCAGCTACACTGACAAACTCTTCTTCCTGAACTGGGTCTGACATTGACAAGCCCTTGGACACCATGCCGGAGGGATCGTTGGCAAGCCTAAGTTGGATGAACTCCTGGAGCGTCATTTTCACGCCTGATGGGTTTGTACCCATGCCGTTGTCAATACCAAGGTATTTCAGTTTTACTTCCAAAGCCTGCTTTGCTTTACGAAGCACCTCATAACCGGCATACTCAGATTCCCTGCCGTCATCGCCAACACTTGATACCTGGTCAAACGCGGATAACGCACCTTGCCCGGCACCTGGCTCAAATCCCATTCCCGGCATGAGGTCTGAACCCGCAGCTTGTCTAACCATTTCCATAAGCGCGGCCCATTGCTGAGCCATGTCATAGCCCTGTACGCCCATTGCTCCAAAATCAATCGGTGGGCGGTGAATTATTTCTTCGGTGGTGGAGGTCGTATTCGCAGCCGCCTTAGCGTTGGTTTCCGCAGCTTTTCGGTTATTACTGGAACCCTTTAACGATGCTATTGCACTAACTGCACCAAGAACCGGTAAGATCCATCCCATAATTTACCCCAATATTGAAGATCGTATTCTATTAAAATCTGCTTCCCACTTGTCAGACCCTTGGAGCTGCTGTGCTAGCTTCCGCAGTTCCTGAGCATAGGCGGAATATCCGCCCTGAACAAATAATTTCTTGCCTTTGTGCTCCCCAAGTGTGAAGCGTGACATAACGGTTTTGTCTTGGTTCATTACTTCCCATGTGGTGGACCCATCGTGATTTACAAACTGTCTAACTGCCTTGCTGTCCACCGTTCCACCCATCATGGACCGAAACTCGGCCTCATCAGCATCGGTTACCTCATTTTCCCCAAACCAAATTTTACGTGCCGTGTCAATATTCAAACCGAGTCCAGGGGGGTTGTTCTCCCCAGATATGCCGAGCACCTGCAAAGCTGCTCTTAGAGCCTCTGGGGTCTGGGTAAGAATGTCAGCGATAGGGCTTTTTTCACCAGCGGGGTTGAAGAATTTGGGCTCTTTGACGAATTTTCGGAAAGTAAGATAGTTGAACATCCTGGAGCCGGGGCCATTGCTGAACTTAGGTAACTGCTTACGTTTAAACGGCTCTTCCCTAAATTTGCTCCATGGTACGTTGTTACTGGCTTTGGGTAAGCTTGGCTGAAAATCGCCGTACACTCCCGGTTGGGGAGTAGGGGCCACCATGGGCCTAGTAGAATATACGTTCGCTTCCGGTGCTGCGGGTGAGGTGGTCACCTGGGAAAGTTCATCCGGCCCAGTCGCAGCGGTACCCTGTTGGAGCCCGCCGGTTACATACTTTTGAATGTTAGAAAAATCGGAACTTCCCATAAAACCACCCTATCACACATAATGATCTAAAAATCCTGAAACGAAAAGCTTTACAGTATAATCGTCCCCTGAAGTACTTAACCTTTTTGCCCCCAGTGCTGCCCCTACGGTGTTGGGTACTTTTATGATAAACCCTTGTGCTCCATCAGCAATCTGCTCATTTCCGATAGAGGGTAGGTTATGCAGGGAGTTACCGGCGGCAGTTCTGAACTCGAAATTAGCACCGATATCGCTGTCACCGTCTGCAATTGCACGAATATCGAGCTTAAGTGCCGAAAAGATTGAAGGAATACTCTCACCATCGGTACCTGCTGCTATGGTAAACAAGTTGGAATAGGTAGTGCTGGATATGGTTTCCGAGGCAACTCTGATGCCAAAGAAGTCGTCCGCTGTACCTCTATCCACGAAGTAAGTCCAGCCCTGGTGGTCCTGCTGCCAGGATACCAAGGTGGTCGTAGCGGTATCCCCAAAACCTCTTCTGACCGTACCGAGGTATACCCACTCTCCTGACCCGTATCTGCTATCCAGGGTGGTTTCATTAGATGAGATAGGCTCTGTAGTGTCCATCACCATGATGAAATTGTTTCCAGCATTGTCACCATACCGGACCCTGACGGCATAGATGAAGTACCAGGTATTGGCCGCAAGTGTTACATCGACTCTGAGCCCAGAGTCTGCGGCCCCTGTATGCGTCGAGCCGTACCCGTTGGCAGTAGCTCCGGTTTCTAGCCTGCGGTACTTGTGTGCTGCTGCGGTGTCTTCCGTAACCGCCACTGGTCCAGACGGAAACACTACCAAGGACTGGTTTGCAGTCTCTGTGTTATTCTCCATGTCAATGGAGTCACCGTCAATATACACCAAAACCGGTTTTCTGTAGGTACCCAGTAGCCGAAACAGACTGTAGGTGGTGTTACGATCCTTGAAATATACGTCGTCCTGAATTTCTAGGTTATTGGAGGTGCCGTCAATGCGGGCAACCTCAGCACTGGCCACCTTAAAGATTGTGTTTCCAGTGGAGTATGTGTTTGAGAAGGTGAAATCCAGTGTGACTGAATCAAGTTCCACTGAAGAGGAATCGGTGGTACCCATCGTGAGCGTTAAATCCTTGTCGATGGTGAGCTGCCCAAGGGTGGCCCAGCCAGATGCCACGTTATCAGAGTCAATCATGCCATTAGTCTTGGCTTCCAGCTCCGTTAGCATGTCGTCAATGTCTGCTTTATAAAGCAGTTCAGTGTCAGCGTAATTCTTGGTGAGGCTTAAATCAGACATAATGATCCACCAGTGCTGCTAGTCGTATCTTATTTGTGGTCGAAGTAGAGCCGATTTTCAGTCTTATAGTGTAACTGTTCATAAATGGAATATCCAACACCGCTGTTGCAGTAAGCTGTGACTCGCCACTAGTATGCTGGTAGTTCGTATTCAGCGCATGCACCTCAGCAGTTGAATCATCTATGTAATACATTTCAAAACCATACCCGGAGCGGTAGCCCATAAGTGTGCCGCGTAGTGCCACAACAGGAATTTCAGCGGCGCCCGTGCCAAATGCCATCGCGTAATCTAGATCAGTAGAGGCAGTCGCGGAAGCTAAAACAATACCCATACCGTCACTAGCCTGCGAGGTAGTTTTGGTGAACCGTAGCTCCCCATATTCGTCGTACTGGAAAGGCACAATTATGTTGGTGTTGGTGCCATCATTGTAGCCGTTCCTGATTATCCCAAGGTAAACCCACTTACCGGCGCCGTAGGCCGTGTCGAGCCCAGCACAATTTGCTTGCACTGGGCTTGTGGTATCCGCCACCATGATGCTATTTCCGCCAATGTCGTCACCGCCTTGAACTTGCACGCCGTAAATGTAGTACCAGGTATTAGTTGCGCGGGCCAGGGCCACTTTTCTTCCGCTCACGGCTGCCCCCGTGTGAGCCCCGGCGTAACCGTTGGCCTCGACCGCAAGGCTGAGTGTACGATCAACTACGGCGGTAACCTGGTCCCGCTGAAACAACACGGTTTGTCCGCTGGTACCTGTGTTGTTTTCTATCGTAATAATGTCATCGTCAGTGTATTCCAGACGCGGCTTGCGGTAGCGTGCCAGCGCGTGCACCAGGTCCATGGCCGTAGAACTGTTACCTTGGCCTATCTTTGGTATCCCACCAGCCCCGATGGTTAAGGCCCCGGTGGTTTCCATTCTGAGAGATTCCGCACTGGTAGTGCCGATCTTGTTTTGAAACACAATCTCACCGGTATTGCAGCGGATAAGAAAGTTATTGGTTGCAGACACATACTCAAGGCGTGAATCACTGTCCTCCCAGAGTAGCGGGTCATCATCCGCAGCCAAAGTCAGACTGGTATATAACATCCCGCCATCAGCGATGTTCGTAGCTTCCAGCTCTGTGCCATTGAAGTAGGCCAGGAGTTCATCACGAATCGTATCGAACTGGTCTTCAGTAGGATTCGTGGCGGAAACTAGACTACGAGTGATATTGAGGGTACTCATATACCTTTACCGTGCCTCCGTACTCCTACAAACCTATCGCAAAATCCTGTAAGCACAACCCTTTTATCCACCGCACCTGTGCTTATCCTGGTCTGACAAAAATCAATGCCAGCCTGAACCGGTATTTCCACCTGATGTCCATGCGGTACTGCTGATTCCTCTTCCTGCCAGCCCCCGCGCCATATCGTGCTATCGGCGGTATCCCGAATGTACCAATTTGATACTCGCGCCCTGCTTACGTTGAACTGGCCCATTGAAACAGCATCCACCGGGATTACATTTCCCGCCATTCCGTCGGCTATATTATAGAGCGGCGCGTCATTTGCGTCTAGTGTGGACTGTGCGAGGGTCAGACCACCAAGCGTTGCGCCCCCGTCGTTTGTATTGAAGTAGCACCAGCCCTTGTTGCTATACTTGAACCCGATTAAATTACTGCTGGTGCCATCAGCACCGAAGCCGTAACGTACCATCCCCAAGTAAACCCACTGACCTTCACCATATCTGCCGTCCAGGGTAGCCTCGTTAGCCTGGGTAGGGAGGATACTGTCAAAAACCATGATGAAGTTGTTACCTGCGTTCGTACCGTACCTGACGCGGGCCGCGTAAACCGCGTACCAGGAATTCGTGGTTAAGGACAAACCGTCGCGTATACCACCCCTTGCAGCCCCGGTATGTGATACCGCGTATCCGTTCGCGGTAACAGAAATGTCCGCATGACGATATTTCTGGGTAGTACCAAGATCTTCTGTAACCTGTATTACCCAATCCGGGAACACAATCAAAGTTGCGTCCGTTGGCTCTGTGTTTCGCTCAAGACGTACAGTGGTAGCGCCGTGGTACTCAAGCACTGGTTTTCGATACCTCCCGAGCAAATACAAGATGCCGTATCCGGCACCACCAGCCCCCGGTATGATGTCCCCGCTGTCGAACTGGGTTGACTTCATTTCCACCGTCTTGTTGTCAGAGCCACACTTCAGGATAATGCTTGCAGTAACTGTATTGAAAATCAAATCCTTAGTTGCAGCCACCCCTAGTAACCCATCACTGTCAGTACCAAAGGTTAGGTAAGTACCGTCGGTCGTGGTCAGTTCAGTGCTGCTAAACTTGTCGGAAGTAAAAGTAAGTGCAGCAGAGAAGTTCGCTGCCGCAAAGCCATCGGTGTTGAACAAAGTAAGCAGACCCGTTCTGAAGTTGTCAATGTCTGACTCCATCAGAGCATCCAGAGCCGCGTAGGTTTTGGTTATACCTAAAACTCCCATTAGTAACCTACCGTTTCTTGTGAGTCACCGGCAGGTTCCCACTCAATCCAAAATCCGAATATGGCACACTTCTCATTCAGTACAGCATTAGACAAGGTAATCTGACACGACGTGGAGAAGCCATCAACCGGAAGCTGAAGTGGTGTCATCCTGGGTGCCGCCGTAGCGTCTAGTGCTGAGGTGCCTAAAATGAAGTCAACGTCAAGTGTCGGCGTACCTTCTGATGCAGTGGATAATGAAAGGGTCTGCGTGGTGTTTCGTCCTGCCTGTCTGAACGTGGCAGTGAGCACCACGTCTGCGTTCATCTTTACCCACACCCCGAGTTTCTTAAAGCCCTTAACGGCACGCGGGTCCATGTCGGGGTAAAGAAACGGAGTAGTTACGCTCTGAGTAATCACGGTGGAGGCGTAATCGTGGTAATCAGTCGCGCCCGTTCCGCGTTGGGTGTACGAAAGCCGTCCAACACTGTCTCCGAAGTAGGCTTTCTTTAAACCAGTGGCCGCGTCCTGAACGCGAAAAAGGCAAGTAGGATTTACGCCAGTCCACTTATACCAAGCTTTGAACCGGATGTCATACAGCCAGAAACAATCCAGGGTAGTACCATTCTCAGATATTGCCCACATGACTGAGTTCAAGGTAGGAATCCACACCCCCTGGCTGAATTGCAGTTTACTTTTGCTCCAAGCATTAAAAGTTTTTTGAATATCAGCGGAAAGATAGGCGCCCTCAAAATCTCCGTACTTTTCTGTTACGGCCAGGGAATGAAAACCTCTGTCACTCATGAAGTAAATGTCGTCAAGGTCAACAGCAACGCAGCTATTATGCGAAACGCAGCCAATGCCCTTGGAAATTGGGACCACCTTGTAATCTTCCGGGGTAGTTCCCTCGATCTGGTACAGCCTGGTACCCTTGGCTACGATAAGTCTGCCCTTGAAGCTAGGGAAGATTGCAGTGATACCCTGTGAATCTCCATCGCCGGGGTCGATATCGAGAGCCCCGCTATCCCCGTCCCCGTTCCATTCTTCGTGGTTTCCAGGACCGGAGAAATGCAGCCTGTCAGGACGTACAGGGTCACCAGCTCCCCAGAGTCTGCCCTGGTGGGTACGAATGAACTTGAGCATTGGAGGCGTACCCCCAAGTGGCTTGTAAGTATTCCCAGCTTCCTGATTATTCCACTTTACCGGTATTCGACCCGCTGCGGCTGAGTCAGTCACGGCCATAATCAGGTCATCATTGAAAACTTCGAACACCACACGGGACACGACCGTGGGAGCGGTAGCGGTGGCATCCTTGGCTAGCTCTGTCCATGAACTTGCAGCGGTGGGAGTCTTAAACCAGCATTGACTGGTAGCACCGTTATCCCACACCACTAGCCTCTGTGTTTTGGTGTTAGTCAAATTGGCCCAGTAGTCAAACCCGCCTACTAAGTCCTCCGCGCCTGTAATTGCCGCGTCGTCGTGGTACGCAAAGCCTTCGCGCTTCACCTTTGAGCCGTCGAGTTCGTACACGATATCTGTAGCCGAAGTGAGGAACTCTTTTCCTTTTGTGAAGTGCATAATGCCTTCGTCGGTACACGTATCCACCCCTTTCAGCCAAGGCAGCACTACAAATTCTCTTACGTGTGCCTCTTTCGGCATTAGTCACTCTCCCACCGTGGACCACGATTCCTTCGGAGCCTTCGGTATCTCTTGTTCAGCAACCAGTCCCGGTCCATTCCCATTTCCGTAGTCTGCGGAGCATTTTGACTTTTTCCAGCCATCTGAGTCAATTTACTCATGAACATATTCCAGTTTCTAGTGACTTCGGTGCCGTTACGCTCCCTGGCCCAGGCTCTGGAGCACCCGCCGTAAAACAACACGATTCGGTCCTCTACAGGCATCAAGGGCTCGTCACCATCAGCACTTAGCCTAGTAGCTTCCTGAACCCCGAGAACATGCATCGTATGTTGCGTCGTATCGCACGACGGGAACCACCTAAGCACCCGGTTACCGCTGCTGTCAAAGTCCCCTACGTTAAATAGGGTAGGGTGGCTATTGTAATCAGGTAATCTAGCCCGCATTTCATCGAACTTGGCGCTATTCACAGAATCCATGGGCCTGCCCATCTTTTCATGAGTAATTTGGGTAACTTCCTTCATGTCAGAGTCAAGCGCTAGATAATCTCTCCAAATTGCGTAACCTTCCGCAGTAACAGCGCCCCTGCGCCATGCGGAAGTAAGAGTAGCCGTCGCTACCCCGCCTGTGTGAGATGAAATTTTGATTACTTCCTGAAATCCTTCCACCTTAAACCAATATCCTGCCACCGATGAGGCCGGGGCTGAGGAAAACGTGATCGTGGTGGACCCGTCTGCAATAGTTACGGTGCCAGTAGTGATTTTAGCGTAGGTTTGAATGTCCTGGGTCTTTTCCAGCCACCACCATGCACGTGGTTTGTACGGGACTACCTCGTTGAGGTATATCATGTTGATGTCGCGCTTGATGCGCCCGATGGTCGTACCATCAGAAATCTGAACCTTGAGTTCTTCCGCAATGGCTGTGTAAATATCTTCAAAGTCAACTAATGTTACGGTAGCCATTACAGCACCTCCCCGGCTTTGGTCATGAATTCCCCATATAGCATCACCGAAGTGACATTCGTAAGCGTAGTAATATTGAACGTACTGGTAATTTCGGTACCCTCCATCCCAGAGAAGTCCACGTACCTGGATTCTATACCCTCGATCTTGAGATTGAAAATAGTTTGACCGGCTGCGCTAGTATTTTTGATTACCACAACGCTGTTCGCTGCACTTGGGGTAACCAGGACACCCCATATTCTTGGGCGTGCTGCGTCAACCGTTATATCCCCGGTAGCGTCAACGAAAATAATGTTTTTGGTCCTAGCATTAGCCAATTGATACCTCCACTTTCGCTAGTGAAAACACGTCCAGCGAATTTCCGGCAAATATGACATATGTGATTGTAGCAGAGTCTGTTGTTTCCCCATAGGGTCCAGTTGCCCTTACTGTGAAGGTGTATGTACCAGTTAGGGTAGGGATGCCAGAAATGACGCCTGTAGTGGCGTGGATGCTCAAGCCAGGGGGTAGGCTACCGGTCTGGATTGCGTAGCTTGCAATGGCCCCTCCCGTTGAGCTGGGGGTATTGTTCGTGATGGCCTTACCCCGCTTTGCCCTGGTAGACATACTGGAGTAAGTTAGTCCGGCAGGCACCTCGTAAATGTTGTACGTAATAGTCGGGGAATCATCATATTGACCCTCTAAACCAGTCCCTCGAATGGTAAAAGCATACGTTCCTACCGTGGTGGGGGTACCTGAAATTCTACCTGTAGTGGAACTTAAGGAGGTACCAGGAGGTATGGACCCGGTTTGAGTACCATAGTCACTAATTGGGCCACCAGTACTGGACGGATCGTTATTAGGGGCCATCGCGTCTTTGATTACGTTAACTGTAAGTGAGCCATAGGTAAGGCCAGCGGGCGCCCAGCTGGTAATGTCATCCGAAAATTCAATCCAGGGGTCACCGGTGGTATCACCGTCACCCACCAGATCAGATCCAGCGTCGTCGCCGATCTTGAGCCCATAAACCCAGTCGCGAAGTACATCAAAACCAGAGTTGTTTGACAACCCTATCTCAATTACAAGATAATCCCCGGCGGTGGAGTCATTACTCGTAAGGCCGGAAGTGCCGGTTTCCTCTGAAACGTAGGTTGTGCCGTCAATTACACCGGCGTCGTCACTTAACGCCAAAAGAGTATAACGAGTAGTTTCATCAGGTTTAATAATCCTGACGCCTATTGTGGAGTTAAGGCTGATAGTACTATTTTCTGAATATTTGAAGTTTGACCCAACTGTTCCCGAGATTGTTTGAGCACTCAAAGGTCCGTAAATGACCTGCAATAAAAAATTCTGAGCCCCGCTAAGCCACTGAAAATTCGCAGTTTCATCAACAGTTGCCGAAGCCGTGCTAGCCTTGCTCTTTACGGCTACGGCCCTTCGCGAGCTACTACCGTTACGCTCCCACGAAGCGGATATAGAAGGCGTGATGTCGGTCGAGCCTGTTGATTTTATGTAAAATCTAGTAGCCATAGTGCATCAATAGCAGTGATATGGCCAAAAGCATATATGTAAAAACACAAAGCCTGACCATAATCTTGTGTCTATGGATATAATTTTTATTTGACTCCTCCAAATCAGGTAATCGACGCTCTGCAAAATCGAGCTTAAGTCGCAGCTCTTCAATCTCCTTCTTTTGCTTTTCCATGAACCGCTTCGCGGCGCGTTTATCTATATACCGCTTTACCTTGGAGGGGTCTGTATCCTTGAGGTAAATCATTGCCATGGTTTACACCCTCTTAACTGCAACACCTAAACACCTAACATCAGTTACAGAGGCTGAAAGCGTAACTGTCCAGTTAGTATTCACCGTAGTTTGTGGTATTGGTACCGGGAATGGAATCACTGCTCCGCCGTTTGCAGCTAGTGCTACTGAGAAAAGCACCGTGCCCGCAGTAGTGTCCCTGATGTCGGCTCTAACCGCTGTGGCAGAAGTGTTAGTCAGCATCAAAAATGCCAAGTCATGGAAAATGGATGCAGCCGCAGCTACCAAGGTAGTTTCCGTCGTATTGGTAAGTGTGCAGTTTCCTTTGATTACCAGTTCACGAGGGGATTCTGTGACTACTAATCGTCCCGCCAAATCAAAGTAGGCGTTCACCCTGTCATTATTTGCAACACTTGTTGGATTTGCATTCTTGGCAATACCTCCAACCTTGATGGGGTTACCTGAATCTGCACCATCGTTGGCCACGTCCCCGGCCACGCCTGGTAGGGTCAGCACGTCAACCTGGTACTCATTACCTGACACGGCATTATCCAAAAGTTGAATGGCAGTTTTGATGGCCGCAATGTCCGTTTCCACTGTGCCCGGAAGAGTAACAATATCCACGTTGCCGATGTTATTATCACCAGCAGAGATACCGCCTACCACCGTCCATAGCTGGCGGCTCGAGGTCATTCGAAGGTACCCGATGTCACCCTCATCAACTGAGTCAGTAGCGGCGTCATCCATCACCGCGCCGAATGGCATCACTTTGCTTCCGACTGCGAAAGCGGCATCATCCGTTGCCACAAGATCGTCGAGAAGTTGTGCCGCAGTCAGTATGGAGGCAAGTGTGGCTTCTGTTGAAGCCCCGGTCGGAAGCGGAAGAGAAGCAGCACTGACTGGTTGTATGGCTTGCCAGAACGTGCCTGACACCGGCTGTGTGGCCTGCCAGAAGGTACCCGATACGGGTTGTGTAGCTTGGTAAAATGTGCCTGAGACTGGTACGGCGGTAGCTCTGAGTTCTGCATCAGTTAACCCCGATGCGCCCGACACCATCTGAATGACATCAACCTTGATGGCCTTGGCCCCGGCTACGTCCGAGATACCTGCGACCACACCGCCGCTGTCCACTATCTGGGTTTTCTGGGCACCACTGGTTTGGTTGGAAGCCGATGCGTCCCCTCCCATCGAAACGTCCGATGCAGTAACTTTGACTGGAATGCTCTTTACCCCGGTAACGTCAACCAGGTCCAGCAAGTCTGTGCCGTCACCAATTGCAATGGAGTCATTTGCGTGGCTGATGTCAACTGCCTGGGCTGTAGCGAAGGAGGCGATTACCGTGCCGTGCTTGCGAATTTTGAAGGCCACGTCCCCTCCTTATTTTCTAATCCATGCCGATATCCTGAACTCAGCAGCGTCCGTACTAGAATCCACGTAAATCTCTGCCAGGTCAAATTGTTCCTGACCCTTGGCGCTGGGGGGACCGTCAATCTCCACCACGTCTGAGGGTCCGAACTCCTGACCGTTGGCACTGGTAACAGAGTCATCCCCAATGTATTGATATCCTGTGTTGGTTCTTAGGGATTGTACAGAGGCCCCGTACACCATCATAGGTGAGTCAGACAAAGGCTTTCTTTGCCCTGCAGTTTCCACCGTCACAACTTGTATGGTTTTGACTTTTACTGCCATCGCCTACTCCACGTAGACGAATACCTCAGCAGATGCCCCACTTAAATCAACGTGAAGTATGCCTGAGTCTACTATTGTGCAAATCTGGCTTTCATCAGAGGTCTTAGCCAGCGCGGTTAGGCTGTAAATAACAGTACCAGAGGAATTCAGTTCCCTAATTGACGCCGTTGAATCCGCCAAAGCTGTCACTAGTCTGACACCCTTGATCTTCAACCGTTTCTGGCCAGAATCAAAGGTGTCATTGTCTTCAGTGAATTTAATGATGCTGCGTCCTGTTACGGCCATTATCTCTCCTGAACTGCTAACCAATAGTCCATATGTGCCGAATGCGTTCCGGTAGCATTACCGGAAATATGCATAAACGCTGGCCCCAGCGTGATTGCTGCGATTGCGGAAGGAATAGCCTGCGTGGAAACAAGAGCCCGGTTCACGTAGAACCGAATGTGGCCACCATCAGTCCTGAATCCTAGTTTCACAAAAGTGTCATCCGCCATGGATGAGCTGAGTACCGTTCGAGTCGGAGTTGTATCATCGTCAATTACCGTGTTGATGGTAGCCAGTCCATCTACCAGCTCGAAGCCTACGCGTGCAATACCGTCAACAATCACAGCTTCCGGGTTGGTTGCGAAGTTCTCGGCTAGCCCGATGAACATCTCACCCTGGTCAGCATCAGACACTTTGACTCTGGCTTCAAACCAAAGTTTTTTACCCGACTTAACCAAAAACGAAGTCTGAACCATTTGGATGGATGAGCCGTTATTGTCCGTAGTAGCGGCAGAAGGGAGTTTCAACTGCCCGTTTTCTAGGTCCGTACCGAGTAAAGGCTCTTGTGAGGTGTCTACAACCGTACCAAGATAGGTGTCTGTGACATTGATTACGCTGGTTACGAAGTCATCAAAAAATACGGCGTAGTCGCAGAGCTGATCCACCCCGATAGGCATCTTCGAGAACAAAGCCCGGGGCCTATCAAACCCCCCTAAATCTGGATTAATGTGTGGTCCCGTGCTTTTCATATTTACCTCTCTTGCGCAACTAGAATGTAGTCACACGCAATCGTATCAGCAGCCGCTGCACCAGCAATGAACCCCATACTCGGCGTTAGCAAAGAAGAGGGGATGTTCGCTGCAGTAATCGTGGCTTTCTTGGTGCGGTTCACATAGAAGTGAAGGTCCGTACCGTCGTAGAGCATCGAGAGCACAATGAACGTGTCGTCCACCGCACTGACCCCAGTGCTTTCCGAAGAGGCCAGAGCCGTACCTGCCTTTGCCAGAATGACCGCGCTACCTTCCGCAATTCGGAAGCCAGCACCTGTCGCGGCATAAACCGCTTCTGGGTCCGTGGCATGGTTTTCAACCAGCCCCACAAAGAAGTCCACATCGTCAGCGTCGAGCACGGATACCCGTGCTTCAAACAAGGTCTTCTTTCCAGCCACGAAAGAGAAGGTTTCGTTGGCCTGAATCGAAGCCCCGGCATTGTCCGCAGCTCCCACGTTGGAGAACTCTGCGATACCGAACAAAGCGTCTGCTTTAATCAGAATGGTGCCAGAGGTGTCGACGATCTTGGTCCAGTCATTGGTGGCGTCAATTGCAATCCCAGTGAAGTCCTCGAAGAAAACCGAGTAGTCCATCAGGAGTTCAAGGCCCACCGGAAGACCGGCAAAGATTTCACGGCTCGCAGAACTAGACCTTGAGTCAAAAACCAAAGGGCCTGGAATTGTCTGTGACATTGATTACGCTCCCTGGGTCGCAATACACCCGTAGGCGTGTAGCCATCCCATTGCTTCACGATACCGGCTCTTGTACAGAACCGAGTCATTAAGGAATCCAACTGCAGGTCCACCTGCTTTGGTCACGATGCCTTCGCGCTCAATAATGGTCAAGCCCGTGTCGGACTTCTCACCCATCATGGTCCACCCATCCTCATCGGTAAGGTGCGGACTGGAAACAACTTCGATACGGTGCCGGAGCAACGAATTCAGGTTGTTATCGTTGGAGTCAGGCTTGCCAGTCGATCCAAAGATTTCCTCGGCGTAAGCCTCGTTTGCCGGGTGCACCAGAACCTTACGGGGTTTCAGCTTGTACTTAATGCCCGTATCACCCACGAACGCCGTGGAGAACAGGTACCGCGCCGTCTGAGCCGAAGACTCTGACAAGTCCGAAGCCACCGGAAGCACGTTCGAGTATGTTCCACCAGAGGGGAGCGTGTGTGAGGCCGAGAATGCAGCCACACCGTCCGGGGTCGTTTCAGTTGAGAACCCGTTATTGATGAGGTTTACAAAAGCAATCTCCCGAGATTCCTGAGCAGACCGGGCCAGCTTCTTCAACAGGTCAGCCAGTTCATCGAACTTGCCATCGTTGATGGCCTCTTCGGAAATGCTGATGCCCAGGCCGTATTTGTTAATTACCAGCGTCTTGGATGCACCCTGCTTATTGGTCACGAAAGTGTAATCTTCACCTTCAGAAACCTGCACGAACAGGTCAACGTCGTGCGTAGCAGTCATCTGCCAGATATCCCTCGAAGTGCTTTTCACATTCGAGAGCGACCCACGAATACCTTCGTGCATCGGGAGTTCGTGGCGAAACAGGAACTCCAACGCTGGCAACATCCCGCTGCCGTATAAATCACCAAAATTACTTTTGACAAATTGTGGACCCATACGCCTTTACTCCTTAACTAAACTCTTAAACCGTAGCTGTTCCAGTTCCACCCTTGAGCTGGTGGTTATTAATTGCAACGATCACTTTCACGTCGGCACCTGGTACGTTATCCCCAGCCGCTGCACGGAGGTAGCCCAACGTGCGGAAAGGATAGGTTGCCGTACCGACTTCTGAACTATCCAGAACTGCCCGAGAAACTTTGTAGGTCGTATCCGGGGAGGCTGCGACAAATGCATGGGTCTGCCCCAAGTCAGCATTATCGTCCAGATCAGCTTCATCTGCTTCCGCAATGAAAAGCTGATCAGGGTGATCGGCAACAAGGATTTCTTTCCCAGCCGCGCTGGCATAACCGATGGCCACACCGATTAAAGCCTGCTGAGCAGTCGCGCAAATAACACGGGCATACATGTCCGTAGTATTCGCGGCGCCTACGTCAAGCGTAACCGGGTCACCCGGATAGATAGCACCCGCCGAACGGTACGGCGTAACGCGAAGTAATTCTTTGAAAGGTTTAAAACCCGTGGGTCGTGATACGTTTGCCATACTCTAAAACTCCTTCACCGATTTTTATCGTAACCTTGAATAATTCTAGTATTACCACCAAGCTTGCGAGCTTGCCCGTCTAACTCATCCGCCACGTTCTTAGTATACTGCGTGAGAGCCCTACTTTGCTCATCCCGCTGGCGGCGCTGGCGTTCCGCAGATTGCTTGGTTTTCACAGCCAAAACCATGGAACCTTGACGAACCAAACCGTCGGCGTCTGCAAGTGACTGAATTCCTTGTAGTCTGGGGTCTTCCGATTGGCGCTTGTATACTATCCACCCTGCCCTGGATCGACCACCGTTCAACTTCGCTTTCTTGAAATCAATGAAGCGGTACTCCAAACCATGAGCATCTAATTCTTTTTTGAGTACCGAGTCAATATCGTATTCACTCTGGGTATCTTCATAGATCGGGTTCAACTTAGTTTTACCTTTGTTTTCACTTTCAGTCACAAATTCCCCCTTTTACCGATACTTAAACGCTGATTCATCCTGATCCGCATTAAACCGCGCAGAATTCTCAGATAATTCCTTTAGGTTTTGTTGGCCCAACTTCGACCGGGGATCAACGTCAATCCCCATAACCTTCGCAAAGGTAACAATCTCAGGAGTAAGCCTAGACCGAGAAGACTTGGAAGGCAGCGCCGGATTAGTGCCCCCCGAAGGCATCGTCCACGACGGGTCTTCTGCCGGAAGGGTAACGGGCCTGGCACCAATTACGCTTGCGGCCTCTCTCACGGCCAGTTCGTATTTAGTCGGCTCGTCTATCCCGGGATTTTCTACCGCGATGCGTGAGTAAATAGTGCGGGCTCGATTCACCAGCTCGGACCCTTCCTCAGCCAACGAAGGGAAGTCTTTGACAAGGCGTTCCATGCGGCGCTTCACACCGTCTTCAAAATTCTTTTCTATCTTCTGTCCTTTGTTCACAACCTGCGCGGCCTGTCTTGCCGCCTGGGCTGTGATAGCCTGAAGAATCAGCTGATTTGGGTCCACCTGGTTTCCGTAATCATCACCAGTTGGTGCCCCTGCCATTGGTGTCGATCCACCATCATCATCCTCGTATACCGGCTCTTGGTACGGGTCTGGCCGCGCCTGCATTTGCATCTGCATACGCTGGATTGCCGCACTATTTGCGTCGAGCTGTTGTTTCAGTTTTCGTTCGTCTATTGCCATGTGATTCTCCCTCTTCTTCATCACTGTACCGTATGTTGTTCAATTGTGTAAACAAAGCATTTTGCAAGGACACTGCCCCCTGCACTGCCAAACGCTTACCAAGTACCACGAATGCCGCCTTTTCCGCATCTTCCGGGATAGGCACAGTCACCAGTTCCCGCTGCATCCTTTGGACGATTTCCTCAATAATGTTAAATACATGAGTCATTCCATTGTGACGCAAAACTTCCACCAATGCTTCTTTTTCTTCCGGCCCCATAATCCCCCTTACTGAGTCTGTTTAGGATTCGCCATTCCGGGCACTTGTTGCCCCGAGTTAGCCTGTATTGACTGGTTCAGATTGCTTCTTCCGATCTGAAAGTCATTATAGGCATTCATGCCATTATTTGGCAATAGCGGTGGCGACCCCGGGGCTATGCCACCTCCCGGACCCATCCCGTTGAACATTTGTTGCTGAGCCTGCTGAATTTGTCCTGCCTGCGCCTGCATGGATTCGAGCATAGCCTGATGCTGTTCTTTTTGCGACGACACGGCGTTTAGCGAGTCAGAACTGTACAGCTGTTCAACACCCTCTTGTTCGGCCAGTGCATCCGCCAGTTTGATGAATGCCTCGTGTTCCATTTCCGGCATAACATCAATCTTCTTTCCTGCCAGAAGTCTTCGTAATTCTTCCGCTGCCGTAAGAACACGCGAACTCTGGAGGTTCGATTTCTTGATAAAGCGCGAGTAGTCCCTACGTCCAAGGGCCTGTAAATAATCTTTCAGTGCTTCAAACACGTTGTCAGGTTCAATGATGCCTATCTGCATAAAGAAAGGGTTCATGCATTGAGCAAGAACCTGCTGGGTCTGCTCTAAAAGAATCATTCGATTTGAGTTTGCTGATGTTGCTTCCAGGATGAAATCGACACGAGATTGGATGTCTGCTCTGTTAACTCTATCGAAATACTCCCTACCATCCGTCCCTGTGACACGAAATTCTGTACCGTCAGGCATACGTTGCTGGAGCATTCCCCACATAAGCCTAAGAGCTTGGCGCCACCCCCGCTGCATTCGCTTGATAAAGATGTCCAGGTTGGCTGAATTTTCAGAAACAAGGGCAGAGACACCAGTAGCCGTTCTAGCGACTCCCTGCCGCCCAAGTGTGGCGGTGTTGATGTCATTAATCGCAGTAAGTCTTTCAACATACTGCATGAGAAACATTTCTTCTTGCTGAAAGAATCCACTTCTATCTCCTAAGTTCGGAAAAAATACATGGGACTGGGGGTCATCAACAGGAATCATGTCCCCCGGCTTAATCTTCAGCTTCACCGGGTCCATACCCGATGCTGCGCGATAGAACCCGAACGGTTGCGCCGCGAGCATTCCAATGTCAGCCTTGACATTGTGGATGAAGTCCATTTCCACTGACAGAGGAAACAAAATTTCAAGTAGCCCCATCGCGTAGCCATGACCTTCACGCGGGATGAACTCAATATTCACGAACGGACGTTTACCGTTCTTGAAAATTCTATGCGCATAGGTAGCGCGTAGTTCCTTACCTGACTTGGAGTCTACCCACACTACTAGCGCCTCATTAAGCCCATCGTTATTGATGTCCATTTCCAGGTGGGCCTCAAGGATTTCATATTTGCTCAAGTCCTCTTCGATGTCTAGTGTGTTCACACCAGAATTCAATTCACGGTCCTGAGCGATGTTCATGCCCTCTTTGCCAGCCTCAGCATGGGGACCACCACCAACAATCTCTTTTACAACCTCAGCGTCAAACTTGCCCTGCATGGCGAATGAGTTTAATTCATCAGCGTTGAACCACTCACGATGAATGACAGCATCGCAGAGCTGAATATCCCTACCCCCGATGATTGCAATATCCTTCTTTTCCACATACTCGAATACTGGACCCTCGAATACTTTCTCAGTAACGGGCTTCTCGATCTGGGTTTTGATGATTGAAGGGGATTCCACTTCCTCGATCTGGCCTGATTCTGGGTCAATGACCACTTCCCATTTGGACGGGCCTTGCACATACTCGTCGGTAACATCCACGTACCTGGTGAACTTGCGGTCCCAACGAAGCTTTAGACATCCAGAGCCGAACGCACACCAATGCCATAGCCATCGGTCCACTACGTCTTCCACGCCCTCGTTGTAATTGCACCAGTCTGTCAGGGTCCAGCGCATCAGACCATAAACCATTTCCACGTCATCCTGGTAGGCTTCCTGCATGGCGCGAACCGCGAACGGGGGGTCCACCGAAAACAGGGCCTGATACATACGCGCATGGAAAGTTTTCAGGACAATCATGGGCATTGGGATATGGAGGTTGGCTTCCCCGTCGTAATCCAGCTTGATATCGTCAACGTACTCGTCCCAGTTCTGAAGCTTTTCCATCCGCTCTGTGTAATCGGAGATATTGGTATTATGGGAGCGCCACATCTTGATGATCTTGAGCCCTACCTGTTTCTCCCGGCACTTCTCCATGAGGTTGGATACAACTGCGTCACGTAGCTGAACCTTGTGTTCCTTTCCAAGGGGTTCGCCTTTGGACCGAAACTGTAACTGCTCTGCATCGTTTTGAATAATGGCCATCAGTCTTTACTCCAAGGTCTTGGCTTACCATCTGATTCGTATTCCCTGGGGGAGTTCGCGTAGCGCCTTCGTAATTTGCCGCTGAAAATCTTATCTTCCCCCAGCTTATCAGGCTTTATGGAAATCCCATACTTAACACACATCAGGTAATCACAGTCAGTACCTAAGGGCTCTTCTTTGATGTCCTTACCATCTGCAGCCGCGCCCCTGTGTTCATCCCACACGTAAGACTCGAAATTGTCTATAGTTTTTATGCAATCCTCGAAAATATGAAACCGGCCACGTTCTTGACCACTACGGTCGGCTTCTACTCTGAGCCAGTCCCGCATATCCTCAATCCACTCATCATCTTTTTTTTCTTTGTTCGTGGTGGGTCTGATGCGAACCTTCGAGCCCATCTCCCTGGACGTATCGTTGAACAGGTCGATGAAACTCTTACGTTTCTCTTTACCCTTCCCCTCGTACATCTTGATGGAGCCGAAGTTATCGCAGATTCCTGCCTTCACCGAATACGGTTCACAGGCACGAATGAAGAACTCAGCCGCCTTCTTGCCTGCCAGTGAGGTTTCCAGCTCCCGGATGACATGGATTTCCTTGTCGCGGTCAATTCCTAGAAGCACTGCGACATGGTTCTTTCTGAGGTGGGGGTCCATTGCTAGAATAACTGGCCATGACTTTGGCCACACAAAAGACTCTTCCACGTGGTGGTCCCGAAAGAAAGTATCGAAGATGCGCCCTGACAAGAATTCGAACTCCCCATACACGCGGGTCTTGAGTTCTTGTTCTGTGTACCGCTTCTTCCATCGTTCAATGGTTTCCGGGTCCAGGTTCATCAGGTTGTCAAAGGTCGTGCCAAAGAAACACTCGATATCCGGGTCTTGCGCGAACTTCCAGGGCCTGTAAATCTCCCGGTACATCCAAGGCGAGTTCCGGCCCCTGGGGGTACCGGCAAAAGCTATCCAAGGCTTCATGTCCTTTTCGCGCATACCGCGAAGCAGCGCGATATAAATAAACCTAGGGGGTGGTTCGTCAAAGATTACAGCCGCACACTCGATAGACTCCCACTTGTCTTCGAGCATTTCATGGGTCATGAATACCCAATTCGATCCGTTTGGGAAAATAATCTCTACGGTGTGGGAGCGTCCGTGCTTGAGTTTTTCGAGGTTGTTTGGGTCATACCACCTTTTCTTTTTGAGCTGGGAGAGGTAGACCGTATCCGCCTTAGCCGGGTCATCCAGCACGATGATAGTGGTGTTGGGGATTCGTGAAGTAGGTCGATAAGGGTGTGTTCCCAACGAAGTCCAAATTGCCTCGTTGATACAAGCCGTGGTTTTGCCAACGCCGTTACCAGAGAATAGTGCCCTGATAAATGCCTGACTGCGGTGGAACTTAGCTTGGACAGGGTTTTCAACATAAACTAAATCAGGTGAGTTCTGCTTTTCTGTTTCCTCAGCCAGCTCCACCAGGTCAGCCAATTCAGCCGGGTCAAGCTGCTCTAAAAATTCCCTGGTGAGAATCAGGTCTTTAATCGGTCGGTTCTTCTTCATCGACATTTTTAATTACCCGACCGGTCGTGTCAATAATCTTAGCGTCCAGCAGTTTTTGAATGGCTAGGGCTGCTAGCTCCCGTTTATCCATCTTGCCATAGCGTGTCACGTTATCGACCCGCTGTACAGCAGTTCCTTCGTGCCGGTCGAGTGTATCCCGGATGGCCCGTTGGGTACTAGTTGAATCCGGTCGGCCAATTAGACCGGCTTGAATCATTCTTGCTTGCATTAGCGGAGCAAAGGCTTTCCTAATTTTGTCTGGGGGCCAGTTTTCCAAAACCATCCTTTTCAATTGGGGCATTATGTTTTCATTGAACAGATCGAATTCAGCTAGTGAATCAAGATTACGAGCCATTCTTGATTCCGCTAACCCTCGCGAGTCAGAATTGTTCTTACTTTTTGACTGTCTACCATTTCTAGCCATAAAAACACCTCGGAAAGTATAGCGTTGCCCCCGATCCCCGACCGAGCCTCATCAAGGAACGGGGCCATTGTGCGAGGGAGGGAACTTTATTCAGAATATCATTCCTTATATTTATGGGTGGGGGGAATTCTGGCGGGGGAAAATTAGATTCGCACATCGCTTCGCTTTGCACCCCCACGAATGTACATATCCAAGTACCCAAGGGGCTGAACGCGCCCCCTAAATCGCCTGTATAGTGCATAAATATGCTCAAAATAGGCTTAAAATGGCTATATATGTGCTGCACTGACCCTCTCATGCCCACCAAGCCCCTCTTATACCGCTCACTCACGCGCATTACACTTGTCATACAGTCCGCGTACGCGCCTATGAGTGTATTATACCTATGTACCATGACCGATAATACAAGCAAGCGGCGGCTCCCAATTTCGCTTGACATCCGCCCCACTATCTATAAGCCCCTAGCACATATAAGCCCTATGATATTACTCGCCTTCTTCCCCGATTGATGCAGGCTTGATATCCCCTACACACTATTTTAAGCAAATGACCTACCTGTGCTCGGAAAAAGGAATGAATTTCCACATCAGCTAGCCAAGTGATGTGAACGACCAAAGAGCGATAAAGTATGAATTTCCCGACCGCCCGCCCTACCGCAATACTTGACACAAATCCTGGGAACTGCTCGAATACTTGTCAATACCAAAAGAGTCAAGATTGAATTAAATTCATTTAATTGCCGTCAAATAGTTAATCAATCTATTCTGGAATGAAATTCCCAATAATAATAAGCATCGTAATACTTGAAAACATGGTTCGGTTATATAGTATTCATTTGTCAAGTATTATCTTGCTATACGCTTCTTATTCAACCTAGCTAAGCACAGCAAAATCAACTTAGTAATTGGTTAACAATGAACACATCCAGAATAGGTACTTGACAAAATATGACAAGTACAATACTAAAGACAACCTAAACAATCTTAACAGGTATTGTTAAGAACCAGCAATTAAATGAACTATAAACAAGGCACTTTGAACTATTGATCAAAATACTTGAAAACCTTGCTCGAATACAAGAATTCATTTTGCAATTGCAATACGCAATCGGCGTGCAATGCATCGCACAACTAAAGCCATTAAATGCCAATAAAATGCCTTTAAATGACTTATTGAATGGCATGCCAATAGCATATATAGAAGTAAAATAGGGTAGGAAGAAAGGAGGAAAGCAAACCCTGGGTTCTTTGACAATTAAATAAGCCACCAAACAGTTGAACCAATAACTTGGTAGGTTCTACTGGATACCGGCAAGCGATACGTGACAGACACTTTAACTAGGCGAGAATGGAAGCGGGAAGCGGATAAAGTTGAGCTGGACCCCCGGGTAATCAAAAGGTTGGATGGATATGGTTGGCCAGGACGACTATTCCAGGATGACTTAAGAATAAAGCCAGAAGCCATCGACCAGACGATTACAAGAGGAAAAAAAGATGCCAGCTAGCCAGCAATGGCTACCAGCAATACCCGATAGCTAAATAAGGCGTCACGCTAAAAAGTACAGCTTGAGCTACCTGCCGACCGGGCATCGCAGACTAACGGCTGCACGGACTATAAACGGTTCGTTTCCAGGGCAACAGTTGATGGCTTATCCTAATTGGCAAATAACTAATTAAACAGAATTGAGGGAACAACAAATGAATCAGTACACAAAAAACATTCGTACGGTGTTCGATATGGCATCAATCGAAAATAAGAAACGAGGCAAAGAATGGTATATAGCTGCACGTATAGCGGCATTCCAAATCAGCCAACAAACTGGCGTGCCACTAATCACCGTTTGCGGAGTTATCGCAGCACTATCACCGCGCAACAAATGGGCACGTAATCTGCTAGATGCAGAACAGATTTGTAGAAGCAACGAGTTCCATAAATGCGCAACATTCAAAGCTAACGTTCATAAGGCTATTCGAATCATGGGTACAAGCGATAAAACGGCTATCACTGCAATACTGAGCGGCAAGAAAATCACGGCATTCTTTGATAACATCTATGACCCATCGAGCAGCCGCGTAACAGTTGACGTGCATATGCAACTGGTAGCACTTGGTTCATATCTCAAAGAAAAGGACCGACCTTCACTGACCGACAAAATGTACCGGGAAATTGAAGAAGCCGTCAAAGAAGTGGCTATCAAAAACGGACTGCAGCCGTTCGAATTGCAGGCTATCACGTGGCTTACGTGGAAGGAAAGGACAAAGTAATGGGAGACAAAACAAAAAGCATGATGACTAGACAGCATTATATTCTACTGGCCAGGATAATGGCAGAAACAAGGCCAGTAATGATAACGAAAAGCCCATCAGCAGCACAATGGGAGAAAACAGTTTTTAAGCTAGCTGATGAACTACAAGCAACCAACACGCGTTTTAATAGAAGCAAATTTATTGAAGCGTGCAACGAAGGCGTTGAATATCCAAACAAACAAGGGGTAAAAACATGAAAGATCCACTTAGCAGAGAACATTTAAAACTAGTTGCGCCTAGCGTATTCGCGGAAAACAAAGCGAGTACACGAAGCGAGCAATATAAGTTCTTCCCAACAATCAGCGTAGTTGAAAAATTGGCCACCGAGGGATGGCAACCAGTCATGGCCTCACAACAGAGAGTGAGAACAATTGAGCGCCACGGGTTTCAAAAGCATATGCTTAGATTCCGCAAATATGATGGCACACAGCCTACCCTAAAAGTAGGGGACAGCTTGGTTGAACTCGTGTTAGTGAACAGCCACGACGGGTCAAGCGCCTATCAACTACAAGCCGGTCTATTCCGATTAGTGTGTAGCAATGGCCTGGTGATTGCAGATAGTACATTCGAGAGCGTTCGATTTAAGCATGCTGGATTTGACCCGCGTGAAGTACTAGAGGCAAGCTATCGGGTCATTGACAACGTGCCACTAATTCAGAAGAAAGTCGAAGAACTAGAGGAGATTGAATTGAGCTACGATGAACAGCAGGTATTTGCTGCAAGCGCATTACAGCTCAAGGATCACAATCACTCAACTATTGACCCGGCTCAATTGCTATATCCTCGCCGATACGACGACAGGAAGCCGGACCTATGGCACACTTTCAACCGCGTTCAGGAGAACTTGATTGAAAAGGGTGGAATCACAGGGCGCACAATCACGGCACGTACCAACAAACCGCGCTTTACACGTACCAGACCCATCAAAGGAATTGATGAAAACGTTAAACTCAACAAAGCACTTTGGACACTGGCCGAAGGCATGAAGACAATTAAGAAGGCAGCATGATTAAAAAAGGGGCACGGACTATCCGTAACACGTGCTTAAATGCTTGGTTCGCAATACCTACGCCCTTTAAATAGTCTGCCCTGGGAGATGACCAGTGCCTACTACATATTTTAAGAAGTGCAGTAAATGTAACAAAAAATGGACATCCCCTAGTGAATATGTTGAGGGAACAGTTGAAGTATCACACTGTGATTCATTCGGGCTATCGCTGAGGAATTGCAGCTGCGGTACCACGCTAGGGTGTTGGGCCGATTGCTTATACGAGGTTGAAATCAGCCCGATTGCAACAAGACTCAGAGCAGCCGGTCAACCTAGCGGTAATATCTGCAATGGATGCCCATATAAAAACACTTGTAATAGGAAGGAAATTCCTGTACATAAAACAAAGGAGATTAAAGAATGAGCAACAGTGAAAAAGCCGCACAAGTGGATAAGCTTAGAAATGAAAACCCCGGTATGTCGGTGCTAGAAGCCACAAAAAAGGCCGGGATTAAATACGCAACCTACTATACGGCCAGGAAACAGGCAAAGAAAGATTCGAAGCCTAAAAACCATCAGCGGGTTACTATCAGTATCCCCGAGGTGGCAAACAATCGCGTCATTATCTTAATAGGGGATGCTGATGCTCTAACCAGAATAATGGAGAAGGCAACATGAAAGTTATTGAAATTTATCACCACGTTAACATGGCTAATGGGCATGATGGCTTACATCAAATTGCGGCGGAAGATGATATCGACCTAGGCGCCCTGCAAAAAGGTACATTCATTGTATTCCTTAATAGCAAAAAGGACAGAATAAAACTGTTCGCACACAATGACACCTATGCTTACTACAGACTGAAGAAGGGCCAAATCATGACAAACCAAATCATCAAAGACATGGTGCTTTCGTTCGGGGAAGCTACAGCAAGCCGTACAGTGAACCATAGACATATCGTGAATAAGGCAGCTAAACTTTTGGCGGCGTAAACCCTGGGAACCACCTATTATAGGTGAAAACCGGCTCGGCGCTAGAGGGGGTAGCAGGGTGTTCTCCATTCTACCTGCTACCCTTTTTTATTGGGGGTGAAATATGGGAAAAATAAGTCAACTATTGATTGAGCAAAGGTGCGTCATATGCAACAGTGAAATCATCGAACCGGATCTATTCGCGGACCACGTTTGCTGTGCGCAATGCAATACCGAATACGAGGAGGTCATGGAGGCCATAGCAGATGAACAGGACAAGCTGCGAAAAATCGAAGAGCGAATGGATTAGCATGTGGGAGGCAAGGCTAGCAATATGTAATGCCTGCCCTAAGTACCTAAAGCCAGTATGCAAGGTATGTGGCTGTTTCATGCCGATTAAGGCAATAATACCAAGGCTAGAATGCCCCGACAATCCGCCGCGCTGGACTAAATCCCACATCCCATCATCATCAACTGATTAGGTGTACCAGAGCTGGCTTCAGCCTTAAAAGTAATATTAGAAATAAACTCCACCCACGGGTTATCAGTTCCCGTATCAGCATCGTCATTCGTAAGATCAGTTGCCGAATCACTCCCGGCCACCAGTGTTTGAGTATAGGACCCTGTAGACGCTTTTCTATAGCCTACAACCATCACAATACGATCCCCATCTGTAGTGGTCAGCGTAGGGTCCCACGGCATACTGTGACCACGTGCTGTAGGCGTGGTCAAGGCCAGCTCAACACCATCGGTACCACCATCAACTGTAACAACGGTATCACCGGCTTGATTCACGATATAACAGTCAACACGCAAGGACGAATTCGAGCTGTTACTTGATTGCGCCCCTTTGATACATGTTATGGGATCAAAATTTGTAGTATCCAAAGAGTAAGCGCCATCCATAGGCGGACTTACCAGTACCAACATGGCCACGTCATCACCACTGGTACCCGTTCTGGTATCTGCAATACTGGTCATGGTGCCACCAAGTTTGGTGGGTGTCATACTGCAGTAGGTCATCGCCGCAGCATTAGCTTCCCACGCAGCATCCGGTATGATGCCAGAAACGTCCACACCTGGAGCAATACCGTAATTCATGTACAGTTTTGTAGCCATTATCTAATAATCTCCCACGTGATTTCCCAATCTAACCGCTGCGCTACTTCCTTGATACTACCAGCATTGAGTTTTGTGACAAGTGGCCCCAGAACTGGGTCATTTAAAAAATGCTGTGCATATTCTTTCAAATCGGTTTTGGTTTGGTTTGCGAGGAACACAGTAGTAACTTCTCGACTGGGCCTGACAAGCGTAATTTTAATATCCATCAGTACACCATGCTCACTTTCTCTGTCATACGCAGCGTGTCGTGGCTATATTCAAGCTGTGTAAACTTGTTAAGCCAATCTCTTTTGTCCACATTCAAGTGCCCTCTGACTTTTGTGTACTCATACTGCGTGATGTTAGGTTGGCCATCCACCCCTTTGATTGTAAGCATGGCATCCACGGTCTGATTAATGGCTGAACCACCACGAGCTGATTTACCGTCAAGCTTCAAAGGCTTTGCTTCAGAGCCATCGGACCTACGCCACTGCTGTGATTGCTTAGGCTGAATCACAAGCAGAATGCACAGCTCTGGGCATTCAACCACCAGGTTCTTCAGAGCGAATATCGTTTCCTTGATGTCCTGCGTTGATTCCTCATCCCTTACCAGTAGCTGAAAGTAATCCACTGCCACCATTTTGCAATCGTGCAGGTAGTAGCACTCCTTAATCCATTCAATTACTTCTGTCCTGTCCACCTGCTTAGTGAACAAGTGAACCTTGCCCATGTCTGCCTCAACCTCTTTCGCATCCTCACGCGCAAGCTTGAGCTTGTTAATGTTACGGCCCATAAAACAAGAATAAAGTTTGGGAGTAATTTCGTACAAAGGGTGCTCTTCAAGGGATGCAAGCCCACAATTATATCCTTGCGCCACGTGATTACGAATAGCATTGAGGATGAAGGTGGTTTTCCCGGTGCCGGATTCCGCAAGTACACCAATGAGCTGCCCTCCTGATAGGCCCTTAGTAAAGCCGTCAAGACGCGGCCATCCCCATGAACGTCTTGGCTTGAGGCCACGCTTATGCGAGTCAAAGTAGGCATTAAGAGCCGAAAGTCCATTAAGTGAATTTGAATCTGTGACCATAGGCTTTGCATCACGGACTGCATTGATAATCTCATCCCTGGTTCCCCCGGCTTGAAGCCAATCGTTTACATCTTTTTCTTTCCATGTGACTCTCTTGCAGCGATATCTCCCGAGTTCATGTGCTGCCTTTTCGGTGCCAGTATCACCGGCGGGGTCCATATCAAACCCAAGGTAAATCTGTCTTATCCCCCTAAGAAGATCAAAACCCTTGTTTTTTGTAGCACCAAGCGTTGCAGCAACAGCAATCCCAAGTTGTTTGAGTGTAAGTGCGTCAGCTTCCCCTTCTACTAAAACTATTTTCTCTTTCATCAGGTCAGCATGGTCAAGCAGATACAGCTTTGGTTCCTTCCCCTTAATCCACTGGCCACGCTCTGACTTGTACTTTGCCCCTACAAGCTTCCCCTGATCATCGTGGTATGGGAACACCATAGCACGTTGTGAAGAATCGTAACCCACGCCCTGGCTTAACACGAACTTTCCATCCAACTTGCGAGTAGTAGCCCATTCCAAAATCTCAGCCACGTTCGTGTTGGCGTGCTTGATAGCTGAAATATCCTCCTCGCTCAGGGTTTTATCCTGGACTGGGGGAGCGGAAAAAGAAGGGAGTTCAACAGAATTCAAACTCAAGGTTTTCATCAAATCCGCAAAAGAACCCTTTGCCCCGGCGACTACACACTCCGCTGAGTAGCAGTGCCATACGCCATTGAATACGTTGATGGAAAGATTTTCCTTACCACACCGTGGGCATTCGATATAAGCATTGTTTGCTTCTTTGTGGTTTACGGTAATTCCTTGGGAACTCAAAAAAGTAACGATATCCATTGTCTTAAGCATGTAGCACGTTTACTGATATGTCAAAAAGGGTAAAATAAAATCGGGGGAAAGAACTTTACAAATTTCAGGTATTTTCAGTATACATATATATGTTATATAACAAGACGCGAGCAACGTGTTCTGCGCTACGAAGTTTTGCACGTCTGCGCGAGCAATGCCCCTACGGTCTAATTGAGCGACCTACGGGAGCGAAGACTTCTTTATATAGCTCTCTTTGAAAAATGATGTCAAGAAGAAAGTGTAATGGTCCATCATTTTTTCTTTCCGAATGGTTGAGCGCTCTGATTTTTGTTGAAGAAAACATTTTTCGCCGCTTGCTTGACCTTGTAAAATAGGCGGCTTACAATTTGGCTGTATGAAAAAATCCCCCAAGATTCTGATTTATGACATTGAGACTGCTCCAATTCTGTCTTTTGTTTGGAAAATTTGGAAAGAGAATATAGGTGTAAAGCAAATAGTGCGGGACTGGCACGTGATCGCCTGGGCCGCGAAGTGGCACGGCGAGAAAAAGATTTTTTACAGAGACCAGCGTAAGGCCGGCAACATGGAAGATGATAAGGAATTAATTACAGAACTTTATGCTATGCTGAATGAGGCTGATGTGGTGGTAACTCACAACGGCAGGAAGTTTGATAATCGGAAAGTAAACGCAAGATTGATCGTAAACGGGTTTAAGCCGGTAAAGGTATCAAAGCAGGAGGACACCTGCGTGATGGCAAAGAAATATTTCGGGTTCACCTCAAATTCCCTCGAATTTCTATCTGACAAGATCAACAAAAAATTTAAAAAACTAAAACACGACAAGTTCCCTGGGTTCGAGTTATGGGCTGAGGTACTGAAGGGCAATCTTTCAGCATGGAAAGAAATGGAGAGGTACAATAAACATGATGTGCTAGCCACCGAGGAGCTGTATGACAGGTTGAAACCCTGGTCCTCCACCCATTTTGGTATTCATCAAGACGAACATCAATGCAAGTGCGGCAGTACTGATTTGGAGCGCCAGGGCTATAACTATACTTTAACCGGCAAATACCAGCAATATAGGTGTCGCGATTGTGGGCACTGGAGCCGCAGCACCAAGCGGGTAAGAGTTTCTTCCAGAACAGGGGTTGCCAGGTAACTAAATTCAGTGCTATATTCCGAAGCTATGCAACAGAAAAAACACCTGGTAGGGGGTACCCTACACGAAGTGATGGTAGCGGAAGTTAAACGAGTTATTCAAGAATTCGGTTTGGATCAGAAAGATAAAATTGCAGTGACATTGGGGATTACTCCACGTACACTGCGAATATGGCTAGCTAGCTGGGAAGAGCTGAAGAACCCGACGGGGGCCATGGGAAAAGTGCTGTCAGCTAGCCATGAAACCAAAAAGAATCATGGGAAAAAGAAGAAAAGATCTAAGCGATAAACAGACGATAGCTGCCGTAAGGCAGATTTTGCTAGAGCCCTACCAAGGGCTTCAGTGCTTTGATTTCTTGAATGAGGACAGTTTACTTTACTTAGCCTTTGGCCATCCATACCGTGAAATTTTCAGGCGAAGGATAGTAAAAGAGTTCTCAATAGAGGGGGAGTGGTGGGGCCTTGGCGGAACAACAGCCAGGGCCTCACGACTTATAAATTGTGACAATTCTTACTGCTACGCCAGAGAGGACGACACGCTGCACGCGGTAGACATTGATTTTTATTGTTGGACTGGTCATACCAAAACTTGGAGAACCTGCACAATCCCACTTGACCAGTATAAATCGCTTGACGGGGTGTTAGGGCCACGTGAAGCTGTCTGTGAAAACAAAAACCACGAGGACAAGTACAATGCTTCGGCTATATTCGACCAAGACTCATAAACCCATTTCACAAAACTTCCATTCAAAAGAATTTGCTTGCCCTTGCTGTGACTATGCTCTGATTGATATGGAGCTGATAGTTGTGTTGGAGGCCCTGCGTGCCCTGGTAGGTAAGCCCGTAGGCATAGCGCGGGGGTATTCGTGCCCTAAGCATAACGAATCCATTCCGGGGGCTGCTACTGAATCAAAGCACCTGATGGGCATGGCGGCTGACCCCTACTGGGATGGAATGGTTATGGACTTGGCCGATAAGCCGTTTAAAATAAAAGTTAAACAAATTCATTGGAGCACTTCCCTTATGGGCATCGGATGGGGTAAGACAAAACTACATGTCGATGTTGACATGACACGCGAAAAAATAACGGAGTGGACATACTAATGAAAAAGTTACTTGTTTTAGGGCTATTTTTGTTTTCGGCGGGTTGTGGTAGTGGTCAGGATATTGTTGTGGACAACGAAGTGTTCGTTGAATGCGATTGCCCTGCGCCAGAGGTTTCCCCGGTACCTGAGCAAGAGCCGGATATCATCGTAGTAAAGCCTAGCCCTACACCTAGAACCCGCTGCTACAGACGACGATGATCGACTTCAGTAAGCTACTTGAAAATAAGGTAGCATCACTTGACCTTGAGACTGCCTGCGGGGTAAAGGACTGCCCTGGTTATGACGCCAGCAACAGCTCGCAGTGTAACCACGCGGTACACTTCAAGCACAACCAAATCAAGATCATAGGGGTTTATGATGGCAAGGATTATTTTCTTTTCCGCACCGTTCGAGAATTCGATTCGTATAGGGGTGAGAACCCGCGAATTGGATTTGTCGGGCACGGAGTTAAGTTTGACTATAAGTCGCTCAAGTCGGGCGGGAGCACCATTCGAGCGCGAGACATCATGGGAGATACCCAAGTTCTCGGTTCCGCAGTGGCTAAGAAAGTTCCCGATGATTTTCTCAAGGTCTACAACGAAAGAAGGGCAATCCTAAATGCCACACTCCCCCAAAAACAACGTCATCGTCCTGGTACGCCGCTCACGCTTAAAACTATGGCACCGTTTTATCTCGGAGTCGAACCCTTCTGGGAAAACCCGTCAAACCACGATGACCCCGAGTACAACAAAAAGGACTGCGTATACACCTACAGGCTGCACGAACTTCTCCTACAACACGCGGAGCAGGATGAGACTCTTGAATTTTACAACAAATATTTAATGCCCTGGTCGAAGTTACTTGCGGAGGCGGAGTATGAAGGAATCCTCATCGATACGGTGCAGTTGCATGCAATGTACCAGCAAGCGTTACTTGACGCCGGAAAACTCGAAGAGGTCATTCATAAGGATTCAGAGGAGGCGTTTAAACGCTATATTGAAGGAAAAAAGAGACTCATCAAAAAACAAACTGACGCGAAGTGTAGTGCTTTCATTGCCACGAGGATTAAGGATCAGGCTAAGTGTGCGGGTGTTGTCGATAGGTACAACGAAGGACTGGCCGCTAAGTTGGAGAAGTTACCTAGCAGATTTAATCTTCAATCGCCTATCCAGGTCAAAGTAATTTTAGAGAATCACGGCATCGATATGACCGTGGAGAAAAGAGATAAGGAGTCAAATGCTTGGATTGAAACGGAAGGTACGGACAAGTTCGTCCTCATCAGGGCGAAAGTCAAAGGGAACAAGTTTGCAGAAAAAATGCTCGCGTACCGCGAAAAGGAAACGGAAGTCAGCTACCTCAAGCAGTACATTGAGGCTGTCACTGAAAGTAGAATTCACTGCACCTTTAACATCACGGGAACTAGAACTGGAAGGCTTAGTTCTTCAGGCCCTAATCTCCAGAATGTTAAGGGATCACTTAGATTGCCCTTCATCGTCGCCGATAATGAAAAGTATTCAATTTACACCGTAGACTCTAGCCAGATTGAACCGAGGTTGGTAGCATACCTGACTGCGGACCCCGAGATGGTCCAGTTGTTCATAGAGGGAAGGGATTACCACAACTATGCGACTAAGAAGTTTTTTCCAGCAGAGACTGCTGATGTGCCGGAGAGTGACATTAAGTCCAAGAACAGTCACCTGCGGAAAACGGCGAAGATCGGTGACCTGTCAATCATATATGGTACCGGAGCAGCTACTTTCCAGACGATGTGTCTGGTGCGGGAGGAGATGGATATTCCATTGGAGCGTTGCCAGGACATGGTTTACTCTTTCCGCCAGGGTATGCAGGGTGTTTTTCAGTGGAAGAGAAACCTAGAGGATAAGTACAAAGCCGGTTACCCCATTCACGATATCTTCGGCTCCTTGGTGCAAGCCAGGGAAGGGAAGATACATATGACCTTGTTCAATACATTTGTGCAGGGGATGGCATCCAGGGCCATTTTCCATGCATCCCTGATGGCCCGCAGGCATTTCGCTAAGTTCAAGATCGATGCAAAGCCGCTGGCCTGGATTCACGACGAGGTAGTGTGGCGGTTCCCGAAGGGGAAAGAAGATTTTTGCAGGAAAACCGTAGACTATTTTATGAATTGCTATATTCTCGAAACACCACACGGTAAGGTGCCGTTGGAAGTAGAGGGGAATCTGGACACATGCTGGAAAAAATAAAGGGCATGAAGCGGTACAAATTAACTGTGGTGCGGGTAGGGCGCAGCCGCAACGATAGTGACATCGGTTATGAAGAGGCCGATGTTTTTTATGGCTACTCCTATCATCATCATGTTGTAGGTAAGCACTTTGATCTTTGGTTTAAGCCAAAAAAGTTTGATGACCCGGATAATTTTGTAGCTTTTGGCCGTATTGTGATTATAACCGGGGAGGATGCATCGCGGCGTGTATTCATCACCAAAAATGTTCAATTCATGTTGGAGGATGCCGATGTCGCGGATATCAATAGCAGCAGCGAAAGCAAAAGGACGAAGAGCAGCAAACGAAGTGAAGGTTCTGATTCACGCTTTCTTCCCGGAGTTGCAGGACGAGGATGTAATAAGAACATCGGGAGGGGTATCGGGGGAGGACATGGTGTTGTCCCCCGTCGCAAGGGCAATGCTACCAATCTCAATTGAGGCCAAGAATCAAGAGAAGCTGAATATCTGGTCAGCACTCCAACAGGCTGATGACAATTGCGAGGGCCACATGCCTGTGTTGGTTTTCCGTAGAAACCATAGTAAGCTTTATGCAGCTATGGAGGCTGAGGACTTGTTTACGATATTGCGCATGGCCTACGAGTATCGTATAAGGAATGCCAGCAACACTGGTGACGCAAAACCAAATGGGCTATCTAACTAAGAGGTGGAGTAATGAAGCATAAAAGAGCAGGAACAATGGTTTCCATTAAAAACGGGCCGTTGAAGGGTAGGACTTTCGAGGTTATAAACTTCCTGGTAGACCAGTATCAAGGTAAATCAATTGACCGCATCAAAGGTCCAGCTATCGATGGGTTGAAAGCTGCCCTAATTGGTCGTGGAAAACCGATGGACAATGAGGTGGTATTCGGTAAGTTATTTCCCGGCGGTGACTTCGCACTTGTGCATGACTCTGAATTGAAGTCTATCCAAGGCATTATTCAGGGTGGGAATAAGGAGCCAGTGGTGCGGAAGAAAAAGACAGTAAAGAAATCGGTGGACCACGACGATGAACCACAACCTGCGTGAACAGCTAGTAAAAATCCATAGGATGCTGGACCCTGATGCAGGTAACCAGCGGTTTCTAGGCGACGTGGCTTGGCTAGTGGAGACTAGAATAAAGAGGCTTAGCATCGCGCTGTCCCAGGCTAATAAACAAATTGATCTGCTATCAGCGGAGAATGAAGGATTAAAAGATGAACTTAGAAAAATTAAGGAAAGCCCCTGCAATGACAATGTTGATGGATCAGGGGATGGATGCGAAGTCAAAGAAAGAGGCAGAGAGGCACAATGCGGGGAATATTGAGCGTTACCCGTTGTCCCCTTCTGGTATTGGCAAGTGTGCTCTTAAGCTGGCGCGTGATGTAGCCCACTACCATGGGGTTAAGCAGTATCCAAAGCCTCCAATTACGGCAAAGCTTCGCCGCATCTTTGCGAGGGGAAACGTAATTGAAACATCACTTATCCAGGACATCAAAGAGTACACTGATCTTAAACCAACTTTGACACAGCAACGTGTGCATTTATTTGACGTAGTTCATATGACTGCTAGCGGTCAGGCACTAAATAGGTCGATAGAAGGAGATATTGACACCCTAATGGTGTCAAGGGAGCATGATTTTAAAATTCTGACTGACTTCAAATCCAAAGGGTCTTACTACTCTTCCGGGTTCGGGGATTCTACTTCCGAGTTTTTTGGCAAGCTGCTGGAGACTGGCCTGGTGGAGGACTTAGGAAACAATTGTTACCTAATCACGGATATTGTAAAACTTGTTGATCTGGTGCCTGCGGAAGAGTTCATGGTGGATTACTACTACCAGTTGAACGCGTATGCATTCAGTGAGTGGGTCCGGAGAGTCGGAATTGATGGGGTGGCGCTATATTATGAAAATAAAAACACCTGTGTCCATTACGAGCTTCGATGGATTCCTGATATCAGGCTCTTCGACCACGCTAGAAACAAGTTTCAGTATATCTTTGACACTGTATTCACAAAAGGACCGGAAGCTGTGCAGCGCGAATTCATCGGCGGTTCAGCCCGATGCAGGCTTTGTGAGTACAATGGGGCGTGTAACCCGGCAGTGGAAGCCGCTGTTTCCCCTAAAATAGAGGCGGGCGTCATTGGGGATGTGGAGCTTGAAAAATCCTTTAGAACCAATAAGATAGCCCTTAAAAAAGTTGAGAAAGCAGAAGAAAGAATATTATTGGAAATGGAGAAAAAAGGCTTGACTCATATTATAACCAGTGATGGACTGAAGTACGAAAAGAAGTTCCTGAAGAGCCCGAAACCTCATTTCGAGCTTAGACTTTGCAAATGAAACCGGGACCGCATAAACGAACAATGCGTGAGGTCAGGGACGCCGTGCTAAAGGAAGCGTGGCGTCCAGGTGAGGATTCGTGTTGGGAAACTAATTACAAGATGCACAAAAGGGGGTATCCTCAGTTGAGTTACAATGGCAGGGTTTATAAGGTTCATAGGTTTGTGTATCTTAGCCTGCATCCGAGGCTTAAGAAGCATGTTCTTCATAAGTGCGATAATCCTAAGTGTGTCCGACCTTCTCATCTGTACGCTGGTACAGACCTGGACAATGCTAGGGATAGGATGGTAAGGGGTAGGCATGGTGCCTATAATAATAATCCATATCGTGATAGCAGTGGTCGTTACACGAGTTACGAATTGAGGGCTATGTAAATGAGCGAAGCAAAAAAGTTTTTAGTAGGTACAGAAAGAAAAACACTGACCCATG
>Ga0208957_1000236_pt1 | contig 47973 bp, 102 predicted proteins | sample RifOxyA1_FD_184029 | JGI IMG/M metagenome (GOLD analysis project Ga0208957, IMG submission 184029) | Groundwater microbial communities from Rifle, Colorado - Rifle Oxygen_injection A1 (SPAdes) | ecosystem: Environmental > Aquatic > Deep subsurface > Groundwater | place: Rifle, Colorado, United... | reverse complement strand
TTCCTAGTCATGCCATTATTTTTCCATAGAGTATCAAATGCTTCATGAGCTTTAATTCTAACTTTTTTAGTCTCCGCGTTAGCAGGAATTCCCATAGGCTTACCTGTCTTTTGATGGGCACCATGGGTTCCGTTACATTCCGGCCATTTGATACACCCATAGAATTTTCCATACATTCTAGATTCAAGGAGTCGCATAGGAGCGCCACATTCTCCGCATTTAACCTCTTCCTTCAAATTTTTTTCCTTTCTTAATTTTCACCGTTCCATCCCAAAAAGGAGCTATGAAATTACTCCAGTAGAATTCAGTTACAACCCCCATCCTAGATTCCCACCCACTTCCCAAATATCCGGTATACTCTACTATGAATGGCCAACAAGGAATATATCCTTTTGTACCAATTTTAATATCTTCAGTATTATTTGTATTTGGAGTATTCATCATTCACCTAAAGAAAAATCTATATATTCCTTTGTTATTTTTTCATTTATTTTTCTTTCCAAAATTCCTTTTAAATGGTTGAAATTTGTTATTATTCCTAAACAGTAATGTTGAATATCTATAGGTTGGTATATTCTAAATTCATGCCCCAAGTCCTCGCTTCGATACCTATATTCTGTTGGGACATGTTTAAAATATGTCGTAGAACTGCTACCAACTCCTTTGGAAAGAACTTTTTTTTGGAATAAATAAATATATTCTCCAAAAAAGGATACAAATTGATTAAGACTAAAACATATACAAGGTTTATCCCATTCAGAAATTTTATTTGGTTTTAATATATCAACTTTTTTATCAGAAGTATGTATTAATAAATCTTCCATCATATGGATTTTTTCCTCATTTTTATGATTACAGTTCTTTTCAACATTTTAGGAGGTTCTGGAGAATACGTATTACTTCCAAATGCTACTCTTTCTAAGAACCTAGCATCTTCAATACGATTGGCTAGGTATAGTTTATCAATAGCCATTCTTATCTCTGGACGCGGAATAGAATTCAATTTGTAGGTACAAGTAGAACAAATATAGGTAGCATACCTATCGGCCCCTTTTTCCTTCTTAGTGCATAGGCAGCAACTCACTTAGTTTCCTTGGGAACACGTGCTGCTTTCTTCATACTTTCTATCCAAAAAGTATTCCCCTCATTGGCTTTATTGAAAGTGTTTACCGCTTCTTCAAATTCTGCTGTTCCATTTAAATTATCATAGGCATCTTCATAAAGGTCTTCGCAAAATCTTTCTAATATATCTTCTGCATCAAGCGTGGGAATATTTTCTGTTTCGGCAATATAAACAAATTCTGGTAATTTTTCTATTTTATTACAATCTATTAAATCTTCCAAAGTAGCATAATAAGAATCATTGAATACTACAGGACCGTCCCAATTTTCTAACTTTTCAGCTTTATCCATTTGATCTTTATCCCTGCAATCATAACATTTCTCATTGAATATAAAGATGGTTTCTCCCCCACATTGTTTACAAACTCCCTTTTTGCAACAATTCTCTGCTACGTCATGGATATTTGGTTTTAAACAGATATTGCAATAGGATATATTCGTGGGATGACCATTTTTGGTAAATAATGGAATAGCGTTCATTTATTCCTCCATTATTTCTATTTTATTTAATTTTTGTCCATACCAATAATTAACGGTGGGATAATTGGGTTCTTCTTTTTGATGCTTTAATAATGATTCTGAAATTATTCCTAATATCTTGCCAATTTCTTTATAGCCCCTATATTCATATTTATTTATAGGAAGTATTCCTTTCTCATCTACATATATGGTCATTTTAAGCATGCTATCCCTCTACCATTTGTAATATAACCCTACAAACGGCTAATGAAAAAGTGGGGGCTTCTGCGGAAAATTTCCAAAAATCTTCGGGATCTAATCCCCCAGTCCCTGCAAAGAAATGCCCATCAGGGTATTTGATGATTTCTATATGGGGTACTTTATTGATTACATCTAAAGTATCTCTTATATCGGTTGAGGGAGACCAAAACTTAAAATGGGTACTACCTTGGGATGGCTCACATTTTCTTACGTCATATTCTTCTTTATTAACCATAAAGAAGGAGTCATATGTTCTTTCCCACCCCATTATTTTTTCTGCTATAAGTATGTCTAAATCTTTACCTGCAGGTATTTTATCATAGTCCATTTAATCCTCCATTATTTGGTGGGCGAGGAGGGAGTCGAACCCTCATGGTTTTTCAACCACTGGATTTTAAGTCCAGCGTGCATACCAATTCCACCACCCGCCCATTTTATCGGTGTCCCCGGACCCAGATCAGCCCCTTCAAGGTGACTAACCCGAAGGTTGGTTGTCATCCGGCTTAACCTACTGGGTCCGGGGAATCAAATTTTGTTTACCCCTACAAAGCCTCCGCCAATTTCTGAAGGTCTTCAATAGAAGACGCAGCCAGCTGCTCATTTTGTTTGCTAGCGATGATAGCAAGAATCTGCTGTTTCCGTTCCTTGTTGGCCCTAGCCGTTGCAGCAGCTTCGTTCTCGGCCAGTCGAATTTCAATGATATGTTTTACGATATCAAATTTTATCAGAGTAGCTTCATTGGCTTTTGCAGGTTTTACTACAAAGGATTCCGTTTCGGCTTCTTTTACCTGTTTGGAAAGTCCTCTGGCAATATCATCCAGATTGGCTCTATTCGTACTGGTTAATGGAAGATCCCATAAATCTTCTACATCGAGTTGTCCCATGGAGGTATCAAACCGAAGCTTGAGGCGAGACGCTTTTTCAAACATTTTGTTTCTCCTTTCTTTCAGAAGTTAATTTTGATGGTACGAGAAAAACTCCCTTTGACTCGACAGAGCACACTATTACGTTGTGTACTAGAAAAACCAATACCACTAAGTTGGTTATTAGATTCCTCCGTTTTCATCTTGGAACCTACAATTTCGAATACTTTTCTATTAGTATCAAATTCACTTTTGAGAAATTCATTGAAAAACCCACGGGCCTTTCCTTCATTTAAGCATCCATCTATCATAAAGAAGAAGTGTTTATTACCTACTGTTTTATCATCCCAATAATTAGGAGATAACATTAGAATGTTGACATTATGGAAAGTTTGAGTAGGAATTCCCCATACCTCCCTAACTGATTGGGAAGATGGCAGGGATTTGATTATTTCGATACCCTTGACATGTGAGTATTTAATTTCTGCAACTGTAATTGTTTCATTATGCTTGACTGGTTTATCATAAGTAAATCTATAAATAGTTCCTAACCAGTCCATTTCAACTTCAAATCCTACATTGGTTGATTCTCTCCTGTTATAGTTATGAACTAGTAAATAATAACTACCTTCGCACATTTTTCTCTTATCTGGATAAAATATATTCTCGACAGGTTCACGAGTAAATCCGCTTCCAGCATTCATATCTACATCAAGTTGTCCACCGCCTAGGGGGGAAGGTCCCTTATTACCAAAATATATTTCATTGCCTTTAGGCTCTTTCATATGGAGGTCTAAATCATCGTGGTTATGCCATGCTAATCGGTTGCACCAATCTCCAGAAACATTTCCCCCTGCCTTCTTTACTCTTTCTTTGATAGAGTCGGCCAATTCTCCGTTATAAGACCAACTAAAATTATTGGACCATTTAAATAGTCTTCCAGCAGTCGGATCTACTGGAGCTACCAAACTTACCAAATTCCCTGCATGACGATTTTCAAACATAACTTCGATTGAATTAACTTTAGGAATGATATCTGATATAAATTTATCAATGGTGACTTCCTCTATCTTATCAAGATTCTTCGTTTTCTCAGAAACTCCCCCGGAGATTTCATCAAATACATTATTAGTCATTTTCTTTCGTGATTCTCTATTAGCAAATATAATGTTATTTACTGTGATATCATTGATTGTTGCATACCTACGTTCAAGGGCCGAAGTGAGTCCCATTTCTTCAATCTTATTTTTGGCTTGTTCTATCATGGCCTTAGTAACGATGGCCGTGGGTCGTTTGTAATTCGTTGGGGCAACTTTTGATTCAAAGGAAGCCACAGCTATATCCATATCTTTTCCTTCGGAAAGATCTACCAAAAGAGTTCCAATAACGGTACTGCGTATGCGAGATATAGATGGTTGAATTTTTTTGATTTGAGACCATACGAAAGAATCTTTATCTTCGTGGGGTTTTAATTTATTGGTTCTTTTCTTTAACGTCATAAAACTTTCAACTACAAATTTATGTTCCTCTCCACGATACAGAGAATTCTGCGCTATCAACTCCAAGACGGTATCAAGAGATTCGTCGGTGATTTCTTCCAGACTACGAAGTAATACATCATGGGTTGCTCTGGAATCCGACAATTTAGGACCAATATCTATCTTTTTGCATACGTATTCCTCGGGGATATTGATAAAAAAGTGCTCCCAAGTTTTTACTTGATCCATTAATTGCTGGAAATTTTTATCTGTTCCAGCAGTACGCTCTGTATGAAAAAATACATTTTCGATAGGGAAAGTTTTAACCAAATTAGCCATAGCATCAGCAACAACTTGGTAATGTTCAACTCCTACCTGAACATCCCAAATACTTTCTATTTTTCCGTTGATAATGGCAACGGTATTACCTACAGCCCTAATAAATTGTTTACAACATTGGCAATCATGCTCTGTTCTCTCTCGATAGATGGGATTAGATCCATCAGGAAAACTCCCCAGATAGGTACTCCAGAGTAAATCCTTATCAACTTGTACACGAAATAAATCATGCTTTCTCATTTTATCAAATTGTTTGCTCACTGCTACTTTAAAATGGTTGAACATGCGCCCTCCTTTTAAAATCTTCTACTTAATACTACAGAAGTTTCATCGTTTTCACCCCTCTTCGGACTCCTTCTCCTTGAACTCCGTCCAAAATTTCTTTACGTCTGAAGTAGACCACCCTTTGTACTTTCGAAGGTATTTGGAAAGTCCTATCTTAAAATCATTATGACGAATTAAATCAATAAATTCATTTGGTGCGGATAAAATTACATCTACTACTTCTTTCATTTCTTTTGATAAACTAACATATTTTTCTAACATTTTTCTCGGATCTCTACCTAGCATTTCTTCCATCTCCGCAAAAGATAATTCCTCCCCAGTTCTTTTCAATGCTTTTTTCTTTTCAATCATATTAAGAAAATGTTGTCTAATATGATTTGATAATGCCGCTTCAAATGGACAACAAAGCCCATATTTCTTTTCTTCCTCAATTACTTCCATAAAACATACGAATCCTTCCCCCACTAAGTCTTCCATTTCTTGTTTGTTTGGTGAGAATTTAAAAGCCATTCCAAATATTATTCCTTTGTAATTAGTCCAGTCTCTCATTTTTTGCCCTCCTTTATATCTATCCAAAGTTTCATTAATCCTATGGTTTGTTTGGGGACTTTTGCCCCTGAGAAATCTATTTTGGTTCCGGTAAGAAAATCTGATAATAAACTAAGTGCTTTCATTTCATTTAGTAAAATATCTGAATCCTCTTGAGAAGATGACGCATCTATGGCCCCAGCAATTGCTGCTTTAAATCTTAAATCTTCGTCTGTAAGCATCCAATGATTTTTAGTTACCTCCATCGCTGCCTTAACTTTTGCTACCAAAGTAAATTTTTCTTTCGCCGCTTCTGATGCTTCTGTAACTGCAATCATAAATTTAACGTCCATTTTTGCCCCCCTTACTTTTGTATTCCTCCACTTCAATCATAATATGAGATAATATCTTTCCCCCAACTACTGATTTAATTTTGAGTGGCGTTTCTCCCAACCAAATTTCTAACTCTCCGTATTTGGCTGGAGGTGCTTTTTCTCCGCCAAATTCTTTTATTCTTTCTGAAAGAATATCTCTGAATTTAATTATTTTTAATTTCATTTATTTATCTTTTTGCTTCTTACTTCTAAAATTACAGAATGTACATTATAAAATATTTCATCTTTTTCCCATCTAATGGTTAGTCTATTTCCTTGTAAGGTCACTCCAAACATAGTTGCTATTTTGGATCTAAGCATTTCTAAAATAGGTTGAGCAAATTGCAATGTTTCATCGTCGTAAATATCTATGGATAATTCTTTATCTCTTTTCATTTTCCCTCCATTTAATTTCTTTTCTAATCCATTCCATTGATACGGGGGTATAGCCCGTCACCTCTACTGATACACAAATATGAATTCCTGCTTCAGGTACCTCCCCTCTATGAGTATTTCCGTGAGTATGCCCATGAATATTAATAATTCCTGGTTCATCTATGGGTTCATGGGATAGTGTCCAAAATTCTTCTTCAATAGTATTTTTAGAAACATCAAATAGTACAGGGCTTTTATATGCTTCAACCCCTCGTTTTTTCCAAAATGTAACTGTTCTTCTCCTATCATGATTTCCCATAATTAAAATAATTTTACCATTAAGAGCATCAATATATTCTTGATACTTTTCAGAACGGGATAGGGAAAAATCTCCTAAATGACAAACTGTATCCTCTGGTTTTACTATTTGATTCCAATTTCTTATGATAGTTTCGTCCATCTCATCTGAATTCTTAAAGGGGCGACCACAATATAAAACTATTGCAGAATGTCCGAAATGGCTGTCGCTAATAAACCAAATCATTATTTGCCCTCCATAGTAATTTGGTGGGTCCTCCCAGATTTGAACTGGGATAGCAGCGGTTATGAGCCGCTTTCTCTACCATTGAGATAAGGACCCTTTTCAAAACAGGGGCGTCGCACTCTATGATCTCTACTGTTAGATGGTGTTCGAAGGTTTTCTATTCTAACGTATTCTATATATCTTTTCTTTAGAATCATTTCCCCTCCGCTAACATTATTTTACGGGCGTCATTTTGTATCTTTTTTACAAATGTAGGAACGAACATCGTTTTCAAAACTTCGGTTTTCTCTATAACGTCTTGTAAAGATTTGATTCCTTTTTCATAGAGTTTCCGCGCTTTAACACCACCGATCCCTGGAATTTTTACGAGGGGGATCATTTCCTCCGGTATTCCGTATTGAATTCTGATCGGGAGGATCTTCCAAAACTCCCCACGATCCCATCTACCATGTCGAGAATCTATCAAGGATAGAGCTTGAACAAGACGATGGATATCATATTTAATTGTTCGGGCGTTCGCTTTCAAAACTCCTTCTAACTCGTTCCCTTGAAGAAGTCCGTAAGCTGCAAGAGAAAAATGAACGGCATCAGAGGCCATTAATCCCCGGTTACGGAGTTTCCACTTCATTTCGTCGGCTTCACTTTGAATTTCTCTAGGGATATATCCCCAGTCATTGTTTGGAGAATCCGTAAGTGCCCAAGAAATAGATAGATCGTCTATTATCGGTTTCGTATAAGACCATCCACAATATCCACAACATATTTTGGGCTCTGTTATAATATTTGGTAATTTACAAGCTGGACAAATATCGTTCGTCTTGGGAGTTCCAAATAATTGATTCCAATTTTTGTACCATGCATATATGGTATAGGGATCGTAGTATAACCATCCAGATACTTGCCCCAACCCCGTCAGAGTATAGTGAGTGCCTTTGTTGATTACCATTTCCATTTGTTCTAAATCATCTAGTAGACCTTTGGCATCGTGAATAGTAAATTCTTCTCCTTGAAAATAAGCAAGGGATCTTGAATACCAAATAAGTAAACTTTTTGGATCGGTTATTACTCTATTTTGAATTTCCGCCAAAACGTGAAATGCTAGAACTTGGTGGGTTTTCAAAACAGATAAAGTTGGACGGGGGTTTCTAAAAACCTCTTTCCACGTTTCTGTAGTTCCTTCTGGAATTATTAGATATACAAATCCTGAATCATCAATTCCGAAACGACCGGCGCGACCGGATTCCTGCAAAATATCTAATTCGTCCACTTCGGAAAGGCCCCTATGAACTCCCACTATAATTACGTTTCTGGCTGGTAAATTCCTCCCGTATGCCAAAGTGCTTGTTGAAATCAATACTCTTAATCCTCCTGATCTATTAGAAAAAGATGATTCTATACCGGACCTTTCTGTACTATCTAAATCTGCATTATGAAATATAGATTCTATGCCTTCATCTTTGAGTTTACTAACAATGTTCCTACCAGTTCCTTTATCATGAACGAATACGAGAAACTTTTCATTTGGTTTACTTTTAATTATATCAATAGTTAATTTTCTTTTTGCTTCTTGAGATGATTGGTAACTTTCTCCTCCAAATCTATTTCTTTCTATTTTGTATTCTACATAATGCATTTGTAATTGTACTGGTCTCCAAGTAGAAAATATAACTTTGGTTTCTTTTTGATTCAATTTTATTAGCCAAGCCCCTAATTGGTCTACATTAGGCATTGTAGCAGAAAGTAGTATCAATCTTGCTTTTTTGTTAATTGAGGTAAATCGCATAAGTCCTGTTTCGATTGCATGTCCACGAGTGGCCAGCCCAATAACATGAGATTCGTCCGTTACTACTAATCCAATATCTAATATCCAATCGTATTTTTCTGTTTCTGCTCTTCTAGTAACGGAGTCTAATAATTCAGAGGTACAGATTATTATATTTGCTGTTCTGGCTTCTAACATTTGTTTTTCTCTTTCGTTAGGACTCCAAAGTGTATCCCCAGTTAACATTAATATTTTTTTGTCAGGAAAACGAATTTTCCAATCCTCGAATTTTTCTGCAGAAAGGGATTTTAACGGTGAGGTGTATAAAACTTTCATATTTCCTAGTAAACATTCTTCCATAATTATCTCCGCAAGAATCGTCTTTCCGCTACTAGTATTTGCACCTACTGATATGTTGCAATCATCCCCTCTAAACGGGTACACTAAACTTTGAACGGGATTAAACTTTTCAAACTTGTAAGGGTATCCAGTAGTCGGGATTAATTCCATCCCCGGAGTGTCGGATACTACTGTTATGTTATCGTATTTACTGGGTTGATTTTGACGATCTCCTATAACCGTGAGTTCCCCTCCGTTTCCGTTTTCTACAGGGGCGTCGCACACTTTGATCGGGGTTTCGTCTTCATTTTCGTCAGCCCCCGGTTCTCTGATTTCTTCTTCGACTTCAATAAAAGTGGGATCATAGACCCAACCTTTTGATAGGATTTTCGCCTCCATCGTTTGATACCCTTTTGGAGATATTTCTCCCAAGACGTAGGCAAGTTGCCCGTCTGTTAAACTTTTGTACTTTTCCAATCCCGTGAGAAGATTTTCTGCAAACGTAGGGTTAGATGAAATCCTGACTGTTTCTTTTAATACGGATTTAACATATCCCCAGTCAATTATGGAAACGTTTGGGGCATCGTTCATGAAAAGTAAAATTCCTGCCATAATACGTTGGGCGACGGATTCCTTACTGGTGACTCTGTAAACTCTTTTCCCTTTGCCTAACGGTCTATCATCCCGACTGTTCCAGAGGACAAGTCGGATGGCATCTTCGCCAACTCCTCTTGTTTTATTTGTTCGTTTATCAACGCTAGAGTATACCATAATTTTAATTATTGGATGAGAAGTTTTCAATAAATATTGATACTCTTGGGATCTGGAGTTTTCGTATGGTTCTGCCCCTAAATCATATTTTTTGAATATTCCTTCTTCGAAATCTTCTTTGGATAACTCAATGTATTCAGTGGCCATTCTGGCCCTCCTTTAATTTCCCTAATATCTTTTGGTATTAGTATTATCAAATACTATACAAGCATCTGCTATGGAATCTAAAACAGTTATTTTTACTACCAATGTTCTGTTTATTTGTATTCTAGCCCATTTAATGGCTTCTTTTTTGGAAATTAAGAATTTTAATTTATTTATGCAAACATAATATTTCTTTTTTCTTTCCCCCACTTGAGAATATACTAAATATTCTATCATTTTTTCCTCCTTGTACTTTTAATAATTTCCACCTTTCGGTTGAATCGGGTTCCTACTGGCCAAATATCGCATTTTAATAAGCAATTTAAAAAATAATCTTCAACTTCTTCTTTTTCTTCAGGTTTTGTCAAAAACCCTTTTTCATTTACGGGATAGAAAAATAGACGATCATCTCCAATAAAATGTCTGGATATAAATTTCCCTGTTTTTGAAGGAATATAGGTTATCTTGAGAGTCCCATATTTTTTGGGGTAACGTTCTATTTCATTTATATCTTGATAATCATATGGAACTTGACTTATAGTACCTTCTACTTCAGATTGCCATGAAGGATCTTTTCTTTTTTTGTGCACTATAAACGAAGGTCTTTTCATATTCCCTCCTTTAACACTCCGTTGGAAACCAACTTTTTACTTTTTGAATCACATATGTTTCTTTTCTATTTGTAAATGTTTTTTCATACCATTCTTGTTTCTCCTTTGCTTCTTTTTCAGTTGAGAAAGCAGACATGACTATAAATTCTTTTCCTCTTCCTTTTATTTTCCACCATCCCACCAACCATATATCTCTTCTTTCTAATTTCATATTCTTCTTACTTAACGTCTGATCTTCTCAAAATTTCTTTAACCACTAATCCTAAAGCCAAAGTATTTCCTGCTAAATTTTCTATTGCACTTTCTAATCCTTCTAAGGATCTATCATATCCTCCCATTCCTTGAATAGCATCTACATCAGAAATAATTTCATCCGTCATGGCAATTAGTCCATTTTTACTTAAAGATTTAAGTATATTATTATTCATATTTATCTTAACCAAAGACATACGAATGAGGGATTATCATAAAACTTAGAACTGGTAGATGCTAATATTTTTCCAGTTTTATTATTACATCCAATAGACCAAATCCAATTTTCTGTATCAGCATCGCAATAATCTGCTCCTTCAGTAAATTGAGTAAGGATATAATCCCCCTCTTTTGTCTTCTTACAATGGGATAAATCAATACATTCTCCAGAGGTTAATTTTTCCGCCATTCTGAGATTACTTAGTCTACTCCACCTTGGGGCTATAGTTCTGTTCATAGGATTTTTTTTCATTTTACCCTCCTATAGTGGGGAACTCCATTTTTTATGATCAATTCTACTTTTTCCTTATTTACCAACTTTCCCATTACTGCTCCCCAAATAGATTTACTGAAAGTTCGAGGAGTTTTAACTCCTTTTCTAATACTTTCCATGGTAATACCCGGTCCTGAGTCGGGGAGGTTTTCCAAAATAGCATTTCCTAATGGGAATTTTTCCGATCTTTTTGCATACTTCTTTTTAGGTTTTTCTTCTTGAGATGGTTCGAATAATATTGCTACCCGGAGTAAAACGTCACTCAATTTTTCATAATGGTATTTATTTAATCCTACCATTAGTAAATAAATTGGAACTTTTATAATAGGATCAGATTTCTTTTCAATTGATATTTTCATGGTAAAAGTTCCTTTTCTAATTTCGCAATTGCTTGGTGAGCCTCTGTTTCTCTCTCCGCATAATTGGCTTTTCCCACATAAGATATGCTACCATGAGCAGTATGAACCAATTTGTTTATATCATCTTTATATTTTTGTAGAGAAATAAATTTTTCCTTTCTTTCTTCTTGGATTTCCCCTTTATCTTTTATTGCTCCTATTAATTCATTTGGCTGGATATAATACATTTTGCTATTATGTATTAATCGGACATTTCTCCATTCTGTAGTTGCTAAAATGAGAGCTTCTTGGAAACAATCTCCTACAGATACTCCAGGTTTAGCAGATAATTGAATATAAACTAATTCTGTATTTTTCATTTAACTCCCCCTATCATTTCTCTACTTTGAGCAAACTTAATAAGATTTTCAACTTCGTCTTTAGTCCAACGTTTCTTTGCACGATCTCCTAAATCAGTAGGATTTCCATGAAGCCATTTCTCCGCGAAGTATGAAGCGCAAGTGGATCCAAATCCTTTCTTGATAGAATCTTCATTTTTTAACGTTCTTCCGCAATTTCTACATTTCGGAGTTCTGTACAAAAGAAAGTCTTTAATATATTGTTTATCTGGTAAAGAACTTTGAACTTTCAATTTGGTAGACCCGCAATACATACAACGAATGTCTAATGGATTAGAACCAGATTTAAAATCTTTTCCGCACTTTTGACAAGAATATCTTTTCATAATATTTTTACCTCCTTGGAATTAAGTAGTTTACCCCATAAGTTCTTCCAACAATCTGAACAAACTTTCACTTTATTTAGTATTCCATCTTCTACCTCCATTTGAGCGTCTATTAATTTGACTTTATCAATTCCACATATGACGCATTTATTTTTTGTTGGATTTGCCATGCTAACCTCCTATTTCATCTCCTCCTGAATAGAATGTCTAGGAGAGAAGAAATCTTTCAATTTTCCAGTATTACGATCAAGATGTACTCTAATGCCAAATACATCGTGGGCAAAATCAAAATCCTCCGCATCTAAAAGATTAGATAGATGCATAGGGTTTCCATTACAATGGCAAGCAGCTATATCCATTTGAGCGTCCTTTTCGTCATACTGCCATCCTGCATTATCTGCCATTTTGACTGCTCGATGAGCTATCTTTTCAATGGTGGTTAAATCCTTTTTAGTAACTTTAAATGTAACGCTCATATTCCCCTCCTTTTAATTTGAGATAATGGAACGGGTTTGAAATACCTATCCCTTTCAATACCTAATCCAAACCTCCCTCTAAATTTGGTTAACTCTTTGAGGGAAAACATTCCTAATTCATCTTCAAACCCTTGAACTAACCCAAAAAAGTAAAAATCCTCCCCCTCTGCAGAACCCTCCGTTGCATACCAAGTCCAACTTCCTGTAGGATCGAAGAACTTTACCCAAACGGTGGGATCAGGATTATTTTCCTGACTGTATAATGGGGGCAACTTACTCAAAATTTCTTTTGTTAATAGTTTCATGGCCATTTTATTCCTCCTTTACGAATGATTATCTAACAATTCATAGCCATCATCTAAATACATACCTCGGTGCTCTCCGCATAGGTAGGCACGACGATGAATTTTCTTTGTTATCGGATCTCTTACAATCATGAGATGAACGTCATCGTCATAGTTTTCATGCTCTCCATTTCGGCAATCGGCACATCGTTTTTCTTTCATTTTCGTTACTCCACGTCGAACCATTTAAAGCAAGTTTGAAGTACGTGATCGTAATCCCCCGACGTAGCATCATCTTGAAATTCTTTAATTTGTTCTGGAGTTGCTCCTTCTCTTCGGAGTACTCTAATACATCTTCCGATGATACTGAAAGCGTTTCCATCTTCTCCGGTCAATTTGATCGTCGGTTTTGGCTCAAGCATTTTTCTCTCCTTTCTTCTTTTTAAATTCTTCTTTCAATTCATTTATTCTTTCTCTACTGGTTGCAAGTATGGGTTGTAAATCATTTACTAATTTCCATGCTTCTAACGTTTTTATATGGTATCTGTGATCTCCTATTATCAAAGTAATCCAATACTTTCTTTTTCTATCCTTTTTGTAGGCTTTGGCAGCTATCATGTCCTCTCCTTCACCACTAACCATATATCATGGGGTCCTTGGCCTATCCAAATTAAACATCCTTGTTCTCTTTTGCCTTTACGAATTGCTTCTTTTTTATGCTCAAAAGCCCCCAAAAATATTAAATTTTCCTGCCTCAATTCTTCTCTAACGAAAGGACAAGCGATCATGGATCCATCAATATAATGGTTCCCCGTTATATCCATTGGAATACTTTGGTTGCATCCTATGCAGGAATTTACCGGAATTCTCATTTTCCCTCCTCCTCCATCAGAAATATTCTCTTCTTCAACTCTTGATCACCATGATCCCCCACTACGTCTGGCGGTACGGAGAATGCTAGGAAGTCCCCAGGGGTATCTCCATCCCCCTGTCCCGGATAGCAAGGGGAACAGAGAGCACAACGAATTCCCCATTTTGATTGAACAACTTGAACAACATTACTATCCCACCGGACGATAGCGGAGTATTCTGATTCTTTATCAGGATTGAAAAATCCTTTATCATCTTTTTTGAATCCTATAAGATGAGTATCTGCGTCTATATCTCCACAATCGCATTCCCCTTTTGCTTGGTAATCTTTACAATTTGCTAAATGTTCTTCTAATGCCATATCAATTCCTGCCCATGCATCATCATCAATGAATTCTAAATTATTTAGTTGAAACACCCCTGTCGTTGCTACATTTGGGTCTACGTGAATTCCGTAATGATTCATTTTTACCTCCTTTACTTGTTATCAAATTTTGCCCATCCTATCGAGTTTCCATTATCATCCCAAAGAATGATAGTCTTTGGAAGTTTTATTCCTTCCTCTTCTATCTCATTGGCTTTGTTTTGAATCTGTAATAATACTTGGTTTAATGCCTTCGAATAGTTATCAACGAATGATGAATTTCCCGTCTGAATCTTAATTGTTATCATTTTTCTCCTCCCTTAAAGGTCCGTACCCCAATGGATTAAAATCTTTTGCCTTCCCTTTATCACATCTTGGACAAGGAAGTTCTAAATCATTAGGGAGGAATCCCACTATATATTTACAATGGGGACACTCCCAACGAAAGCAGAAAACGTTACTTGATGGTTTATTTGACATTATTTTCTTCTCTTTGGTTGAATAGCATCTGCCACTAAATCAGATGGAGCATAAATCCATTTTCTTCCCCCAGTGTCGATTCTGTTAAAGGGAATACCTTTACATTCCCTTATAGTTTCGGCACATCTGTTTTCTACCGCGTGAATGAGAGCAGTAATTCCGTTCCGAAGTTTTTTTTCCATCGCAGGAGTAATGCGAATATCTTTGCGAATAAAATCTACTAATTCTTTTTCTTCCTTTAATTTTATCATTTATAGAACCTCCGTTAGAATACGCCAGGATTTGAGAGTGCGTTCTTCATTGAATATAGCCTCAATTGGAATACCAATTAGTTTCTGCGTTTTATTCACTTTGGCTTCGAAAAGGGTCCTGTCGATAAATCGCATTACCTTATCAAATGATTTACTTCTGTCGTCCTCTGTCCACTTTGTATGCTCAGTCCACTTTATCAGGGAAGGACTCCAGGTACATTCACTAGTACAAACCCCCCATCCTTGCCCACTTAGAGTTATATGAACCCCAAGCATTGCATCTTGGTACCCCCCAATACCTACGTCAAACTGACCAATTTTTCCCAATTCCTTGTACTCTGTCATTTACGCTACCTCCTCTTTTGCTTTTTCTTCTGGTTTAATAATATGATCAAACGCTTTCTGCGCTTTACTTGCGGCAGAAATGACCAAGTTGGGTTCTTCCTTCAACCTTTTCATCCAACTTTGGATATAAGCAATTGAATTTTCAAACGGAGATTTAATTCCTACCTTGCTATATAGAAATACAGATCCTATTTCTGCTATTAATTCCTCCTTGCTATAGTCAGGAGAACCAAACGGAGGAAAAGTATCTCGATCAAATCCATCTCTATCGGCTCTATTTGGGTGTCCCGTAGAATGTACCATTTCATGAAAAAGAACTTCATAATAATATTCAGAAGATTCAAACGTTTTCATATCAGGCATATAGATTACATCTGTACGAGGGGCATATGCAGCCCGATCCGATTGAAATATTTTGGGTTTATCAGAGTATCCTTCCACCACTTTTTCACATTCTTCAATAGGGTTAATAATCCTGGATAATGTTGGAGGAATCTTACTTTCAATTCCCTCGCAATCTTCTACATTAAATACCTTGTAATATCTAAGCATAGGGACCGTTTTCAATCCATCCTTACTATTTTCATCTAAGTATTCCAAACTTTTGAAATAGACTACCATTGCTCCTTGCGTTCCCTTTTTTACATTTCCTCCTAAATTTGACACTTGTGTATACGTTGCCCAATATGGACTACTTTTTCCTTCTAATGTTAGAAGAATCACGTTGATACCTCTATAATCCTTTTTACTAATCAAATTCTTGGGAGAGGAAATGGCCCAAGGCTTATGCCAGGGGACAACTCCCTTTTCAAGTTGATCTATAATTTTTTGGGCGATAATTTCATTCACATGCATTATCGTACCTCCTTTAATGGAAGGATAGAATCACACCAAGCGGTATCTTTAGGAAATGTATGTTCATAATATTTGATGTTACCCTTTTTTACATCTTTCCAATATTGTTCATATCTTTTCGCAGTATCAAAGTAAGAATTCCCTGGAGGATGTGTTTTAAATAATGGTTCTGTAACTCCCATAGCAGAACATTTTAATATTTTCAAATCTATTGAGGGTCTTTCTAACTGAAATTTAATTGCCTTTTCTAAATTAAAAAAAGCAATCAATTTTGACCTTCTATCTTTAGAAATTCTCCCAATTCGATAAATCTTTTTCCAACCTCTTGGAGCATAGCAAGAAGTTAATCTACCTCCTTCAACCCGAACAACTTTGTATACTATTCTGGATTCTCCTTCAGCCATTTTCTTCTCCTTTCATCTCTTTGTAGGTTAACCCAATCTCTTGGCAAGCCTTCTTTTCCTTTTCATAATGCCCTTCTCCTCCAAGAAGTTTGTCGAATAAGTTATCCCACATCCTACCAGTCGCCTCCAACACTTCAATATCAGTTTCTTCGATTTCCATTTATGTCCCCTTCCTTTTCAAAACATACCCCATCCATCCTGCTTGCCAAAATAAATACTTCCCCGTTCCTAAAAGGAAATTGACGGCTTCCAAATTATGGAAATATCCTATTAATCCATCCATATCAATAAATTTATTAGAAGTTGCTAATGCTTCTTCTTCAGTATTTATTTTTTTCATCTAAATTCCTCCACTTTTTTGGATGATGTATTAAAATACTCTAATCTTTCATTATCACATCCTAATGCCCATAAATCATAATTTACATTTTTAATTCTATTCCCTAGTACTTTGGAGTGACCAAATATTTGAGGAATGTCATAAAATTTTTCATCTCTGTAATCCGCCCAAAATATTCCTCCAAAAGGATCTCTTCCACCACGGCAACGCGGAATATTGAATATAACGCTTCCTTTCTTCCTACTTTTTAAAAACTCATTCCATTCCGCTATCAATATTTCAGATACGGAATTTTCTTTCATTGCTCCTTTTATAAAACGTTGAGAAAGCCCCTCAGAAATTCCACCATGGGTAATTACAAATCCATCTACTTCTGTTACAGGAACAAATCGGTCAATAAACTCCTCATAAATTTCATTTAATCCTTTAGTCATATGATAATTATATCCAGAACACATAAACGGAGAATTGGTGAGATAGTGAATATCATGATTTCCCAAAAGTAATATGGCATCTGATTCTATTACTTTTTTCAAGGTATACAATATTTCTTCGTCTGAAGCATTAAAAGAATCCACATAATCCCCGGTGAAAATATGAGTTTCCTCAGGTTTATATTTCAAAAACTTTTCTACTTTTGATAGCCTTCCGTGAACATCGCCAATTACTAATGCCATTATTTCCTCCTTGTTTCTCGGAATAATTCAATTAGAAATGCATATGCTTCCCTATAGATTCCAGGATGTTTATCTTCACTGGGACCGGCTACGTTCAAAATATAAATCCCTTGGGCAAGAATCCAATCTTTAGCGGAGGTAAAGGGAAGGGGCATTCCATTAGGAAACGCTTCATTGTAAGGGACCATTATATAAGGTTTTTCCCAAGTTTTAAGAATTGTTAAGGTCAACTCCGTTCCTCTTGAATACTTTCCATCGGTATAAATTAATGTTCCGTCAGAATCCTCAACGTTTAATCTTGTTCGTGGAGGATAAGTAGCAGAAATAGTTTCCATCAATTTATACTTAGCAGGAATAACTCCATCTTTCGCTGTCCTCCCCTTTGGGCACCAACCTCCGTGGGGTATACCTAGTTCTATGGCGGCATCGAGTGCTGCCCTATCGACGCCCACTTGTCCACCACTGATCACTTTTTCAAGCATTATTTTTCTCCTTCATAAACTGGTAAATAGTTACTCCACTTTTTTCTTTCCACCCTAATCGTCGGGCGTGGGATCTTACACACCCCTGGGTACAGTATCCAGCAATCTCCGTACTGGAATCCCTAAAGTTATATTGAAATCCACAACCTTTACAAGTATTCGTTGGATGTTCAAGCATGGCTACCTCCCCTCTTCATCGGTTTCTGATTTCCAATCTTATGTAAACCACATCTAAATACGGGATCCAGTGTAGTGGTATACCATTCCCCTCGGTACTTGAATGCCCACTGATCAGCCCCCGGAGACACTGGCCTACCTGTACGAGTTACAACCTCCTTCAGTTCCCCATTCTCACCGTAAATGGCGATGGGCATATTTTCTAATCTTGTTGGTTCATTCCATTCCCCCTTGGTAACCAAACGGGATTTTGGTAGGGAAACTTTGAATTTCTTTTCCGGTTGGCCGTAAATCTTAGGAACAGCGATTTCTGGCATGAAGGCCCCCTTTATTAAGATTTGAATTCATATACTTCTACAATTTCAGAACTATTGTATTCTACTTCACTAAAAGGAAAACCATTGTTTTCAAATTTTTCTCTCGCTTCTATTTCAGAATTTGCTTCTACCTCAACGCTTTTCCTTTCATCCCAAACAATGGTAAATTTCATTATTTTTCTCCTTTGATAATATTTTTCATATCCTTAGCATAATCAGGCATTTCCTTTTCCAATTCTGCAGTAGCGTCCCTATACCTACATTTATGGCCATCTGACCATGGTAGTCCCGTTGGATACTCTATGGACATAACTTCCATTCCACAATTGGGGTCGGTACATTTCCACCATTTATATTCTTTTGTCATATATTCCCTTCTTTGCGTCAGATATGGTATCTTTGATAGATTCTATTAATTCTTTATCTTGGTTTGGGTACACGTCCGTCTCTATACGATGCAAAGCATCTTCAAGTAATTTCAACATCGTTGGAGCCTCTTTAATCAAATTGGAATACTTATCAAAAAGTGGATTTCTCTTGTTTCCCTCTTCATAGGGTTGAAAACTAACTTTAGCAATTCTTTCTCCCTTGTTATCATTAATTCCATGTCCGTCAAATCTCCAAGGGGCATTATATTCATTACTCATTTTTTCTCTCCCTTTTCAGGGGCGTCGCACCCCTTGGCCGATTCCTCATCAGCAGAATACTTTCTGAATTGACTCATTTTGAACGTAGTTATTTCAACTTTATACCAAATAAATATAGAGAATGCTTCATCGCATCCACCAATTTCATTATCACAACGAACTATTTTTGTTTCCCCGTGGTCTCCCCCTACCCTTTGTTCTACCCCACAATATGGGCATTCTATTTTTTTGTATAAAATAGTCATGATTTTTCCTCCACATTACAGGCTGAACAAGGGCAATCGGATGTTAGAATGATTGTTCCATCCTTTACAAAACCTTCCCAACATTCCGGGCAAAGAGTTTGGTCAGCCCTAGTTTCACTTTGATATTTTTCAACGTAATGCATATAATTATAATCTTGAGTTTTCTTCCCACACTCATCACATTCAAATTCTGGAATTCCTGGATCATTCAAATTAGTAGGCATTTATTTATCCTCCTTGTTTTTAATTGGGCAACATAATGCTATTGCTTCTCCGCTTACAAACATTTCATTTTGTTGGGGGTCAGTTTTTACTTCCATTTCCATTCTACATATAACGCAAACAGAAATTTGCCAAGTAATTCTACCTTGGAATCTATCCATTATATGCCCCCGAAACTTTGCGGCTTCTCTTGCATAAGTTCGGAGGGTAGATATTTTCATTTATTCTCCTTTTGAATATGATGGTCAGGAGCAACCCTATCTCCCAAAAAGTTGTTATCCATTCTGTTGATAATATCTTCATTACTTTCTTGAACGAAAGGAACATTATCAGTAACCCATACTCCTTGCATAGTTTGTTCCTCTTTGGATTCCTCATATTCCCCACATCCTAACAACATAGGTATGACGATTAACAATGTTAATTTTTTCATATTCCCTCCCCCTTGAAATTCTTTTGTTCATGATAATGATCTATCACTGATTTGGCTTCCCCTAAAGCATTCTTTTCAGGATCTCCGTAGAATCCCCAGCAAGAATCTACGTGTTCCCCATCTTTTTCAATTACATACCCATAAATATTTCCTGTTAGATAGTTATCATATTCTTCTACTTCTGCTTTCAATTGTTTAAGTACTTCATTAATTAATTTTTTGGTAATACGTTTAGCATTAAAATTCTTTTTAATATCTTCATATCTAACAAAGATATATCCTACTTGGCCAGAATCCCATGGGCAACTAAATCCGGTAGTATTCATAGTAATTCCAGAATGATCGTACAAGTAGAGTGGTAGGGAAAGTACGTCTTTTCTCTTGATCAAATCTTCTATTTCTTGAATACAATATCCGTGTCGATCTCCCAACTGATACTTACGATGCCAACAATACATGGCACCAAGATTGTCCCATTCCCGAGGGGAAGTAGGATTAACATCTTGGTAAATTTGAATATCAAAACCTTTGTATTTCTCTTGATAAATAGAGTTATTTTTCATTTCTTTTTTGCCCCCCAGTAGATTTTGATGTTGGTGATACCCAGGGGGTTGGAACCGTTTTACACCCACAGACCACGCATCGCTTCGGGTAAAATGGAACTGCTGCAAGGGATACTCCCATTGTTACACACGCCCCTAAGAACGTCCCCATTCCAACTATTCTCTTATGTCCGGTAACTTTTTCACAATTCTTGCAATATTCTTGTATCATCTTTTCGCCGCCTTTCCTGTTACCTTCATGGTGTATTTCTCCCCCACCCAGGTAACTTTGGTATCCAATCCCGATGAGAATCCTACGTGGTATCCTACGGAGAATGCTAACATAGCAAATAATAGGGCTACTGCTAATGTTCCTAAATAATCCATTAACTTGTTCAATATTTTCCAGAAAGTTTCCATTAGGTTCTCCTTTTGATAGGATTTCTTTCCCAAATTATCATTGATAATGCGAATTCTTCCATATCTATACCTTTGTGCTTATTCATTTCATAATTGAATTTGAATATTTTTTGCACTGTTTGAACCCTTCGCCCTTTCGCCCATTCTAATAATTCAGGAGAATCCATAATTGTTTTTCCTGATTTGGAGGTAACAAAGTGAAAGGGATAAAAATACCACTTACTTCCCAAATTTCCCGAGTGGTGCCATGCTTCCTTCGTAATTTTAAAGATGGGGCTTTCTGTTACATAGTCCCCATCAAAACTCATACAGATCAACTTTCTCATGATACCTCCTTCTCCCCTTTACTTAGCAGGGTGTTTTGTTCCCTCAAAATCCATATGAATTACATTTAAATCGTGCCTATTACACCATACTTGAATTCCCTTTGCTGTCCATCCTGCTTGAGTTCGAGACCATTCCATTGGGGATACCCCATCGGGAATTTCCTCCAAGCACTTCTTACAATGAAGATATGCACCAATTTCATTCGGAATAACTTTTTTCATGTTCTCCCCTCCTTTCATTTATGCCAGGCTATTTCACTATCTTCTTGAGTCATTCTCTTGCTTCCCTTCGGGAGTTTGTCTAAACCAAATGGGCAGGAAAGTTCTGGAACGTGTTCTTCTCCGTTGTATCGAAAGACGACCCAACACCCCCACATACCTATGGGTTTACGAACGAACGTATGGAGAATGGGGTGGGTTTTCCCACATTTGGAACATTTGAAGGGTTCCTCCCAATTTGCTCCAAATTTACAAGTTCCGTCAGTAGGAAACTCAATTTCCTTTCTACCTGGGATTGTTTTATATACCTCAATATGTACCCCGCTCTTATCTACCTTTCCTCTGAACTGAAGTAGGGAACTCATATCAATACCACCGTTTCTTCCCCATTTTCCGGGTCTTTTCCTTCCTCTGGAACGGTGAATTTATTATGATATTCTGACCACTCTACCTTGCAAGATTCTACTCCAAGAATTGATCCTGCTATAGTAGTTCTCCAGTAATCCCCTGAAGGATAAGCCATTCTCACGGGCAAATCTTCATCAAATTCTTCCAACTTCCTAATTAATTCTCTTACTGTCATCGTACCCTCCTTACCAACATAGTTGGCTTTGCAGGTTCCTCTTCAATTGGTTCAAATACGGCCCCAAGCTGCTCAGTTATCCAAAGCGGTTCTCTACTATTTTCATATAACCATTTGTTAGTCATAAACGATTTCCCAGCAGAAAAAAGTAAATTAACTATTTTGAGCACTTCGTAATTTCCTTCGGGGAAATTGGCTATTGGTGGCGTAGTAACGCGACCAATTACCTTCAACCCAAAGTATTCTGCTGGTGTCATTTATTCAACATCTCCTTCAATTTCTCTTGAACATATTCCAAATGCCCTCCACTTTCTGCTCCGTGCTCAATTCTACAATTCACTTCTGAGTAAATATCTCTGATAGATTGCCTTATAGACGATATTTGTTTTTCTGCGCTATCTAATACATCCTCCATGATCCCCATAACAGTAGAGGGACTATTGATTAATGCCTGAGCCGTCAATTTAAGAACTTCATCCTTGGCCATATCTACTTTCATTTGTTCATCCTTCTCAGAAGTGGATTTAACCATTCCTTGTAAGGTTTCATTTTGACCTCAAACTTGGGATCGGTGAAATGTATACCATTACAATATTGACGATTACCATCTAAATGAGCACAAACTGTATACGTATCAAGTAGCCTTTTTGACCCAGGAATATCATATCCCTCCACTGATATAGGATACCCACACTTATGGCAAACCTTTACTCCGATGACTCGGTCAACTATGTATTCTTTGCTCATTATATCGCCACCTCCATGATGGCCATGTAGCCGTTCATTTTTGTTGCCCAATATTCCTCCGCTTCCTCTCTGGTGGAAAATAGTTTGGCAGATCCGTCTTTATCACTAACCACAACGGCATCACTTCCGTTCAACTCAAACCAATTGACGATGATAAAGGTTCCTTTCTTAATGGTACTACCAGGATTTTGAAGTTCCTGATGATCTTTCTCACACAGAATGGCAATAATCCCTGATTCTGATTTATATAAATATCCAAAATTATACTTTTCCCCTTCCCCCAATTCTATTTCGCATTGATCACAAAATATTTTCTCTTCTGGATTAAGCTCAAATTTTCCAATTAACATAAATTTGGTGAAATTATCTCCTAATATATGTATCATTCCCCGTCCTCCTTTATTGGGTGATCTCCTTGACATTCTACACAAAGTCCCCATGCCCAATACTTAGGAAATACCTCATTGAATATAGATTTTCCGCAACAACCGCAATGACCCCATCCTTGAAGTTCATTTGGGGAGTAGAAAGGAAGATCGAATTTTTTGATAACAGATCGAACAATGGTAATGAGTAATCCTTTTAATTTGGGGAAATTAATTTGGTCGTGGGAATTTAGAACGTAAGGACGTACAGCAAAGTTTTTTCTCGTCACAGTCTTGCTCTCGGTCATCGCGCCCTCCTTGATGTTTGAAGCGTATTGCTTATCTACCTATCAATTTTGATTTCTCCTCCTTCCTTATTCAACAATTCATACAGTTCTAACTACTGTGATAGCCTTACAATCAGGAATAGTACTTACTTCATCAAATACGACATTCGACCCCAACTCTAAATCCATTATTTTATCCACTTCGCTACTTGAAAAGTCGGACAATCGAATGAGATCAAGTAAAGATAAGTCATCATTTTTATCAACACCATCCGTAATTGTAAATCTTCTCATTTTTCCTCCTTTCTTCAGAAAAGGGTGGCGGGGCCTGGGGTTAGTTATCCAGGTTTCGGGGTGGGCGTGATCTCCACCACAACACCCCGCCACCCTATCTAAATTAGGCGACCTTTGTGAACTTGTCCCCGTCCTTGGTCATGTAACCCATCCCGACCAGGAACTGCACCGCGAACTGAGCCACCGCCTTGGCTTCCTTCGGGTTGTTGGCCTTCTCGCTGGCCTTCTTCGTGGCGTAGAGAGAGTTGGCTCCGTCCACGATCTCCACCATCGTCAGAGGAGCCGTCATCCCCTTGATGAATTCGGTGGTGGCGTCCGCACGGCTGTATCCCGGAGTCAGACCCGCAGCCTTGGCCGCAGCCTTGGCCGCCTTCTCCGCTTCACGAGCCGCCTTGATCTCATCCTTCAACTTCTTCTCCTGAGCCTTCAGTGCCGCGACCTGCGCTTTGATTTCTTCCTTCGTCATGATTTCGCCCTCCTTCGGGGTGGGTTCCTTGGTCCCTTGAACCAAGGTCAGGTTGGATTTCATTGAACGCTCTGCTTTCGCCATACATTCCCTCCGTTCAAACATTTAATTTGTTTTGGGAATGCTCTGTCCCGGATCTAAAGTCATGAATTTGGCTCCGGGGAAATCCCTTTCGTACCAATACATCTTTCCGATAAGACAGATTTCATTTCCCTGAGTATGAATCACCCGATACTTCCTACCTCCTTTCGGCATACCGATGATCCGGTGCGCTCCCTTGATATCCTCTACTTCCTTGGGAAATGCCTTCTTTGTCGTAGTTCCCATTTTTCCTCCTTTCCAGTTAGATGTTCGCTCCTTAACTACTACTACAGGAAAACGATCAACTTCACCTTTTTAATTTTCTCACCTCCCCTCTCCAAGATTGGCTCGTATTACACTTTCATCCTTCTTACTAATCTACCAACGGACTTTCAAACCATACGTGCCGAACCCCATGAAAGGTCCTCGGCTTTGGTAGAATAACCACTAAATCATGATTAGGGGATTCATCTTCCGGCTGGAATTGAATCTTTACGGAGATACTTGTTTGATCTTGTCCGGCTAATGTAGCTGATACGATTTTGGTATAATTCATTTCCACTCCTTTCCCGTTATGCTTTTTATTTCTTCTAAACAAAACCTTTTCTCCTCATTATTTATTGCCCAAGATAATTCTCTGTATACGTGACTTAAAATATCCCAAGCACTTGAATCTTTTTTCAAATTTTGGATAGCCTCTTGAATCTTTTCTTTTATCTCTTGGTTTTGTTTTTCGGTCATTTATTAATTTCCTCACTTTTCATTAAAAATTCACTTTTGCCCCAATTGCCGTGTTATGTACCACAAAATTGATTTCTACTCCGATAGTAACAATTTGCCAGATTCTTCGGTAAGGATTAGGAAGTAATCTTGTTATGATAGTATTACCTATCAAACTCCCCAAAAAGTAAGCATCTACACGATCTTTGCTAGGATGTTCCGATAACATAGGATTCTTTTCATAAAAATCCTTCGGATTGTCTATGGCATTACGAGTTTGTCTCCAATCCAAAATAATAGTAGTAGCCGCAACTCCTTGAAATGCCCAATCTGTCTTGGACATAGGTTCGGCATTTGCCGGTACGGAAATGAAAGTAGCCAATAAAATAGCAGGTATAGTTTTTTTCAGTTTCATTTTATTCCTTTCAGTTTATAGTTGGGAACACTCTAGCCCAATTGATCGTACCAGAAATCCCAAATCTCTCGATAGCCATAGGGTAACTTTCCAAATGTAATTGTAACCGGCCATTCTCTCGCACAAGTACGAATAAGAAGAAATCACAACTTTCGTACCCATGAAAACAAAACCTTCCCCTTCTCCTTGGACCTCGGGAGTGTGTCGATTTATGCCACTCTTTCGTCGCTTTGACCTCTACCTTGGTCCCGTCCCGTAGGATCAAATCAGCCCCGTCCTCGTTTAAAACAGGGGTACTTCCGAAACAGGCTTCGAGGTAGGAATATACCTCTGGGGCCTGTTCGGTCCAATGCTCGTACCTACTTGGTCGATACGAACGATGAGGAGTTTCCATATTTGCCTCCTTTATGATTACCTCCCCACCCCAATGGACTCCGTTTTCATCCACAGGGAGTAACCGGGGATGGTCATCTTGGGCATCGCCATATCGACCAAGGGACGCTTGATCGTAAAAACTTTGCGGATCAATTTGTATCTGACGCTCCCGTTCTCCGGGGTGGGCGTTTCGTCCTCTTTCAGTTCGACCATCTTGACTACCTTCACCATCTTGAACTTTCCCATCTTCTACCTCCTTTTGGGTTAACGTTCGTTGGGACCCATCGCCTCTTGAATTCCCTCGGAGAGTTGGGCTTTCCTCTCCGCGTTGATGGCTTTGTAATCGTATCCCGGATTTTTCGTATCCATGTAGTGAAGCAGCCACAGGAAGGGATTTGTCTCCCATTTCTTCAAAAACTCTCCTACGATTTCCATCCTTTCCAAAGTGCGAATGAATCCCTCCCTTGTATCTACGGAAGTTCCCAAAAATCTAGAATGACCCGTACCTCCCCCATTAATACGAAGGGAATACCTATTTGGTTCTTGCCCTTCATATACTAACCAGTTGAAATACGCCGTGGAACTATTTACTTGGTTTACAAAAGTATCAAATTTCACTAGAATTGATTTCTTTTTGTTCCAGAAGAAATACAAATACTCCTGAACAGGTTCATCCTCGTACCCCCTCCCCATAAATGGGATCGTAAGAACTTTTTCAAACCCATTCATGATTAAAATAGCACTGAACTCTCCGATTTCCATTCCATAGTAGGTATCATTGAATTCTTTGAGAAGTTTTCTTTTATGTTTATTAACATTCAAAGCGATTAACATACCAAGACCGACGGTTTTCTCATCATTATGAGAATCTTTTTTAGAAATTTTCTCCGCCATATCCAGAGGATCGGCAGCAAGCAATTCGTCTAACAAGTCTCTATCGTCCATTCCTTTCTCTCCTCGTTAAATGTTCGCTCCTACAGGATCTTCTCCATTTCCATAATACCGATCAATCCAAGTCGATTTCGGCTTCTGAGGATGACATGTGGTTCCATACACTCTACCTCGGCCATAGTACCGAACAGGGGTACCAACTTCCAGATACGCTTTACATTCCTTACAAAAGGCCGGAAACTTCAACCGGATTTTCACCATTGCTTTCCTCCCCTGTGGATTTGATGAACAGGATAGCATTATGAAATTGCTTCAGAAATCTTTTTGCTTGCTTGGAATTCATCTTTGGGGATCGGACATTGGTAAATATTACAAATCTCCCCTTGGTAAATCGGTTGAGGATGACTTCTTGAGTGCTATTCATTTTACTTTTTTCTCCCTCTTTTCAATTCTGGCAACCTTGGCCAAAAGTTGCTTCACCACTCCAGGCTGCTTGTTAGAACGAGCAATCCTTATCTGATCTCCTAATTCAGTAAGCACCCTTGCATTTTTCTCCCTCAAAGTTTCTTCCATCACCTTACCTCCCTTTTTCTTTTGGTAATTCCGTCTTCCCAGTGATATGATAATAAAGAAGAAAATCAAACGCTTCCCTTTGAAGGTTGAACGTACCAATAATCCGATCCGTTTCCCATACCTGGGGAGCGTTGGGGAAGAGTTGCCTCATCTCCCCCTCCGCTATCACCCAGGGTTTGTGGACACGGGAACCTTCATATTTGATTTTGATCATCCCGTTTCCTCCATCAACGGAGGACACGGTTGGAGCAGATTCTCGATGCATTGGGGGCAAGTCTTGGTATCGTCCCCCAACTCCGCGATGTAACACTTCCGGCATTCCACGCACCGTTTGATTTTCCCTTCTTCCTTGCTCTTGTGGGAAATCTTCTTGTAACCCATCTCCATTCTCCTTTCTTTCTCTTGGGGCCTCTTTACGAGACCAAGTTGTAAGGGAGCGTGAACAACCAACCGCTCTCCTCAACGACTGCGTACCACATTCCGTACCTACGATTCCAAAACTTGAGGATGACGTTAAATTTCGTTTTCATTTGGCTCACCCCCTTACTTTTGGAAAGATTCCAAAATCTTTCTCGCCTCTTCCCCCAAACGGAAATTCTCTTGGATAATTTGAAGACATTTGTCACAAGTCGGACTCTTGGAAAATTGAGGGGTTGAAAATCTCTTACCACAAGTCGCCTTGAACGTCTTTTGATTCTCAACGGCGAATGGGATCACTTCCTTGAAAACTTTAAATGTTTCTGAGAAATGAGTATCCATTCTGATCTCCTTAATCCCGGTCAGCGTATTTTGCTGCCCAACGTGCCCAACCGTCACGGTGTTTCCTCTCTTCCCTTGGGGAACGTTCGCGTATGATTCTGTTCCCCTCTGCCGATACCTCATGGTGGCAGGTCCTACCCTGGGACCCCTCTTGTTTGCGAATCCTACGCAATTCTCCCTTGGTCATTTCCCTTCTCCTTGGTCCTTGTCTTTTTCGATCCGATTCTCCAACGAATGATATTCTTCGTAAACTTTCCAATACAACTCGGTGGTCCACCAATTTCCCTTTTCATCTTGGGGCTGGAAAAGCCCCGCTTTGGAAAGAACGTAGAGAACTTCATTCACATCCTCTAAACCGAACAGAGGCTTTTCCACGCAATCTTGAAATACTTCGGGGATAAAGTCCATTTCTACGTCGCTTTCTTCGTAGGAATCGTGAAAGATAATTCCTATGATCTGATCTACTTTTTTCTTATCCATTTTATTTCACCCCCTTTCATTTATGACGTATCTACCTACCTACCTGCAACCATCGTTCCGGTAGAGGTTCCCTTTTGGAAAAGAAACCCCTCGTCGCAAAGATGGTTATATTTAATCTTCCGTCCATCCCATCTCCCCGGTTCCGGGCCACACCGTTCATTTCTCCTTTCTTTCTTCCTCCAATGGAGTTATTTCCGGTTCCCCATTTTCTTCGGCTTTACTTCCTTCCAAATTGTAAAGATTAGTAACTACCGAATCCAAATTACTTTTCGCCGTAGTCGATCCATTACTACTTAGTCCTAACGATGTATGGCAATGAGAAGGTCCACATCTGGATTGGCGTCGAATCGCGCTTGATACCGATTTGGACGGGGATTTTACGATCTCCGTCCAATAATTCGTTTTCCCCAAACTAGCCGTAAATCCCATCGTCTTTACTACATCCTCTTTTCTTGGTTCGCAATCTCCACAAACTCTAAACTTCCTCCCGATATGTTTGGGATGTTTATCGCTAAATTCGCTTCCACATTCTTTACAAATGATTAACATTTTGGTTCCCTTTTTCCTATCGGGTTAAAGAACCAAGAATAACTTCTCCTAAATAACCATGGTAATCGCCCTCGGAATCTTTTTCCGTTCCGACGAAAAACCATACATCTCCCTCCGGGGAAAAGGAGTAGGATTCATTTTCGTCCCCTTCGTCCTCCTTAAAACCCTTTATTTCGAGAACGATAACGAGATCATTACGACTTTCGGCCCATTCCGGATTTAAGTCCCCGCGAAGAACATTTCGAAGGTTAACGGCGTAGTCCACTGCGATTTCCGCCGAGGAAAAAGTCCCTACCATAAAATTTTTATTACCATTATAAAGATTTACGGAGAAAACGGAATTGAAATGCTTTCGTTCGTTTAGGAAATCTACCAAATCCGTTTCGGAGTTTTCTTTCTTTTCAAAATTAACTTTTACTTTTACTTTTTCCATCTCATTCCCCTCCGTTTTAGTATGAACCAAAAGTTTTTTTTCTCCCCTTAACATTGATAGCAGATTCCGTTCGCGTCCAATTCGGCCTTCCGTTTACATTTGGGGCAAAAAGAGTATTCGATACCTACCTCGCCATTCTCTCGGGAATCCTCCCCGGATTCCAGTTTCTCCTCTAACTCGCGGATTTTCATTTCTAATTCTTCGATTTCCATTTGGAGCGTTTTACTTTTCGGTGGTTCCATTTTCTTTTTCCTCTTTTTTGATTCCACAGCGAAGGATAAAACTTTCGAAATCAGACGAAGGATTTTCTACGGAATAAATCAGTTTTCCGTTCCGGTAAAAACTGAATTTTTCTCCTACTTTCCGGTACGTTTCCATTTCCCTTCCCCTTTATTTTATTTTGTTAGACTCCGTACTTTCTAATATAATTGATATCAAAAACCGTTCCTTTCCCTCCTCGTTCCTCTTCGAAACCATTCTTTCTAAGTTCGGCCCTCGTTGGAAAGGAATAAAAACCGTCGAGGTAATGTAAACAACTTTCTTCGGTAGAAAGACTTTTGGTTAAGGAATAAACCGATTCCCCCACAAAAAACTCGAAAATTACTACGGAATCGGGGTAACTCGTAAAACGATGGACTCCGTTTATCGTCCCGGAATAAATGGAAGCGTTACCGGAAGAAACTAATATTCTACCATAAAAACCGCCTTTCTTTTCTTCCAAAAAGTATCCGGCTCTAATACCTTTCCATTTACTTCGGTCTACTTCTAACTTTTCCAATCTTTCCTTAAGAGTTCTTTTATTCATTTCCTTCTCCCTTTCGTCCTAAAGGACGAAGATTAGAATTACGAACATCCAGAAAGCTCCGGCGATTAAAACCATCGTTCCGATCTCTTTCGCGGTTTCCATTTTCTTCTCCTTTCCCCCCGGAATTTGGTTTAAAGAGAAACCGGGGAAAGTTGGTCGCCCGATCCCGTCCGGGCGGATATATCGGGGATATTATACCCTAAAACCGAAACGTGTATTATATAGTTTATAAGTATCGGATTTATAAGGGGATTTTCTAATCTATATACCCTATAAACTTAGGGTTCCTTTATAACCTATCGAATATAAACGGTTTTTCGTCGCGGCTTTTATCGTTATAAGTACCCGAAATATAAGGGGAAAATATCGAATTATTTCGGCCAGAAACGTTCGTTATAGGGTACCTTGGGCGTTACCTACCTAAAACGTACTTGGTCCAGACCTATCTAAGCGTACTTGGCTGTATACCTATATTTTTTTCGTTTTGGTTGGAAATTTTTCGAAAATTATTAGTAAAGGTTACCGTTTCGTAATCGTTTTATAAGGTAAAATGTTTCGATAGGTAATACGATATTTTATAGAATAAAACGAATAATAGGAAAAATTATCGGCCTAATTTTGTTTATAAGGCATTTTCTTTCTTCGGTAATAGGATATACGGGATATTTATAAGTAGGCGAAAAATAACGATTTCCCCGCGTTCTATTTTAAAAGATCGTCGTTTATAGGTCGATTAAATACGGCGAAAAACCGTTTATTATCGAATAGTTATAGAGAAAAATAAAGTATATAAACGAATAAGGATATAGATTAGATAAAATATCCCTTATAATTCGGGTAGTTATAGGGTATAGATAAACGGAAACGAATATATAGGACGGAACGAATAGCCCTTTATTATTAAGTAGTTATAAAGTAGCCCTAAGACTATCTACCGGATAGAGTATTATTTCCCTTTTATTATCGAATAGTTATAAGCGATTCTAATTCCCCTTTATAATTAAATAGATACGAGGGAAGAAAAACGAAAATATATTTTCTATCCGAAAAGGGAAATTCTATAAATATCCGAATCTATTACCGTTTCGGGAATAGGTATAAACGGGGTACCAGTTTAATATTTCCCTTTCGTTTTTAATTCTTTTCCGGTATCGTATAGGTAGATAAAAAACGTTCCTTTAAATCCGATTATAAAGGCGCCCCCGAATTAGAACCGGACGGAATCCCTTACCGTACCGGAACCGTTAAAAGGGGAATTACCCCGGAAAGGTTAGAAAATGAAAACCGAAAAAAGTAAGGCGGAATTAATCGCCGAATTAAACGATCTCCGTTCCGCTATCGACGCGAAGAAAGCGGAGCGAAAGAGTCTCGCGGAGAAGGAAAAGACTCTCCGCGAATCCGCGAAAAACGCCGGGATCGTACTTTCGGAAACCTTTACCCGTTCCGAATCCGTAGCGGTCGCGGTTTCTTCCCTCTCGAACGGCGAACCGTTCTCCCTCTCGGGAATCGCGGAAAAGGCGAATCGGATATTTATCGAAAGGGGAAAGAAGAATAACGGGAAGGAGTCCGAAACCGTTTCCCGTCTTCTTCTTCCGTTCGCGGTATCGATCGGACTCGTAGAGAAAACCGGAAAGGACTCTTACCGGTTCGTTAGTCCGGTCGCGGGAAGGAAAGTAGCGTAAAGAAAATTCGAGAGTAAGACGAACCCTCCGGACCGAAAATCCGGAGGGTTTTTTTATTTCCGAAAATAAAAGTAAAACTGTTATTAGATTGATCCCGTAATCAAACAAAAAAAGTAGAAAATAAGACAGGCTCAGGAGAATATCCCTGGGCCTTTTTTATTGGCGAGAATCAGGTCAGATCAATAATAATCGAATTGGTATAGGAGAATGGTGGGGGAATGAAAGAGTAATGGGGAAGAGGGTTGGGGGAATAGATTGGGGATGAAAGGTGCCCGCCACTCCCCATATCAAGTAAATTAAAAAATATTGTCAATTCTATCCCACATTTTATAAGCATACGGGATATCCCTATACTGTAAGGTAATTATTACAGATTTCCCGATAACAATCGTCAATCTCATTCCCCAAATATCCTCTCAGATTGATCAGTGTCATATCTAACTGAACGGGATATGGGAGATGGTGAAATAAGTCAACTGAATCAATCCTCGTTATCATATGATATGGATATACTACTGGTATGGGGATAGGGGGGAGAAAATCCCCCAATGGTCGATACCCTTTCCCTCTCCCCACCTTCTGAAATTTCTATTCACTTTGAAATTTTAGTTTTATATTATGATATCATTTCCTATATCTTACCCCATTTACCCCCACCTTCTGAAATTTATCTCCATTTTCAAATTTTAATTTTCCTTTTACCCCACTCTTATAGCCAATTTACCAATATCAAGACGATAATATGATTACTATCGACTAAATTACTTTTCAGATACCATTTTCATAATTTTTTTAACTTCTCCCCTTCTCTGCGGGGGATTTCTATGGTTATGATATGATTTCAAGAAAAGAAGATTGATTCTAATGGCTTATTATCGGGTTCAATTAGAAAGGGCATAGTTTCCCCTATTCCGGTTAACTAAATTGATCCTAGACGGAATCAAACTGTTAGATTCCCCATCAGAATAGAAGATATCTCGGTTGTAGGAGTTCATAGAAAGGTATCATTCCCAAAATTTTAGATATAAGTTAGTTTTGAAATTTTAGATTTAACCCTTTATCCCGTTTTGAAACTTTATTTGAACTCTTCTTCGTTCTGAAATTTTTTAATTTACTTTCTCCCCACGTTTTCTAGATTTAGCCCCTATCAAAGCCTTATTTCCTCGTTGATTTGGTAATTTATTAGTTCTGATTCTCTAGTTTTCTATTATTCTGATCCTAATTTTAATTTTCAGAAGATTCTTATGAAAGTTTATGGCTTGAAACTCTAATTTTACTTTTCAAAGCCATTTTCCTAAACCTTCTCCTTATGTCTTTTCTAATTTTTAAGTTTATCATATGATTTCTAAGAAACCTTTTCATAGGATTTTTAGTTAAAAATGGTCAGAGATTTGTCCTAGAAAATAGGTCGAGTCTTCCCCTTCTTTAAAACTTTGAGACAATCCTAGACAAAAACAAACTGTTAGGTTTTCTCCTCTGACGAAGGAAAGAGAGACTTCTTTTTGGCGGGATTGAAATTTCTATTGATAGGGTTAAATTTGATGGGGGGAATGGGGGTCTATTTTTCAGAAAGTTTTTCAAAAGGGACCATTTTCAATTTTTAGTATAGAAGTTAATTTTTGAAATTTAAATTTGAGGGGAACGAATTCCAACTTAACGGTTTACTGTAGCGTGGAGTAGATATAAGATACCGGGGAATGGAGGGAAAATTATGCTCAATACGAAGGAACGGGAAATTGTTGAGCGTTGCTTGGCTATCTCCATCTGGAATTATCGTTCTGGAAAGTCATTGGTGAAAGGAAATAAGATAGAGGCTGAAGTCTTTCAAGAGAAGATACAAAAAGAATTTCTTGTTTTGAGAAAATTGGTAAAAGATTCTAGTCCTCCCTCCGTATCTGTAGATATTTCTGTTGACCGCGAAAAAGAAATAAATTTAACGAAGATTGGGAAATTTCAATCATTTTTAAATAAGTTGATAGGAAGGAAAGAAGATCGTGTGTCTATTTCATAAATGGATTCGGGTTGAAGATGTAGATCATGAAAGATGTATCGGTCCCACTCGTTCCTTTATAGATTCCTGTTTTAAGGAACCTGGTACTATTTCTGAAGAGTTGAAAATTAAATATCCAATATATGCTGAGAAAGGATATTGCCCTCATTCTATTCAAGTTTGCTCGAAATGTGGAAAAGTGAAAGGATATGGGAGTCATGGAAAACTAACCTTAGTTCCTGATAATTGTAAAGCTCAAGTAGATTCGATGCGACCAAAATAAAGGAAAAATGATATGCCCGAGGAATCAAAGAAACTTTGGTGGGGATCATTAATTTTTTATTGGATCATACTTTTAATTTGTTACCCATTTGATCGAGCTTGGAGATGGATTTGTCGTAAAGTAGCTGGAAAGTAATGGGAGGATGATATGGTAATTCCTGAACTTGCTTATACAGAAATGGACGCTGGAAAACTTGTTCTCGTTTTGGCTAAGGCTGGCCTAACGAATAGTGAGATTGCCGTAGCTATTGGAATGACCCCCAGTAAATTTAGTAAGATGCTTCAAAATTATCCTGATTTTTGGGAGATGTTGAACGATGCTAAGGAAGATCCTAACGGTAAGGTGGAGCAAGCTCTTTTCAAGAGAGCTTTAGGATATCAAGTTAAAGAGATAATTCAGAAAGCTGGAAAACCTGTTCAAGTCACTATTAAGGAGTATGCACCTGACCCCGTAAGTTGTATATTCTGGTTAAAGAATCGTTCTCCGAAGAGATGGCGAGATGTTATTGAGATGAAACATACGTTGGCAGATAGAATGTCTCGCGCCCATGAAGCTGTAGCAGAAAGAAGTCGCGGGATGTTATCTGATGGAGAAGGGATAGGAGCGGAAGAGTAATAATATGAATAATGAAAAAAATTAATAATGACAGATATATCAGTTATCATTCCGTCTCATAATGATTTATATTTGCATAAAACAATTGATTCTCTTTTAGATAATTCAGAATTAAATATTGAAATTATTCTTGTATTAGATGGCTATACTCCTAAAATTTCAATTAAAAATGATCCTCGTATTAAAATTCAAAAACATGAAGTTAATCTTGGTATGAGAGAGGCTATTAATACTGGAGTATTGGTGGCTTCTCATTGAAGAAATAGAAGATAATTGGATTATGGTTCCTAGACGTTATTTTCTTGACCCCGTTAAATGGGAAATTATTGGGAATAAATATATTGATTATGAAAAATTACTTATTATTGAAAAGCCTAACGGTAGACGTAAATTTTCAGCTATGGCTTGGAAAGTTAGAACTAGGGAAAGAAAAGATATTCTTATTGATGAAACTATGGCTATGCAAGGGTCTTGTTGGTTAATGAATAAATCTTGGTGGGAAAAAGTTATAGTACGATTAGATTCAAATGGATACGGAATTCTTTATCAAGATACTACGGAGATGTTGTTTAAAACTTGGAATGCTGGTGGAAAATTAATGTTAAATAAAAAAACTTGGTATGCTCATAAACATAGAGATTTTAATAGAACTCATAATTATCCAGGGGAATTATCAGAGGTTGTTTTTAGATTTGCTTTATCAAAACATATGGAAGATTATTTAAAAGTGAGGGCGAAATGGGGGATCTAGAGATTATGGAAAAAATGAGTGAAAAAAGGAACGTTATGCTTCAAGATATGAGAGATATTTACTATTGGCACGTACATCGTATTAATAGAGGAAAGAATGAACCGACTTGGCGAGGGGTACGGGTGGTTAAATATCCTACTGATTTACTTTTATATTCTGAAGTAATTTTTGCTAACAAGCCTGATTTTATTATAGAAACTGGTACTAGGTTTGGGGGTTCTGCTCTCTTTTTTGCGGATATGTTAGATATAAATGGTAAAGGAAAAGTTATTTCTATAGATATTGATCCTATAGAACGTCTTTCTCATCCTAGAATAACTTACCTTCTTGGTCCAAGTACGGATGTGGGCATTTTAAATACAGTTCAGAAAATGGTAAAAGGTGGAACGGTTATGGTAGTATTAGATTCAGACCATTCCCGTCGTCATGTAAAACGAGAATTATCTCATTATGGAAAAATAGTTACAAAAGGGCAATATATGGTAGCAGAAGATTGTTATACTAAAACTGCTAATAAATATGGACCGGGGGAAGCGGTTGATTGGTACCTTCAAAAAACTAAAAAATTTGTTTTAGAGCCATTAGAAAATAAATTTTTATTTGCTGTTACTAGAGGAGGATGGCTACGGAAAATCTAGACACAACTATTTTATACTTGACCGATAATCAACTTGATCCGTTTATAGCGGATAGTTGTAGAAGACTTTTGCTGGAATCTTCTTGTGGTTTGCCTATTATTTCTGTTTCTCAAAAACCTATTGATTTTGGAGAAAATATTTGTACAGGAGAAATAGGACGATCTGGATTATCTATGGATACTCAAACGTTAGAAGGATTACTTAGAATAAAAACTAAATGGATTGCTTTTGCAGAACATGATTGCATTTATTCGGAAGAGCATTTTAAATGGGTTCCTCCAGATGAAGAAAATTTTTGGTATAATGATAATGTTTGGTTAGCTCAGTATATTAATCCTAATCATCCAGAATGGGATGGAATGTATTCTTATGTCAAAGGTCGTAGAGTTCAATCTCAACTTATATGTAGTACCAAATTACTTTTAAATGCCACCCAAGAAAAAATAGGAATTTTAGGTGACCCTGCTTGGGTGATTAGACATCCTACTAGAGCAATAGGAGAACCAGGGGCAGCAGATTATAATAAAACAATGAGATTAACTAAATATCGTTCTTTGAGATCCGTTCGAGTAAGATTAAAGAGGTATATTACTGAGCATCATGCAAGAGATTTTAAAACAGTAATTCCAAATATTGATATTAGGCATGGGAATAATTTTACTGGGCCAAGAAGGGGAAAAAATAGAAGATTTGAATTAGAACCTTGGGGAAAATTGGAGGACGTTCTCAATGGTAAACGGAGATAAATCATTAAGTATACTCATTCCCTCCCGTAATGAAATGTTCCTTTCTCAAACAATTGAAAATGTATTGGCGAATATCCGTGGAGATACTGAAATTATTGCTATTTTAGATGGTGCTTGGGCTAATCCTGTTATTAAAGATCACCCTCGTGTGACGCTTGTTCATCATTCAGTATCTATCGGTCAACGGGCGGCAACAAATGAAGCGGCCAGAATTAGTAGGGCAAAGTTTGTAATGAAATTAGATGCCCATTGTGCAGTTGATGAAGGATTTGACGTAAAAATGATGGAAGATTGTCAATATGATATGACTATGGTCCCTCGTTTATATAATCTTCATGCTTTTGATTGGAAATGTAAATCTTGTGAGAATAGAACATATCAAGGTCCTACTCCTATCATTTGTGATGTTTGCAATAAATCAGAGGGTTTTGAACGAGTTATGCTTTGGAAACCAAGATTAAATCGTAAAAGTGATTTTATGAGATTTGATAATAATTTAGTTTTTCAGTATTGGAGAGCATTTGGTAAGAGACCAGAGGCTAAAGTAGATATTGCTCCATTAATGTCTTCTTTAGGAGCTTGTTGGATGATGCAACGTAAACGATATTGGGAATTAGATGGGTTAGATGAAGGGCATGGTTCTTGGGGACAAATGGGAACTGAAATAGCTTGTAAATCTTGGTTATCTGGAGGGCAACATGTAGTAAATAAAAAAACTTGGTATGCCCATATGTTTAGGACCCAAGGGGGGGATTTTGGATTTCCTTATAAGATTAGTGGAAATGAACAAGAAAGGGCTAGAAAATATTCCAGAGATATATGGCTTAATAATAAATGGCCGAAAGCGAAATATCCACTTTCTTGGATTATAAATAAGTTTTCTCCGGTTCCAAATTGGGAAATCGCAAATGTCTGAAAGGAGACAAAGATGAAAAGGTTAATGTTAGTTTTTGCAATCTTCTGTTTATTGTTTTCTAGTGGAGTAGAAGCGGCTAATTTTTATTGGAAGGACTCTTTCGCCAGTCTAGATGCCATTGCGGGTAAGGCAGATGGTGATAGGGGGATAGTAATTACGTCTGGTGGGGAAATAAAATTTTATTACAATGTTAGTGGGACCTGGACAGAAATAACTGCATTACCTATGACCGGCACCCTGACCGGCGGCATCATGATCCTCGACAACGTGGTATCTCCAACAGCCGCGCAGGTCTACGGGTCGTGGAACACGATCACCACCGCCGGTACGGTAACGCTCCCCGCAGCCGCTACGGGTATGTCCACCTGCATCGCCACAGAGGGCGCGTTGGAGATCACGCTTGAACTGGACGGCTCCGATACGTTCGTCCTCGCCGGGATAACGATGGACGCAGGAGAAGCCATCATCAACACGACGGCGGCGGCGGCGGGCGACTACATCTGCGTGATCGCAACGTCGGCGGTCAAGTGGAGAGTCGCCGGTAAGCAGGGAACTTGGACGCAGGCCACGCCATGAGGAAGATACTTTTCGCACTCCTGATCCTGTTGATAGCCGCGCCCTCCTTCGCCGGGGGCGGGGCGACGATGATGATGATTGGTGGGACGGCGACTGGGGTATCTTACACATTAGAGCAGGGTGAAACTGGCGCAACGTCTGGTTCGTATGACATAAACGGGGCCTCAAATCATTACGGGAAGGGGGCGCAATTTTTAACAGATGTAGATGGAGTTTCCATCACTAAAGTAACGGTTTGCATATTCAAGAACGGATCTCCCACGGCAAACCTTACCGCATATATTCACGCTAGTGACGGAAGCACCCCTAATTTACCTACTGGTGCGGCTCTTGGTACATCCGATACGGTATCTGCTACGACAATTCCCGCCACAGATCCAGATCAAACAACCGCATCATACACAACTTTCTTGTTTTCCTCCCCGGTGTCCTTGAGTGCTGCTACGAAATACTTTCTGGTCATAATCGCGGATGGTTATAGCACTACAGATTACGCTAAATGGTCATATGAAGGAACCGGGGCCACTGAGGTGATTGATACTTGGACCGGCGCGGTATGGGCCAACACAAGCACAGCAAGCACCCTAAAGTATGAGATATATAAATGAAAAAACTGTCGCTTATAATCGCTCTCTTGTTTCTTCCGTCAATATCTAACGCCATCCTACCGGATTGCGAACGGGCTACGGTTGCTACTGCAATATCGTCCGCCATTGATAACGACACGATAGAGTGTCCGGCGGGTGAAGTGACATGGGCAACATCCGTGACGCTGGATAAATCAATTACGCTAAAGGGGGCAGGTTCCACCAGCACTATTATCAATTCTACCGGCACCGCTATAACCGTCACGGGGGCAAGAGTGTTTACCATTACGGGATTCAAATTCGTTGGAACAGGATCGGGACAGACGACCGGGTTCATCCTTAATCAAACCACGTCAGCAGGCTGGAGAATACATAGTAATTGGTTTTATAACGCAACCGGAAGAAGCATTTATGTTGGAAGCGACACGAACGATGTAGTTAGTGGACTTATCGACAACAACATATTTACGCAATTAGTTGGTGTAACACAACAAGGTGTTAGCGTTACTGGTGCAGCGAGGCATCCTGAGGGGTTTACTGCAAGAGAGCGCAACTTCTTGGCAGATATGGGCACAGATAATGCCGTCTATATAGACAACAATACGTTCAACTTTTACGATAGGTCTGATGGGGCATTAGATACTGGCGGCGTTGCGAGAGTGGTGTTCCGACATAATACCGTAAATGGTACGAATATCGGTACGCACGGCACTGACTCGGGATTTCGGCTTGGCCCTGCCTATTACGAGATTTACAACAACACATTCACCGGGAAGGGCGAGGGAGCGGCTTCTCCGCTTGGCGCTGGTTACTGGATCAGGGGTGGTACGGGTGTCATTTACAATAACACTATTTCCGGGACATTTAATCTTAGCGGTTGTGGTGCGTATTGGTGCTTTGCTACGTATAGGGCGGTTGGAGCAGAATCGTGGAGCGGAGCATGTGACGGAACGGACTGGAAATTAAATTCCCCGAACACGCTATCTGAAACCGGTACGTATTCTTTCTGTTCGGTGACGCGAGACAGGCCGTGTACTGAAGAGGGGAACTGCCCTGGCGGGGAGTCCTGCAACACCTTCTTCGATGAGAACAGCGCGAATGGATACCCCTGTCGTGGTCAGGTCGGAGTGGGACCGAATCAGACCTCCGCGCCCGTCTACATTTGGGGAAACACCTACGACACAATGGGGGTCGGTGCGGGCGGAACAACGTATATAGAGAACGGGCGGGATGTAATTAACGATGGAACCCAGATGCCAGGTTATACCGCCTACGACTACCCGCATCCTCGCGCTGGTTCCGTCGATGTGGTCCCCTCCGCCTTCTCCTTCGGCGCGGACGTAACCGGCGCGGAACTGTCCACGCTTACCCCCTCCCCCGACAACGTGACCGTCGCCGGGATCGACGCGGGGCAGACGCCAGCGATCACCGTCAGCGGTACGGGGTGCGAGTACGCGATAGACGGCGCGGCGTTCACCGCCGACGCGGGAACCGTGGGCCTCGATAACGTGGTGGCGCTGCATACAACGTCCTCGGCGTCCCACAACGCAACGATCTCCTGCACCGTGACCATCGGCGGGGTGAGCGATTCGTGGGGAGTGAGGACGGGGGCTGAAAGTGTTCCTATTTTAATATCTCCTTCTTCTGGATCAGGGGGGATTTCTAGACCCACTACCCTTACTTGGGGAGCGGTTATAGGAGCAATATTATATAATCTCCAAGTAGCTACTGATAGGGAGTTTACCAATGTTGTTGTAGATGTTGAAACAGAAAATACTAGTTTTGAGGTAAATACTTTGGCTCCTTCTACCAAATATTATTGGCGAGTAAGGGCAAAGCGTTGAGTTGGGTAGATGATGATGGAAATGTTTGGGCAGATGATGAGGGATATGTTTGGGCAGAATCCCCATCTACATCTCCATCGGCCTCTCCTTCTTCATCTCCGTCAGGATCTCCTTCTGCTAGTCCTTCTTCTAGTGTAAGTTCTTCTCCAAGTTCTAGCCCTTCTGAATCCCCATCTACATCTCCATCGGCTTCTGAGTCTCCAAGTCCATCAGCTTCTCCAAGTGAGAGTCCGTCAACTTCAGCTAGTAGTTCTCCATCAGAATCTCCTTCTGCTAGTGAGTCCTCAAGTCCGTCTGCTAGCGAGAGTGCTAGCCCTAGCACTTCTGAATCTCCGTCACCAAGTGCTTCGGAGAGCGGTTCCCCTTCCACTAGCCCTTCAGAATCTCCCTCAACAAGTCCCAGTGAAAGTATTTCATCTTCTCCCTCTGCATCAGAAAGTGCATCTCCTTCTTCTTCTCCATCTTTAAGTCCTAGTGGCAGTGAATCTGCTTCTCCTTCTATATCTCCTTCTGAATCTCCGTCAGCCAGTTGGGGTCCTTGGACAAGTCCTTGGTCTTTCTCTACTTCAAGTAGTTCTTCCCCATCAGCATCTCCTTCGGAATCGCCTTCAGTTAGTGAATCTTCTTCCCCCTCGGCATCTGAAAGTGGTAGTCCTTCTATCTCTCCTTCGGAATCTCCGTCAATTTCTCCATCTGCCAGCCCTAGTGAAAGTGTATCATCCTCTCCATCAGCGTCTGAATCGTTAAGTCCTTCAGCATCAGAATCGTTGTCCCCTTCTGTTTCTGAAAGCGGTTCTCCTTCTGCTAGTGAATCTCCAAGTCCTTCGGCTTCTGAGTCTTTTTCTCCTAGTGCATCTGAATCCTTAAGTCCTTCGGAATCTCCTAGTGAATCTCCTAGTGAAAGCCCTAGTGCCTCAGAATCTCAATCTATTTCAGCAAGTCCTTCCGGATCAGAAAGTCCTTCTCCTTCTGCTTCAGAATCTGCTTCGGTGTCTGCTTCTCCATCTATATCCCCTTCTGGATCTCCATCTTTGGGATCTAGTGAAAGCGCGTCCCCTAGTGCCAGTGAAAGTCCTTCCCCTTCGGCAAGTGAATCTTCCAGTGTATCTAGTTCTCCCAGTTTATCTCCGTCAGAATCTCCTAGTGAATCTCCGTCTGCTAGTTCATCAATATCAGAATCTGCTAGTCCTTCGGCTTCAGAATCTCTCTCACAGTCTGCTTCTCCGTCTGAATCTATTTCAGCTTCTCCTTCTATTTCTGAATCACAGTCTCCTTCTGCTTCTCAATCTGCAAGTGAATCTCTTTCTCCTTCAGAATCACCTTCTGCATCAGAGTCTCTGTCTCCGTCAGCTAGTGAAAGTGTTTCACCTTCTGCTTCCCCATCTATTTCAGAATCATCTTCCCCTTCCGTTTCGGAATCTGCCTCTATTTCATCCTCCCCGTCTATATCAGAAAGTGCTTCTCCTAGTGTTTCTCCTAGTGGTAGTGAGTCTGCTAGTCCTTCTGCTTCTCCTTCAATATCTCCGTCATCTTCTCCAAGTGCAGAGATTCCAGCATCTCATGAATACATAGCAAAACGTAGGAAACGAGCATACATAGCTAGACCCCGAAGGTGAGGAAAAATTATGGGAATCCAAATGGCAGATGGTTCGAAACAACCGGGGGAAGTCCTTCGTTATTCTATGGAATTTACTCCGGGTAAAGCGATTGCAACGGGGGATTCTCTTACGGGAACTCCTACAGTAACGATCACACGTCAATCAGATGGAGTAAATGTAACAAATGATTCTGTAGGACCCCCCGTTATTTCAGGAATGTTATATTCTGCTGCAACTAGATCAGGAAATATTGTATATGCTTGGATTGAAGGGGGAACTAGTGGGGATGTTTATAAAATTACTTTTAAATGTAATACGACATATGGGGAGCAAAATGTAGAGGAAGACCTTTTGCTTCCAGTCATCAATACGTAGGAGATATCATGAACAAACCGGAATATATTGTAATTCATAATAGTGCTACAAAAGATGGCCAAACGGCGGATTGGAAAGCCATCTCTCGTTTTCATACTTCCTTTCGAAAGGGAGGAGATATAATATCCCCAGAGAAAGCAGCTGAACTTAGGGCATCAGGAGATAAAACTGTAGAAAGTCCTTGGCCTTATATAGGTTATAATTTTGGGATTGAGGAGGTAGAGGGGGAGATTAAATTAATGACTGGGCATGCTATTGGTTTTCAAGGATACCATTGTAAGAATGCTAATATGAATTTCAGATCAATAGGTATTTGCGTAGTAGGAAATTATGACATAGAAATTTTGCCACTTCGTAAATTATATTTTCTTCGTGATCTTTGCTATGCTTTAATGGTTAATTATGAAATTAAATCTGTTAATATTATAGGTCATCGAGATGCAGGATTAATGGATGGGTTTGATTGGGAAAAAGATCAATTTAAAACTTGTCCAGGAAAATTATTTCCGTTGATAGCATTGAAGGATATGCTAAATGGAAAAGTTTTTAATGAGTAATTTAGGGTGATAGAAAGGAAAATAAAAAAATGAAAAGTTTTAGAATGTTGGGAACCATTATAGGGATATTAGTTACTATTCTTGGTGGGGCTTGGGCAGTAGAGTGTCATTATGCAAAACAATATGATGTATCAGAATTGGGGAAGGCATTTCAGCAACATCAAATTGAACAACAAATAGATGTTACCACGGATCGTTTATATCAAACGGAAGATAGGTTAAAGCAAAAGCCGAATAATACTGAATTAATGGAGCGTAAAAGGGAGTTGGAAGATAGGAAGCAGAGGTTAGAAAAGAAACTTTTAAAGTTTGATAAGGAGGGATGATATGGCTCCAGAGGCAAATGGTGGATGGTTGGGGAAATTTATTCGAATTTTTGATCAATATCTTGGAGCATGGGTAGGAATATTTTTAGCGTCTACTATTCTTATGGGATGGATTGAAAAGATGTTTGTATTAATTCGTTGGAATCCTGAAAAGGAGATGTATGTTAATCAACCTATGTTTCCTACTCCAGAATGGTGGACTAGTCCAGTAGGAATAGTCTCTGTTTTGGTGGCTTCTTGTCTTGCTAAACTCGGTCATGGTTATTGGGTTAATTCTAAATTCAATAGTGAGCAAGGAAAACCTCCGGTAGCTTCTGATGCTACTAAACCAACTGGAGTATAGGAGATAGCAGTGATTCACGAATTTTTACAAAAATTAGCAAATAAGACGGCTCCTAAAGTAAGGGAATTGGAACAAAAAGCAGAGGATGTTATTGTTTCAAGTGTTCAAAGGAAAGTTCCAGGACTTTCTCCAAAAATCATCATATTTTTAACTACGTTAGTTTTGATTTTTATTGCCCTAGGGGGGTATGCTATATATTGGAAATATCTTCGTTCAGATAAACCAAATTCAAATATGGAGCAAGTAATTACTCAAGGAGGAGGAACCGTTCAGACTGGCTCCCAAGTTCCAGCTGTAGCAAAGGCTAGTAAGAAGGGTAAAGCTAAAACTAAGACAGAAACAAGGCCCGTAGAATACATCCCAGACGATGAATTGCCCCCGGAAGAAGTAGCAAAAATTCCTAACGTTCCCCCAATCGTTGGAGTAGATAATGTTCCAAGGAAAATTCAATTGGGGGACACCCAAGTAGTCCCTCCGTCTAGGGGAGAGGTTTATACTAGGGCTTACATTTTGCCAGATGGAAAAATTAAGATTTATCAAGACCCTCAAAAGGAAAAATTTTGGGGACTTCCTTGGAAAGATAGTAATTGGAAACGTATTGAACTTGAAGGACGGTTAGGATTATTTGGGAATACTCAAGCAAAAGGTACGGCTAGATGGCTTCCTCTCAGAACAGGGGATATTCAATATGGTCCCGAAATATCTGTAGGAACTGAGTTAGGTGGTATAGTTCGTGCAGAAGGAATGTTAATGTTTCGTTTGGAACCTTTCAGAAAATCATATAGATGAGGATATAATGGGAGATTTGATTTTAATTCGTGGCAAGGGCGGCAGAGGAAAAGACGGAGGGGGAGAGAAGCCCCCTTCAAATCCTACTCCTATGCGTCCTCGTAAACCTATTATTCGTAGTAGTGATATAAAACCATTTATAGAAGATCCTTCAATAGACCCTAATTTAATTAATTTAATTGATTTGCCCCTACCATTACCAATTCTTCGTAAAGAAATTCAGAGACAAGAAGCTCAAAATCCTGTGGAAAAAGAAATAGATTTGATGAAGAGATATAAAGAAAAACCTCTTCTATTTTGGAGAGATGAATTAGGTATCCCGATTGAAGGATGGAGGGATGATAAGCCTCCTAAAGAATGGAAACCTGGAGATCCTGTTCCTCTTTGGAGTAAACAAAGAGAGATCATAAAAGCATTAGTAGAGCATAGAAAAGTAGCTGTCAAGTCTGGACACGGATTGGGAAAAACGCATCTTGCTGCAGGAATTACTCTTTATTTAGCTTATGTATGGCATGCAACAGGGATGACTACTGCCCCCTGTTTTGATAAAGAAACAGAAATTTTGACCGATGGTGGATGGAAGTTTTTAAAAGATTTGACGGGGGAAGAAAAAGTATCCCAATACGATCCCATCACAGAGGAGATGACTTTTGTAAAACCTTTGGAATATTATAAGGTTCCGTACAAGGGAAAACTTTTGGGAATAAAGAATCAATTGGTAGATGCTTTGATGACCCCAGATCATAGATGTTGGGTTAAGATGAAAGAGACTCGTTGGGGGGATAAAGAGTTTGGAATTAAGTATGCAAAAGATATTTATAAGAATGGTAGTTGGAGAGTTCAAAAATCTGTTAAATGGAAAGGGCAAGAATCTATATTTAGTAAAGATTGGATGGAATTTTTGGGATTTTGGTTTGCTGAGGGTAATTGTGGTTATCATCCAGAAAGAGGTTCTTATAACGTAGGGGTTACTCAAGCTAAGCCGCAAAATATATCTTATGTGGATGATTTGTTTAGAAGAATAGGGCTTCAAGATAAAGTTAAGAAAAAGAAACGTAAAAAAGATGATTGTTACGATTGGAATATTTATTCAAAGGAATTAGCTGCTCAATTTAAGCCTTTTGGTAAATCAAAAGTCAGGTCCATCCCGCGTTGGATTTTGGAATTAGATAAAGAATATTTGGAAGCTTTTATGCAAGGGTTTTGGATGGGAGATGGCACTTCGGAAAAATATTCCGAAGAGACTAAAAAGGGGGGTTGGTGGGCTTTAGCTACTTCTTCTAATCAGTTGGCCGATGATTTATTAGAAATTTGTGTGAAATTGGGTTGGGTAGCTAATAAGGCTGAATATAAATATAAAGGGGAAGCAGAAAGATTTGGGAGTGCCTACACCGTAAGTGTTTGGAAGAGGGGACACCAAGCTCAAGTCACTAGATATGATTGGTATGAGGTAGATTATGATGATTTTGTTTATTGTGTTAAAGTCCCTACCCAGTTGATATTGGTACGAAGAAAGGGAAAATATCATATAAGTGGAAATTCCTTCAGGCAAGTCAGACGCGCTTTATGGGGAGAGATTCACTATCAACATGTTCGTGCTCGTACCCCATTAGGCGGTAAAATGAATCAGGTTAGTTTAGATTTGGGACCTAAATGGTTTGTTGAGGGATTTGCCACTGATAAGCCGATGGATAATATTACTGGTATTCATGAAGAAAATATTTTTGTAATAGTGGATGAAGCTGGCGGAGTTGCTCATAATGTATTTGAATCGTTAGATGCTCTTTTGACATCGGAAAGTACGTTTGTACTTTATATAGGAAACCCTACTGATCCTACTAGTCCTTTTGCAGATGCTTTTAAACCAGGATCTGGTTTTAAAACTTTTACTCTTAGTTGTTATGATTGCCCCAATGTTCGTCATGATAGAATAATTTATCCTAAACTTACTATTAAAAAATGGGTAGATGAAAAGGCCAAGAAATGGGGGGTAGATTCAAATTTATTTAGAATTAGAGTTCTTGGAGAATTTCCGGAAGAGAGTAAAGACACTCTTATTCCAATTAGATATATTGAGAAAGCACTTGAAAAAGGTAGGGATGGTATTTTATTGCCAGATCATATTTATGCTTTTGGATTAGACGTAGCTCGTCAAGGATCTGATAGTACCACTTATGGAATACGATATAAATCAGGATTATTTAGAATTCATGAAGCTACTCAAAAGAAAAGAGAAACAGAAACAGCGGGGAAAATGATTTCTACTTATGATGAATTTATTCCGGAGTTTAAGTATAGGAATCTTAATGATTTAGAAAAAAAATTAAATAAAAATAAAAATGAAGATAAAGAAGAGATTGTTTTTCCTCCAATCAATGTAGATGATATTGGGGTTGGGGGAGGAGTTGTAGATATATTATTGGAGGAAGAGTATCCCACCAATGGAGTAAATGTTGCAGAACCTCCAGATTCTTCTGATCCTGACGATGCGAAAACTTTTCTTAATAAACGTGCTCAATACTATTGGAATTTAAAAAAGCTATTTGAAGCAGGACTAGTTGCTATAGACGATGATGAATTAGCTCATGAATTGTCTAAAATGAAGGTAGAGTTTCTTCGTAGCGGAAAGATTAAAATAGTGGATAAAGAAACGATTAAAAAGGATTTGGGGGGCCGTAGTCCGGATAAGGCTGAGTGTATGATGTTGGCTTTCTCTATGGACTATGCAGATGTAGAGAGAGAATTAGTGCGTTTCCTTTGAGGAGGTATAGATAATGTTTAATGAATTATTGGCAGAATCAGTGGCTAAAGCAACTTTTTGGGTTATAATTATTTTTGCATTAGGAATCACCGTTAGATTTTTAATAAGGGATTACGTAAATTTTATTTTGGAGGATGTAGAGAAGAAATCTTCCCCAGAAGAAGATTAATTATGACTATTCAAAAAAGGGATTACGCGAGGAAAAATGATATTGGTCCTGAAGGACAAATTCTTTTCTCACCGGGAGATAAAATGGGTAGAGAGGAATCCGCTACTTTGAATATTAAAGATTGGGTAAGTGATTTAGATGAGAA
>Ga0208957_1000235_pt1 | contig 48079 bp, 43 predicted proteins | sample RifOxyA1_FD_184029 | JGI IMG/M metagenome (GOLD analysis project Ga0208957, IMG submission 184029) | Groundwater microbial communities from Rifle, Colorado - Rifle Oxygen_injection A1 (SPAdes) | ecosystem: Environmental > Aquatic > Deep subsurface > Groundwater | place: Rifle, Colorado, United... | reverse complement strand
CCCAACCAAAAATCAAAAATGGGTCTAGAATAAGATTTATAATTAAGATAAACAATAAAATCAATGTGCTACTTTTTGTATCTCCATGAGCATTAAAAATTCTACCCAGTAGATCTAGAAAAAAAATAACCGGTACTCCTTTTAATAGAATAGAAAAATAATCAATGGCATATCTTTGAGTCTCAAGATCCAGTCCCATCAAAGCAAACAAATATCCTTTTATCGGGTAAAAAACTAGGATTACTAAAAAGGAGAACACCAAACATAAAAGAGCTGCTTCTCTTATAACGTCAAATTTTTCATTTTCTTTTTTGGCTCCGATTGCTTGAGCAACGAGAGTATCACAACCTGTATTAAAAAGCCTCATCAGTGCATAGAGAATCCATTCGATAAATGCACAAGCACCCGCTGCGGCAACTGCTTTAGAATTTAGCTTTCCCAGCCAATAGATATCCACCACTTCAAATAATGTTAAGCCAATGAATCCAATAATCGACGGTATCGCAATTTGAAAAATTTTATAGGTTAATCCGTTTTTGTCCACTTACTTACATGTTCATTTCATGTCTGACGGCTTTATTACTGGAAGTAGACTGCGCGGCATTGGATTTTATCTTGTTGCCAATTCCTTCCAACATTTCATTCATCCATGCTAATTCAGCCTGGAGTTTTTCTTTATCAGAAAAAATTCGCTCTGCCTTTGCATTAGCTTTTTCCACTTCTTGTTGTTTAACAAGTAATTGCATTTTTAATTTTTCCATCTCATCTTTGAGAAGCTTGCGGGTCTGCTTTTCGCTTTCAATACTTTGTCCCAACTGATCAATTCTTTCGCTTTTTTGGGCCAATTCTTTTTTCCCATCCAGTAATCTAATTTGTAATTCCCTATTATGTGTTACCAGTTCTTGATTTTCAGCATTGGTTTTGTTGAGATCATTTTGGAACAATTTAAGCTTATCTTCCACCTCTTTTACGGTCGCCATCATATCTTCATATTTAGCACGTATCTTTTTTTCTTCTGATTTTGATTTTTGAATTTGTTCTTGCAATACAACAGAATTATCCTTGTATCTTTCAATGTATTCTTTAAGACTTTCAATATATTTATTCTGCTGTTGGGTTTGTGATAGATTTTTTTCCAACTCTTCTTTTAAACGCTCTACATCTATGGAAAAGACTCTTTCATTAGCTTTAGTTTTAGTGATAAGTTGCTTATACTCTACAATCTTTTTATTTTGTTTATCAATTAATGTCTGGGCCTTACTTAGTTGATTTTTATATTTATCAAGCTCAGCATTTTTTTTCGAAACTATATCGCTGTATGACCTAATTTCATTTTCCAAAGAAATCTTTTCTTGATTTAAACTTTTTACCAAGGATTCTATTTTCAATTTATTTGATGATAATTCCATCAATTCTTTTTCAATTTCCTTCTTTTCTTGGTTGATTACTGAAAATTCTTTATCGTTGGAATCAAATTTTTCTTCCAAACAACCAACTTTCTTTTCCAAAAATGTAATCACTTCTTTATATTTATTTCTCTCCACTTCCAGTGCAGATAGTCTTAGATCATATAAACTTTTTTCTTTTTTCCTTTCAGTTTGTTCTTTTTTTATTTGTTCATTTAATGTATTGAGCTCTGATTGTCTCGCTTCCCAAACAGCCTTGAACATGCCGATGCTTTGATTTTTTACCAGATTGGACTTATTATGTTTTTGGTTTAAATAGTTCAATACAGATTTATTCTTTTCAACAAAATCTTCAAAACTTTCATAAAGTAAAGGCATTTTTCACCCCCAAAAGTGAAACAAAACATTTTGACCAAATACCATTATTACAGATTAAATCAGGGCTGGGAAGTAATTCCAACACGAGGGGTTGGCACGCCGCACCACTTCTTGAATTTTTCCTCAGTTTCTGTATCATATTGTATATTTGTACAAGGTAAAACTAAATATGAAATTCATACTTTTATTGATCATTTTTTTTAATTTTCAAACTGTCCATGCCAATGAGGATTCCCTTGAATTACTCAAGTCCTTAGGGTTTACCCCTATTAATCAGGACATTAAGTCATTCAAAACATCTGATCTGGAGGGAAACTCTATTGAACTAGAAACTTTCAAAGGATCATGGGTTTTACTTAATCTCTGGGCCACCTGGTGTGGTTTTTGTAAAAAGGAACTCCCCTCTCTTGAAAGTTTGTCATTAGAATTTAAAAATTCAAAATTAAAAATACTAGGAGTGTCCGTCGATCAAAGAAATAGCGCCCAAGTTAAAAAATTTGTGAAACAAAATGGTATAACCTTTCCGATTATTCATGACATCACTGGTACCATTTCTAAAAACTTCGATGCCTCCTCAGTACCTGTACATTATCTTTTATCACCTCAACAGAAAATTGTCGGAATTCTACGAGGGGCCATTAACTGGGAAGATAAAAAAGTTTTAGACTTGTTGAAAAAAGTTATTCAATTAGACAAGATAGATCTAAGCTCCATTAGTAATGCGCAAAATTCATCCGCTGCAGGCAAAACGCTAAACCCACCCAAAATCGAAGCTGATATTCAGGATAAACAATTAAACGTCCACTTAGTTTTTGAAGATAATATCAGTGAATATCAAATTAGTGTGCCCCAGGTTACCCTCCCCAAAGAAATAACTTTCTCAAATATATCCTCCACTTCACAGGCGCAAGTTGATAAAACCGTGCTGACTTACATCTACTATTTGAAAATAAAAGAAATAGGAAATTACTCCATCGGCCCTATCGATGTAAAGTATCGCTCTATTTATGGCGGAGAAGAAATGTCAACTTCTCATCCAGGTTTTTCGCATAACTTTAAAACTACCCCTAACTATAAACCAATGTATTATTTATTGGCGCTATGCGTTTTGATTTTTTTTATAACTTTGTATATTTTTAAAGCTGTAGTCTTAGGTACAGAAACAAAAAATCAAATTGCAAATTCATCGTTAGATTTAAAAAAGTTTATGAGTGAGTTAACTAATATTCGAACATTGAAAATATCTGGGGACACCCAGGAATATCAAAAAAAACTGGTTGGTTTATACAAGCAAGTATTAACAGCAATCAGTCAAAAAGATACTCAGCTGGATCAATTACTAGAAGAAGTTTCTTATGCCGGGAAAAAACTGGATGCTGCCGAAACCATTAACCTTGAGAAAAAAATTGATAAGATAATTAATGAAGAAAAAAATAATGAAGTTTAATCTTCAAGGAGATAATGAATGAACGTAGAAGAAATCACCAAAAAAGTTAATTTAGAATTTCCTCAAGTAACTCAGATTGTTGAAGAAGTTAAAAAGGTCATGGTTGGACAAAATAATTTAATTGAAAAATTAATTATTGGTTTTTTAACCGATGGACACGTTCTAGTAGAGGGTGTTCCAGGTCTTGCTAAAACTACGGCCATCAATACCCTGGCGAAGGCCATAAAGGCTGACTTTAGAAGAATCCAATTTACTCCCGATCTTCTACCTGCAGATTTGATTGGAACTCAGATTTATTCACCTAAGGATGGTAATTTCTCCACTAAAAAAGGTCCTATTTTTGCCAATATTATCTTAGCCGATGAAATCAACCGGGCACCGGCCAAAGTGCAATCAGCTCTGCTAGAAGCCATGCAAGAAAAGCAAGTGACTATCGGCCAGGAAACTTTTAAGCTGCCTTCTCCTTTTTTAGTTATGGCTACCCAAAACCCCATAGAGCAAGAAGGAACTTACCCTCTGCCTGAAGCCCAAGTAGATCGATTTATGCTCAAAGTTTTAATTGATTACCCCAACAAAGAAGAAGAGATTAAAATAATGAAAAGAATCACGCAAAATGATCAGTTTGATATTTTGCAAGTTATAACCCCAGAAAAAATATTAGAACTAAGAAAACTGATTTCCAACATTTTTTTAGATGATAAATTATATGATTATATTGCTAATATTGTTTTTGCCACCAGAAGCCCTGAGCTGTTTGGACTGGAAAAATTAAAATCACTGATTGAATTTGGAGCAAGCCCCCGCGCTTCAATCAATTTGGTCAAGGCATCTAAAGCTCATGCCTTTTTACAAGGACGTGGGTATGTCACCCCCCAGGATATCAAAACTATTGGAGCTGACGTGCTCAGACATAGAATAATGGTATCCTATGAAGCTGAAGCGCAAAATATAACCTCCGACGATATACTTCTTACCATCTTTGACAAAATTGATGTGCCTTAATAGGAGAGGCAATGAACGAAAATAGTTTTTTAACTGAAGAACTTCTACAGAAAATCAAAGGCATTCAAGTCAAGGCACGCCACTTGGTTAATGATTCTTTTTCTGGGGAATATGTTAGTGCTTTCAAAGGAAGAGGAATTGAATTTGAAGAGGTCAGAGAATACATCCCCGGCGATGATATTCGAACCATAGATTGGAACGTTACCGCTAGACAAAATAAGCCCTTCATCAAGACCTACAAAGATGAAAGAGAGTTAACGATCATGTTTGTGGTCGATGTCTCTGCTTCTTCACATTTTGGAACAATTTCCAAATTTAAAAATGAGATTGCTGCCGAAATAACTGCACTGCTTTCTTGGACAGCTTTAAAAAATAACGATAAAGTCGGATTAATTATTTTCTCAGATCATGTGGAACATTACCTTCCCCCTAAAAAAGGTCGTGGACATATTTGGCGATTAATCAGGGACATACTCACCTTCAAATCTTCTGCCCGAAAAACCAATATGAATATTCCCCTGGATTTTTTAAACCGGGTCCAAAAGAAAAAAACGATCACTTTTCTTATTTCAGATTTCCAAGGTGATGATTTTGATAAGCAACTATTAGCTACTTCAAGAAGACATGAAATGATTGCTATCAATGTAACCGATCAAAGAGAAATCGACCTACCCAACATGGGATATATTGAATTAGAAGATGCCGAAACCGGTGACTTTCGCATCATTAATACTGGCAGCAAAACGCTCAGAGAATCATACAAAAAAGCATCTATGAAAAGACTTAAAAACATAAAACAATTTTTTGAAAGAAATGGTATTGACTACATTGATATCAGAACAGATCAGTTTTATTTGGATGAGATTGTTAAATTTTTCCGATATCGAGAAAAAAGGAAATAGTGAGGTTTCAAATGAATAATAAAAACACCCGCTTTACATTATTAATCGTTATACAGGCTTTCATATTAATACTAGTTATCCTTCTCCTTTTAACCGAACCTGAAAAAAATAATTTATCTTTTTCTAAAACGTCTGCTGATAAGCTACATGCTGCAGGCCTAGTCGATGAGGCTATCTCCTTTTATGAAAAAAGCTTTTTTGAAGGATCATTAAATTCCAAGGATATGCTTTCTCTTTCCTTAACTCTTGGTGAACTTTATCAAAAACAAGGGTTAAGCGAAAAAGCTCTGGCATGGTTTTATATGGCAGAAAGTTTAGAACCTACCGGAGACAACAAAAATCATGTAGCTAAAAGCATTGTCAGTTTGCTTGAGAAACTGGGTAAACACTCCTTTAGTAAACTATCTCTCGAACAAAAAACCGCTCTTAACCAACAACCAGCGGATTTGAATGCCAAAATTCTTGCAAAAGTCGGGGATAAGAATATTTATGATAGCGATTTACGCGCTCTAGTTGATAATTTTCAAAATTATTCAAAACAAAAAATTGATAAAAACATGAAGTTGCAATTACTTCAAAAACTAGTTGCCGACGAACTATTACATCAAAAGGCAATGCGACTAAATCTAACTGATAGCGATGATTTTAAGAAAAAAATAAACTCTGTCAGCAAAGAAATTTTAGTAGAACTGGTACTAAAGGACGAAGTTCACAAAAAAATAGACGCCAGCTCTTTTAAATTAAAAAAATATTACGAAGAAAATTCCGAACAATTCAACGTGCCAGATTCATACCAGATCGCATATGTTACCACTAAAGACAAAGGTGAAAGCGAAAAATGGCTGGGAGATTTAAAAAAAGGAAAAAAAATAAAATCCTTTAATCATAAAACATATCTGGAACATCAGCTTTCATCATTCTCTCCAATTACTGGAATGGACGCTTCTAAAACACTTGAAATTATCAATAATTTAAATAAAAGCAAAACGGGTCTAATTCTGTCTAACGGACAATATTATGTTTATGAATTAATGCAAAAAACACCCGGGAAGAAAAACTCTTACGAGGAAGTAAAAGATCAAGTAAAAAATGCCTATCAAATGAATGAAGCTAAAAATCTCTATCAAGAAATGATTCAAAATCTTATGGACCAAGAGGAAGTAAAACTTTACCCGGAAAACTTAAATGAATAAAAAGTTTTTCTTTAATATCTTTTTGCTACTGTGTCTTTCTCCAGCTCTGTTTGCTGAAGGGATAAAACTTAATTCTTTCGTTGATAAAGCTTCCGCTACGACCGATGATGAAATAAAATTTACCATCACCCTTAACCATCCTCAAAATGTTGAGGTAAATATTCCTGACGTAGGTCCGCTTATTTCAGGGCTTAACATTAACCAATTTGGAGATAAAAAACCTGAGACCATTAAAGATATTGTCTTAAAAGAGAAATGGTTTATCTTAAAAGCCAATATTTCTGGAACCTATCAACTCCCGGCCATAGAAATCACAAGTAACAACGAAACAATTAAAACATCCCCCATCTTTGTTGAATTCAAAGAACCAAATGCAGAATCTAAAAATGATTCAACTCAAAGTGATATCCGAGACATCAAGAACATCTATCTCTCGGCAACTAGTTACTTTTGGCCTGTACTGATCGTTTTACTTTTAACGCTTATCCCAGGAAGTTTTTACTATTACAAATATCACTTCAAAAAAAAGAACTCTCCAATAATTATACCCGCACATGAAGCTGCCTTGAATGAACTTATAAAAATTAAAAAAATCGAATTTAACACGAGAGAAGAAGCCAAACTTTTCTCATTTAAAATCTCTGAAATTATAAGAATTTATTTTGAAGCCTTACTTAATATTAATGTAACCGATAAAACCACCGGGGAAATTAAAAGGACTTTGTCCACTCACACCAATATTAACGACCAACACCAAAAATGTTTTATCAAATTATTAGAAGATACTGATTTAATAAAATTTACTGATATTCTTCCCGACAATAGTCAAAAAGGTGAATTGTACAATTTAGCTTATACGCTTATAGAAGAAACAAAACCAAAAGTTATTGAATCGCAGGAGGATTTAGTATGATAAGGTTTGCGCACCCTTGGTTTTTTCTTCTGCTGTTAACAGTCATTCCAGTATTTTTTTGGGGAACCAAAAGCGGTGGGCGATTCAAATTTTCCAATCTATCTCTTTTGAAAGAATTAAACTTAGGAATTTTTATTCATCCCAGACAAATCCTTTTAATTCTTAGAATCATTACTATTGTTTTTTTTATATTGGCTTTAGCACGCCCCCAAGCTGGCAAAAAATTTACTAAAATTACCAGCGAAGGAATTGACATCATGCTGTTAGTTGACACTTCTGGGAGTATGCAAGCCGTTGATTTTTTCAAAGACCAAGAACGAGTAAATCGTTTAACCATCGTAAAAGATGTTTCTTTACAGTTTATCAAAAACCGTCCTAATGATCGTATCGGGGTAATTGTTTTTGGCACTGACGCCTATACTCAATGCCCTCTCACACTTGATCATGGAATTGTCTCACAATTTTTAGATAAACTGGAAATTGGAATGGCCGGAGAGGAAACAGCTATAGGCTCAGCGATCGGTGTGGGGACCAAACGAATGAAAGACCTGGACTCCAAGTCAAAAATTATGATTTTAGTGACTGACGGAGCTGATACCGCCAGAACAATTCCGCCATTACAAGCGGCTGAAGCCGCTCATACTTATAATATCAAAACTTATACCATCGGAGTTGGTACAAGCGGAAAAGCTCCTTTTATCATTGATCACCCTTTATTTGGCAAAAGAATTCAATATGGTGAGACCCAATTTGATGAAGAAACTCTAAAAGAGATTGCCCGTATTACAGAAGGAAAATATTTTGCCGCCAATAGTACGGATGAACTCGAAAATATTTATGACGAAATTGACAAGCTAGAAAAAACCAAAATCGAAGCCAATGAATATACAGAATATAACGAAATATTTTATATTTTTTTGATCATTGCTTTGACCATTTTACTGCTTGAAATTATTTTAGGTAATACACTATTTAGAAAAATTCCATAAGGGGAGAGCACAAAAGTGATGTTTGGAAATCTAAAATTTTTATGGCTGCTTTGGTTCATACCAATGTTGTTATTTTTTTATATGTGGGCCAATAATAAAAAAAATATCTTGATTGAGAAATTTGTCAGCAAAGACTTAAAAGACAAACTGCTCATGGGGTTTTCCCCCACCAGACAAAGATTTAAAATCTTTTTATTATTAATAGTGATCACTTTTTCCATTCTGGCTTTAATCAGACCTAAATGGGGTTTTCACTGGGAAGAAATAAAAAGAAAAGGCGTGGACATCGTAGTTGCTTTGGATGTATCAAAAAGCATGCTGGCCGAAGATGTCTCCCCTAACCGTTTGGAACGCGCTAAAAGAGAAATCATAGATTTAATTAATTTGTTACAAGGAGACCGTCTAGGTCTTGTTGCTTTCGCTGGTACCAGTTTTATCCAAAGTCCTCTAACACTGGATTATGGCGCAGTTAAAATTTTCTTAGACGACCTTGATACCGAGCTTATCCCCGTTCCTGGCACTGCTATCGCAGACGCTATCGAAAAATCTATAAAGGCATTTGACCCTGACGACGGAAAATCAAGAGTCATCATTCTCATTACCGACGGCGAAGATCATATGAATGACCCGCTAGCAGCGGCTAAACAAGCCAATGAGCAAAAAATTAAAATTTATACCATTGGCATCGGGGCCAAAGAAGGCGCTCCTATCCCCGACCAAGGTGGAGGTTTTAAGAAGGACCATAAGGGGAATGTTGTCTTAACTCAGCTTGATGAAACTAGCCTGCAAAAAATTGCCCTAGAAACTGGTGGAAGTTACGTCCGGTCAGTTTCTGGCGATTTAGATTTAGAAAATATTTACAAAGATATAAATAAAACTGTGGAAGATAAAGAATTAAAGAGTGGGAAAAGAAAACGCTTTGAAGAACGTTATCAATGGGTACTGATGCTGGCATTTCTCTTTCTTATCTTGGAAGTTTTTATAAGCGAAAGAACCAATCGCAAGATATTAAGCGTATTTCTTTTATTCTTTTTCTATAATCACTCTGCTAACGCCTTCTTCCGTTCAGATGTGATTAAAGACGCTGAGAAAAATTATTCAAATGGCCAATACAAGGAAGCCATCTCAAACTTTCTTACGAAATCTGTTGAAAACCCTACCAACAAGGAATTAAAGTTTAATTTAGGCAATAGCTACTATAAGGGGCAAAACTTCCAAGAAGCCTATAACATTTTTAATGAATTAAAAGATGCTTCAGATAAAAAAATGTCTCAAAAAGCATATTATAACCTAGGCAATACTTCTTTTAGATTAGGTAAACTCGAGGAGGCAATTGAGCAGTATCATAAGGCTACTACGCTTGATCCCTCTGACGAAGACGCTAAATTCAATCTTGAACTAGCAAGGAAAGAGCTTAAAAAAAGGATCGAAGAAAACAAGAAAAGACAAGATCAGCAAAAGCAGGATCAACAAAATCAAGATCAACAAAATCAAGATCAGCAAAAGCAGGATCAACAAAAACAGGATCAACAAAAACAGGATCAACAAAAGCAAGATCAACAAAAACAGGATCAGCAAAAGCAAGATCAACAAAAGCAGGATCAGCAAAAGCAGGATCAGCAAAAGCAGGATCAGCAAAAGCAGGATCAACAAAAGCAAGAACAAGCGAGTGCTGCGGGAGAAAAGCAAAAACCAGAGGACAAAATGTCTGAAAAAGAGGCAGCAAGACTATTGAATAATATTGATGAAAATAGAAAAAAATATTTACAAAAAAAGCTTCAGCAAAGTGGACGCTATCAAGTTGACAAGGATTGGTAACAAATGAAATTTTACTTTTTTATATATATATTAATGATGGCTAATCTAAGCCTTGCGCAAATCCAAGTTCATCTGGAAGTCGATTCAGACGCTATGAGCGTAAATGAAGTAATTGGTGTAAGTGTAAAAATTGTTGGCGCAAGGAATGCTTCAACTCCGAAAATCAACACAAATGGAAACTTTAATTTACAACATGAGGGAAGTAGTTCTCAGATTAATATTATAAATAGTAACACGACGATTTCTACCAGCCATCAGTTTCAACTTTCTCCCATTAAACCTGGTAATTTTACGCTAGGGCCTGCTACCGTAGAAATAGATGGCAACGAATATACCAGTAATGTGGTTTCTATTAGAGTTTCAACAGCCACAAGCGTTCCAAACAAAGATCGCCATTATTACATAGAAACTTTCTTAGACAAAAAAGAAGCTTATCTTGGTGAACAAGTAATTCACACTTTTAAACTACTTAACAAAGTCCAATTGTATAACTCCACCCTTGAAATTCCTAAATTTGATGGTTTTATTTCGGAAAGCCTTGGTCCTGAAAAATCTGTTATCAAAATCATTAATGGCGTAAGATGGAAAGAAACTGAAATAAAAACTTTACTCATCCCGACCAAAACAGGTGATCTTGAGATACCACCGGCCAGCATAAACGCCAAACTAATCATCAGTCAGTCATTTTTTGGAGCAGAAACCAAACCAGTAAGACTTGTTTCAGAGGCTATCAAAATTAGAATTAAAGAACTTCCTCTCACCAATAAGCCGTCCAATTTTTCTGGACTGATCGGCGAATTTAATATCAGTGCTTCACTTGAAAAAAATAACATCAAACGAGGGGAATCCACTACCTTGACGCTTGAGATATCAGGAATCGGAGATTCCCAAGATTTTCCAGAACCGGAAATAAAAACTAACGAATTTAAAATTTACAATGATAAACCTACTTTTAATAAAACCGTCCAAGGTAACCAAATTAGAAGTGTTAAAACTTTTAAAAAAGCAATCGTTCCGCAAAAAGCCGGAAATATCACCATTCCTTCCATTGAAATTGCTTTTTTTAACCCTAGTAGCGGAAAATATGAATCTAAATCCACTCAAGCCATTTCTATAAACGTACTCCCATCTGAAAACGGAGATGAAGAATTAAAACTGGCAACTTTTAATAACCTTACTAGTGAAAAACGAAATATTAACTTGCTAGCGACCGACCTCATGCCAATTTTTTACCACCCTGGCGTATTAGAAAATCGTTTCACCCAAAATATAAAAATAAATCACCTTTACGTTTTTAATATTTTTGCTTTTATCCTATATATTTGCCTTTATTATCAAAAACACTTCAAAAACAAAATTAAGTTAGATTTTAAAAAAACAAAAAGAAATAAAGCATTCAGCGTATTTAATAAACAATATAAAAATCTAAAAAAACAGCCCCATTTTTGTTCTCAAGCTTCTGCTTTACTAAGGGAATATCTCGGGGACAAGTTTCAATTAGATGGAAAATCCATTACGACCTTTGACCTTGATAAAATTTTTCTCAATTCCAAAATATCAAAACAAACTCTCCTCGAGCTTAAAAATATCTTTACCAAACTAGATAATTTTCAATTTGGGGGTATTACCATTAACGATTCGCAAAAAGATGAATTAATGGTTGCGCTTTTTAAAATTGTTAAAAAATTGGAGCAAGAGTTATGATTTCTAAAATTTTATTCCTATATTTTCTCTTGATCTTTTCATCTAGCACTTTGGCACTTAATGAAAGTGATACCAAAATATTTATTGATTCAAATACTTCTTACGACCAGGGCGATTATAAAAATGCTCTTTTAAAATATCAGGAATTGGCGAAACGTTTTCCGAAATCAGGAGAGCTTTACTATAATCTGGCCAATGCATATTACAAAAATGGTGAACTTGGAAAATCCATTTTTTATTATATTAAAGCCCGCAAGATTCTCCCCCGTAGCGGTGATGTAAAATACAATCTAGAATATGCGAGAAATCAAAAAATAGATAAGCAAGAAAGTGATAAAAATCTATTGGATCTATTCCATATTCCTTTTAACGAAAATGAACTTTTAATCCTGGTAACTGTCTGTGCTTTAGCTTTCTGGACTATCATGATAATTTCCCTCTACAAGAGAAACTTCATTATTATGTACACCAGATATATTACAGTTTCGCTGCTTATTTTAACTAGCACACTGCTCATCTTGCACAACTTTTCTGAAAAAAATATTGGCGTTGTCACCGCCCAGGAGACTTCCGTTTTCTCAACGATTGGAGTTAACTCCATTAAATTGTTTACTCTACACGAGGGTAGCGAAATTGTAGTCTTAGATAAAAAAGATAATTGGAATTTAATAACTATAGGAGATAATCGCAAAGGTTGGATACCTTCTGACAAAATTATTAATTAAATCCGTAACACACCAAGTTGTTTTTCTATTCTAAAAGTTAATATTTCTCTACTAATAATGTAAAAAATTCAACGTTTTAAAGAATTTGATCCCATAGCATATTTATCGTTATATACGTCGCTAAAAATTCAATTTTATATTGGAGACTATCATGAAATTTTCTAATCATTTGATTCTTATTGCTATTATTTTGAGTTCATACACTCTCAGAGCTAATGGCGAAACCCATCAAGCGAGAAATTTAGCTGAATTTCTTAAACAGTTTCATGCCAACCCTGCGATGGTATTGGAACAGTTACCACCAAAATCGCAATCGACTCCCTTGTTTTCTAAAGATACCATTAACTCAAATGAATTTATTACACTAAAAAATTCTCAAAAAACTAAACAGAATTTTTGCAAAACCATTAATGGGATCACTCATTGTTTAAATGATAGCAGTTTGGAAGGAAAAACCAGTTTTATATATGACGACCTCGCGGAATACCTGGTTGATTCTGATTTTTCACACCTCAAAAAATTACATAATATTGAACAATCTATCCGAGATGAAAATGGAAATTTAAGTGGCAGACTGGATGAACAACCATGGTCTGATGATTACTGGCCTATTGCTCAAGGAATACTCGGATTTAGATACGCCGACTACGACATCAAATATTCTACTGGATGGAAAAATGTTTATGATACACACTTAGTAACTCTTCCAGCATCGAAATATATTGAAGAAAATAAAGTTGATTTATTGTCACCCTCAGAAAAATACGATCTTCTCATCGGTGATGAAAATTTCACACTTACCAAGGCAATGTGGGCAGCAGGCAAAGCTTACTGGACGCCAGAAAAAGATGTAGAAACCTGGATGGGAATATGTCACGGATGGGCTCCGGCTGCCTACATGGTACCCAGACCCCAAAATGCTATTACTGTCACCGCTGCTGATGGAAAGACTCCCATCACCTTTTATCCCGCAGATATTAAATCTCTTGCCTCTTTGCTTTGGGCAAATGCACCCTACGACACCAAATTCATTGGAGGACGTTGCAGCACTAAAAATCCCAAAAAGGATGAAAATGGTCGAATACAAGATAAAGACTGTTTTGATTCAAATCCCGCCACCTGGCATAAAGTCGTTGTTAATCAAATTAAAAAAGGCCCAGAAGGACGATCTTTTGTTTTGGATGCTGCTTATGATTATGAGGTTTGGAACCAACCGGTTTATGCTTACAGTTATCGTTACTTTAATCCTCTAACTTCAGAAGAATCGAATACATGGTCTGACGAGACAGTTCTGTTAAAAATTGAAGACTACACAAATGACATATTCAAAAAATATCGAAGTAAAGATACTGAATATATTATAGGTGTTGAAATGATTGTCGAATATATGAAGGAAACCAGACCTGAGCAAAATGAAAGTGACGACCCCAGTTATGATGAAATAGGAAAAGTCATCTACCGATACGATCTTGAAGTTGCCTTTGATGGCGAAATAATTGGTGGTGAATGGTATAGTAATAAACATCCTGATTTTTTGTGGACTCCCGAAAAAAATGCCCGACCGCAAACCAATCTTGATAAAACTTTAACCACCGTATCCATGACCACTGAATATACTCCCGAAGAATTTAAAAAAGCAGCACTCTATTCTTCAAGTTATGTTAGTAGTCCTTCCTCAAACGGAATTCCCTTGGCCAAAGTAGTGGAAGAATTAATTAGGCTTTCCAACGAAAAAGAATGAGAATTGGATTTTTATTATTCTCATTATTAATTATATGCAGGGTAGACGCTTCTGTTTACCCTGCCACTTTCCCCACGACTGACTGTGAAACCTATTTCAATGAAAAAAATATATCTTCCAACTATTACGATGATCACCTCCCTTACAAAATTTATTACCACTCGCTAAATCGAAAAAACTGCTATAAGGAATGGACGCTTTTGGTATTCATGGCAGCAGACAACGATCTTTCTCCATACGCCTACTGGGATATATATGAGATGGAAAGGTTGTTAAGTGGACAAAATAACCTTGGGGCCACCACAGATAGTGTTGATGTTATTGTGGAGCTCGATACTTTAGGTAAAAACGGGGTAAATCGTTATCATATTTTTCAAACCAACCAAATTTATGATCCAAGCGTTGATTTGGATTTTTTTTCAAGTTTCAATGAAAGTAATATTAATTCCCCAATCATAAAAAAATACCTCGAACAAAATAATACTGTAAAAGATCAAAATATTCGTTTTGCACGATTTATTACCCAATCCATGAGGGATTATCCTTCCAAACATTACATGGTCGTAATTTGGGGGCACGGAGAGGGTTATATCGGAAGCCACTATAAAACTAAAAGTGCTAACCCCAACCAATTACCAAGCCCATCAAATGGCAATTATCTAAATCCCGCTAATATAACCGTTGAGGCTCTCAACCATCAGTACAATTTAAAGGCTAAAAAAGAATTTCCCTATAACAAAGTGTTTGGTGGTGTAGCTTTTGATTACACCGATATTTCTTTTCTAGATATCCCCTCAATTCAACAAACTATTAAGAAAACTTTATCTCAGTTACAATACAATAAACCAATCGACATCATTGCCTTTGATGCTTGCCTTATGCAGACCCTTGAAGTGGCTGCGGAGCTCTCTGGCATTACAGACTATGTAATTGGCTCCACCCAAATTCAAAATTATCTTGGACTTCCCTATAAGATGATTCTTGATAAATTAAACGAAAAAATATCTCCTTTTGATTTAGCCAGACGGATACCCTCCTTAGTAAGTTTATCTATGAATAAGGATGGATATCAAGGATTAATGAGTGTTACCAATAAGGGAACCTTTACTACCAGTACACTGTCCACCCACACCTTAAACAAGTACTTCATTCCCTCGTTCATGGAGTTTTCCCAAAGTCTAATTGATTATATTGAAGAAGATTTATTTCGACTTCTTGACTTCAGAGTTATTTTTGAAAACTCACCTTCTTTTAAGGGAGAAACCAGGGACATTGGAATATTACTTGCCGCCATTGAACAACTGCTTTACGCGGAAAAAAAGTGTGATAAAGAAACCTTGAAAGGAATTCATCTAAAAAACCAAATACTAAAACTGTGGGACAACTTAAATCAGATGGTGCTGGGAAACAGTTTTGGGCCTTACTATACCGATTCCTCTTTAAGCGAAAAAGATACATATTTTTTAAATTATTTTAAAGGTTTTTCCTTATGGGTGCCCACCAATAAAAAGCTCTATGACCATCGAATTGAAGAATTTCGAAAATCTGCTTTATACACCAACTATCAAAATAAAAACTCTATCTCTCCCTTCGAAAAATTACTAAATATTATCTATAACACTTCTATGTATTAATAAAAGCAAATAGATACGATCTTGCTCCAAGTAAATTTGAGTTTCCAACCAGTCTAACTTATATTAAATTATATTTTGTCTTTTTTAAATTATCCAAGGAATTAAAAATGGTACATCAAAACTACAATGAGCTAGCACTTACTCCCTTAGTAAAAATTCTTGGTAAAAACCCAAATGAATTTCAAAGAAAAGACTTAATGAAAGTGATTGAAGAACACAATATAAAACAAATCAATTTGCACTACATTGGTTTTGATGGAAAACTAAAAGAATTGAAAGTTCCCGTTAATTCTTATAAGTATGCTGAACTCATTTTGGCCCAAGGGGAACGCATTGATGGAAGTAGCATTTTTAAAGGAATCATAGATCCCTCCAATAGCGACCTCTATATCGTACCTATTTACAAAACTGCTTTTATTTCTCCCTTCGAGGAAAATACTTTAGGAATTATATGCCGTTTTGTTAATAAAGATGGAAAACCTGCGATGTGTTCTCCCTATAATATTTTAGTGGAGGCTCATAATAAATTGGAACAACAAACCAATTTAAAACTCAATGTTTTGGGAGAACTTGAATTTTATATTATATATGATCACAAGGATCACCTCTTTAGAGGTATTCCTCAGAGGGGTTATCATCAGTCCTCTCCCTTCGTAAAATCAAGGCAAATGCTAAACGAAATGATGGATATTATCTCAACCATTACGGCTTCCGTAAAATATGCCCACTCCGAAGTAGGTTATATCGACTCACTAAAATCAACTGACACTGAAATTTCTGGCAAACGTTGTGAGCAATACGAAATTGAATTTCTACCCAGACCAATTGAAGACATGGCCAATTACATACCACTTGCTAAATGGGTCATTAGAAATGTGGCTTATCGTTGGGGATGTACCGCTACCTTCACCCCAAAACTAGAAGAAGGGATGGCAGGAAACGGCCTTCATTTTCATATGGAACTAGTGGATGGCAAAAAGAATATTATGACCAGTGGTGACGGCAATTTAAGCACCCAGGCTAAAAAACTAATTGGTGGATTACTAAAACATGCTCAATCCATGACTGCTTTCGGTAACTCCGTTTCTAGTGCCTATCTACGCCTAGTAGCACATCAAGAAGCACCTACAACGGTGTGCTGGTCAGAACAAAATCGCGCAGCTCTTATTCGTATTCCTTTGGGTTGGAATATGCATGAGGATTTAGCAAAATTAGTAAATCCCTATCAAAAAGATAGCTATGAAGCAGAAATTGGCTCTAGGCAGACTGTTGAACTCCGTAGCCCAGATGGCTCTGCTCACGTTCACCTATTATTAGCGGCAATTGTATGCGCGGCAATTGATGGACTGACTGATGATAACTCACTAGCATTCGCTGAAAAACTGCACTTTCCAAAAGGTTCAAATAAAAAACCATGTGATTACGATTCGCTACCTACAAGCTGCTATGAATCAGCAGAAGCCCTAAACAACGAACGATATCTTTACGAAAAAGATGGGTTATTCTCCAAGGAAATTATTAATCACGTAATAAAAAAACTACAAGCTGAAGAAGATAATGACATTAATAACCGATTTAGTCATTTAACTGCTGATAAACGCCTGCAAGCTACGCGTGAAATCATGCATAAAGATTTGCATAAACACTAATTAATTATACATAACACCTATCGCAAAAATGTTTTTTAATTTTTTTACATTTTTTACTTGAGGTTAAAGGAACTTTATCTCTACAATATCTATGTTGTGAATTTCTGAAACAATTAAAATGGGAGAATAATATGACAACCGAAAATCAAAACGAAAAAGAAATGTTACTTGTAAGTTCTAAAACTAAAGAAGCTTTAAAATCTACGGGTCTTAATGTTTCAGGTGAAGCTCTTGAAAAATTGAATGAAAGAGTTTACGCAATTGTAAAAGATGCCCAAGACCGATGTGTAGCTAACGGTAGAAAAACTGTAAAAGCTAGCGACATTTAATTCAAATTTAAAGTGCATTATTAGATAGGGAAGAAGAAATTCTTCCCTATTTTTTTTATTCTATTTTTTTCACAATTTCACTATCTGAATATTCAGTTTTTTCTTTTAGGTATAATTTATATTGATTACCATACGTTTGAATTTCTTCTTTAGTCAGTTCCCTTTTAACTATGGCCGGCGCCCCTATGATAAGACTGTTATCGGGATAAGATTTGCCTGGAGGAACTACTGCTCCAGCAGCTACGAGAGAATTTTTGCCAATAACAGCGTTATCTAAAACCTGCGCGCCCATACCGATTAATGCATTATCACCAATAGTACATCCATGTAAAATGGCATTATGCCCGACAGTCACACCTTTACCAATCGTTAGTGGAATATTGAAATCAACGTGAAGCATACACAAATCTTGGATATTGGTGCCATCTCCAATTTTTATTTGGGCCATATCACCCCTTACCACCGCATTGAACCAGATATTAACATCATCGCCCATCACCACGTCACCGATGACTTTGGCTCCATCAGCAATAAAACAATTTTTACCCAAGCTAGGTCTTACCCCATGGTACTCATACAAGCTCATTTTCCTTCCCTGTTTCTAAAAATTCTTTAACAATTTCACTCATAGAATTTTTTATTTGAATTAAATTAAAATGTGCTTCGGACACAAAACGCTCTTCTTTTAATTTTTTAAAGTGATCGATAAGCCCATCATAAAAACCATCAAAGTTCAAAATCCAAATCGGCTTTTGATGATTGTCGAGCTGTCTCCATGTTAAAATTTCACAAAGTTCATCCATGGTTCCTAAACCGCCTGGTAACGCCACAAAACCGTCACTCATATCGTACATTATTTTTTTCCTCTCATGCATAGTAGAAACCACTTGGAGATTGGTTAATCCTTGGTGACAAACTTCCCAAGGAACCATAAATTCGGGAATAACTCCGTAAACTTTTCCACCATTTTGTAAAACGGCATCCGCCATTTCCCCCATTAACCCTATAGATCCGGCGCCATATATTAAATCAATCTTATTTTCAGCCAATAATTCTCCTACCTCTATGGAAAGATCCAGAAATTTTTGAGCAGTATTTGTAGATGAACCACAGAAAACACATAATTTTTTCAATATTCCCCCTCATTTCTTGTCTGTCGTTTGTATTATTTAACCTCTGGAGTAATGGATAATTCCACCATATGACCCGTATCATTTTGATAAATTAAAGTCTGACGTTCCCCGAGAGGAATATGAATTCCTTGGTTAAAAAAAGAATTTTGAACAATTTTCTTTCGCAATATCAGTTGCCCATCAATTTTAATTAAGCTGCTAGGGCCGTAGAATTGAACATCATCAATAAAGCTCGCAGTTAACAGGATTTCCAATTCATCTTTAATCTTTAAACTGGCCATGCCGTAATTATCAACTTCTTCAACGGAATGATATTCGCTAACTAAAACGAGCCCCTTATCAATTCCTTTTTTATAAACAATGCATGTATTTAAAACAATTTTGGTATAACCGTTAATGGATATAAATAAAACGATCAATGTGAGCAATATTCTAAAAGTCATCTTATACTTCAATTTCTCCACAGAATATTTTTTCCGTTTTTCCACACAGTTTTATCTTTTTAAAATCTTTGTCTAATAATATTTTAAGTTTTCCACCTTTAACTTGTATATTTATTTCCTCATGAAATCCGCCAAATTGACAGGCCAAGATAGCTGCCGCCACTGCCGCCGTTCCACAAGAGTAGGTTTCATCCTCCACCCCTCGTTCTTGGGTGCGAAGTGCGATAAAACCATCATCCATAACCTCCATAACACTGACATTCACTCCATGGGGAAAAAGCTTGTGATTTTTATTCATATTTTTATACAAACTTTTTAAGTCATAATCGTAAAAAACCGCATCTGTTATAAAAACCGCATGGGGAACACCTGTATCTACGTACAAACTTCCGAGAAAAGGGCCAAATTCTTTAAGATTAATTTTGTTTAAATCACAAATGACCGGCATCTCTACTATCACTTCGTCACCCAATATCTCAGATTTAAAAAGCCTGTCATTGATCTCAAAGGTATAACGATTAATGGATATATCCTCTTGTAAACTGTTGGCAAAATGGGTTATCGCCCGTGCCCCGTTACCACAAAAATTTGCAGCGCTTCCATCCGCATTAAAAAATCGCATTAAATAATCCACTTTGGCAGATTTTTCCAAGAATATAACCCCATCAGCACCTATGCCAAATCGTCGATGACATAAATTCTCAATAATTGAGCTTTGAATAAAATCGTATTTCTTGTTTCTATTATCCAGCAGAATAAAATCGTTCCCGGTCGATGAATATTTATGAAATAAAATTTTCACAGCGCACCATTTTTTCTATTTTTAAATTGCCAATAATTAGGTTAAAGGATATAACATTTCGTGCATAATACAAGTCCTTTATGGGACTATAGCTCAGTTGGTTAGAGCTCCCGGCTCATAACCGGGCGGTCCTGTGTTCGACCCACAGTAGTCCCACCATTTGATTAAAAAGCCTCGCCTTAGTGCGGGGCTTTTTTTAATTTTAAACCTTTCTAAATCTCAACAGAATAAAAATAGCAAAACATGCACCAAGCATTAATGGTAAAATATTTAATCCACCTGATACTGTAATTGACAAATCTTGAAAAAAGCAAGTTTTTAAATACCCATACGACAGTAACAATAATAAGAAAGACATTGAATAAAATACAACTTTACACATAGCTTTATCGTATGTATCGCCCCGATAGAGAAATACTACAATAATACCTATCATAACGAGTAGCCTTAAAAATTCTTTTACGTGAAAGGGGACTATTGAAAGTGATACTGAATAGTAAACATATATAACTAAAGAAAATAAACAAATTACAAAAGAAATACCCAAAATAATCCAATCACCATTGGAAATATTTTCTTTGATTCCTTTTTTTACCAAAGATGCTTTTCTTACACTCTTTTTAAAAGCATAACCCTCCCACTTTTTTCCAAGCAAAAGAAGTTGAATAAAACAGATGGCATATGCATTGACGCTTAAAATATCATAGATAAATATTTTTGCTGGAAACATTTTTAACATAGCTAACGAAAGAAGAGAAATGATTGCTCCAGCAAAAAAACTGATCAATCTTTGTCCTTTCAAATAGAGTATGATCTCTTGATGATTTTCCCAATTAAGCTTTTTATATAACAAAGTAATTATCATCGGAATAACAATTCCTTGCAAAAGAATGATAGTAATTTGTAGATCAGTAAAAGATTGGTTAATCATTTCTAAGCTCCCGTATAAAAAGAGTTTTTATTTCTTGATTATTGATGCCATCTTTTTTTAAGAAAAAAATAAGTTCTTTAATCTTTCTAACTCTAACCTGTGCTTTATATTTCTGAATCATTTCCACAGCACTTTCTTTAACAAAAGTTCCTTTTCTTCCGGCCGTTATGATTACACTATTTGACTCTAAAATTTGATATGCCTTAGCAACCGTTCCAGGATTAATGCCAAGTTCTTCTGCCAGCTGCCTAATAGAAGGAAGGGGCGACTTAATAAGCAATCGTTTTTCAATGATTGCTTTCTGAATTTGAAAAACTATCTGTTCATACACAGGAATAGGATCATTAATATCTATTTCAATTTCCATAAACACTCTTTATATGTCTTTGTATCGGTACATAGTAACACATAGTTAACAAAAAATGTAAAATAAAATTAATATTCCAATTGTTCCAGTGCTTTAAACTCTTCATCTAACATTACAAAATAATAACTCTTACCATCTTCCCAAACCATTTCCCTTCACCACTTCTGGTACCAATCTCGCTTTGATTAAATTGCTCAGCGATCTTTTGGTAACTCATTCCTTGGTCTTTGAAGTCTTTAACCATTTCAACCAACCTTGGATCTTGCTCTGTCTTCACACTAAAGTCATCAATGCCGACTTTTTCTAATTGTCGCCTTATGCTCCCCCTCGATCTTTTAAATTTCTTAGAAAGTTTCCTTAAAGATTGACCATTTTCTGTGAATTCTTTTTTAATGACATCAATATCCAGCTCTCTGGCACACTTAAAATATTTAATAGTATCAATAATATATGAGTTAATGACGTTTTGTTCATATCGTGACTTTGATGGACCACCATTAGATTAAAAAGCCTCGCCTTAATTCGAGGATTTTTTTGCTTTAATATTAATTTACCCTATTGGAGTAACCAAAAACACAATGTGATGTTACTAAGATGGAAAAAAACGTTTCGATAATTTATTTTGAACAATTACAGTTCAGGATAATTCTCTTCTTCGTATTGAATTATTTCACATGACCCGCTTAGAACACACTCGGTCACAAACGGGTCATAGTATCTTTTTTATAAAATATTTAGAATTTAAATTATTTCACATTGATGAATTATCAATCCGTAACTACAATTATATTTTTCCTTAAGAGCATTAATCGCATTAATCTTTGCATCAACCTTGTTATCGCCCTCTGCTCCGACTGAAGTGGTTAAATTAGCATTACCATTTAGGCCCTTACAAGCTGCTGTACAATAAGTTGGCTTATCATTCAAATTTGAGCACTCACCATCCACTATCCCGTAACTACAGTTATAGGATCTTTTTAGCTCACTTCTAGAATTCAACATCGCTTCAAGAGTATTTCTTCCTGATGATTTAACTGCGACAGAGATATCTAACTCTCCAGAAATTGTTTTACAGCCAGCAATACACATAACAGGTTCCATATTATCTAATAGTTCAGAACATTTTTCTATAGCTACTCCATAGCTACAACTATAAACGCTTCTTAAATTAGCTATAGCGTTGTCTCTTGCTTGTTGCTCGCGTCGTCCTTCACCTAAAATAGAAGTTGAAATATCTGGAAACCCGTTAAGGCTTGTGCATGCAGCAGAACACAAAAACGACTTAGCTACCGGCATCTGATTATTAATAATTTGAATATTACTTACATGCGATTTTATTGTAAGAGTAAGACCAACATTTTGGGCCCAAGCTTCAGCCCTGATATGAATCTCAGAAACTTGTCTAGTGAGACTATTAAAATAAGGAGTGACTAGCTTATCACCATCGTAGAGAAAATTTTCACTCATTAGTTCTGGAAGCTCTACAACACTATTCGGATACATAACCATGCTAGCGCTGTGGATTTTCATTTTCTTTCCACTCACAAGAACTTCCAATTTATTTACGGGGATTGGAGTAACTAACTTGAAAACGTATATAAATCCACCCTCAATTCGACTAACATTATCAACCGTCACGGAAGCTTGGTAAAGAGGTGGCAACGTTCCATTGATAATATCCTTTATCCTAGTTAATTCACTTGAAATTTGATTTATCTGTTCAAGACTTAAAAAGCGAGCATTATTATTGATTAATTGTGAAACATTACGACTTTCTTTAATTAATCTTTCATATGGTAGCTCCGCAAATAAACTTCCACTAAAAATTAATAATCCTACTATTACAATGGCGATCTTTTTCATTTATTTCTCCAGATGGTTAGTTATTGTCCCAATTACGAAATCTTCAACGTTTAAAACGACACATAGTATATAAATAATCCTACAAAATCAAGTTCCAACAGTTATTTTGTCAGCACTTCATAAACCCCACCTTTAAATAATTTCCTTATCTAAGATACTAGATGAGTTTTAGTACTTTCAAGGGGGAAAGCATATCTAGGATGATTAGAAGCAGAAAGTTTTCAGACGGGGATGTTATTTTCAAAAAAGTATCAAATTTGCACATAGTGAGAAGAAACTTTTTCAAGGTACAACAAATTAAACTTCTTTTTTGTAATTTCAGTCCAAAAATGTTCACTCTTATCTTTTTTATGCTCAAAACCAAAGCTAATAAATAAATTTTGAGAAACTACATTATCTATTCCTATTTCATCACACATAATAGATAATTTTTGCACATTGAAAGCATAGTTTAAAAAATTAATCATTGCATCTCTAGCATAACCCTTTCTTCTATGTTCAGCATGAATCTTCATATTAAACATAGCAATTCCTTTTTTATTATCAATAAGTTGATAACTAATTTCCCCAATGGGGATATCTTCTGCGTTAAAGATCAAACAATAAAAAGTATTAGGATTTTTAACGACATATTCCTTAAACCATTTCTCGTACTGCTCGTCAGACATAGCTAGCGGCCCACCAACAATATCCATAGTAGCTTTGTCTTCCCAAAGTTTTTTAATAAACTTCAAATTATCTTGAGTTGGACATTTTATTGATATATTTTTTCCCTGTATTAGTATTTCTCTACAATATTTCATTATAACCTCTTTAGTTTTATAATTAGCTCAGGCATTGCCTTTAAACTGCCTGCCAAATTTCATAAAAGTCTGCACTTTGATATGTGTGCATAAGAGCATCACGCATTCCGGCCATGGCCTTCCATGGAATCTCTAGATTATCATTTAGCAATTTTTGACTTACTCGTTTCACGACTTCACCAATAATCAATATCTGGTGCTGAACGGCAAAGGTAGTCTTAAGATCTTTTTCAAATTGTCCGTAGGTCATTTGATTTGTAAAATTGATACAATTTTCGCATGCTTGTAGATTATCCTGAATATAAACCTTATCCTTATCAAGCTGCTGAGTCATAAATTATCTCTGCCGTTCTAAGAATTTCTTGTTTTCTATATTTGTTTAGACTTTTTTCCACAGATCTTTTAGTTAATAAATCCACTGAGCGAGAAAAAATAACTTCTAATTCTTCTTTCATGACAACATGATCAAACAGAGTCCACTCACATCCGTCTTGAAAATCAACCATTATATCAATATCACTTTTTAGCTCATCAAAATCATCTCTTAATACTGTGTCCAAAAACAAAAATTTTTAAAATTTTCCACTTTTTTAGCGAAACTCTTTAAGTTATTACAGGTATATTCACTTTCATGTGGGAATTATTCTACCACATCACTTTCAATCTGTCCTTTCGACCTTTTAAACTTTTTTACAAAGATAAATGACTTTCAATATATTCTTTTTTAATGACGTCAATATCCAGCCCTCTAACGCCATTAAAATTGCGTTATACCTTCAATTTTTCCTACATCTTCAAATTCACCGCTTGATAGTTAGTAAATAGCCCTTGATATGGATTATGTAAAATTAAATGATTAAAAAGAAAATTATTAAAAGATGTGGTTAATGGATCGCTTACCTATCATTCGCAAAAAAAAAACAAGAAAAAAAAGTGTGAAGGAAATCAAGGGTGAAATCGTCATTAAGTCTCTTCCTTATATTTAAATTATTGTATTTTAAAGTCCATTATAATCTTTTATTTTTTTATTGAAAACGAATAATTATTTCGCAAAAACTTCAAGATAAGCATCAATATAACCAAGTTTGGATAACGGAAAAGCAAGATTTGTGTATTCAAACCACTGCAGGCTATTTTCACTTATTTTAAACTCGGGTTCCATTTTTAATGCCAATTGATTAAAACCAAATTGTATTTCAGCAAGTTTTTTACCAGAAAAATACAATAAGCAACAATATGAGGAGAGTACGTCCAAATAAAACTTCATTTTTTTCCAATCCAGGAGACAACTTTGTAACATTCCTTCATCTATTTGTGTATTAATCAAAAAATTTTTAAGATTATCTGAAAATATTTTTTCAAATCTATATGCCGGAATTTCGTTAGATACAATAAGCTCTTTTTTCATCTGACCTGAATAGAACTTGTCAAATAAAGCCACATCTTCATCGCCGCAACAGTGACCAATTTCATGACAAAAAGTTGAAACCTTAAACAAGGAATCCAGTCCTCCATATGCAACATAACATGTCGGCTTACAATGCATTTGAATCATAAAATATTTATTATTTTTAGATGGAAACAACTTTATTTCAGGTATTTTTTTTACATTAATTTCTTGTTGCGCCAACAAAACATTCATTAATTTATCTGCGCCACCACAAGAAATTTTACAATCATTTTCTGCAAACCAAGTTCTATACTGTGAAATCGGCAAAACCCCACTTACAAAAGGCAGTGCAGCCTCATATCTTTTCCTAAGCACAAGGAGTATGTTATCAAATACTTTATTACATCTAAAATTCTCAAGCTGATTCTTAATATTAATGCTACTACAAGTTGCATTGAATTGGGTCTTCAGCAAGGCCAATTCATGAAAGCTAGAGTCAAAAATTCCCTTGATTTCATTAATTTTATCTTTTTGAGTCACAACAAAGTCAGCGTCTGAATCAGATATATTTTTTTCTAAATATCCAATAACTTCATGATAAATATGATTAACATCATCCTGAGAAATTTCCCCAAGGGCATTTTTAAACTGCGCTATAAGAAATTTGTCCATTAATTCATAGTAAGAATGAATATAATTAACCTTGGTTTCCAAGCTGTCATCCCCCAATCAATCTTGTTCAATTATATTTGAAATAACATTTTAAGTGAAGTTTTTATATTATTTTAGTACCAATGATAGAATTTTAAACAGTCAAACCATTTTCCATCACCAGACCTAGTTTTAACTTTCCAAAGATTGAATACATCAACAATTTTTCATATCTACCCAAGATACGATAAATTTTTCTTCACCACTTTAACGGGTATTTCTGAACTCATTAAAAATTCGTCCCTGTGAATAATTCTTTATCAATGTAACCCAGTGGGAGAAATGTATTGTTAACGTGACGCCGGGGGGGTACTATTTAGAAAGGCTTGTTTTTTTCGAAGGTTTTTGCATTAAAACTAAATTTGTTATCCTGATCGTTAAATGAAAAATAATATTACAGTCACAATCCCCTCTCTGGATGATGAATTTAAAATTCTAAGAGATGAAATTGAAACGATTCCGTGGTACAAGAAACAAGGTTATCAAATTGTCCTACCCTCCAGTCCTCACTTCCAAAAATATTGGAACAATCCAGAATTAATCAAAACAATTAATTATAACGAACTATTAGCAATATTTGATAAAGAAATATACTGCAAAGATGACTATACAAAAGGATACCGACTTCTTTTATCTAAGCTAAATATCATTGTTGAAGCTATTAATCATTTGGCATTATTAAAAGAAAAATGGTGTTTTAAGATGTTCCCACAATACCTGGTCAGACTAACACAATATGGCCCAGGTGGATTCTATTCGTATGAAAATGGAACTATTTTTATACAAGTAAACCCGGATGGTTTATTTACCGAATTGAATCCCATTGAAACTATAATCCATGAAATTGTTCATATCGGCATTGAGGAAAGTATTATTCAAAAATATAATCTTGAACACTGGGAAAAAGAAAGACTGGTTGATTTAATATGTCAGCAATACTTACAAAACTTTTTACCTAATTACCAACTTCAAAAAAATGGAAATAAGATGCTGGATGATTTTTTCAATATCCCAGATTTTACTTTGTCATTACCTCGCATTATTGAAAAATATCTGATCAAATATCCACGAAATTAAAATTCAAATCAAATTTACAGACCTTAATTTTTATAAAATTGATATTCTTCTACGTTAATTCAATATTCATAATTTGATTAACCTGCTGTAAGGTCAACTTCAAATCTCCGATTTGGAGATTTGATATCATATGATCTTTAGATCGCGTTCCAGTTAAGGGTACAACCCCTAACTGCTGAACAAAGCGATACATAATTTGTGGAATACTCTTACCTGTTTGATGAATAATCTTCCGAATAGTAGAATGAATATTTTCTGCCCCAGCGCTGTGTTCATCCAAAACAAGCTGAGGCACTGTCCTATCGATTGGATGTAAGACAACACCTCCTAAATATTTTTTACTTCCTGTTAAGATGGCAAATCCTTGATAAACAATATTATTTTTCTGACAATACCTTCTTATTTCATTATCCCATTTAATAGAAGCATAACATCTATTTTGAACAAAATGTGGCTTCACTCTGGATTTTTGATACAGGTCAACCAGCTGTTGGTGGTTAATATTAGCTACTCCAAGATATTTTACTTTATTTTGATTGTACAGATTTTCCATAGCAGACCAGGCTTCCCAATCTGATTCTGAAAAGTAATCAGGATTACTTGGGCCATGTAATAAATATGAATCAATATAATTCGTCTGCAAGTGTTCCAGAGAACTTTCAAAAGACTGTTGGACTTGAAGAGTGACCCTTGCTTGTTTACTGTAAGGAAGACGGTCGTCTTGAAAATTCAAATAAGTAAACTTAGTTTGTAAAAAAATATCCTTTCTGTTTATCCCAAAGTTCTCTTGCGCAAAGACCAACGCTTCTCCAACGCCTTTCTCGTAATAGTGCTTTCTTTGATTTGCAGTATCAATTGCTAAATATCCAGCTTTGAGAGCATTTATTACACAATCTTTTGTCAGCTCCTCTTTCCAAGCAGTACCGTAAATAAAATTTAATAAAGATGCATTTTTTTGTTCAATATCTTTCATCTTTCCAAACCATTTTCCATACCAAAACTTATTCTAGCATTCAAAAAATTTATAAAATCAACAATTTTCTGATCACTTCATCCTTTTTTTGGTTTTTAACAATGTTTAATACTAAAGAGTCCATCCACTTTATTATTTTAATGACCTTATTGCGTTTATCCATTTGTCAAAAGATTCAATTTTTTTAGCAATTTTTTGTCCATAGTCACCAGAATAAAAATTTGATTCAATTCTCTGTTTAAGGATTGCTTTGGCATGATTTAAATTTTTTATAGATAACTCAATTATTTCTTTCTTTATTGGATTAATTCGATTTTTATCATACCAACTCTTAAGTTCCAATACTTCTATAAATTGATCTTTAACACAATCATCTAGATAATATTTATGATCTAGACCAAAAATAGTTAATATTTTTTTGCCTTGATTATCATCTAATGCCTTTATCAAATTTTTACAAATATTAATATTTCTAATCTTTGATGCTTTATATCCAAACTTTTCGTATAGTGCATATTCATGTCTTACAAGCTTGTTGTTCTCTTCGCTATTTAATATTTCGAAAGACTCTTCCTGTAATTTTTTAAAATATTCTTTAAAATGAGGTTCAATATATTCCTTTACTCTTTGATCGGTTACCTTTTTTTCTTCTTCTGCATTCATTAAACTTATATATTCATCATCAAACCAGTCTATAGGGACAATTTTGATATTTTCCAACTCACCTATCCCATATATGATAGATTGTTCTATTCCACCATCAATAGAACCATCTATTGGCCCGGGATATTCTGGTCGAACTTCCGTTAATATTATATCCGGTTTATACTGGTATATTGCATCCACAAAAATATTTAAACTATATTGAGGATGGGTAAGCATATATCCATGTAATGAACCCATATTAAATATTTTTGAGTAATTTTGTTTATTCTCTCTAGTAATGCAACCTCCCACTAATATCAAGAACATAATCATATACCATTTGATAAAATACCCCCTTGGCTTTTAATATGTTTTGATATCACTCTTTTTACTTTAAATCATCTAATTTAAAAACAGAGGCAATTTATTCCAAGTATTCTCTATATTTTTAATCCTATCCAAGCAAACATGTTTATCTAACGAAAATAAATATGCTTCTAAAATATTAGTCATAATAAAGTATGATGTAAGAGAATTAATCATACCGTTCCCAGAAGAAGACACTACAAAGCTTTGTTCTGATATTTTTCGAAGTCTCCCGGCTTTTTTATCAGTGATTAAAATAGATGAAATTTTTTTTGTATTTAATACATCCAACAACTCCTTAAACTCAACTAGCTCTTTATTTATAGAAAAACATATCACGACATCACTTTGACTTACTGAATAAGGTTCTATGGCTTTAGAAAACCCAATATTTTTAAAAACGACAACTTTCTTTCTTAATAGCTTCAATGAATTTTGAAACTTGTCTACAATTGGTTCAAGCTGACCAATTCCAATTACAAAAACTCTTTTGGCACTATTAACTTTTCTCATACTTGAGGCAATGTCCTTGTCAGACAAGTTCTTTTGAAAATAATTAATAGCTATTAATTCGGCATTAATAACTGATTCTGCAATCGATTTCCCCTTTATCCCTTCTAAAAAAGTTTCGGCTCTCGTCGTTGGAGAAAATTCACTTTTATAAAGTAACTCCACTTCTTTTTTAAACTCTGGAAAGCCATTATAATTTAGTGTTTTTGCCATTCTACTTAGTGATGAAAATGAAATATTATACTTTTCACAAATTTCATGACCAGATAAGAAAGCAGCGCTTTCAAGATCGCCCAATATTTTTTCTATAACACGTTGTTGCTTTATTGGAAGATCAGTATTTTTAATTTTTTCGTAAAGATTCATTATAAATAGACCTCACTTTCCACTTCTTTTTCTAGATTAATAGGCATTAAAAGATAAAACCATTCTTCCCTAAGAACATCCTCTTTGAAATTCTTGGAAAATGGGTCAAGAAGAGAATTCTTATCAACAATTACTTTAGGGCCATATGAATCTAGAATTAAAATCTGTATTTCTTTTCCTGCAAATACTGATAAATATTTTGCATCAAAAGCAAAAGAAGTTTCATTAATTTTTGAAGTTAATTTAATAAATGGTTTTTGAATATCTTTATAATCTATGGTCATAATTACTTCTTCATCAGTGGGTTGAAATTTTTTAAACCAAGTAGGAATTGAAATACATATTTTTTTCGCAGATTCTTCTGGAATACACTTCTTCCATTTAAGAAAATCCTTTTCAATTTCCACCAATTCACCTTTAAGATATTCAGGAGCCCTAAATCCTTTTCCCGAAAACTTTATATTAAAAGGACGCTTTGATCCCATTAAAACATAACCATTTGTTGCGATAACATGCCCTGACACATCAAAGTAAAATGCGTTCAGATGAGCGTATTGGGGATCTTTAGAAGTGAAAAAATTTAAATACTCAATTGTGTCTTTCATCGTCTCTCCTTTGTGAAAAACTAATTATCAGTTTTTTGTTAAACTGAAAATATATTTTCAATCAATATAAAGCTAGCATGAAAATAATTTTTTTTAGAATGGTTCAATAAATGTGTAACCATCTGTTTTTCAGTAATCTCAGTGGCATTATTATCGTTAATAATTCTTGGAAATTACTTATTTCTCTTTTTCTTGGAGACCATTTATTTATCAAACCAATATCCTTTAAACATAAATCAATCCTTTTTTATTTTTATTTTTTTACGTTTTGTTTTTTCTATGATTTTTTCTTTTTGCCTCTGCTTTTTTTCTAGATAAGAAATCTCCTTTTGTAACTTTAAATAATTCTCAAAACGGGAATAATCAAGAAGATCATTTACAAGAGCAGCTTTTATAGCACAATCAGGTTCAGTGTCATGCTTACAATCTTTGAATCGGCATTGACGAATAAGATTTTCAATATCACTAAAAGCTTCATCAACATCATCAGCATTTGCCCAAAGCTGAAGTTCTCTTATCCCGGGAGTGTCGATAATTAGGCCTCCTGATGGTAGCTTTATTAACTCTCTACGAGTAGTAGTATGCCGACCCTTACTATCATCTTCTCGAACAGGACTTGTTTTTAATAAATTACTGCCTATAATGCTATTAATTATAGTTGATTTTCCAACTCCTGACGATCCAACCAGTACAGAAGTTTTTCCAGAAGAAAAATGGCAATGCAACTGCTCTAATCCTAAATTATGAACGGCACTTAACATATAAATTGGAACACCAAATGCGATTGATTCTATCGATTTAATTTGCTGGGTAAGATTAGTAGATATATCTGTTTTGTTTAGAACAATTATAGGTTGTGAACCACTACTGCGAACAAGAGTTAAATAACGCTCAACTCTACGAACATTAAAATCACCATCCAGACCCACAACTATAAAAGTGGTATCAATGTTGGCTGCAATAATTTGTTCTTCAATTAGATTATCTCCAACTATTTTCCTAGAAAAAACAGTTTTTCTTGGCAAAATGGAAACTATTGAAGCAATTTCATCACATACTTTTGATTGAATTACAACCCAATCACCTACGGCCGGAAACTCATTTCTCGTCTCTGCGTTGTACATTATTTTACCGGTTACCTTTGCCTTTAGTTCACCATAAATACTATATACATAATAAATATTTCTTTCTTCCTTAAATATTCTGGCCGGAAAAAAACCTTTATTTTTGAATTCTTCAAAATAATTTTGGAAAAAGGCATCCCATCCAAGTGCTACTAAAGTTGGGTCCATTTTACTTAAATAATTATTTGACCAATGCCTTCTGATACCTATTTTTTGACATCCGTTATTTTCAAAAATCTTTATCATTGAAGTATTATTGATATGAGTTGAATCAAGATATTCTGTTGCTTTTAATTCCTTGACTAAATTTAACCCCATCTTAAATAAAGAAGTCCCAAACCCTTTTCCTCTAAAATTTGGCATAATCCCAATATAGGCAAAAGTACCTTTATGGGGTTGTTCAGGAAATATATCAGGCAAAACAATACCTACAATTTCATCGTCTAAATAAGCGGCAGTCCATTTATCTGCCCAGGGTTTATCTTTGTTTTTAAGAATTTCAGGAAAATTCTCTTCGATTGGAATTGCATCTTGTTCCGCATGATCGCCCCTTCTTACCTGATCCAATACTTGTATAAGGATATTTCGATCAATCTCCTTTAAAGAAATATACTTTAAAAAAGAGTTCTCAGTGCATTCAAAATCCTTTAAGTCTCTTTTGAAATACACCTTTTCAAATTCCATTTCAAACCCTAGAAACTCAAGTATTTTTTCATATTCTACATCTTCATTTTTATCCCAGCTTAAGCAGATAATCCTTTTAAGGGGATAATTTTCTAATACCCAAGACAACAATTGATTTCCGATCTTCTACTTATCATTGTCATAAATTTCAATTTTATAAATAATGTATAATCCTTCGCTTACATTATCACCTTCAAGTTTTCCTAAGCATACGTCCTTATTAAATATAGAGACGCCTTTATTAGTTTTAACTAATTTCATACACGATTCCTTTGTCATAAAAAATTAAGCAACAACAAAAAATTGAGCTTCAATTTTTAACGGTTAAATAATTACTAATTGTTTACGTGGTCTCTTAGGCTTTGATAGACGTGGAGGCCACAAATAAATTTCTTTTTTTCATTGATTACCTCCTATGCTGATGACAAATAATATTACTTAAAATTTAAAGTTTTTCCAAGAAATTGTCAATCAGGAAATAAGCACCAGTTTATTAATTTATAATTTATCTTTTTGAGATATCAAAAAAAACTGCTCTCGTTCTTTATCAAAAAGATATAACGGAGTTATTTTGTATTTATCATTATCAAACTCAATTTTTAAAATCTCAGATAGCGTTTTCTTGCCATCTGGCAGTCTCTCTTGAAAAACTACATAATCAATTGTATTTGCAATTATCTCTCTAACACTATTTAAATCCATACCATAATTTTTTGCTAAAAATCTCATTTCCAATCTTTTAAAGCCATCAAGTTATCTGATTTTTATTGCCGAAGCCTACACATCTTCGCTGCTTTATTCTTAAAAATTATAATCTCATAATGAAACTTAAAAACAACGACAATCATACCAAGACGTTTGGAAAATTTTAAAAAATGACTCAAAACTCACCCGAAGTGAGCGGTTATTACAGCACTGCAACATATTGATTTTAAAAGAATATTTTCACAAAATGACCGTTTTATACCCTACTATAAATTTGTCATGACAATTAATTCTACTATTTTTTTCAAGCCTTTTCATAAGTTCTAAAATTCTTTCAACTGAATTTACCCATCTTTTAGATAACACCGCTACCGCCAAAGGAACAACCTTAATAACGATTTAATTAATTTTCTTATCGGTAAATGGGACATAATATCCGGAATAGACATTGGTACTTGGGCAATGTAAGTAAACTTCTGTTCCAACGAATGCCCTATGCTAGGAGTAAATCAATTATCAATTAAATTCTGTTTGCTCACAATGCTCAAGATCAACAAATGTTTGTAATCCTGCTTGATCATCAATTTCAACTAATAACACGAGCGATGCCAACTCTTCCCTCATGAGAATTATCCTTCTAATCAAACCTTGCTTACGATCAAGATTAAGATAAGGATCAATAAAATTGCGCATGTTATGTTCAAGTAAATACATTTCTTTGGCTGCTTCCCGTTCAATTTCATTTCCATAGATCATGGCATAATCAGTCATAAATCTATATCTTTTAGAATTATAACGAGAAATTCTGTTAGCATATTCTTCGCCATTTTCATGCGTATATTTACTCAACAAAAAAATAAAGTTTTTATCATTACTCGGTAAAACTTCTAATTCAAACTTTTTCTCTATCTCCGATAAATAGGGAATTTCATCATTTTTTAGGGCATTAATCCATAAATCTTGAATATGGGTTTTAACAAGATATTCATATTTTTTTTCCATATCAAAATATTTAGCAAGTTCCTGACTGGCTTTTTCTTTAACATCCTTGTGTGCCAATATTATTTCGTCAATATTATTTGACTCAAATACAGAATTCAAATCAGGATATTTTTTTGTTATGGCTGATTGCATTTTTATTAAAAAATTGCGCTTAAGCTGGAAAATATTTTTCAGCTCTTTTGATTTTGTTTTTTCATTAATTTCTGGTGGAAATGTTGATGAATATTTTTTTAATTTTAAGTTTATTTCTTCACTTGATAAATTTCCTGATCGTGGAATGAAATTCCTATTCGAAAAACGCTTGCTCCACTCCCTTAAATAAAACTCTGAAGTCGTATGTGGAGCATCTAATGTCATATCTATTAATGAGGCAGATTGATGCGCTTTCAAAATGGTATCATTTGAAACATTTGGTAACTCAAATCCGGTCACAACATCTATTCCAGTGAACTGTTCCGTGAAGTATCTTTCATATCCTTGATAATTAGGGCCACTGGCATCTGGTGTACATCCACTTGCAACAGTATCTTCGGCAACGGAAGTAAATCCGCAGACATTATGGTTCGCAACTGGATATCCATCTTGCAATTTTACTGATAGTCGATGAAATCCACCAGAAAAACATTGAGCCATAGTAAAAATAAATTTCTTATCTTGAAAATTATTATTAATAAGATCTTCAAGATTTTCCCTTGAAAAACATAAATTTTCAAAACTAATATTATTCATATTATTTTGATCATAACTCCATAAAGCAATACAATTGTTGTCATAACTCGGATCGTTCTTATTAGGTAATCCATGATCACTTACAAATAGAAAGAAAGTATTAACATCACCCTCAATATCATTTTGAAAATAACGAATAATATTTTCTTTGGTTGCAGAAGTATTATTATCAATAACCCCATGGATTGTTTGAGCAATTTCAAATTGATCTTCAAAATTAATTTTGTGTACATCTGGAAAAATAAGCGGAGCAGCTGTATTGTTCCCCACACCAAACATTACATCAACCTTTTTATACCTAAAACGATCTCTTAAATATTTATATAAAAGCCTTGTTTGAAGATATTGAGAATAGTGGTTGTTATCTGGTGATAAACCTCCTGATAAAACTAATATTTGATCTTTAGCAAACAAGTGCATGCTCAAAGCGAAAGCAAAAGCAAAAATAATTACAAATTTCATGAGTCCTCCAGAACTTTGATAGTGATTATTCTCATTGGACTGGATAATGATACAGATCTTTTTCTATATTTATCAAGTGATTTTTATACACTTATAAATATCGTTACCACAAAAAAAATTACTTGATTACAATTTGTTTAATCACAATAAGCAATTAACATAGGGATTTCCGTTGCCAAGACGTTTACAAAGTTTTAAAAAAATGACTCAAAGCTTAATAAAAAATGAATTGATAACGATTTAGAATTTCGACAAGTTTCATAGTAACCACCATTTCGTTTTGGTTTATACTGAAGCCGTACCTAGATTAATTTTATTATAGAGATAATTGAATTGATTATTATCAATTCAAATCAAGTAATTTTAATGACGAAGATCAATCATATGACAACCATAACTTGTATCGTTAACTGAACAATTATCTCAGGTTTGATTAAAACAAATACTTGACCATCAACTGATAATAATCTTTATCGGTGAACTCTCCAAAAATTCCTTCCCCGCTTTTTCCTGCTAGATAATTATACTGGGGAGCAATTTGAAAAGAAGATGTATAAAAATAACTAAATTCAGCTCTTGCCCATAAATCCTGGTTATCTAAACCTGAAAAGATCATCAATGACGGCCGGAAAGTCTCACCCATAAAACTATTTTTCAGCTGAGCACTTATCCATTGATGATCGAAAAGCGTATCCATATGAAGTTGCACGCCAAACGAAAACCCATTTGCCGTACTATAATCCCCACCTAAAATAGCTTGATGTCTATCGCTATAACGAAAACTCAAATCATTGGTTGCGTAAGGAGTATCTGGTGTATAAAGATAATCCCCTCTCAACACGAGTTCACCCACTACCAAAGAAAAGGTCTCTCCAAAACTATTAACTTTTTCAAAGTGGGAATGAAGTTTATTTAAAGCTGGGTCAAGATAGATTGCGGGATTTCTATTAAAGTGTGAATAATAAATAAATCCCAGATCAAGTCCTCCACTGAAAAGATATCTAACTCTCCCGCCGAATTCGCTATCAGAGAAAGCTTTAGGAGAAGGAGTCTGTTCTAGTGGCAAGTTATATTTTGCATAAGGATCAAACAAAGAACCATGTCCAGGCAATCTATCAAATTTAGCCTCAGGGTTGTAAATAAGCTGGAAGGAAAAATCATTATAAAAATACTGATAATTAATGATACTGACGGGAATCTTACTCATGTTTAAATCATCAAAAACATAGAATGAATAATCCCGGGGGTTAACCACGTCCATGATATTGACACCAAAAGTTTCACTCCAGCTGATACTTTGCATGCCTAGGTTAAAAACATTATGATCACCCTTATAATTTAAAATTAACTTTCGAAATTCACTTTTTCCAGTTTCTCCTTCTTTAAAATTAGCATAGCCGTAAAAACTTCCTTCAATACTGAAAGGTGATAACCTCTCTTTGCCCTGGCCTAGCGATCTTGAAAAATTAGCCATTACTGAAGGCCTTGACCTGATCAAGTCATCCTCATCGGAAATCTGCGTTTTTGACAAATGAGCATAATCAAACATAGCCTCGCCAGTCAAAACTGGTTCGCTGTTTGCTTGATAGGTTACAAATGTGAAAAGCGCAAAAAGCAAAATTATTTTTTTCATCGTTTTTATTGAAGATTATCTTTTTGAAAATTGGATTCAGGAAAGCTTTTCACTTCCATTTTTTTAATTTCTATAAGGCTCGTGTCTTTCTTGTTCAAGGCAGATTCAATTTGAATTTTGGTTGGTCTCACACCCCCGGCAATTTCTCTATATCCATCAAACCAAGCAGTCTTTAAAATCTTCTCATTTACGGTTAGATATTCCGCTTTAATTGGATGAAAGTTTTTCTTCTTTACCCATATGCGGATTTTATCATAGGTTAATCCTTTTTTCTTTGCAGTTAAAAAAAGATTCCAACTTTGTTTATCTTGACCAATCAGTTTTGGTTCATAATCACTGGCCCACCTCATCCGGCTGATATCACCATTGGCGGCTTGACCGGTTAACTTTTGAGAAAGAGAAACCCGCACCGCTCTCTTGAGGTTAGGAACATAGACCCACATATTTTCTTCAAGCATTAAAAGATTTCTCCCTCTATTCATAGTTGGCATTATGGTTTTAATCAAAGTCTTGTCTCTGCCTTTGGTGTAAACTTCAAACAGGCTTTCTTCACTCTCCTCTTTACTTTCAACCCTCACTTCCATAAAAAATGAATCAGATGGATTGCGGATGGCATCCGACTTCTCTAAGATGAAATTAACATCTATTTCTTTTGCGTTTGCAAAAAAAACTTGAAGACATACTATTAAATAAACCAACCGTCGCATAATATCTCCTTAATATCTTAGTGAGAACGAAGTAATTCCCCAATAGGTCTTCTTACCACTTTTAATGTCGCTAAAAAAGTAGCAATAAATGAGGTGACTAATCCAAGAGCAAACGTCACCAGCGAATAACCAGGTTGCAGTTCGACAAAAACATGAAATTGTCTAGTGATACCAGGACTTGGAGGCATCAAAATTCCATTCATAAGGATCGTATTATTCAAAAGCCAAGCAGCGAATAAACCCAGCAAGCTTCCGATTATCCCCATAAGTAGTCCTTCTAAAGAGAAAAGTTTCATAACATCAGCCACTGACTCTCCGTTCGCCCTAAGATTTCCAATCTCTTGTTTTCTCTCCAGCACTGCGGTTGAAATGGTATTGAAAATTCCAAGGATAATGATTACAAGGATAATCATTTTTATGGCATCAAACTGGGCTTTTAAAAAATCTACCGCATGCTTGTAATATACCTTATCAAGAATTTCAAAAGGGATACTCTCCAGATTTTTAAACCGATTAGAGATCAGGGTTGAAACTGTTTGCCAATTTTCATCCTTATAAAGACCAAGGGATACACTTTCAACTTTGTTGGTATCTAAAAGAATTTGGGCCTGTTTAAGTTGTAATCTAAAAACCACGTCGTCAAAATCCTTGGCACCTGTATGAAAAATACCAACTACTTGCAAATCAACTCCATTTAAACTTCCGTAAACAGTATTGGCAAGTACCGTTACATTGTCTCCGATACCTACATTAAGAGTTCTAGCCAGTCCTTTGCCAAGGATAATACCGTCTGCTTCATTGCTTAAATTTTTTCCTTCTTCTACATTCATAGCAGTAAAAAATTTATCTTCTTCAACCCCATCAATGCCCTGGCCTCTTCCCGAGACGTTAATTTTTCCGTTAGTCAAAAGTGCAAAAAATTGAAGACGTGGAAAAACATGTTTGACTTCTGGTTGTTCTTTAAGAAAACTCTCAACTTCGGAGTAATTCTCTATCCAATGCTCCCAAGGTTTCTCATAAGTTTGATCCAGGTAATTTTTTAGATTGATCTGGCCATGTCCATAACGGGAACGAATACAATTAAACTTATATTGATTCATTATCCCCGAGTTAAAACCATGATAAAGAAAAAGTGCGCCCATACCACAAGTAATGGTAAGCAGAATGGTAAATGTCCTTCGAGTATTTCTAAGTAAATTTTTATATGCAATGATAATCAGTTTCATTCAAACTCCTGTAAATCTTGACCTAATCAGGTAAGCTTCCCATCTCTAAGTGAAAGTTTTCTAGGGGATCTCTCTATTACCATGGGGTCGTGACTAGCAAGTACTATGGTGACGCCTTGTTTTTGATTAAGCTCAAGAAGTATATCCACCACTTCTCGTCCGGTTTTTTGATCCAAACTGGCGGTTGGTTCGTCAGCAATAATGACGGAGGGTTTTTTTGCCAGGGCTCGAGCCAGAGCAACCCTTTGTCTTTGGCCACCGCTGAGCTCCAGCGGTTTTTGACCTCTAAAATCCCATATCCCCACTGACTCCAATGCCTGTTTAACTCTTTGTTCGCGTTCCAATTTGGTTATACCCTGTCTCAAAAGAAAAAATTCCACATTTTCATATGCTGAAAGAGTTGGCATAAGATGAAAAAATTGAAAAATAAAACCAAGTTCATGACGTCTTAAATGATTCTTTTGTGCTTCAGAAAGTTCGCTTATCCTTAAATTCTTAAAAGTCATCACACCCTTTTGAACAGGTTCAATCATTCCAAGTAAATTCAAAAGAGTTGACTTGCCTGATCCGCTCGGACCGCTCAAGCACACAAAATCACCAAGGTTAACCTCGGTAGATACTCCTCTAAGTGCTGGTATGATTTGAGTACCAGAAAAATAGTTAAATTCTAAATTTTCGCAATGATAGAGATTTTTTGATTCCATAGAATATCCGGCAAAATTTTCAAACTTATAGACATCTATACGTCTTCGTATAATAGTCAGTTTAATAGACAAAAAAAGGTGCGGCTACAAAAAAGATTACCATGAATAGAATTTACAGACATGACATTTTTGAGTTTGATGAGGACAAAATTGAGATATTTTTGAAATTACCTTCCATCATTTATCAAAATGATCCAAATCGCCTGATCTCATTTAAAGACAATGAATCAAAATATTTAAAGTCCAATTACCCTATTTATAAAAAAATAACCCATAAAAAATTTTTACTTTATATGAATGGTTCACCTGCGGCACGAGCAATTGGCGTTATTCATCCCGACATCAATTTGGATAATACCCAAACGCTCCTAATTGGCTTTTTTGAATGTGTTAACGATGAAGCATGTTTTAAAACATTAATGGAAATTGTTGAAAATTATTTCAAAAATAACCATAAAATTAAACGAATAATTGCTCCCATCAATTTTACCACATGGCATACCTATCGCTTTAAAACATTTAATTTTAATCACCCAAGCTACCTTTTTGAGCCTTACAATCCGGCTTATTATCCAGTGTTTTATAAAAATTTTGGTTATCAAATACTACGAAGCTATCTTTCAAGAAAACTCACTCACCCAGAGATGCAAAATCTCGTTTTAAAAAATACTCCCGCATTTTTAAATGTCATTAAAGCAGGGATCATACTTCGTCCATTATCACTTAATAATTTTGATCAAGAGATCAAAAAACTATACGATTTTTGTAAAATTTCCTTTCACGAAAATTTTCTCTACACACCTATTTCCTATGATGAGTTTTATACAATGTACTATGAGGGTAAAACCTTAATTGATCCCCGTTATTTTTGTCTGGCAGAAAAAAACAACAATCTAATTGGTTTTTTATTTTGTATGCCCGACTACATTGATGTGTTAAAAGCTATGAAAGGAAGACAAAACCTTCTGACAAAACTTATTTTTTTAATTAAAAAAAGAAAAATAGATCGTCTTTTGGTCAAGACCATGGCAGTTCATCCGGATTATCGCAATATTGGCCTAGGAAAGGCCCTTATGTATTGGACCCATAATTACGCACTCCAAGCAAATTATAAGGAAGCAATTCATGCTCTTTTTATTGCAGATAACCCTTCAGGGAATTATTCTACTAGTGCAGAAAATTTCGGAGTTTACGAACTTCTTCACAAGGAACTGCAATGAATTTGGTGACCAATGCCCTACAAACATTTAGAAAATTTCCAGAAAAAACCGCTATTATCGAACCGGATGGGACCTCCATCTCTTTTGGCGATTTTAATAAAAGAATCAATCAGACGGTAACCGCCCTTAAGGCCATGGGAGTTAAAAGAGGCGATCGTGTCTTTCTTTTAATTCCTGTCAAAATTGATCTTTATGTTCTCATCACCGCCCTATTTCATATGGGTGCCATAGCTGTCTTTATTGACCCTTGGGCTTCAAAGGATTATATAAATAATTGTCTCAAAAAAGTCCGTCCAGATTTCCTCATTTATATCAGAAAAGCCGTTATACTCATGTTAAAGGCAAACGAAATATTTAGAATTAAAAACAAAATTATTCTGGATACACTAATTTCAAAAGCCAATTTGAATTCTAATATTGATATTATTTGCGAAGAAATGAATCCAGAGGATTCGGCTCTCATCACTTTCACCACCGGTTCCACCAATAACCCCAAAGGGTGTGATCGAACTCATGGTTTTTTACAAGCACAACACCGTGCCCATGAAGAATATTATTTTCACGAAGCTAGTGACATCGATCTTGCCATGTTTCCAGTTTTTGTACTTGGCAATCTAGGTAGCGGCATTACCAGCGTCATCATCGATGCTGATCTTCGAAAAATCTCTGCATTTTCCCCCTCCAAAGTAATTAACCAAATCAACACCCATAAAGTAACCAGCATGACCTGTTCTCCTGCTTTGATAGAACCATTAACCGATTATGCCTCCAAACATTCAGTTACTCTCCCTTCCATGAAAAAATTTTTTACCGGTGGCGGCCCAGTCAACCCATGGCTCTTTTCATTTTTAGAAAAACTCATGCCTAACGCCAGCTTATATCTGGTTTATGGATCAACCGAGGCTGAACCCATCGCTCTTCTTTCATCTGACAAAGTTTTAATGGATACACAAAACATCACTCTTCAAGGAAAAGGAATCACCCTGGGTATTCCCGTTGAAAAAATTAACGCCCGTATAATCAAATTCTCCCGCCATAACCTGACCGACATATCTTCCCTACCTGTGGGAGAGACTGGCGAAATTATTTTAACCGGACCATTTGTTGGAAAAAAATATTACCAGAACGAGGAAGCCTTTAGGGAAAATAAATATATCGATGACCAAGGCAACATCTGGCATCGTACCGGAGATCTTGGCTATCAAAACAAATCCGGTCAGCTTTTTATGCTTGGAAGAGTCAATGCTATCATTAACGAAAACGATCAAATTCATTTTCCTTTGCAAGTGGAACCGATCATCAATAACCTGGAAGAAATAATCAAATGCGCCTACTTCCAGCTTGATTCAGATAAAAAGACCACCGCCCTTTTAGTCTCTGTAAAACCGGGAATGCATAACGATAACACCCGCTTAAAAATTGAAAATAAATTGCATGAACTTGATATTCACCCATCCAAAATTATTTTTGCCAACACAATTCCTGTCGACAAACGACATAATAGTAAAATTGATTATAGTGAGGTATTAAAAATGTACAGTAATGACCAGATTGAACAACTTAAAAATGAAAATTTTTTTAAACGAATTCTTTGCTATACCAATGAACGTTTTCCTCTGGTTGCCATTTTACTTTTTGTAACCTGTTTTTCTCTGAGCAGTTTCTATTTGGGGCAACTGAGTTACTATGATAAGATTGACCATATTTTTAGCGCACCCATGCTTTGGGGATTGATGACACTCTTTTTTGTCTTTTTCCATATTCGTCTTTTTGATGAATTCAAAGATTACAAGGATGATTGTGATGCTCATCCGGAAAGGCTGCTTTCCAGAGGGGTGGTAACGCTTAAAGACCTTGGAAAATTACTAATTGGAATCATTTTAATCCAAATTATATTGAATTTGATTTCTTCCATAGAACAATTATTTTGGTGGAGTGCGGTCTTCGCCTACTCCTTTTTAATGTTTAAAGAATTTTTTATCTCTGAAAGACTGAAAAAATCAATAACCCTTTATTTGCTTTCTCATCAGGCCATATTGCCTATCATGATCAGTTATGCGGTCAGTTCATCCCTGCAAACCGGAACCCCCTATTTCCTATTTAATATTAAAATCTGGTTATCATTTCTTTTTATTGCCCTACTATCTTTTTCCTATGAAATTTCAAGAAAAACATGGTCAAAAGAACGCGAACATAAACACGCCGACAGCTATACCAAGACCTGGGGTATCCCAAAGACCGCCATGATTTTAACCAGCAGTTACTTTTTAATTTTTATAATCTCTACGATCTTTTATAAAATATTTGACATGAGTCCCTGGAACAACATTACCAGTTTCCTTTTATTCCTTGTAAGCTCATTATTGTTGTTTAAATTTATAAAAAATCCAACCACCACAAATTCCAAATTGGTCGAACTAGGGGGGATTATTTGTCTTCTGGGAAATCATATTAATATCATCATTCTAGCCTTACTTAAATAATTCGAAGGAATCACAAATATGAAAAATCAAGCAAAACTAATTGGTGGAAAAGCAATGGGTCTTGAAGCATTAAAAAAAATCGGACTGAACGTTCCCTCTTTTATTATTCTTGATGTCACCCTCTTTGAAGAATTCACTAAGGAGATTACTTGCCAAATAAAAGAAATTATCCAAAAAAGGTCCCTTGATAATATAAGAGAATTGGAAAACAGTGAACAGGAATTAAAACAACTTATTCTATCCACTGATTTTTCACCCGAGCTTAAAAATAAAATTTTATCTAAAATAAAATCCGAACCGTCGTTCAACCTAGAAAATAGTTATTTTTCCGTCCGTTCATCTGCCGTAGATGAGGACGGAAGTGATTTTTCATTCGCAGGCCAGATGGATTCTTTCCTCTATGTAAAAGGTGAATCCAATTTATTCAATAAGATCAAGGGGTGTTATGCCTCCTCTTATTCAGCCAGAGTGCTGAGTTACCGTTATCAAAACAATCTCGAACTTCTCAATATCAAAATGGCAGTTATTATTCAAAAAATGATCTTTGGAGAAGTATCCGGTGTTCTTTTTACCGCCAATCCACTTACCAACAATCCAGACGAAATGATAGTATCAGCCACTTGGGGTATTGGAGAAGGAGTGGTATCTGGTGTTTTAAACTGCGATAACTGGGTTATATCCAACATAGCAACCATCAATAAGAAAGAGATAGTTGAAAAAGACCAAATGATAACTTTTAACAAAAAAACCCAGCAATCAACCTTAACTCTCGATGTTCCCGAAGAAAAAAGAAATATTCCCTGTTTAAGTGATGACCAAGTTATCGAATTATACAAACTTGGAAAAAAAATAGAAAGCGAACAGGGAAAAATTCCTCAAGACATAGAGTGGACCTATGAAAATGAATCTTGCTATGTTTTACAAACCAGACCCGTCACCACCCTTAAGGGTATTGATCGCAACTTTGAAAAAACGATCTGGGATAATTCCAACATTGTTGAAAGCTATAGTGGAGTGACCAGCCCACTTACCTTTAGCTTTGCAAGTTATGCATATGACCAGGTTTACCGTCAATTTTATAACTTGATGGGAACCAGCATGGAGCGAATAAATGAAATGGGCTCGGTTTTTGCTACCATGCTTGGAAATATTGACGGCCGTATTTATTACAACCTCACCAATTGGTATAAAACTTTAAAGTTACTTCCGGGTTACAACTTCAATAGAGAATTCATGGAATCCATGATGGGAGTTAAAGATACCGGGGACGTTGATAAAAAAGAAGAAAAATTATCATTTTACCGACGCTATTTTATTGAACTGCCAACTCTTATCAAAGGCATTTGCCTCATCATCAAACAATTCATAGTAATTGATACCTCTATAAAAAATTTCTATCAAAATTATGAGATCACCAAAAACTGGGCAACCCGGCTGCCCTTTGACCATCTTAGCGAAACCGAACTCGTCAACATTTACCGAAGATTGCAACGCGACCTTCTTGGAAATTGGAAAACCCCCATCGTTAATGATTTTTTTACAATGATTTTCTATGGAGTTTTAAAAAAACTAATCATCTCTTGGAAAATTGACGAAACTGGAAGCATTCAAAATGATCTTTTGTGCGCCCAAGGGGATCTGGAAAGCACCAAACCTACCAAGGAATTGATTAAACTATCAAACTGGATTTTATCTCATCCAACTATCAAAAAATATATACTTGATCACAACGAAGATGAGTTGACGAATGAGTTAATTTATCAATCCCCTGGCCCACAGTTGCTGGATCTTGCTAAAAAACTAAAGGAATACATCGAAGTGTATGGATTTAGATGCGTTAACGAACTAAAATTGGAAGTAGATTCCTTAAAAGAAAATCCACGCTTTATCTTTACCATGCTCAAAAATTATCTCATCAAGGGAAATATCGATCTAGAAACTCAAGAAAAAAAGGAAAAGGAAAAAGCCTATAATGCGGAAAAACATTGTTTAACCTTGATCCCAAATAAAAAGATTTTATTCTTTTTCAACAGAAAAAAAATATTTTTCTGGGTAGTAAAACAAACCAAAAAAGCTGTAAGAAACCGGGAAGAGCTTCGTTTTACCCGCACCAAAGTTTTTGGACTTTCCAGGCAGATTTTTAATGCAATTTCCAGAAAATTTTGTGAGGCTGGAATTATCAACAATCCCAAAGATATATACATGCTTTCGGTGGAAGAAATTATTGCTCCCATTGAAGGTAGATCTATTACCTTTGATTATAAAAAGTTAATCAATCAAAGATGTGTGGAATATGATCATTATCAAAACGGAACTGAGCCACCTGAAAGATTTTACACCTATGGACCATATTACAGGGCAAACAAAATTACACCAACACTCCCTGACCCCTTGGCAGGACTTAATCTTGGACCTGAGGTATTAAAAGGAACACCATGCTGTCCTGGCATTTTACTAAAAGAATGTAGAGTGATTCTTTCTCCCCAGGATAATTGTCAAATGAACGGGGAAATTTTAGTCACCAAGAGAACTGATCCTGGCTGGGTTCCCATCTTTCCATCCATTAGCGGATTACTGATTGAAAAAGGCTCTATCTTATCTCACTCAGCTGTAGTGGCAAGGGAGATGGGAATACCCACCATTGTCGGACTTACCGATGTAACCGATAAAATTAAAAATGGACAGATAGTTGCCTTGGACGGCTCTAAGGGATTAGTGCACCTCGGGGGCAAACTTGAGGAATTAAATAACATTAACCTTGGTTAACCCTTGTACCTTAATATACAAAACTGATATACTTGAACCTTTTCTTGTGCGATAAGGTCACGATATTGGTCAGTTACATCCTCATAACCGCCTTGATCACACTCCGGTACGCGCAGGTAATTTCGAAGTACCAGAATTGCTCCTGGTAAAAGACTTGATTTGATTGTTTGCAAAAAGTTTTTCTCTTGTTCACCTGAAAAATAACTGGGTACATCACTCATGGAAATAAAATCAACCTGTTCATAACTACAGATGGTTTGAATCAAATCCCCCTGTACCTCTATTATCTCCGTAGACTGTTGATTTAAATTACTTTTCATCTCATCAAAGCAAACACGCTCGGCTTCAAGAATATTTGCCTCCCTAAACATTATTTTCCCAAGAAAACAAATTTGTAAAAAAAAGTTTTCCCTCGCAAGAATCTGGTTAAATAAATAATTAAAAGCATCGATGTAAAATTTCAAATACCCCTTTGGGATATTTTTTTTAACAAATTGGCCTTTGTAAAGAAGCGTATTGAACATGGAACGATTTCCCAAGATAAACAAAATAAACGTCCATCTCCATCTGGGAAATTTCTTCTTGATATACTCCTTTTGTAAGAGGAGAGTTTTGCATTCAAAAAGTTCACCTCTTCTCTCTTTCAACATCAAATAAACAAAACGACTGAATATAAAAAAGGTTTTTTCCCATTTTCCCTCATATAAAATCGTATCCCAATCATTTTTGGTGAACAAATGATAAAAATATTCCCAGTCTGAAGCGAGTAACGATAATTTTTCAAACATCGCTTTTCTTTCATTTCGATTTAGTGAAGTATTCGCATATGGAGCATATCCCCAAAACTTTAAAAATTCATCGTAACTAAGCTTTTTTAACACCTCAATTCTAAGTCTCAGTAACCCAAGTTGCTGAGAAGCCAAATCTACACAGATCATTTTTTGGGGACTAGATGCAAGCAAGGGCAATGTCCTACTGCCTGAACCACATACTGAAATAATAGTATTAGGTTTTAATCTCCTAACCATCTCATATTCCACTTTAGTATCTTCGTTTCCAAGAGAATAATTTAGGTCACTAAAATATTGATTATGCATGTTTTTCACCCATAAGAAGAGATTTTCCATCATAGCAAGAGAACTAGGTTTGGGATAGAAATCTAGAAGTTTTTACATATAGATCCATGCCCTCATTGCCTAAAACTAAAAATAACTATACTCTTTTCCCATTATGGCAAAGATATCAATTTATTTAAATGCCAAAGCAAGCGGCACTGATCGAATAGTATGGGAAAACAAGCTTAAGGAATATCTGTTTCGACATAAATTGATATTCCACACACCTCCGTCAATTGACGGGTTAAAAAAAGAAGTGGCATGCGATATTAAAGAGGGTACAGAATACATATTTTCCGTAGGAGGAGATGGCACCGCCAACGTTTTAATCCAAGAACTGGCCGGGACCCCGGTTAGGTTACTTATTATCCCAACCGGGACTGCCAACGACCTTGCTGGCGAATTAGGAATAAGTAGAAATATAAAAAAAATAATTACGATGTTTCAAAACCGGCAAATTGAACCAATCGATCTGATTAACATCAATGGGAAATACATGATTACCAACGGCGGAATCGGGCTTGCCAGCGATGTCGCCACTTCCATTAATACCCTTAGGTCAAAATTTCCGTTTTTTCGTGATATTATGAGATATACCGGAGACCAAATTTATTCCATGATTTTAGGATTTAAGATTACAAAATGGAACTTTCCACACTACAATATCAAAATTGAATCATCTCATCTTGAGAAAAAAATTATTA
>Ga0208957_1000233_pt1 | contig 48168 bp, 42 predicted proteins | sample RifOxyA1_FD_184029 | JGI IMG/M metagenome (GOLD analysis project Ga0208957, IMG submission 184029) | Groundwater microbial communities from Rifle, Colorado - Rifle Oxygen_injection A1 (SPAdes) | ecosystem: Environmental > Aquatic > Deep subsurface > Groundwater | place: Rifle, Colorado, United... | reverse complement strand
GTTAGAACTATAAAAAATCATGAGTGAAATTATACCTATGATTAAGAAATAAATAATAAAAGTTATTTGAAATGATGGGTTGATAAAATACTTAGTTCGTATGCTAAATTTTCTTGTATTCATATTGATCCTTGTCAGTTAATAACCAATTTTAGTTTATCAAAGATATGATTATAAAAAAATATATTTATTACCATACTTAAACAGTATCATAATCTAAAGTGATTAGCTTGACTGATTTAATATTGTTATCAACCTACCGAGAAGCTAGAAATTCAGGAGGATCTTGTGTTTAAAAGTTTATATTGTCTATGTCTCATAGCTTTGCTTGCCTTGGTTTCAGCCTGTGAAGTACCGGAAGTCAACTTGACTGTCGTAAATGGTAGTGGCAGCGGAACATATTATTCCGGAACTTTAGTAGAAATAGAAGCTATTCTTCCTAACGAGAATATGAAGTTTTATAAATGGGAAGGAGCTAATTTTGAGGATGCCTACAGTTTAAAAACCAAACTTAAGATGCCTGGATATCATACTATCATTACTGCAATTTTTCTTGATAAGTACAACCAATTTATATTAAGAGTGGAGGGCGGTACTGGTTCCGGTATTTATAAAGTGGATGATATCGTGGCAATTCAAGCCAGCCGACCAGCTAATACCCAATTTCTTAATTGGTATGGTGATTTTAATCTCTTAGCCAATGCTAATCTTCCAGATACTACTTTGCAAATGCCGGCCCAAGATGTTTATCTAAAGGCACAAGTGGTAAAACATCCTAATTGCAGTGATACATTAAACAAGCTTAAATTTGTAAATTACCCGGTTGCTAACAGCTCTTGTTTGCCACCAAATAAACAGGGAATCACAGATCAAGATTATGGTGATGCCCCCATGGGACTTGGACCTTATAGTCCTTTGGAGAAAGAAGACATATTAAATAGTCGTTATGCTGTTTATAAAAACCAAATCAATGCAGGAATGCGAATTTATAATTTCTGGTGGAACTTTGTAGAACACCCCAATCATGTAGCAAAACCATCATTAAATGAAGTATCGTCTTGTGCTGGAGGGTATATACGAATTCCTTTTGACGAAAATGAAAAAAATCTATTTGGTTTTAAAAAGTTCAGATGCATTAATGTAGAAGCATTAAAAAAAATGGACAAGCTTATAGGACTTGATAAAAGGCATGGTATGCAATCGGCGGTAGTGCTTTATAGTGCCCCTAAGAAATACATCAGTTCTGGTTGTGAAAATTATGTTCATCTAAAGACCATGGGATGTGTACCTCGTGATGATAGTATGGATGATTACGAGGATTATGTAAGAGTCCTGGCTACTCGTTACAATGGAGAATGTAAATTAGAAAGCTGCAAAAGCCAAAATCCCCAAGGAGCAAAAATTAGTCACTTTGTAGTTTGGAATGAAGTAGATCATTCTATCTGGAATAGGGACGGAAGTTTATTATTTGATATTTCGCAAGGATTAAATTCGCCCAAGTTGCAAAGTATTATGGATAAATATGCAAAGTTATTAATTCGTACCCATAGTGCCATGAAAGGAAATATTACCGGAGCGATGATTTATGCCTCCTTTACTGCTAACATGCAAGGGCCAGGACTTAGTTATGGAGGTGTTCAAATTGGGGTCTACAATGTATTGGATTATATCTGGAATAAAGTTGGGTTAAATATTCCCTGGTCAGTTGCTTTTCATCCGTATGGGGAAAGAGGAAATGTTTATCAAGCTTTAAATTATCTTGAAGATCTTTTAAAATACCAACGAGGGAAGTTAGAGGTTGCTACAGGAAAAAATTATCAAGAATTAGAATTAAAAAATTACCCTCAAATGTATATTTTTCTTTCCGAACAAGGTCACTATCGTGATCCTAAAGTTGCAAGCGACCTTGATTCCGCAGCCAAGTATATATGTCTGGCCCATAAAAGACAGTATCAATTTGCTAATTTCATGATTGGATCAACCCATAATTATTTTTACTCTACTGATGATGAAAATTCGGCAAATGGGTGTTATTTGCAAGGAGCGTGTTACGGTCTGATTCGAAACACTCAAGTGGATATTGATTTTGCTAATCTAGATAACGAAGTTACCGGTTCTGCATACCTTGCGACTTCGCTTAATAACTGGACAAATAGTGATGAGCACTATTGTTGTGTCAATCATAAGATGGGGTGTTTAGATAAAAGTATCGATAAAAGTGAGTACCGAGTTATGGGAGCTTTGGAAGGTATCGATTTAGGTATTATTAAGGGATGGGCTTTTGATAAGGATAATCCCACTCGGAATGCCACCATAAGATTAAAAGATGAAAATTCGAAAGTTCTAGAGGTTAAAACGGGGATGATAAGAATAGATATCAACCAGACATATTTTATTCCTGGAAATCATGGATTTGCCATTAAGACTGACGAACTATACCAAAAGGGTTTGAAAAAAGGATACATCTATATATCCGCTATAGATCATTCAGGAATAGATGTTTACTTGGGAAAAATATTATATTAACTGGCCTACTATGGTGGTTTTTGATACTCATTATTCAGATTAAGTTTAAAAAAATACTCAATATAAATTAATAAAAATCACAGATAACAACCAAATTGTTGGATATTTAGGTATGACCAAGTAGTACGCTATTATGAAATTCTATATAAATGTCCAAATGATCTTTTAATCTCTTTGGGTTTTTGGTCGTACACCAGGTTTTTCTTATCAACCTATTAATGTTTGCCCTTAGCATGGCGCAACTATGGTTGAGTGTAAATAAAGGATCAAAGTGCTTTTTCTTAAGCTCACCTTGGCCAGCGACACAAGACCTTCCACCATCATATTGGTGGTGAGTTGCTTTTGGAAAAAATTTTTTAACCTTACTAGCATAAAAATGATGCTTGTCAGATTCAACCAAGACTTTTGGGGAGATGGTTTGTTGAATTGATTCAAACAATTTTGCAATAGTCGCTCTATGTTCACAATTTCTTTTTCCATATTTTTTTACGGATTTGTAACTTAAATGCCCAAAGGCTGGGATTGAACCAACTTCGGCCCCCAAGATAGTTCTTTTAATCTTATCCACCGCCAAGGTTACAGTCAGCGGCTTAAGCTTGGTATGTTCAATGGTGATCAGATCATCAAATTGCAAATGAGTGACTTGGTTTTTTAACTCTGCCAAAATGTTCTGTTGCTTTATCCTAGCAACTTGGGCAAGGTATAAGAGTTTTCGATGAACTGTAGTTCGGTGGATGTCAAGCAAGATAGCAATTCTGCGCATGGATACGCCAGACGAAAGCAAATTTCTGACTTGATGATTCACTCTTCTTTTTTTCTGCAGGTACGTCGTAGAAAAGGTGGCAAGAGAAAATTTTTTTAAACAATGCTTACACTTAAATCTCTTAATATGTCGGGAGTCATCTTCTCTATAATAATAACCGGCCTTAATGACTTGATCGTTTTTATTATAAAAAGGACAATGTTGGTTAGGGCAGCCGGGGTTCATGGCATTCAACAATGCACACAAAACATAAAAACAGATCGGCTAATGTATTAATAATAAAAGGCAAGAAGTTAGGATCGTTCAAAAATTTAAAGTAATCAAAAATATTTTAATTGTTATATACCGAATCCACTCTAGTGGGGCAGTTAAATTTTGTTTTTCAAACTCATACTCTTATGCAATATTCCCGTAAGTGGAAAATTATAATTATTTTGTTTTATTGATGGTTTTTTTTGCAGGAATTCTGGCGGGATTTGTTGACTCTATAGTTGGGGGAGGCGGACTCATTACGGTTCCGACCCTCATGTTACTGAATCTTCCCCCCAAACTGGTTTTAGGAACTAATAAATTCCAATCAACTTTCGGAAGCTGTACTGCTGCTTTTTATTATCTAAAATATAAATTGGCAAATTGGAAAGATGCTAAGTGGGGTATCCTATTTACCGCCATAGGCGCAATGGTAGGAACATGTTTGGTGAGATTCATTTCTAACGAATTTTTGGCCAAAGTTATGCCATTTTTTTTAATCTTGATGGCCATTTATATGTTGGTTTCAAAAAAATTGGGGATTGTGGAAAAGAAGGCTCGCCTTGGTATTATTACATCTTTTGTAATTTTAGGTCTGAGCATTGGTTTTTACGATGGCTTTTTTGGACCTGGTACCGGAAATTTTTGGGCCATCGGTCTTATTATACTACTGGGTATGAATTTAAAAAAAGCGACAGCTTATACTAAAATTATGAATTTTACGAGCAACTTGGTGGCATTGATCATTTTTGCTTCAAGTGGATTGGTTCTTTATAAATTAGGTTTAATCATGGGAGTCGGACAGTTTATCGGGGCCAGACTAGGAGCGAAAGTAGTGATTAAAAGTAAGGCAGAATTTATAAGACCTATTTTTATTACGATGGTGTTTTTGATCTCTATCTATCTTGTCTATAAACAGTTTTTCCCTTTATAAAGACTGCGGTAATTGTTAAATTTTTAAGATTCTCTTTTGAAATTGTTAGAGGGTTTTTATCAAGCACCACTAAGTCGCAATATTTTCCCACTTCCAAGCTACCTCTGACATTTTCTTCAAAGCCTAGCTGAGCAGCCCAGATTGTACACATTTTGATAGCTTCAAGCACACTGATGGATTGTTGACCTTCAGGATGATTGCAAGCTTGATGTATTCCCATGATAGGGTCAGGTGGCGTACAGGGAGCATCGGAACCATTGGCAATTATAATTTGGTTATCCAGAATTTTTTTTAAAGGTAAAATAGACTTGGTTCTATCGCCTAAAATGGAGGATAAATAATCAAGTGGTTCTTCTGGCCAATTCAAGAAGGCTGTTTGCGCAGCAAGATGAATGTTCATCTGAGCAATTCTTTTTACAAGATTATCATTTAAAAGGCAGGAGTGTATAATAATATGTCGATGATCATGGCGGGGTTCAAGCGCTAGAGCAAATTCGAAGGCTTTCACAGCCTGCTCAATGGCCAAATCACCAATGGCATGAAGGGCTACTTGTAATTTTTGTTTATGGGCCTTTAAGACAAAATCATTTAGACTTTCTTGTGAAAAATAGAGGTGACCATAATTATTAATGTCATTTTTATAGGGTTGGGTAAGAGCAGCATCCTGCGAACCAAAGCAGCCATCTAGGGCCGTTTCAAAACAACCACCTACCCGTTTGAATTTTCTTTTTTTTATTTTGTTAAGGTTGGTGGTCTGAAAAAAAATTGAAATTTTTTGGGGAAGCATGTAACTGAGTATATTTAAAATAGTGATGTCTAGATCGTAGGGAAAGCCCACTCCTTCACAAGCATGAAAAAAGGATATTCCTTTTTTTGCCATGTGCTTGCTATTAATAAACATACTTTTTATCAGAGTGATGAGGGAAACTTGCTTGGCGGCAAAGTCGGTAGCCTTATAAAAAGAATCTAAGTAAAAGTGGCCAGTTTCATGAGAAAAACCTTTCGTGTTTTTTATTTCAGGATCAAGCATTTGGATAAAACTAGTATTGGCAATACCAGCATGTCCATCGTATTTTACAATAAGGGTAGGTCTTGATGTCATTTTATCTAAAACTGATTTGGTTGGTAGTGTTTTTTTATCCAGCAGGTGAGGAGATAGACCAAAGCCGATCGTTATTTTTGCTTTTTTATTAGCTTCATAAGTTGTAATTTTTTGTTTTAGTTCTTCTTCGTTTTTGACTCCTCTAAGATCAAGACCCGCCTTAAAAAAAGAATCGGAAATAAAATGCAGATGAGTATCACCAAAACCAGGGAGCACGGTTAATCCACCTAAATCAGTAACTTTATGTCCTAGATATTTTTTAGGAATATCATTTCCAATAAAACAAATCTTTCCCCGGTCTTCAATCAAAATATTAAAAGATTGGTTTTGTTTATCCATGGATAGAAAGTTAGCATTTTTAAATATCTGCATGAGCTTTAGATTATATTTTTATATTGATGCTTGGCAATTAGATTTTGGCTTAAAGTAGCAATTATGATAAGTGTCTTATATGAAATATTTTATTCTATTAGCTTTTGCCTTGTTTTTTACAGGAATTATTGTTCTGGAAAAATATAATTCCTTGCAGTACATGGTCGATCATTCAACTGTTTCCCCAATCCAGTTTCCCAAGTTGGATAAACTTCCCATTTGGGGGCAATATCCGCAGACGAATCATTTTAAGAAATATGCTATTCATTTTTGGGCCACATGGTGCCCGACTTGCACCGTGGATATGCCAAAGCTGATCGAAATTATAAAAAATAATTCGCAGGTGTTTTTTTATTTAATTAGTATAGAAAGTGATAAAACTGCCATAAATAAATTAATCAAACAAATGACCAACCTCCCCTCCAATTTATGTTTTATTGAAGGAGATCCTGAACTTGCCCAAAGTATGAATACCTACAAGTTCCCCGAAAATCACATTTTTAATGAGCGTAAAGAGTACGAACAAAAACTAATCGGCAGTGATATTGTTTCTAGTAAAATGATTAATGCATTATTAAAGTGATATTTAATGAAGTTTTTACTTGGAATAATTGAAGAAAAACTTGGCAATATGAAAATCGGCTTGGCTTTGCTAGGCGGAGCAATTCTGGTTTTAATTTTTAGCTCCTTTTTAGAAAGCTATACCAATGCTTCATTTGTTGATTGACTTGCCTATTCAACCATTTGGATTAAATTATTGTTTGGAAGCATTGCTTTGGTAATTTTGATTTCATTAAGTAGTAAAATGCCATTTAAAAAAATATATCTTGGATTTTATTTGATCCATTTTTCACTCATAATGATTTTAGCCGGCGGTTTTTGACTTTTTATACGGGCATCAATGGAGAAGTCATTTTTTATCCCCAATCTTTTAACAATCAAATGAATTAAACAATTATGAGTTGGCAATTTCAAGTGGGGAAGATATTCATAATTTAAGACCTCTAAAAACCGTTGTTCTTCCTTATATTGCTTTTGCTTGGTATACATGATTATTTTACATGGACGATATACCAATTGGATTAACCAGAAGAACTTTATTATTTTAACGGCACCAGCTTTTTTAACTGTGATGATGGTGTGGTTTGGTGTCAACTACGTACTTGCCACAGGGCTTCATTCTTCCTATGGTTTTAGTCAAGGAGGTACTATCTTTTTTATTATGTTTGTAAGTGCTCAATTAATGCTGTCGCTATCTCATTTGTTAATGTGCAAGTTTGGGTTTAGAAGGTCTTTACACGCATAGATATAGCTTTATTAATTATAGAATTAATTATAGTATTCAATCCTATCTATGAATGAAAAAAATGTTTATAAGTGCACGGTTTGTGGGTATCTTTACGATGAGGCTAAAGAAGGTGTTCCTTTTGCGGAACTGGCACCGACATGGGTATGTCCAGTATGTGGAGTAGCAAAAAGCGAGTTTCGCAAGATAGAAACTTCTATTTCAAATGCCGTGGGAATTCAAAACGATCAGAAACTAAAAAATATCGTTATCGTGGGGTCAGGTTTTGCAGGAACTAATTTAGCTCAGGAGATTATTGCTAAGTCAACGGATCATAAAATCACTTTAGTAACAAACGAGAAGGAATGGTTTTATTCAAGACCTCTTTTAACTAGGGCTTTTTATGGCCAAGATCTGAAAAAAAATATGTATATTTTAAAACTAAGTGATATGGAAAATGATCGGCTGAAGATCTGGTCAACCTCCCATGTGACGAAGATAGACACCGCTTTGAAAAATATAACGTTTGAAACCAGTGGTCAGGTAATGGGCCTAGCGTACGACAAATTAATCTTGGCAACCGGTTCAGATGCATTTATCCCTCCAAGTCTTCGAACATTTAAGGAGTATTTTAAAACGCTTAATAATCTCGAAAACTATGCAGAACTTTTGGAAATTAAAAATGAGCAGAAAATACGCATTGCCATTATTGGTGGTGGTTTAATCGGGTGTGAATTGGCTTCCGAATTTAACAAGATGAATGATGAAGTAGATTTGTTTCACATTGCCAATAGATTGATTGAACATGTTTTACCAGAGGAAAAGTCTCAAAAGCTGGCTTCGTTTTTGAAAAAAGTGGGCGTTAATATTCACTTAGAATATAGTGTTAAAGAGATTAAAAAAACAGCTAATGGATATCAGATTGATGCTCTTGACCGGTTCTTTGATGTCATTTTGGTGGCAGCAGGTTTTATCCCAAGAACTGAGCTGGCACAAAGAAGTGGGATCGTTTGTAATAGGGGGATTGTGGTGAACAAGCATATGGAAACTAATATTAAAGATATTTATGCTATTGGTGATGTAGCAGAAATAGGTAATAAAACATATGCTTTCTTGCCACCTATTAATGATCAAGTCAGCTGGCTGTCAGATTATTTTGCAGGTAAGGGTAATTACGACTTTGTTCCAAAAGATTACCCGGTAAAAGTTAAGATTCATGATTATGAGATATAAATAAAAAATTTATTACTATCAAGGAGTTTGTAATGAACGTAAGGGGAACCGAAACCGAAAAAAACCTGCTTAAATCTTTTGCTGGCGAATCGCAAGCTAGAAATCGTTATAATTATTTTGCTAGCGTTGCTAAAAAAGAAGGATATGAGCTTATTTCAGCAATTTTTGAAGAAACAGCTAATCAAGAAAAAGAACATGCCAAGAGATTTTTTAAATTTCTTGATGGTGGCGATTTGGAAATCACGGCCACTTATCCCGCAGGAAAAATCGGAACTACCTTGGAGAATCTCAAATCGGCAGCGGGAGGTGAGCATGAAGAGTGGACTGAACTCTATCCAATGTTTGCCAAAATTGCCAAGAAAGAAGGATTGGATGGGATTGCCAAAGTTTATGAAGCTATTTCTATCGCTGAAAAAAGACATGAAGAAAGATATAGTGAAGTTCTAAGATTGTTGGAAAAAAATGAATATTTTGAAAGAAAGGAAAGTGTGACTTGGCGTTGCCGAAATTGTGGTTATGTTAATGATGGTAACAGCGCACCCAAGGCATGCCCTGCTTGTGCCCATCCCCAGGCTCACTTTGAAGTTTCTCTTGGATTAACCGCTTTATAATTTTGTAAAAGGAGTAAATATGAAATCTATATTAGTAATTCTGAGCGTTTTCTTATTAGTATCTTGTTCGAAAAGCATTAAGGGTACCATGACGGTCAATGTGGACATGGACTTTAATAAAAAAGCCAAGTCGGAGAATAAAGAAATTATGATCCCTGCAGGTGAGTATGCTAGTGAAGTAATTTTAAAAGGTAGTAACAAAGTTAAATTCAATATTAAAAACGTTGATGGTAAAGATAAGAAAATTTCTTTCTTGCTTCCAGAAGGGGTAGAGTTTCCAACACATTCGGGAGAACTTTTTGTGGAATCAAGGGTATCCGGTCAACCATACGATTTACGTGGTATTGTAAATTCTCAGACCAGTCACTCTCAGGAATATAGTGGAGTTGAAGGTTGCACATATCATGTAAATAGATATGTTTGTAGAACTATCTGCCACCATGAATATGGACAGCAAGTTTGTCGTCAAGAGTGCAACTATGTTCCGGTCATGGTTAATGGCAGCAGACATGTTTCTTTCTATTATAGATATACGGATACTTTGTATACCATCAATTTTTTATATGAAGCTAGCAATGAGCAAGTAGCTAAGTTTAAAGCCAGTGATAGGAATACTTATAAGCACTATACGTATCAAGGACATTGCAACTAGTTGTTAAAGCTGCTCTTTTATTTTTATAAGGTAGCGTACGTAATCATAGTCAGAATCTTTTCCCAATTTAAAGCCACCGTCTTGGAGTTTGGCTTTAACTTGGGAAGGAACTTTAAGCAAGGCCTTTTGGATAGCTTGTACTAAATCAGGCGGTAATCCTTTCCTGGCAACGATAGCTCCTTGGGGAACTAGTTCGGACGTCCAAAGAGTTCGAACATCCCCCTTCGCAATCTGTCCAGACTCGATCATGCGTTCGATATCAATTTCATTAGTGGCAGCTAAATCAACTAAAAGATTTTTGACTGATAAAATAGCAGCGACATGTGATCCTGCAAACTTCAGTTCTTTGAAATAACTGCGAGGTTCAATCGGAGGATTAAGCGATTTAAAGTACGCTGCTTGAATGAGATAACCGGAAGTGGAGTTTGGGTCAATAAATGCAAAGGTTTTACCTTTGATATCTTTAATAGATTTAATGCCAGAATTTTTACCAGTTATAATGACACCCTTGTAACCACTAAATCCTTTTTCATTTAATTCCATGACTACAATTTTGGCACCGGTTTTCGTATAAGCTTCTATATAAGTTTTGGCCCCAAGATAGGCAAGATCGATATGATCATGTTCCAGTGCCGTAATTATTCCGGCATAATCGCTGGCTGAAAATAATTTGACTTTTATTTTTAATTTTTTTTCTAAATATTCTGCCAGAGGAGTAAACCTCTCTTTTTCATTTGATCCACCCTCAATAGGAATCAAGCCAAGTTTTATTTCACTAGGCCAGTTAGAGGCAAAAGAGATTTGAACTAAAAGTATAAAAAAAATAGCCGAGAAAAAAAGTTTCATGGGAAGCCTAAGATTAACGTTTCGCCTAATTTTATTAAGGACGGTCATTATAAAGTTAAGTGTACTTGCTTACAATTTTTAAAACTCTGACAAGTTTATGTTTTGCTTAACCAGTCTGGTTAGTTGTTCAATTTTGTCAGTGTGTTCCATGTAAAGTAGTGGGTGCATATCATCTACATTCTTGGCCGTTAAAAATGTTTCCGTTTGTACAGAGAGCAGAGGGATATTTTTTTGTTCGCATATGGTAATGACATTGCGAGAAGGTAAAATTCCATTGCTTAAAATAAAGGCACTGGGATTATGTTCAAGCGCTGCTAACATAATATCAGAACGATCACCGCTGGTTATAATCAGATTGTTGTTTTTGTTAAAAATATTTAATTTATTTGCTTCCGTAACGCTCATGGCACCGATATCGATATGGTCGACGGGGTTAAGTAGATTATCACTGCCGGTGATTATTTTGGCCATTAAATCGTCGGCAATTTGTTGAACGGTTAGCCTTCCTAAAGTTTTATCCTTAGGGACTATGCCCAGTATTTTTATACCAGTTTCTTTTATTTTTTCTTGGTAGGTATTTTTAAAATCTTCAACATCACTTACTTGATTGATGATGGCCCCTTTGATTTGGGATTTATTAAATTCTTTTGATAAATAGGTTAGATCATCAATGATCAACTCAGGGGAGCCACTTAGTACGGCAATGATGGAGGCATCAAGCATGTTGGCAATGTTCTTTGCATTTAAATGCACTGACGATCCATAAGTTAAATCCTTAGCCGCCTCAATAAAAAGCAGATCATGATCTTTTTCTAGAAACGTAGCCATTTCGTTTAACTTCTCGGTGAGAGAGTTTTCATCATACATATATTCCAATTTGGCATGCTCAAAACCTACTGTCATGATTTCAGGATCTGGGGTATAGTTGAAAATCTTTGTCATCAAAGAAGCATCATGATCCCAAAGTCTTTTTTTCTTATATAAAAGCCGATCACCGAGAGGCTTCATATAAGCACACTTTTTATTAATATTTTTTATTAAACCAAGAATCAAGCTTGTTTTTCCAGCGTCTGGCCTGATTGATAAAAAAACTGATCTGTTGGCCTTCATATGTATCTCCTTTTCCTTTATTTAGTAAGTAAAATTCTAACATCAACTGCTTTGACACCATCTTCCTCATCGTAAGCAAGCAGAGGATTGATCTCAATATCAGTAATATCTTTACAACCGGATAATATTAATCCCACTTTTATAATAACTTCTATGACACCATCGATATCTTTTTTGGCTTCTCCTCTTACTCCTAGTAACAGCGGATAAGAGCGGCAATCTTTGAGCATGCCGGCAATCGTATGTTTATCGAAAGTAATGGCACGGAAGGCGATATCCTTCATGACTTCCACATAAATGCCACCTTGACCAAACATAATGACTGGTCCAAAGGAGGCATCATATCTTCCACCAATAATAGTCTCTACACCCGGTTTTAACATTTCGGCAACTTCTACACCCTTGATCAGAGCATCTGGTTTGTAGCGTCTTGAGTTGTAAAGTACCGCCTCGTAGGCATCAATGACTTCTTTTTCATTTTGTAAATCTAGGGCAAGTCCACCAGCATCACTTTTATGGATAATATCTTTTGAAACAATTTTTAAAACCACTGGATAGCCCATTCCGTTGGCAGCATCAATAGCTTCTTTTAAATTAGTGGCCAAAATACTTTTGGGTATTGATACGTTTGCTGCCTTCATGATCGCTTGAGCTTCGTGTGCCAGTAAAAAAGTTCGATGGTCAGCTTTTGCGGTCTTTACAATTTCCTTAATTTTTTCAATATCAACCCAAGAGGTAATATCGGAGGGAGTTGAACTGCCATCTGCCGGAGCTTTTCTATTTCGATAATCGGTATAAATTTTACCAAGACAGCTAACCGCTTGACCAATATCTGAATAAATTGGCACACCTTCGGATTTTAAAAATTTAATTCCTTCTTCGATGTCCTTTCCACCAACAAATGAGTACACTACCGGTTTTTTAGCTCCGTGAGTTCGATGAATATCGAGAATGGTTTTTTTGAAAGTTTCACCGGTAAGTACCGATGTCTCACAACCCAGGCAAATTATAGAATGAATATCCTTATGGTTAAAAGCATCCACAATACATTTTTCATAGTCTATCATGCTGGCTCCGCCAGTGATATCGATTGGATTTTTTACTGAGCCGAAGCTGGGTACGGATTCTTTGAAAGCATTTTCCAGCGTTTTAAGATCATCAAAAAGATGAATATTGTTTGCTTCACAGGCATCTGCCGCAAGAACGCCCACACCACCACCATTAGTGATGATAATAGCATTTTCTCCCACGGGGTGGGTATTTTGAGATAAAAATTTGCACCAATCAAGTGCCTCTTGGATGTCAATTGCTCTATGAACTCCGCACTGATTCATGATAGCCGCAAACACCCCATCCGCTCCGGCCAAAGAACCAGTGTGACTGGCAGCAGCCATTGCACCTCTTTTAGATCTTCCGGATTTAATCACAACGACTGGTTTAATTCGCGTAGCCTTTTTAAGTACTTCAATTAATCGAACTCCATCCTTTACGCCTTCCATGTACATAAAAATGACTTTGGTTTGTTCATCTTCAACCAGATATTCAATCAAATCTGCTTCATCAATATCTGATTTGTTACCAATAGAAATGATGGAAGATAAACCAATATTCTCCACTTGGGTTTTTCCAATCATGGCAATTCCAAGTGCACCACTTTGGGTAATAATGGCTACATTTCCTGGAGTGACATTGGGAGGACCAAAAGTTGCATTCATGTGTGCTTGGGCGGAATAGATACCAAAAATATTGGGACCTAAGACACGCATTCCGTGATTGTTGGCGTAGGTTACGATTTCTTTTTCTAATCTATTTTCGCCTACCTCAGAAAAACCGGAAGTGATAATGGATAGAAATTTTATGTGTTTTTTGGCACAATCTTTAACCGCATCAAACACGTAAGGAGCTGGGACAACGATAGTTGCTAAATCACACTCTCCCGAAATTTCATCGACAGAAGTTAGCATTGGTATATCAAAAACTTTTCCACCTTTTGGATTAATCGGGAAAATTTTCCCCTCATAACCTGAATGAATCATGTTTCTAATTATACTATTTCCAATCTTCCCAGGAGCAGCCGAAGCTCCGATTATCGCATGTCCACGTGGCTTAAATAGAAACCTTATATCAGGTTTTTGAGAGTTCACCTGTACCTCCCAGGTTTATATTAATTTTTAAAACGCATTTTCATTTCTTTACAAGTAGGATCTGTGACCAAACTTTTTTGGTTAATTTCAAATCCCATTTTTTCAAAAAGGTGCAGCATAGGTTTATTGTGAGAAAGCACTTCTGCCGTAAAACCTAGTAAACCCTTTCTTTGTGCCAGTTGTGTAAGATAACTTAGTAATTCACTTCCAATACCATTATTTTGATATTCGTCTCTTACAATAAATGCAACTTCGGCAGTGTGAGTAGGTTCGTGCACACCATATTGACCTACTCCTACAATAACTTCTTTTTCGTCGTGCATGACGGTAGCAATAATAACCATCTCTTTGGTATAGTCGATGACCGCAAATTCTTGCAATCTTTCATGAGGCATATCTCTTCTATTGGAAATAAATCTTTTATAAAGGGAGTCGTCGGAGAGGGAGTAAAAAAATGATTTTAAATTTGATTCGTCTGATGGTTTTATGGGGCGAAGCATGACACCAAAATTCTTTTTAGTGGTTCTAAAAATAGCTAAGTCTTCTGGATATTCGCCACGTTTGCCAGGTACAAAAGCCTGGTCTTTGTAGACTAAATTTAATCTTTTGGCTTCTTTAAGTAGGTTTCCCCGAAATTTTGGATGAGCAATTCCAATTAGCTCCATGGCCCTTTCTCTGATATTTTTTCCATGAAGATAGGCAATGCCAAACTCAGTAACTACGTAGTGGATATCACCTCTAATGAGTGAAGTGCCTGCACCTTCCGATAAAAATGGGACAATTCGCGATATGGTTTCATTTTCTGCAGTTGCTTGAATAGTTAAAATAGTTCTGCCTCGGGGAGAAAGAACTGCACCTCTCATAAAATCAGCTTGTCCACCAATGCCGCTGTAAAATTGGGAACCGAGTGATTCTGAAGTAGCTTGCCCCGTTAAATCAATTTGCAACCCTGAATTGATCGCCACCATTTTTTCGTGTTTGGCAATATTTAAGGGACTATTAGTGACATTTATTGGTTGAAATTCTATTGAAGGGTTGTTGTCTAAAAACTGGTAGGTCTCCTTAGAGCCCATGCAAAAGGAAGCCACGGTTTTGCCGGGGTTGACGGTTTTTAGTTTGTTATTGATTACGTCAGATTTGATTAGGTTAACTAGACCGTCGGTGAATAATTCAGTATGCACCCCCAGGTTCTTTTTACCGTTTAAATTTGACAAAATGGCATTGGGGATAGATCCGTATCCGACTTGAATTGTGTCACCGTCTTGAATCAGGTTAGAAACATGTTGGCCAATTTTTTGAATAACGACGGAATCAGTATCGCCATGATATTCCAAAAGAGGTTCATCATGATGAATGACATATTGAATACGTTGCAAGTGTATAAAACTATCGCCATGAACTCTGGGCATATTAACGTTCATTTGGGCAATAATTATTTTGGCAGCATTCGTGGCTGCGCGAACGATGTCTACACTTATTCCCATTGAAACGTAGCCATGTTCATCTGGCGGGGAAACTTGAATGATGGCGACATCTACTGGAATGATTCCTCTTTTAAATAAATCAGGTACCTCGGAGAGAAATATAGGTGTATAGTCGGCTAATCCAGCATTGACGGCATCACGGTTGGAATTGGCTACAAAAAAAGAATTTTGTCTAAAATTTTTTTTAAATTTACTGTCAGTGTAGGGAGTCAGTCCGAGAGACCAAACATGCATGACTTCGGCATCAAAAATAGCCTTGGGATTTTTTTCAACATAATCAACCATGGCCTTAATTGTGTATTGAGGTTCAGCGCAACCGGTGGCTACGAAAATCTTACTACCTCTTTTGATGCATTTAAAAATATCATCTTCGGGCAAGAACTTATCCGGCATTAATTCTTTAAATTTTTCGATGTAGGCGAGTTTACCGATCATAATTATTATCTAAGCTTATTTAAAATTGTGTGTGAATGGTATCACAGTCGGTTATTGAAGTGAATACAATTGTAAAATAGAATTAAAAAATTAATCCATTTAGTGAGTGTTGACGCATTGGGTGGTTGAAATCTTTGGTATAGTCGATAATTAAAAATCTTCGATTAGTTCTACCATCCAAGGATGATCTATATATGGATTTCTAACTTTCTGAATTTTGAATATTTCTTCGTGTCTCCACCTTTCAAATTCATCTACTGGATCAAGTTGGTGCCATTTTTTTAAAAATGCTTCCTCAACCTCAGAAATGTTCAAATTATATCTGGTGGAAAAATAAAAAATCGAGCGGGCCACATTTCCTTTATGTACATCCGGTGGTTCAAAATAGCGGGTGGCGTGAGTTACATCGAGGAAGCCAACCTTAGTTCCTGGGCAAGTGGAGGTTGTAACAAATGAAACTTCCCCAAATTCTAAATTGTTGCGAGTGGTATTGATACTGGGGGAGGTGGGGTAAAGTGCATGGAGATCAGATTTTTGCAGGGTCTCTGGATAAGTAGTTGAAAATCTGCTTTGGGGCCACGAATGTTCTGTATTGATGAAACGACTATTAGGGATGATGTTGACTCCAGGAATAGGTCCTTCCGGAAAGTTATCAGGTCCCAGTTGATGCTGGCAATAGACACAATTAATATAATAGGACTCTTGGATTTGCTCCAGATGTAGGTGCCCAAATATTTCTTTGCGAGCGGTTGTGTAATTAAATGATAAATGACGAAAGCAAGCGCGATCGTCTGGTTCGCCTTTGCAACTAATTACCATTTGATCATATGAATTAGGGCAAGTGAGGTGATAAGCATCAAGGACTCGGTGGAGATAGTCTTTTAGCTCTTGATCAATCAATTGGCCGTGTTGAATTTCCACCAATTTTTCGCCGTAATAATACTGTTGTTGAGACGCCCATACGAATGAACAAAACAAAAAAAGAAATATTAAGTATACAATCCGTTGAAGCAAAAACTCCTCCATGAAGTCTTTATTAAATAGTAACACTTATAAAAACGAAAATTATAGTAAAAAAATCTTAAAACTTCTTTAATTGAATATTTTTAACAAGATTTCTGTGAATCAATCTGATTATTGCGATAATAAAGGATCATATCGGTTGCTACCATTAATGAATTGAAAACATATAAGTAGATGACGAGGTCATTAGAATAATATATTTTGTGAAGCATCCCCATAACATAACCAATAAAAACGATTATTAGAAAAAGTACGCTTTTGCCTCGGTTGCTTCCTGATTTATAAGATTTGTAGATGGAGAAAGGCCATGCTGACCCAAAACAGATCAGCATGATGATTTCAAATATACTCACGCCTTACCTCTTTTTGGTTATCCCACCAGTTTAAGTAGATGCGAGGGGAGACTATGAGATTGCGCAAGTGTCGCAATACCTGCTTGCTGGGTGATTTGCGAAGAAACCAGCTTGGTCGCAGATTCTGCGATGTCAGTATCTTCAACTTGGGATAAAGCTTTGGCTTGATTTAATTTCATAGTTTCAATATTGTTTGAAGCGGAATGGAGTCTGCTTTGAATAGCACCCAGTGATGCTCTTTGCTCGCTTACCATGTTGATCGCTTGATCGATTGCTTCAAGGGAATCGAGTGCGTCTGATTTATCAGCAACCGAGACACCATCTATATTTAAATTCCCAGTGGAAGCATCCAATGCTGAATTTTCAAATTTTATAACATTCTCGTCTCCTTTGAATGTACCAACTTGAAACTCCATTTCATCTACGTCCTTATCGCTAGATAAAAGTGAGATGCCGTTAAATATAGTACTGTTGGAGATTCGATCGATTTCTTCTTTTAGCTGCTGGGTTTCCAGATCAACTAACTCTCTTTCATTATCACCAACGGTATCGGAAGCAGATTGAATGGACAATTCTCTAAGTCTGACCAAAATATTGGAAATTTCACCTAAAGCACCTTCAGCGGTTTGAATGACTGATAATCCATCGTCCGTGTTTCTTCCAGCTTGACTTAGTCCCTTGATTTGGGCGTTGAGTTTGGTGGAAATTGCCAGTCCCGCTGGATCATCAGAGGCGGAATTAATTCTTTTTCCAGATGAAATTTTTTCCATTTCCTTGGTAACTTCGTTACCAGTTTTATTAATGTTGGACTGAATAACCTGTGAAGCGATGTTTGTTTTAAATCCAATACTCATATTTCATCTCCTAGAAACCATGGATTAGAAAAAATTTTCTAAGGCCTATTGAATAGTGATCGGAATTTTTAATACAATACTTGAGTAAATTCGTCAGAATAATGATTTGTGATCATAATTATAAATAGTTAGTTGAGGAATTGATGACTAAAAGTTATGGGCTCGGATTCATTGAGTAGCTTCCTTGCTTGAGGTAAACTTAAAGAATGGGGACTTAGCCACTCATTATAAAATTGCTCTTTTAAGATCACCGGACATCGATCATGTTTCATTTCTTTGATTTCTTTTGGTGGATCGGTAGTGATGATCGCAAAAGAATGCATATGGAAGTCGTGCGCTTTATCGTACCAGACATCATAAAGCCCTGGAGCAATCAATAATTCATTATTTTCTGGAAAAAAACTAATTAATTTTTTTGAGCCGGTATAATCGACCCATTCATAAAATTTATAAAGAGGAATGAGGCAATGTTTTTTACCAAACAGGTTTTTCCAGGTAGACCTTAATTCAAGGGAATCAAGTCGGGCATTGAAAACATTAAACTTACTTGGTATTTCTGCATTACTATCGTGGGGACGAATTCGATATCTCATAGGAAAGATCATGCTTTGATCATTATCTGGATTAGGTTTGAAAATGATAGGGCAAAAGTAATTGGGATAAATCTGGTTATTTTCATTTGGGCGTTTAAATTTTGTAGGGTGGAGTGTGCGAAGGTGGTGAAATTTTTCAAACTCAGCTTGGGCAATATCGGCTTTAAAAGCTTTCGCTAACTTTTTTAAATCTAGGTCTATTTGCAAACTAAAACACATAATTTGCCTTTAATTTCAATTAGGTAGAAGGTATTTATCACATATCAGGCAAGTTGAAAATAAATATGAAATAAGGTTTAAATTCCTATTAAATATGTTAATATCCACCAATATGCTAGACAATAAGGAATATTTCACAAGTGACTATGAGCTTAATAAACTCATCTTAGGTGATCGAGAATTGCTGTCTAAATTTGTGTCTAAATATGATAGAGAACTTAAAAACGCCGCCAAAAGGATGAAGTTTTCAGGGGAAAGATTGGAAGATGTGGTGCAGTCCACCTGGATTTGTTTTTTTGAAAGTGTGGAGCGTTTTCAAAAACAATCTCATATCAGAACTTTCCTTTTTGGTATTCTACTGAATAAGGCCCGAGAAACTTGGAAAAAGGATAAAAGAGAAACTTTTTTTGAAGACGATAAAATATTGGAAGACGTTGTAAATCGGTACAAAAGCGAATGTAATCATTGTAATTATTGTAATTGCTTGGTGGGACCGGAAAAACAGCTTAATGCTAAACAACTATTGACCCAATTGGACCAATCGTTTGCCAATATAGATGAAAAATATGCCCAGATTTTTTATGACAGGGTTGTGGATGAAAAAAATGTGGATTATCTTTGCCAGGAGAATCAAATTACTCATTCTAATCTAGGTGTGATTATTCATAGAGTAAGGAAAAAATTAAACCGGGATTTTTCTGAAAGCTGATTATTCTAAAGACGTTATAACAACAATCATACTATAATAAGCGCTATGAGTAGAAAATGGATCTCAACCTGGATGCTGGTTGTTGTATTTTTATACAACCTTTCTATTTCATGGCCTTTTTTTGCATACAATTTCTCCAATCATAGTCCGGTCGTAGAAAAAGATGAATTTTATAATTTTCTTGGCGAACTTCCTGGAGCTAATGGGAAAAAAAGTTTCAAACCTATTTTCCAAATAGATTTTGTAGTCCTTTACAATGATTCAATTACACCTATTCGCCATGAGCTTCGTAAATTTTATGCAGTTCACTTAACTTCGTTGATCAAGGTTTCTACATTTTTTAATTACCTGCATACTGGAATCAGCCCGCCTAAAACCTCTTAAAGGTGATTTTTATTTTAATTGAAAATAATTTTTTATTTTAATTGAAAATAATTTTTTATTTTTTCCTCCGGTAGTGTCGGTTGGAAAAAGGGGTTGTTATGAATACAAATAATAGTGATCAAAATAATGATAATAAAAAGAGTAGTAATATTTCGTTATATCTAATTGTTACGGGATCCGTTGCACTCTTGGCTTATTTGATTGTTTCGCAATATATGCAAAATCATTAATAGGGAAAATTTTACTTTTTTTATAAATTCAAATTATGGAGGTTAACTCAACTTTTTGGATTAACCTCCATATATAAAAGAAACTAATCTTTGGTTGGCAAAAGTCTCTCGTTATTTTCTGCTTACGGGTGGGAATTTTTGCATCAATAATATCAACAATCTATGCGCGAGTAAAATTCACTTGACTGAATTTTACTCGCGAGTATAATTCAGTTATATGAATTATACTCGTTATATTTATAAACCTATATTTGATGACTTAAAGAGGAAAATGATCCTGATTGGGGGACCTCGCCAAGTGGGAAAAACCACCTTGGCCAAAAGCTATATCACTTCCAAAAAACAATATTTGTCCTGGGATGATTTGGATGATCGGGGGATTATCAAAAAACACCATATTGATACTAATCTGAAGTCAGTGGTTCTTGATGAGATTCATAAATATGCCAAGTGGAGAACATTATTAAAAGGTTTATACGATAAATATGGTGATATTCTTAAAGTTCTAGTTACAGGATCGGCCAGGCTTGATCATTTTCGAAAAGGTGGAGACTCACTATTTGGGCGGTACCACTATTATCGCTTGCATCCTCTTACCATTAATGAGGTGTTGACCAATAATCATAAGGAAACGATTCATAATCTTCTTAAGTTTGGTGGCTTTCCTGAACCTTTTTTATTAAAGGATGAAGCCTTTCATCGAAGATGGCAAAGAGAAAGAATCTCCCGAGTGGTGGCCCAGGATATCAATGATCTTGGTTCAGTAAAAGAGTTATCTCTCATTGAGCTTTTGGTGGATACCCTTCCAAGTAAAATAGGCTCTCTACTCTCCATTAAATCAATAGGAGAAGATTTGGAAGTATCGCCTAATACGATCTCTCATTGGATCACTCTCCTCGAACAGATTTATTACTGCTATCGTATCTTGCCCTATGGCCCTCCCAAAATTAGAGCAGTCAAGAAGGCCAACAAGCTTTATCTATGGGACTGGTCTGAAGTGGAGGATATGGGGTACCGTTTTGAAAACATGGTTGCCTCCCATCTACTGAAATATTGTCACTATCTGGAGGACACTCAAGGTTATAAAATGGAACTTCGTTACCTTAGAGATATCGATGGCAGAGAGATTGATTTTGTCGTATTAAAAAATAAAAAGCCACTTTTTGCAGTAGAGTGTAAAACCGGAGAAAAAAATCTTTCAAAACATTTGTTCTATTACAGAGAACGGTTAATCATTCCTCAGTATTATCAAGTCCACTTAGGAGAGAAGGAGTACTCCGAATTCAATATTCACCTACTTCCCTTTACTAAATTTTGCAAAATGGAAAATATTCCTTAATCATTTCGTTGGACGTTTAAGGATTAACTCATAACCATAAGTAATTATTCAAAAAAATTGATACCTGCGCATAGCGACTTGTGCGTAAGTTTTGCGTAAGTTATACTATTTTTGGTTGTCTGAAACATTCATTAACAAGTTTTTTCCAGGACGGGGGAGGTCGATGTGACACATTACGAGTATTTGAATTTGATTTACAAGGACGGTGTTTGGGGGAAGCAAGTGGCTTGCGGACTTTTTGGAATTCAGGAGGATCATTTTGAGTCGTATCAATCATTAGACGAGCGCTTTATTAAAAACAAGACCTCCACTTTTTTCTTTGAAGCCACGGGATATTCGATGGAGCCCATGATCTTTGAGCGGGATATTTTAATTGTCGATCGGGCAATGACGCCAGTGAGTGGGCAGATTGTCGTGGCTTCCGTGAATGGATCGTTTGTTTGTAAAACTTATATCAAAAAAAGAGATCAGGTGATTCTTCGGTCGGAAAATAAAAAAGTGAAAGATTTGATGGTTACTGGCGAGATAGAGATGCATTTGTTTGGAGTAGTGATCGGGATTTATCGAAAATTTCCGGTGTTTGATTGAGAGTGAAAAAATGTATATGTTAATTGACTGCAACTCCTTTTTTGCTAGCTGTGAACGGCTATTTAGACCTGATTTGATAGGTAAGCCTATTGTCGTTTTATCCAATAACGACGGTTGTGTTATTGCCAGAAGCAAGGAAGCCAAATTCTTTGATATACCGATGGGGGCGCCTTTTTTTAAGGTAAAAAATATTTGCGAGAAAAATAAGGTGGCGGTGTTTTCGTCTAATTTTTCCCTTTATACTAATTTATCTGATCGGGTTATGCATACGCTTTCGACCTTTACACCCACCATGGAGATTTATTCGGTGGATGAAGCCTTTTTAGATATAACTGGTATGGAGAGTAAAGGATTTGAGAATTTAGGAAGAGAAATAAAAAATAAAGTAGAAGCGTATGTGGGTATTCCGGTAAGTGTAGGTATTGCCCCTACTAAAACGTTAGCTAAAATAGCTAATCATATGGCCAAGAAAAATGATCGGTATAACGGGGTATGTGAGATAACCAAAAGGTGTGATCAAGATGAGGCCTTAGCTCAAGTTCCGATTGAAAATGTTTGGGGCATTGGTAAAAAATTGTCACTAAAGTGTCGCGTTTATGGCATAAGCACGGCTTTGGATTTTAGAGATTTTCCAAACGAAAAATTAATTATTAGTTTGTTTACCAAAGTGGGGATGCAAAGGAAAAAGGAGTTGATGGGCATACCTTGTTTTGAACTAGAGGTGATGCAAAAGAAGAAAAAAGAAATATCAGTCTCTAGAACATTTGAAAGTACCATACACACAAAACCATATTTAAAAGAAGCAGTGTCATGTTTTATGGCCTCTGCTGCCTCTAAATTGAGGGAGCAGAGGTCTGTTTGCGGTAGTGTAGAAGTGTTTTTTAGAACTAATCCTCATAACGATTCTTTGGATCATTACGCTTTTTCTCAAAAGAAAATTCCCATTCCTACTGCGGATACAACGAAATTAATTAAAATTGCCATGGAGTTGGTGGATGAGGAATACAAGCTCGGGTATCTGTATAAGAAAGCCGGCGTTCGGTTGGGGGATTTTTTTGATGAGGATCATTACCAGGTTGGACTTTTTGACAGTGGCGATGATCAAAAATCAAAAGTGCTGATGGAGCTTATTGATAAAATTAATGGGGCCTGGGGAAAAACACTTATAAAGCCACTGATCTGTGGAGTCAGCGGAAAGGCTTATCAGATGGCACGAAGTTTTAAGTCTCCTGATTATTTAACTAGCTGGAGTGAATTACCTAAAGTGAAATGTTCTTCCTCATTTTCGTAGGCCAAGTAGGAAGAGATGGAACCTTGCTACTTTCTTTGAACATATAAGTAGCCCTACAGAAACGGAAAGTAGATATAAGTATACAGGGATACCAAGCGGATGGTGATTAAAGGAGGCTTCGAAATTGAATCGATTGGCCTCAAGTACGGCATGCCCCAATCCACACATCGGACATTTTATGGAGAATAAAAAAAAGGAGGGACATTTTAGTGGAATGTATTGAAGTAAGTGGTCTTTGGTTCTTATGAAAAAATGAAGAGTAAAAAAACTTAGAAAGAGAATTCCAACGATGAAAGGAGAGTGGGTTTTGAGAAAATGAGTTTTTATCATGGACAGCTATTGCTTTTTTAAATAGAGAATGAATTCATTAAATTGATCTTTTAAATCAACAAAAAAATCCTTTTCTCTAAAATGAGCTTCTTTTAAATTTCCTTCCGAGACGATTTCTTTCATAGTGCGTTTAATACTATAAATTGGACCTGCAATTTTGTGAGATAATAGAAGTGCTGCGATAAAAACAAAGCAACTTAAAGCTAAAAAAGCAATAATGACAATCCAGAGAGCATAGAAGTTAAAATTAGTCACCATTAAAGAAAGGCTATGATCAGGAGGAAGATTTAATAAGGAGATCTCTTCAAATAAAGGTTTTAGGAGGGTAAAGACAATAAGTAAAAAAATGACGTAAATAAAATAAAAAAATACAAAAAATTTGGTGATAACATTGGTCTGGAATGGTTTATTAATAAATAAATGTTTTCTCTTATTTTCCATAAAATTACCTACAGGATTAGCGTCTGTCCCAAAACACAACTGGTCATTTTCTTTTGTTTACTTTCATATTCCACACGGAGAATTTTAAAATATTTAAGTGGTTTATTCTCAAAACTATTGAAAAATAAAATTTTAAGGAGAAACGTTAGTTGATTATTTTCCTGGTAAATTTGTTGCAGTGTCATTTCTTTTAAGAAGACAGCGTTTGAAATTTTTGAACCAACCGAAAATTCTGTATAATCGTTGGAACTTTGAATTTTATTAAATTTTTGCGGCGTGGGTGATATTTTTACTTTGGAAAATGTATTAATACAGGCCTGTTGATTGGAGAGACTGGCTTCAACCAAATTTAAGGTTTTCTTTAAAGGGAGGGAATCTACATCCAGGCTTTTATGATACTTCTTACTAAGGACAAAAACTCCACCCAGCAGAAAAGTTCCGATAATTCCAAGGATCAATGAAACTTCAAATATTAAAGATTTTTTTTCCAACATGGAATCAGTTTAACATTTAAAAAAAAATAATAAATCATTTTTATGAAGTAGGTGTGAAATATTTTTTCCTGACTATTCTTAATTTTTATTGTATCTAATAACTTGCTGAAATTATTGTAACCATTTAGCGTTAGATACAATAGTTTGCAATTACTAAAAGGTGATGTAAAAAGCCATTAGTGCTTATGACATAATTGTCATGTATTTAACACGAGAAGGAAGTATTAACGATGGGTAAAATCTTTTTTTTCATGCCCTTCATTGGGATAGTTATCTTAATTTATTCTTTAATTTTATTTTATTATATTCGAAAAACACTTTTGGCCTTTAAATTCAGGCAATTTTCTTGGAAATGCTATGCAACTTTGATTTCGGGTTCTTTCACCCCCGTTTTTATTTTAGTATTTCTTCGCAATAATACTCTAATTATTTCTTCTTATCTCGTGATTGCTTGCTATGTGTGGATAACCTATTTGTTTTTATTTTTTTCTTTGCATGGCATATGTGAGCTGATTAATTTGACCTTCAAGAAAATGCTTAAATATTGGATACACGAAAAGACTTTATGGATGGCCTTCCAATTGATTTGTTTCAGTATTCTAACTTATGGTTATTTTGACGCAAAAAATATCAGGGTTGAGCAGGTGGAGATATTGACTAACAAATTAAAAGAAGGAGAGTCCTGGCGCATAGTTCAATTCTCTGATGTGCATTTTAGTGCAGTTAATGGTGAGGTGTTGGCCAAAAAAATTGTTGAAAAAGTGAATGCCGAAAAACCCAATATCATTGTGTCAACCGGAGACCTAATTGATCGAGGGATGCACAACCCGGAAGTTCTCTGTGAAATTTTAAATCAGCTTTCTGCCACTCATGGTATCTATGCGGTAACTGGCAATCATGAATATTATTATGGAGTGGAAGAAGCGGTGACTTTTCATAAACGCTGCGGCTTTGAATTATTGCAAAATGATAATAGTCAAATCAATGGCATAAATCTGGTAGGAATTAATGATAAAGCGGTTAGACGCTTTAGTAATCAGGTTCTTCCTAGCGAGAAAGATTTAATGGAAGGATTATCCGGATTCAAAGTTTATCTAAAACATCAGCCTCAAGTTTCAAAGGATGCTTTAAAGTATTTTGATTTGATGCTGTCTGGACATACTCACGCAGGACAAATATTTCCTTTTGGTATTTTTGTGAAGCTGGCCTTTCCCTATTTTAAAGGACTGTATAAAGTGGATGAATCTTATATTTATGTAAGTAGAGGAACCGGAACTTGGGGGCCTCCTATTCGCTTTTTGAGTCCGCCGGAAGTTACGGTCATAAATGTACGTGGCATTTACTTGCCACCAGAGGTAAGTAAATAGTGAGGCTTCAATTAAAAACAATATATCTAATGGCTGTTATTTTGTTGTCCAGTATACCAGTGTTCTTGGTTGAACCCTTTGGGCAACGCTTGAGCTACCATTTATTTGCTGATCAAAGGGCCTATTTAAATATTCCTAATTTTATGGATGTGGTGAGTAATATTAGTTTTTTGATTTTTGGTGGAATTGGTCTAGTTCATTGTTTTATTAATGATGAGAAATGGTCCTGGAAAATTTTTTTTACGGGGATTGCTTTGGTTTCCTTTGGGTCTGCCTATTATCATTTTGCTCCCACCAACTCAACGCTTTTTTGGGATAGGCTGCCAATGACTATAGCATTTATGGCAATGTTTACGGCAATGATAGGAGAATATATTAATTCTCAATTGGAAAAACCTTTTTTGATTATTTTTCTGATCGTCGGAGTTTTCTCAGTCATTTATTGGGCTTTATATGATGACCTGCGCTTTTATTACTGGGTGCAGTTAGCGCCAATGGTGACTTTATTGATACTTTTAACTTTTTTTAAAAGCCATTATACGCATACTTATTTTTTAGTTTTTTCTTTTATATGTTATTTGCTGGCAAAAGTCGTTGAGAGTAACGATAGATTATTTTTTGATTTGACCGGTAATATGATAAGCGGTCATTCATTAAAGCATTTATTGGCCGCGCTGGTGCCTTTATGGGTTTTAATGATGTTGAAAAAAAGATCGACCAGATTTTTAAATAGTGGAGCTAAGCTATTTAACGACTGTAATATTCGTTGATGTGATGTTGTTGAATAGCATCCGCTACCCATGAAAGTGCAAATACGGATAAGAGCAGATTAATAAGTCCATCTTGACCTGGTTGTCTGCCCACTACTTTAGCAATGTCTTCTGAGATAATATATTCGTGATAAATGTGATAAAGGCCGATAGTTATTATGGAAAAAAGCAACCAAATTAAAAAGTGGTACTTTTCCTGATTAAGCATTTTATTAACCGTAATGATTTGGCGGTACTGGATCCAAATATTAAATAATCCGCAGGTCAGCAGAGTAAAGATCAGATCAAATGCAATACTTTTAACATAATCAGAATTTTTCATACTTTCAAAAGCCCGGTTTAAAGTTGACTCGATTATGGCACAAAAGATACTTTGCGTATATACGATTGTGCAAGATTGAGTGCTGAGCGGGCATCCAAACGGGCCCCAGTTAAACACTTTCCTTGAAGGCTTTTTTCTTTTTTGGAGGATTGTAAAATTATATTTTTAATATCCTGGTAAGTAAGGCTTGGTTGATAAGCTTTTATCAAAGCTGCTACTCCAGTAACAAATGCCGTAGCCTGACTGGTACCTGATAAATAACCTGATCGATTATTAGGATAAGTTGATTTTATTCTATTACCTGGTGCTGAAATGTGAGCAGACTTTTCTCCAAAATTAGAAAGAGTTGATAATTCAATATTTTCATTATGATTGACTACAGTAAGAATGTTGCTAAGGTTATAGTTGGCAGGGTAATAGTGATTAAATGCCAGGTCAATATTTCGACCGTTATTTCCCGCTGCTACTACCACTAAAATTCCCTGCTCTTGGGCCTGCTCTAAAGCTTGCCGTTCTCTTAGACTGGCCCCATCACCGCCAGCGGAATAATTAATAATGTCCACTTTCATTTTAATTGCATATTGAATGGCCTCAATAGTTTTTTCCAGATTTTCTTTACCGGTGGCATTTTCATCATAGTATTTAATCGGAAGAATTTTGACTTTAGGAAAAACGCTTTTAATAATACCGGCCACATGGGTGCCATGCCCTAGAGTATCATCCAGTGATTTGTTTTCATTATTGAGAATTAAATTAGGGCGCAAATATGGATGAGTTATATCTATTCCAGAATCTATAATGGCGACAGTGACATCTTTTTTAAAGTGGGTATATCCAAGGTGAGGTAAATTGATTGAAGCTTTGTGATTCAGTAAGGCCCAACCGCTATATTCTTTGCCGGCTGAAATTGCCAAGAGATCAAAGGTACTGATGAATAGTAAAAGGAATAAGAAGAAAAGATGTGTTCTAAATAAATGATGCATTGCGGCAAGATACCAAACAATATCATTTTCTTCATTACTTTTGAAAATTTTTCACAAATTGATGAGGATAAATGTACCTAATATCAAATAGATACAGATTTACTTAAAATAAACAGTACTGGGAGATGGGTTTAAAATTCACTTTTTTGCTAATAGTGGGATTAGCCAGGTAGATTTTATTTAATCGGTCAATATTTTCAATGTAGGAAGAACCTTTCGTAAGTGGGTTTTCCAGGCAAAGATCTGCACGTAAATTTTTAGTGATAAGCGAAGAAGTAGAGATGACTTCTGCAGAAAACCAATCCGCAAAAACTTCATTTATTTGATCTTTTTGGATGCCAGTAGGAGGATAGTTAGATTTATTGCAGTTGGGGTGTTTGATTAATTCATCGGCTAATTCTTTGCTAAGCGTTCCTCTTTTTATTAAATTTTCCATTAGTGTATCGTTCCTAGTTTTAGCTGCTACGCTTTCGTTTGAGCGTAGACATGAGATAATTTTTGTAAAGGGGTTTTCTTCCTTGAAAATATGTTGAAAGCGGCAAGGATCAAAGGCATGAGCGATTTCATGGGCAAAAACGGCTACCACGGTTTCATCATTGGGAGAATTCACAGAATGAAGTCCCATATTGATTTCGCTGGTGCTTGGGTCAAAAGCAATTCCCCAATCGATATATTCCATCGGGAATTTGGCATATTTAGAAGATTTAAAATCTTTCATCCAGTAAAGTTTAATTGATTGGATTTCATTAATAATATTTTTTTTAATTACAGGAGTTAAAGGGTAGCTCGTTATTTTTTTTACGGAGAGGTCTTTGGAAAGAGCAAAAAGTTTTTCAAATTTCGAAACTAATTTTTTGGTAAATACAATATCATTAATGTGGTTAAAGTGTTTTTCAATCAAGATATCGATATCCTGCTCATTAACCGGATAGGCCCGAAACATAAAATCGGTTAAAAAGTATTGTCTCCATTTCTGTACGATTAACTCATCGTCCTTGTCGGGGTTTAGATTTCTTTTTTTGATCCAGTTAGTGATAGTTGGGCTTTTTTGTTGAATTAAACCCAGAAGTATTTTATCTGCTTTTTGGGCGATGGTTTTATTATTTGCTAGTTGTGTTTCGATTTTTTCGATTTGTTTTTGTGTTTTAAGATAGTTAAGGTTTATACTTACTTGATTTGAGCAGTAGCTTGAGGCGTAGGCTACTATGTTGAAAGTGAAAGCTATAAACGTTATAAATAGTTTTTTCATATAAATATCTTAATCAAATGAAGGGGACTTCAAAGGTGCAACGCAGTAGTTTAATCCTAAGCAAATTTAGCATAGTTTTAAGTTTTGAATTTGATTCTAAAAATGTTAAAAACAAATGACCAAGATTGGGCAATATTTGAATAACTGTACGATTAAAAATAGGTGAATTGTTATGTTTGAAATCAAAAACAAAAGAGAGTTAGCCGCTAGCATTTCTCTTTTTGAAATTTATGCCCCTCTAATAGCTAAAACATTTAAAGCTGGGCAATTCGTTATGATCAGACTTGAAGAAGGCGCAGAAAGAGTTCCCCTTACTATCGCCGACACTGATCCAATTAATGGCACGATAACTTTGATAGTTCAGGCAGTTGGTAGATCCACCAAAAGTTTGAATGCGCTTGAAAAAAACCAATTTATAACAGATGTCGTTGGGCCACTGGGGAGACCATCTGATATTCATAAGGTCGGAACTGTAGTGGTTATTGGTGGTGGCGTAGGAACAGCAATTGCTTATCCTACCGCCAAAGCTTTTAAGAATTGTGGGAATCGAGTTATATCCATTATTGGTGGAAGAACGAAAGAGTTAATTATCTTAGAAGCTGAGCTTTCAAAAATTAGTGATGAGTTATATATAACGACGGATGATGGCAGCTACGGTGAAAAAGGATTAGTGACCACTAAACTTTCCCAGTTGCTTGAAACCCAGTCAATTGATGAAGTCCTGGCTATTGGACCGATACCTATGATGAAAGCCGTAGCAGAAGTTACTAAAGGCAAAAAGATTAAAACAACAGTAAGCCTTAATCCAATTATGATTGATGGGACTGGGATGTGTGGTGGGTGTCGAGTTAATGTTGGAGGAAAAACACTCTTTGCATGTGTTGATGGCCCCGAATTTAATGCCCACGAAGTCGATTTCTTCACACTGCAATCAAGAAATAAAACGTATCATTACCAAGAACAAAATAAACTAAATGGCGAAGGAACAAAAACGCTGTCTCACGAAATGCTTTCGGAAGAGTGCCACTTATCAAAGGAATTACCTTCTTCGCTGATTAAAACTACCAAAGACAAATTGTCTATTCCTCGAATGCAGATGAGTAGTCAGGACCCCGAACTTCGTAAACACAACTTTAAGGAAGTTAATTTAGGGGCCACCATTGAACAAGTGCAAGCAGAAGCCAGTCGCTGCTTACAATGTAAAAATGCAGCATGTGTCTTGGGTTGTCCGGTTAGAGTAGACATTCCGGCTTTTTTGGAAGCCTTATCCAAGGGAGATCCTCAAAAGGCATATGAAATTATAAAAAAAGATAATTGTTTGCCCGCAGTGACCGGCAGAGTCTGTCCCCAAGAAAACCAATGCGAGGGGGTATGTATCCGGGCGAAAAGAAAAGATGATCACTCCGTGGCAATTGGATATTTAGAGAGGTTTGCTGCCGATTGGGGTCATCAACATCTTAAAGAAGAAACAGTCATGGCCACCAGTTGTCCCTTATTGCCGAAAAATAAAAAAGTGGCAATTATTGGTTCAGGACCTGCAGGGTTAGCTGCCGCGGGAGATCTTAATCTTCGGGGATGCCACGTGGAGGTCTTTGAGGCCCTGCATGAGATGGGCGGGGTTTTAATGTATGGAATACCTGAATTTAGGCTACCTAAAAAAATTGTCAGAAAAGAAATCCATGACCTGAAAGAAAAAGGGGTTATTTTTCGTCCTAATATTGTGGTTGGCAAAACACTCAAAGTGGGAGAACTCCTTTCGGAATTTGGTGCTGTATTTGTATCATCTGGGGCGGGTTTGCCCGTTTTTTTAAGTATTCCGGGAGAAGATTTAAGTGGCGTTTATTCGGCTAACGAATTCCTAACGCGAACCAACTTAATGAAAGCTTATTATCCTGAGGAAAATGAAACTCCCATTTTTGACTGTCGGGGAAAAGATATTGCAGTTTTTGGGGGAGGAAATACCGCTATGGATGCCGTACGTACGGCCTTGCGTCTGGGGGCTTTGAACGCCTATTTGATTTATCGAAGAACCATGAAGGAAATGCCCGCCAGACTAGAAGAGCTTCTACATGCTAAAGAGGAAGGAACTCAAATTTTAGAACTCGCAGCACCGCTTGAATTTTCTGGCGATGAATATCATTGTCTTAATGGAGTTAAATTGCAACGAATGGAGTTAGGTCCACCAGATGCTTCAGGTAGGCGTTCTCCGGTGGCGATAAAAGGTTCCGAATGTCATTTACCAATATCCATGGCCATTGTGGCCGTTGGAAATGGTAGCAATCCGCTTATTCCTTCGACAACTCCGGAATTAAAACTCAATCAGTGGGGAAATATCATTGTGGATGAAGTGACCATGAAAAGCTCTATGAAAGGAGTCTTTGCGGGAGGAGATATCGTGACAGGTGGAGCAACTGTTATCTTGGCCATGGGGGCGGGAAGAAAAGCTGCGGGAGCCATATTTGAATATTTAGAGACTGGTAACTGGTAACATATTAGGCTTTCAAGAAATATCCAATTCATTTTATTAAATATAAAGCTGACGAAAAGTGTCGGGTACGCCTTTTTCAAACATTTTGATTACGAAAATTTATGAAATACCGATAAATGTAAGTCGGAGTTTCGATGCCAAAAACGTTTATCGAACATAGTTTGAACAAGTATAAAAAGCTATCTAAGTTTAGCCGGGCCCTGGCTTTGGAAAAAAACCACCAACGTTTGTTGGAATTGATATTAAAAGCTATTAAAGATATTACTAATTCAGATGGCGGAACAATCTACATAAAGACCGAACACGAAACGCTCGCTTATGCAGTTATTTTAAATACTTCATTGAATATCAAAATGGGGGGAACCTATAGCAGTAAGATGGATTTTAAGGAACTGGCCCTTTACGAAAGTAATAACCGACCTAATGAAAAAAATATTTCCTGTTACAGTGCTATTAACAAAGAAGTTATAATTGTTGACGATGTTTATGCAGATGAGCGATTTAATTTCACCGGAACTAAAACCTTTGATTTGCAATATGGTTATAAGACCAAATCAATATTAACCATTCCACTTTTGGATTTGGAAGAGGAGGTTATTGGTGTGGTTCAACTGATCAATGCCAAGGATGAAAATAATCATCCTTGTGAGTATGATCGTCAAGATGTCGAACTCGCCGGGGTTTTAGCGTCCCATGCCGCAATTACTTTATCTAATCATAACCTTCAAATAAAATTAGAAACATTGTTCGTGCAATTTGCCGAAAGTCTGGCCATTGCCATTGATAGCAAATCCCAGTACACCGAGACCCATTGTACGTTGGTGTCTGATCTGGCCTTGATGATCAGCAAGGTAGTTTCTGAATCCAATTTACCTAAATTTGCTAATTTTAAATTGACATCTCCTGTGGAAAAAGAAATGAGACTGGCGACACTTTTACATGATTGCGGAAAGGTTTGTACTCCCACTCATATAATGGATAAAGCCACAAAACTAGAGACCATTCATGACCGGATCAATTTGGTTAAGGCTAAATTTGAAATTTTAGTTAAGGATTTGAATATTGAACTGCTAAAATCAAAAATAGAAAAAAAAGAAACTGATTTTGTTACAACTGAAAATGAAATTAATAAAAAAATAAAAAGTTTAACCGACGATTTGCAATTTCTAGAAAAAGCCAATATCGGTAGAGAGTTTATGAGTGATCTAGATCAACAGAGAATTAAAAATATTTCCAAAATTAAGCTTAAAAAAGAAAATGGACAGGAAGAAGCACTACTTAGTGAAAATGAAGTGGAAAATTTGATGATTAAAAAAGGTACCTTGCTTGATTCAGAAAGAAATAAAATAAATGAGCACGCTGAAATGACTTTGAGAATATTGAAATCGCTTGATTTCCCAAAACATCTTAAAAATATACCCGAAATCGCAGGTGGGCATCATGAAAAACTAAATGGAAAAGGCTATCCGCGAGGACTTAAAGGGGATGAAATATTATTGCAAGCAAGAATTCTAGGGATTGCAGATATCTTTGAAGCGTTGACTGCCAGGGACCGGCCTTATAAAAAAGGCAAGACATTGAGTGAATCACTTAAAATTGTCGGAATGATGGTGGAAGATGGTGAATTAGATGAGGACATTTTTCGCATATTTGTTGATTCTGGAGTCTATTTGACTTATGCCAATAAACATTTGACTAAAAATCAAATTGATACTGTCGACTTAGACACACTTCCAGGTTATGCTAAGAAAAAATTACCAAAGAAAAAAGCTGCTTAATTCAACCTGCTTCGAGTAATATGTTCTTATGAAGAAAACAGGGTTATTTTATATCATATTAAGTGGAATGTTCGGAGTGATTCTAGGCCTTAGCTTTTATGTGGCCTTGATTTTTTTCAAGGACCAAATCATTGATCAATCATTTGTGAAAAACGAAATGCAAGTCAAGTTTTTCAGTCAAGCTGTGATGATGCAAGGTAATCAGAGATTCCAGTTCTTTACCTTGAAACAAGTCGAAGTATTAGAGAAAAAATCGCTAGCGGCTATTAAATGGATTAACTTATCTTTGCCAGATGTAGTGGTCGGAGCGATTATACCAGTTACATATACTTATTTTTTAGAATTAAATGACGCCTGGGAGCTTGATTATCAAAATGCTATATTGATAGTTAAAGTTCCTCAAATTTATTTCAATGAACCAGCGGTGGATGTATCACACATGGAATTACTGGTCACACAAGGAAGCATTTTTAGAAACGAACAAATGGTTTTAGATCAGCTGAAAACCTCGATTATGGATTATTTAAGAATACGTGCGCAGGAAAATATAAATTTAATTAAAGAAAGTGGAAAAAAAGAAATCGAGGAGTTTATTTCAAAGTGGATCACCACTCATTATCAATTTAAGGACAACGTTAAAATACAAATAGAATTTTCCAAAGAGACATTGAAAGAATTACGATAAAGCTATAGAGATTGATCGGGTGAAGTGGAATCAGAGATGTCTATGATTTGCACCCCTCCTTCATCTTCGAGTAAGTAAATATAGCTGCCGTTCATACCAATTCCGCTTGCATTAGTAGTTAAGTCAAGCGGACCGTAAATATTATTGCTGATTGGATTTGCCGGGTTGGATATATCAAAAACTTCAAGACCGGATGCCCCAACTGACAGGTAAGCATAATTTTCAAAAACTTCGATACCTGTACAATTACTGGTCGCGGCAGCGGTGCTGGTAAAATTCAAAGAGTTTGGATTGGCTACATTGACGATTAATAAATTTGAATTGTTAGAAAGATAAGCGTAGTTGCCGGATAGTTTCATATCGCTAAGTTCGTCAATATTGCTGGTATAAGTGGAAATCAGCGACGGATTAAATTTATCTGAGATATTGATAACCGATAGTGAATTGGTAGCGGTAACATAAGCGTAGTCACCACTGATTTCAATATCAATCGCATCATCGGGGATATCAATACTTCCAATCTCAATGGGTAATGAAGGAAGAGTTAAGTCATAAATTTGCAACCCGGCATTTCCATCAGCTACATAAAGATAATTTCCAGAAATACTTAAAGCGGTAGCGCTTCCGGTAGTATTAAGGGTGGTTTCCAGCGCAGGAACTGCGGGATTTGATATATCGATTACCACAACGCCATTTGCATTATTCGCAAGATACGCATAATTATTGGATGAATCCAAGATTATATCTGTGACTAAATCAGCCCCAGGATCGAAGGTTGCCAAAATAGGTATTAAGGCATTGGTAATGTCCATAATAACTAAGCCATTTTCTGAATCGGCAACGAAAGCATACTCATTGTAGAACTGAATTTCCGTAGATCCTGATACGGAAGTGGAGTGGATACTCCAAATGGCCGGTGATGGCGATGTTACAAAATTAACTGAACCAGAATTGGAACTAACTGTGCCCACTGATCCGGTATAATTGTAGACTCCCCAAATCACAGAACTAGAGAGCGTAAAAGTGGCAACCCCCAAAGCATCAGTGGTAATTGAACCTGGAACTGATCCGCCATTTACGGGAATGTTGAGTGTAACGACTTCACCTGCGACAGGTGCGGCGATGGCGTCAAGGGCCGTAACTTCAATTGTTGTTGTGTCTATGCCGTCGGCAATTATAGTTGAATTGCCAGTAATGGCCAAAGAGAGTGTGCTTAAAATCCCTAAGGCAAAATCTACATTTACGGTATTGGAAGTAATGGGACCTGCGATAGTAGCTGAGTAGGGGTATGAACCAACTACTACTGAACTGGTTAGCACAAAGGTGGCTGCTCCACCTTCATCGGTGTCCACATTAATATCTGGAACAGTTCCTCCGTCAATGGGAATATTTAAGGTTACAGTTACGTTTGGAACGACGTTGAAATTGGCATCTTGAACTATGGCCTGAAGCCTGGTGGTGCTCATGCCATCTGAAGCAATGGCAGATGCCCCCATATTTACCAAAGTTATCATGTTGGGTAAACTTGGAGTAAAGGTTAAGGACTGGGTATTTGAAGATGCAGTTCCCGCGGTGGCGGAATAAACGTAGGTACCAGCAGTCAGTGAACTGGTAAGTGTAAATGTAGCAGTGCCTGTCGCATCGGTGAATTCGGCGCCTGGTACGGATCCACCATTTAATGGAATGTTTAAATTAATGGTAGAGTTCGCCACGGGGTTTCCTCCAATATCTGTAACGTTGGCCACTAGTTCGGAAGTTGAAAAACCGTTGGCAGTTATAGAAGTTGCTCCGGTAATACTCAGAGTAATTGAGTGTGGGACGTTGGCATAAAATGTAATATTTTCAACATTGGAGTTTGTTCCTCCGAAAGAAGCAGTGTAGGGATAGACTCCAATATTCGTGCCACTGGTGAGGGTAAAGTAAGCGTACCCTGAACTATCTGTGATCGCTGGTGTGGATGCACTTCCTCCACCGAGAGGAATATTTAGATTGATATTTCTTCCATCGGAAGGGTTTCCATTACCGTCTTGTGCGTAAGCACTGAATGTGGTCGTGGTGATACCATTGGCGAGAATATTGCTGGAACCTGTGATGGTCAGAATAATGCTGGAGGGATCAAGGGCCAAAAATGCAATCGACTGAATCGCGGAAGTTAATCCTTCCGAGGATACAGAGTAATTATAAATTCCTGCCACGGTTGAACTGGTTAAAAGAAAAGTGGCAGTTCCTGTTATATCGCTAGTGGAAGGTCCGGGAACAGAACCACCCCCGGCTGGAATATTGAGTGTGATGATGCCACCAGAAATTGGGTTTGAGAATTGATCTTGGATAGTTGCGGTGATCAGTTTAGTACTTGCACCATCGGCGAGTAGAGTGGCTGGAGTGTCAAAGAAGAAATTTATATTACTGACCAATCCTGGGACAAAGTTGACTTGAATTTCGGTGGAAGCTGCTACATCACTGGCAATGACCGAATAAGTATAGGTTCCTGCCTGATTAGAGCTTATTAATATGAAATCGAATTCTCCCATATCATTGGTGATCGCCGGGTTTGATCCGGCAACGCTTCCACCATTATCTGGAATTACTAACGTAACAGTAATATTTTTTACTGGATTACCATATTGATCCAAGGTAATTGCTTTAAAAGAAGTAGTGGCGCTGCCGTTTGCGGTAATGGTATTCGACCCAGTTAAAGTAAAATTGACAGAGGAAAGTGCCCCTGCAAGGAAAGTGAGATTAAAAGTTTTTTTAGCGTTTAATACACTTAATTCATAGGTATAAGTACCAGCGGTAGTCGAACTATAGATGGTATATTCGACCTGCCCGGATTGGTTGGTTTGTTTGGTACTTAGATTGGTAATTCCACCGTTAACTGGAATCAGTAGTTGCACAGTTTCGTTTGGAGAAGATTTTCCCCACTTATCCCTAATCGTAATTCTTACAGTTGTATTTTTTGAACCATCGGCAAGTAGAGTGGTTTCACCGAGGTACTCAACACTTATGGAACGATAATCATCAAACATGTGTCCGAGTACCAGCTTGTTGTTTTTCTCTGGATTACAAGAAAGAAGCAAGAAGCTAAAAATAAAAAGAGTCACAAAAGTTTTAATCAACATTTTTCCTTTGGATTTATGTCCAAATTAGATTTTTTATCATTCAACTTATCGGATTTATAAGAGAATCATTTAATGTGTAAGTTGTATTTATTGGGATAAAATAGCGAGTATCTTAGAAAAATGCTCTACTTTAACTGGACTTGCATAATGGGGGTGATTTTTATCCAGCACTGCGAAATTATTATAATTAAATCAAACAAATTTGAGCTGTTAAGTTTAAAGAATACTAACTTATTAAATAATAAAGGTTAATTTTAATTTCACCCCCATTAGTGTAGGCCAGTTGAAATTTGATGCACACACCTAGTGAAACTTACTCGACGCTATTATTTCTAATGTTGGGCTAAGAAACTTTTGGTATACGAGATTCTATGAAAAAGGTTTTATCCACCATATTTCTTACCATGGCCATATTTATTCCAGAGATCAACGCTAATCAGACTATCGATGCTTCGATTCTTAAATTAGATTACCTAAGACCATCCAATTTTTCTGGCCCGGCTGGCTCAGTTATTTTTGATGAGGTTAAGATTTTAAGAAACGATATGATGATGATTTTAGAAAATGATGATGATGTGTTTGATTCAGAAATTTTTATCAGAAATAAATTTCTTGGTTTTAAAGGCAAATATCACAGCTTTGGTTTTATAGTTGATAGCGAATCTATGTTGGGTGAAGTAAATGAAGCTAACTTAAGCAATGCGCTTTTAAATATTGATGATCAGCGATTGAATTTTAGTGCAGATCAAATGAAGCTGGATATTTTGAAAGCGGCCTTGGAATTTAATAACAGTCGTCTTTTTTGTTTAAAAGATCAATTGTTGGTGGTTGAATCGGATAATTTATTATTTGGTTGCTTGAATAATGCAAATTTTGCTCCCAATACCCAAAAAACAGATGCTTTAGTAAAAATAGAAGTAAGAGGAGATGATGCTTCTCAAAACATATTTTTAGAGGGGTTGTTGGAGAGTTTTGAAATGACGGCGGATTCTATCGTTTTAAAAACCCAAAGCAGCAATATAAAGTTAGTTGATAAAGAAATCAGCACAGATGAGTTTCAATTTATCTGTCCCAAATCTTATATTGTGCCACCATTTGATTCACAAAAAATAGTTACTGAATGTTTTGATAATGCCAGAATGGTTAATGAAGAAAAACAAAGCGTTGGTCTTCGCTTCAAGCTAAAAGTTGAAGAAGATGAATTGGATTTTAATTCCCGATTAAAATCAGTTTCTATGGATAAGCTTCTGCTTCGGGTTTTATCCATAGATAATGAATTTAAATTCGATGCCATGACCGGTAAAAGTGATGCCGTGACTCTCGATTGTAATAAGTATCTCAATCTAAGTGGTGAAATTTTTCCTGAATTTATGAAAGCTTGTGCTAATAATCTGCACCTTGCAAAAAATGTATGGGCATTTCAAGATACAGAATTTGATATGAGGTATTTTTTTAATTTAAATCAGGCGGTGACGTCTGCTGACAAAATAAACATTACGCTTACGAGTTTCCAAAAAGTAAATAGTAAAAATTATCCAAACGCAGAAATAGAAAAGGGAACTCTGACGGCGTTTGGGATACATGCAGATTGTAGGAACGATAATAGCCTGGATCAATTAGCGCTATCTAAGTTTTTCAACAATTGCTTTAAAAGTGGAAAAATAACTGTCGACAGTGTTGTAGATTCCAAACAAAAGGACTTGGTTAAAATTTATAAATCTTATGACGGAGTAATGGAAAATTTTGATCAATTTGCAAGTTTTGATCCAGTCAGTTTAGTTAAGGACCAAAGAGCTATTGCGAAAAATGTATTGATTACCTTTAATAACAATGTTGTGACTTTAACCTCAAAGTTTTATTTTATGATGGGGTATAAGGATATTATGTTAAGTGGTCCTATCAAGTTTGATGAAGCTACAAGCGAAATTGAGATGGAGATAAAGAAAGTAAAATTACCAGTACCTTTTGTGGGCAGAAGCACTTGGTTTGCCTCTAAGATGCTAAAAAAATTCTTATCATCAGGAACCATTCGGGTAGTAAAGAAAAAAATATATATAAAAATAGGGAGATTATAATGAAAAAGATCATGCTTGTTTTATGTGGTTTAATGACATTTAATTTGTGGGCTAACATTTATGAATGTAATGGTGGTGGTTATAACGTAAAAGTTTTTAATCCGGAAATCGTTACTGTTAGTGAACCTGCTTTGATTATAAAAAGTGCGAGTGGGATTTCTAAAGTTATGGCCACTGATTTACGCATTATTGCCAACTTTGATATTAGCATTTCCGGTCGTACCGTGCCGGGAACGAGTATTCAATATGTAACCCTACTTGTAGATGATCCGGGGGTAGCATCTGGACATACCGTAACAGGTAAAATGAACCTTGACACTGACCAGGGACGACTAGTTATTGCTTTAAAATGTGTTAGAGGTGTTTCGATTATCCCATAGTCTTTTACTGTACAATAATTTGATCAACTTCTTTTCTATTGTTAAAAAATAGACGATGCAAAGTATTGTAATTTTTTTCAAAATTGGATTAAAATTTCGTTAACCCCAATTTAATTAAATTGCCCAGGAGGTATTTAAATGAAGTTTTTAACTGGTGGTTTGTTTTTTCTAGTTTTGATAAATAATTTGATTGCTTCCGATTTTCCACTTAGGTCTAAATTCCCAAGCGTTCCTTTTATTTCCACAGAAGATTTAAATAAGGAATATACCACTATTAATATAGTGGATGTAAGGAGCAAATTTGAATTTGATGTAATTCATATTAAAAAGGCTGTGCATATACCTCTTCCTAAAGAGGGTGAAGAAGCCGGATTTGTGCAGAAAATTGGTGGATTAAAAGGAAAGGTAGCCTTTTATTGCAATGGTCATACCTGTGCTAAAAGTTATGAAGCAGTTGTGATTGTGCAAAAAAATGGCAATAAAAACACTTTTGTTTATGATGACGGGATTTTTGAGTGGACTAAAAAATATCCGGCTGAATCTGTGTTATTAGGGCAATCTCCAGCAGATCCAGCTAAGTTAATTTCAAAAGAAGCTTTTAAAGGCAAGTTTTTATCAAAAGAAAAGTTTTCCGTAGATTCAGTTAAGGAAAATACTTTCCTAATTGATGCAAGGGACGAAGTTCAGAGAAAGAAAACCCCTGACTTTGCCAAATCGGCTGCCTTGTTTCCAATGGATGAATTGGTAAAAGTTTTAGACAAGCCTCATTTTAAAGGTCGTGCAAAAGGTAAAACTCTTTATATTTTTGATGCTGTTGGAAAACAAGTTCAGTGGTTGCAATATCACCTTGAAAAAAATGGCTACAAAGATTATTACTTTTTAGAAGAAGGTGTTTGGAGCTTTTTTGGTGCTGAAGGGGCAAGTTGTACCAGCGGTAAGTGTTAAATTATAATTAAAATGAGTGGGAGATTAAGATCTCCCACTTTTTATTAGTAACGTTTTTCTAGTCGGTCTTTGTTTCTAAAAATTGCAGCACCCAGGTCGTTTATCAAGGCTGATAATTCAAGATCGAGAAACGCTCCACCCATAGTTACCTGAAAGTTTTCAATGTCAAAATCAGCGGTAGCATCAGAGGTATCCCAGTCAGATAAGAATTTTTGTTCAAACAATTCAATTTGTTGTTTATCAAAAATTTGTGCACCAAATTCCCGAAAACTGCCCTGCAGTGTATCCGGGTTTAAGTTGGATGATCCACCTAGCAGTACCTCTCCATCTACGGAGGTAATCTTGCGATGGTTTTCTTGGTGATATTCTTTTTCAAAGTTTTCATTGAAACGATGCTTGATTCCAAAAGTTTTTCTGGCCCGAATGTCTATTCCATAACTTTGCATTTCCTTGATAAAAATTGTATTAGGAAGACCATTAAGTCCGAAGTTTCCGTTATGATCTGCCAATATTTTAATATCTAAGGATGGAATTTCTAGCTTTTTTTTCATGAGCGCATCATTGATATAGGGATCATAAATAAAAAGTTGTTCCATGTAGATATTTTTTTTAGCCTTTTTAATCATATCTATTAAAATGTTACGAACATCCTTAATATTTCCATTCACGTTAGCTTCCGCTATTCGCAGTGGTTCATTATCTTTTTGCATAGGATAAGGATTGGTGCGGGTGACTTTAAAAGAATTTAAGATTTGGTCTCTCAATTTAATATATTTTTGATTGTCATAACTGCCATTATCTCGGTCTTTGTAATAAAACCATCTTTGCTCTTTTTTGTCAGTAGTTAGTGCGGCATCTAAATCATCATAATAGGAAGCTTGCACTAGTGCTGCAGCCGGCCCTTTTACGTAGATAGCGTTATCGTAATAATATCCTCCGGAGTGATCGGTCCAGTTTTTGGAGCCGAAATAGGCTTCTGGATTATCAGAGTTGGGATCTATGACGATGACCTTGGAGTGATCAATCTTTGATTCAATATAAGTATTGCCCTTCTCAATAGTTTTAAAAGCTTTATTAAATTCTGGAGCATTTTTAATTCCATGAATAAGCAAACTAGTAAGCTCAAAAGGAATACCTGGAGGATGTCTGTGAATATTGGCTTGAATCAAAAAGCCTTTTTCGCGGAAAATAGTTTCTTTTTCCAGGCGGTCTCTTATATATCGAAAGACTGGAAGCATTTCTTCCACCATATTATAGTTGGTGGCGTAGTCATGCAAAATTACCAGTTTAAAATTAGGGTTTTTATTTATTTTATGAACGCATTCATCCAAAAGATATTCCGCAAGAGTCATGCCAAGGGTTCCTCCAAAAAGGAATATATCAATGAAAATGGAATCATTTGCCCGATCGATCATTTCCCTGATTCTTTTATAAATGGGATCACCATTTTTTTGAAATATTATATGGCCACTAGGATCTTTTGCTGTAGGCATTTTAATGTAGGGAGCAGCGAAATCAAAAACTCCTCCGCTAAACATGTATCGTTTATTCAGCCAGTTCATTCTTTCCATGCTAGTATCGTTATCGCTGATAACTTCGACTTTGTTTCCTGGTATAATTCCTAAATAACTTAACGAGTAAGAGTTAATTGATGAAACATAATCACGAAGCTTGGTGCTAATGATTGGATTTTGTTTGATCGCTTCAATCAGTTGAGATCGATTAGCTATCGCTGCGGTTTGCTTTGCAAATTGTTTAATAACGGGAAAGCATGTTTCAAAAATATCTGCAGTACCGTTATTTTTATTGTCACAAAATCTGGAGAGTAATTCGAGTGCGGAATTTTCATCAACTGATAGGGGATTATCAATATGATCTCGTAAAATAAGAATTTTATAAAAAGCATAGTAGGCCAATATTAATTCGACATTTTTTTCATTTGGATTGATGAATTTCCAGTAGGTTAAAGGTCTCAGGATTTCTTCTGGAAGAATAGAATCGAGGTTTTTAATAAATTCGTAGATTTGATCTTTTGCGTTGGTATCCAGAGAGTTAACTTTTTCAATAAACTCACTTTGCAGTGCCATTTGCTTTTGTTTTTCAAGTTCTTTTTCACTTTGGGGAGTATCGCTATCTTGATATATTTTTTTCCCAAAAACGACAGGATAGGCTGCTTTAAAAAAGTTTTGAGTTTTAATCCGGTCTTGAATATTTACTTGGGCACATACAAAAGTGGGGATAATGAGTGCCAAAATAGTAGAGGTTATAATATTTTTCATTGTGCACCTCCAACTTTATTATGAAAACGGTTAAGTTCAAGCTTTTCCATTAAAGAGGATTGAAACTGGTCCAATATTACACTTCTAATTTTCATTCCAAGATTTTGTTTGATAGTAGGATCGTTGTTCATGGGGAAATTTTTTATGTCCGTCAAGGTATCGGATTTGTTATTATCAAAATTTTTTGTTTGGAAATCGTAAACTAGTTTTTTTAAGTGTAGACTATAAGCATATTTTTGTGAATTGGACTTGACACTACCACTGATTAAAAGCTTCCCGGTTTCAATGGAATTTGAGTTAATGTAAAGTATGTTTTCTACGATGTCATCTTTGTACATATCAGGTTCAAATAAGCGACCAGGATAAATAATCATTTTATCCAAGCGAGGAGTTGGTTCCTTTACATTAAATTTTTTTATAATATCCACTGTTAAATATGGTGAAGAACTGGTTTTGGTAAAAGCAATGTTGTTAATCCCAACTCCTTCTTGTTCAAGACCAATTTTTTGATTTTGAATATCATGCTCAATAAAATATCTTCTGTATCGGATATGACCTTTTACGACATTGTCCTTCGTACCCGGTACAAATGAATCCAAAACTTTAATCCAAAGGCCAATGGAACCGCCGGCATATTGATAACGTTCTTTATTATTCTCTCTGTCTTGGGAAATAACTTGTTCAATCATTTTTTTATTTTTGCCAGTAAGTTTAGAATATAAGGTGCCAGTATTGGAAGTGTTAACGAGATGATTGGTGGAAAGTTCAAAGGAGTAATCTATGGGGTTTTCCGCGGTGGGAATGAAATTAAAATCAATTTGAATGTCACGATCGATAAGCTTATAAAAAGTAATCGTCTTAACAAAATGTTTCATAAAGCTTGCCATAAACTCTTGTTTCGCAATGGATAGTAATGTGCGTCCTATTAACTCTTCTTTGCTTTTAGCATTAATCATAAAAGTATTGATCAGTGCTTCGGAAACAGCTTTCTTGGCTTTTTCACCAAAATAAGCGTTATCCCCAGTTCTAACTTTGAACTCAATATCAAATCTTAGTTTTTTTCCATAATCATCAAGGGTGAAATAATCTTTTAAAACACCAATTTCGACATTTTTCAATTGGTCTGCCTGTGCGGGTACTCTGCTGACCTTGAATTGGTTTTGCCAGATTTTTTCTAGAGGAGTAATCGCTTGGATGATAAATCCCAGGCTGATATAGATAAACATAAACCCCAAAAAACCTGCACTACACTTGATCCCTAAGATGACATCTTTTTTTTCCATAATAACTCTTGGTTAAAGGCACATACTCTTCTTATAATGCTCTTCGGACATGAACTTTTTTTAGAAAATAATATTAGTGGTAGGGAAAAAAGTGGCAGGTTGGTTAATTACTTAATTAAAATAATTTAGTACCCCATTTTTGGAAATAATAAATGCTCGACTTGATGGATATCAAGGTTAGTTTTAAACTTTTGTAACTGCCACGATGCCAATCGTGGGTAATTTGTGCGTAAGGGAAGTAGATGGCCCTTGATATTTGATTCACTCGCCTGGTAATATCAGCGTCTTCCAAGTACATAAAAAAATTCTCATCTAATTTGCCGATCTGATGAAGGATATTACTTCTAAAAAACATAAAGCAACCAGAAAGGTAGGGTACTTGAAAAATCCCATTGTATCCGGTTTCTCTCATTTCATACCAATCCATATAGCGCTTGTAGGTGCTAAGTTTTTTTAAAAAAGATGGCAAAAAACGTCGTAAGAATTGCGCAAATAATGTGGGGTTTTGTTTGCAAAGATATTGAATAGAGCCATCCGGATTTAAAATTTGAGGAGAGATCATGCCCACATTATCATTTTGGCGCATATATTTTACCAGTTCTTCTAAAGCGCCCGGGTGAATAGTTACATCAGGGTTAAGAACTAAGTAGAATTCGGTATTTGGGTATTTATCAATTCCATGATTATGACCAAAGCTATAACCGCCGTTTCGTCCGGTTTGAATAAAATCAGCCTCAATTTTTCCCTGTAATTTTTCAAGAGTTTTATCTGGCGAATTGTTATCGATGATGACCAATCTTACGTTTAATGAAGTATCTAAAAAGGAGCGGGCAGTCTGGATGACTCTCTCTATCGAATTATTGTAAGTAACGATACTGGCAACGACATCATAATGCATAAGAAAACCGATTTTTTAAGTTACGATAAAGTTTATTTCATGACGACCGATTCTTAAAATAATTTCAAGCAGTCGTGAGCCCTCATATGATTCATTAATTTGGTAATCAACATGAACTACTTCACCTTTTTTAACTTTCATCGGATAGTAGGGAAAATACGTCTGGGCCCAGTGAGTTCTGGGTAGGTGAGGGGCAGTATCTAAGACTGTTGAATGAGAAAGTTCGGTACTAAACCAGCCCACCAGACCATTAAGAGTGCCATCGCGCTCTATGGTAAAATCCACCGAACTCATACACCACTCATCTCCTGGACGGGCATCAATCATTTTTTGGTAATGAATGGTTTGTCCTGGGCATAGAAGAAATTTGCTAGGCACATGTAAAAGGTTTGAATAACCCATTTCATGTTCTTTTTTGGTAAATGACGAAAAATCTATGCCATGAATTTTGTCTTGTTCCCAAAAACCTGGTCCTTCTTTTTTATAATATTCGCCATCATCAATAGGTGCAAGCATGACGTTTACCGAGGAGGGGAGCATGATCCCTCCAGGTTTTAGATGTTTGTCTCGGACATCAATCACCGAATGAAACATACGTTCCACATAGGCCATGTGACCTAACCATTCACTGATTATAACGTCTGCCTTTTCGTCAAGAATCAGGTCGCTTGCATCTCCATGAAATATTTCAACCTGGTTTTGCAGGTTATTTTTTTTGACGAGTTCTTTAGCCAGGACTGCCATGTCCGAGCGCTCAATCCCGATCACTCTTTTGGCCCCTGCTTTGGCAGCTAACATGGACAAAATCCCGGTTCCAGCACCCACATCAATGACGAGGTCTCCAGGATGAACGACTTCAAAGATGGCCTTGGCAAAAGCATCAGTACGCACTTTATCAGCAACCATCCAGCGTTGTTGTTCCAAACTCGCGTAACCTAAAAAATATTGTTCCATATTTACCACTTTGTGCAAAAGAGAGAATTAGTCTTGTTGAATCTTGAGTTTTCTTTGGGCCGTAAGAATGTTTTCGAGCAAGGATTTACATTCAAAATCATCCATTTTATAGAGGGGATGATTTTTTTTAAGTTCAGCTTGTTTGGCAGAATTTTCAAAAGAATGTATGCGATTTTTAACTAGCATTTTTAGTTTTCGAAGTTCTTTTTCGTTCCATTCGCCGAGGTTCGAAATGTCTTTTAATTTTAAGTTGGCCATGTTTTTTCCGTTATTTAAAAACTAATTTATTAATGTTTCTTATTTACATGATCAAATGCGCTCGGACAAGTTTTTAGCTTGAAACTAGATGGACAAATATTGTGAATATTTGAAATATTTGCTCAAGTTTTGGCAAAATTTGCCGATAGCACATCAAGGCCATGAAGCGTCCTCTTTTTGATTTGGGAAAAACGAATGATAAGCGACCATCTTGCCATTTTGGAACTTACCTATTGCTTGATTGCGGCTGTTACATTAGTTCCTCTTTTCAATAAGTTGGGTCTAGGTTCAGTGCTTGGTTATTTGTTTGCGGGTATTCTTTTGGGACCCTGGGGATTTCAATTTGTAACTCAAAACGATTCAGTTATTGCGCTTTCTGATATCGGTATTATATTTTTGTTTTTTGTCATCGGTCTGGAAATTAGTCCTCAGCGTTTGTTGGCCCTGCGAGATAAAATTTTTATACATGGATCATCTCAAGTCTTGTTAACGACAGCACTTTTTACACTAAGCCTTTTCCTTTATAAATTTACCATTTATCAATCACTGGTTATTGGATTTTCCCTTGCCATTTCTTCAACGGCTTATGCGCTTAACTTTTTAAAAGACAGCAATGATATTGCTCATAATTATGGCCAGATTTCCATGGGAATTTTGTTGTTTCAAGATATTGTTGTTATTCCAATGCTACTAGTAATCCCTCTAATGTCGCCTACGTTTCATGGGACTGCCGTGTTATCTTTGAGTAAAATCTTGCAATCTATCGGATTATTTATGCTATTTTCTTTTGCTGGAGTAAAACTGCTTAAGAAGTTTATCAATTATGTTTATAAGACTCAATCCAGTGAAATATTTATGGCCTCTTGTTTGTTGATCGTTCTGGCTACGGCAACCATTATGAAACAAATCGGATTTTCCACGGGCCTTGGCGCATTTATGGCCGGTGTTTTACTGGCAAATAGTGAAGTTAAACTGGAAATTAAAAAAACAATTTTACCATTTAAAAGCGTATTAATGGGATTGTTTTTTATAAAAATTGGAATGGGACTTAACTTTGCAATTGCTTTTGAGTTTTGGGGGAAGATGCTGCTCTTTACTTCATTTTTAATAGCTGTAAAATTTTCTATTTTATATCTTATTGCCAAAATCCACAAGGAAGAGCAAATAAAGTGTGTGAAGGTCGGTGTACTACTTAGTGAAGCCGGAGAGTTTAGTTTTATTATTCTAACCGCCGCTTTTCATAATAAGATTTTATTTGAAAATGTTTATGGATTTTTAATTACTACAGTAACCATGAGTATGTTCGTAGCTCCTGTTTTGTTTAGAATTGTTAAACACTTTGAAAAAGAAAAAACTATTATTAGTAATGTAATGTCGATAGAATCACTAAAGCTTGAAAACTCTAAAATAGTAGAACCTAAAACCTCAGAATGCCTTGAACAGGCTGCTTAATTAAAAAGCAATTTTAACTGGCCCACCATAGTGGTTTGGGATACTCATTATTCAGATGTAGTTTAAAAAAATGCTCAACATAAATTAATGAAACTCAAAGATAATAATCAAATTGTTTGAAATTTAGGTATGACCAAGTAGTACACTATTATGAAATTCTATATAAATGTCCAAGTGGTCTTTTAATCTCATCGGATTTTTGGTCGTACACCAGGTTTTTCTTATCAACCTATTAATGTTTGCCCTAAGCATTGCGCAACTATGATTGAGTGTAAATAAAGGATCAAAG
>Ga0208957_1000230_pt1 | contig 48509 bp, 50 predicted proteins | sample RifOxyA1_FD_184029 | JGI IMG/M metagenome (GOLD analysis project Ga0208957, IMG submission 184029) | Groundwater microbial communities from Rifle, Colorado - Rifle Oxygen_injection A1 (SPAdes) | ecosystem: Environmental > Aquatic > Deep subsurface > Groundwater | place: Rifle, Colorado, United... | reverse complement strand
CTGGAAAATCTTATCAAGTATACCGCTCGTCCGGCGCTTGCCAATAGTAGAATTTCAAAAGATCTGGATGGACATATTCTTTATGAGCTTAAAAATAAGTATACCGATGGCACGACCCATCTTCGTTTTACCCAGACAGAGTTTATCGAAAAAATCATGGCACTCATTGCTCCACCCAGAAAAAACCTGATTCGTTTTTTTGGAGTTTTTAGCCCGCACCATGGGTACAGAGAAGAAGTTACGGATATGATCAGGAAGAGGCCGCAGTTGGTTAAGGAAGTTGGGGCCAATGAAGCCAAAGGTGCGGATATTGTGAGAGTTGAGCATTTTATACAACAAGTTCCAAGGAAGCCAATATATTGGATTCCTTGGGCCGAACTGCTTAAAAAGACATTCAATATCGACGTTATGAAGTGTGAAAAATGTGGTGGACGCATGAAAGTGGCCAACTATGTTTTAGATTCCAAAGAGATTAAAAGGATTCTCATATCGTTAGGGGAGGAGCTCGTAGCCAAGATTGAAGTTCGATCGATCGATTTTTCGTCTAGTGGATATACCTATGTTCTTGATGATGAATATCGAGAGCAAGGACCCCCTTTATTTTAGCAATCTAGAGAAGCTTTGAGCTAATTTCTTTATCCCGCCAGGACGGCGGGATAGTCGTCATATTCCCTTAGTATGCGTTTTTCTGGTGTTTTTCTGGAAAAATTTATTAAATTTATTAACTTGAGTAGATTTTTGCAGAATATGTAGGGGGAGAGTTTTGATTTCATGTGTAGGGGGTGAAATCATCTACCCCTTTATTTTTCCTATACTCTTTAGGGGCGCACTCCTATCACTAGATGGTTTTCCGGATAATCCAACACCTTTTAACCGAGAACAGATTCGTGAACATATCCTAAACGTAAAAAAAACATTTCCTGCTGAACAAATATCAGGCGGAAATCATATTGTTATAGATCATGGGAATAATGAATTTTCATTGTTGGCGCATTTAAAGAATGGATCACTATTGACCAAAAAGGGAGATCGTGTTGAACAGGGTCAATTAATTGCGAAATGTGGAAATTCAGGAGAAGGGTCAACATCTCCTCACTTGCATTATCAATTAATGGATCATGCCAATCTTTTAAAGGCCAAGGGGCTGCCTATTCAATTTTTTGATTATGAAGGAAGCATATTTGAGGATCAGGCCTTAAATGTCATTGGGGAACCGGCGGAGGTCACTGATGTGCTAAAAACTTCTGGAGTGATACTAATTAAAACAAAGTAGGTGTTATTAGAGTGTTACTAACTTCTATTCAGTAATTCCTGCATTAAAAGTAAAATCGTTATCAACGGTACAAGACATCATGAATTACGAAATTTCCAGTGCAAGGTTTCAAGAGATATAAGTTTTCCCCTAACAAGGCTTTCTAATCCACCCAAGAAGAATTATAATTTAGTCACAAATGATTCAAGCTGATCATACTGGTTATAGAAAATGACTTTAATCTTGCACCAAGGAACATTAATCACAGGAATTTGATAATGAAAATTTATGATAAAGGAATAACTCAAATGTATTGTGGATACTGGAATGGCTCCCCTTTGGAAGTCGGGTTAATCCCCACAATATTCAAAGTACCAGAAAGAGAAGTACTTCACTCTCACCCTTACAGAGAATATTACGTCATCATTGCCGGCAAAGGTCTATTAATAATAAACGGCAAAGAAGTGGAATTGGCCCCAAACAATGTGGTTATGGTTGAACCCTATGAAAAACATGAAGTAACCTGGGTTGATCCACACGAAGGAATTCGATGGGTAATAATAAAAGAAAAATCAGACCCAAATGGTAAAATTGTTCATTAATTAATGTTAACACCTAAATTACGTCGTCAGTTCACCATCTCAGTCAGTTGACCATCTCAGTCAGTTGACCATGTTTTAATGTTTAAACTTTCGACCGCTTTAGTCCCAAGTGCTTAAAATGACCACCAGTCTTCGCACTCCCTTTAAATTGAATTTTTCCTTCTGTCTTAAGCTTTTTTATCCATCGTTCAAGCGTTTTGAGAGGTGCTCCCAATTCTTGAGCAATTTGTGGAAGTCTCATACCTGGGTTGGTTGCAATATACTCAAATAAGCGTTTTACTCCCTAAAAATCAGACCGTACTACGGATAACGGAACTGCAGAAAGTTGCATCCTTTCCTTAAAATCTTCTCGCGATTCGTGTATACATATCCGCCGTTTTCAAAAACCATCGCAGCTCTTTCCAACTCGTCACATGTCGGTCGTTGATCGAGAATCTCGTGATTGAACCTCAGTCGTTTCACAAATCTGGCAACATCAACGCTGTACTCCTCAATAAGAGGATTCACGACAACAAAGGAAAGTTCGCTCAAATTCACAACCCCTAGTGTCCCAGCAAAATGTGTTAATAGTGCCAACTCAGATGCCATAGCCTTCCTATGGGCAATTGGGTAAACTTGCTCGTAGTGTGCTTGATAATAATTGGTATCTATAATGTCTTGAAACTTGTGACCGAGTAACATCCATTCTCGAAGCTCGATTTTTTCGTGAAAAATAGAAGCTATTCGATCAATCGAGCACCAAGAAGAGTTCATATATCCAACGACAAGTCGGGCATCAGGAACGCCAAGGCTAGAAAGCCAATTCATATATTGACCGAACTGTTCATTGAATTGGTTATCTTCTTTAATTACCCTAAATTCTGGGAAATCCGCCACGAGATAAGTGACGTCAAAATCTGAACACGAAATAGTGTTTCCACTATTATTACGAAAGATAGCGGCGGCGGCAGATTGAATGCCAATGAGGCAAAAAATCAGGCACGAAAAAAACCAATGCTTCACATTCCCTCCCGAAAAAACTCATCAAATCATGATTTGTCTGAGGTGTAAATAAAAGGAATGTCATTAGACTATAGCGCACCCATTTTTTAATGATCCGAGCTTAAGGTTTGATTATTCCGAATGCTTGCAGTTGTCTGAATAATTCATTTACCGCTATTCAAAGAGAGTATTGCACGGAATCCCTGCTTATACAGTTCAGTCAGATCCCACATAATTTCATCGGGCCCAGGTCTTCCCGCCAGTTGGTCTTTTATCGCCCAATAAACATATTTCATTGCAAGATCTCCAAGCTACTCAAAAGATAAAGCGTTTATACGTTAACAAAATATAAATATCAAGATCTAACGATCAGACAGTGGTAAAAGCGGATGTTTGTTTTTTATGCGAATAAGAGTCCTACGGATGGACAGCTGGAAAGGGTTGGGATATTTATTAGGTATGAGAAATTGTCATGAGTATTTGACATTTAAAAAGCAATTTAACCAACAGGAGTTTACTCCTAGAAAGAATTGCTCAATATGCGGATTTGCAAAAAGAACATGTTACTGTCATATGCTTAAGCCTTTTGATTCCAAAATCATTTTTGTAATACTAATTCATAAGCTTGAGATCGATCGAAAAATTGCAACAGGAAGAATGTCCCACCTAATCTTAAAAAATTCTTATCTCTTACCAGGCCATGATTATACCAATAATGAAACACTTAATAGCCTAATCATTGATCCTACAAACCATTGTATGGTTTTATATCCTGGAGAAAATTCAGCTAATCTTTCGATATTTACAGATGAAGAAATAAAGGCAATTGTACCAAAAGGAAAACGGCTTGTAGTTATAGTCATTGATGGCACCTGGGCAACATCACGGCAAACCATGCGTATGAGTCATAATCTGGAGATATTGCCAAGAATTTCCTTTACCGTTAATTCTCCTTCTAATTTTCGAATTCGTAAGCAACCCAACTATGAATGTTGTTCCACAGTCGAGGCCATTCATAAAACAATTGAGCTGCTGAAAGATTCTCAAGGATTTAATGTTGAGTCGCGAGCACATGATAATCTTTTGAATGTTTTTGACTTTATGGTAAGTAATCAAATTTCTATTATGGAACAGTCACAAATGTAAGATACATCCACAACTACCATAAGATACAAAAAAATATGTAACGTAGGATACGACCATGACAGAACATAAACCAATTGCCCTAAAAGCTTATGAAGAACTAGCTGAATCATATTCAAAAATTGCAGAAACCAAAGCAGAAAATGGATACATTGAACATCCCGCAATCCGCAAACAACTAGGAAAAGTTCAAGGTTTGAAAATTCTTGATGCTGGCTGTGGCCCGGGAATACTTGCTAGTTATCTAGTTTTGCAAGGAGCAAAAGTGACTGGTTTTGATATCAGTCCAAAGATGATTGAACTTGCTCGAAAAAGACTCGGAGAAAAATCCGAGTTCTTTATTGCAGATATGGCAAGGCCACTCGATTTTCTTAAATCAGATGAGTTTGATATTGTTGCATCATCCTTGGCCATTGATTATGTTAAAGACTGGTCTACTCCTTTAAGTGAGTTTTACAGAGTTATGAAAAATAATGGAAGACTTGTTTTTACGGTTCAACATCCACTTGGTGCTTACCTATGGTATAAACCGCAATCAGCTTTTGGTGTTCAATATGTCGAAGCTACATGGAGAGGCTTTAATGAAGAGCCTGTTATCGTTCCAGATTACTATCGCTCTTTCGAGGAAATGATAAATCCATTAACCAAAGCTGGGTTTGTAATTAAACATATATTCGATGCAAAACCAATTGATGCACTAAAAGAAAAAGACCCCATTAGATTTGACAAGTATTCAAGAATTCCAACCTTCATGTGCATAGAAGCCGTAAAAGACTAGAAACACTTTTATTTTTATCAATAAAATGATTGGCGATCCGTAATCGAGACTAACCCGCACTTCGTATCCATCTCAAGGAATTAATCTTGTTTCAAAAACAATTCACCTGACCAGAGTTGCTTTATGAAATCTCTGTAATTCAACACATATATTCCGTTATCATATTTTCTGGAAATGTCGATGCAAGAAACAATAATCATTTTTTTTACATTGGGAAATTCCTCTCGAAATTTCAAAAGATTTTTGAAATCATGAGAAGTGATATTTGTTGTACACTTTGCTTCGATGACATATTCGGCGTCATTAACAACAAAATCAACTTCGGGTCCTGTAGTCAGCCTCCAGTAAGAAAAATCCTGATCAAGCTCATTATATTTGTTATTAATACTCAACTCATGAAATACCCAATTTTCAAATGCCTTACCTACCATTTCAGTTTTTAATTCTATGGTTCCACGTTTAAGTAAATTGTTTACCATTGAAACATTGCCAAAATAAAATTTAGGTGCGCGGATTGTTTTTCGCTTGGTCCTGCCCGAAAAAGCTGGGAGATAAGCACCAAGAAGCGTATCAATCAGTATCTGAAAATACTCTTTTACACTTACGGCAGATATACCAATATCGCTGGCGATTTTCTCATAAACAACTATTTCCCCATCACTGAAGGCAGCTGCTTTTAAGAAATTAGAAAAAACCGGCAGGTTTCGAACCAGGCCCTCTTCTCGTATTTCTTCTTTGAGATAGTCGACAATATAAGCATCAACCAGCCGTTTGGGTTGGTTGGAAAGATAGTGTTTTGGAAGGTAGCCAAAATTGAGTAATTTCAAAAAATCAAAATCCTCACCAATTTCAAATGCCGAAAGCCCATGGAGCTCAAATCTTATGGCTCTCCCTCCAAGCATATTTGCGTGACCCATTTTTAACTTCCGTGCACTTGAACCGCATAGCCCAAAACGTCGCTGCTTTTCTTCTATAAGATAATGGACCTCATCTAGCAATGCAGGTATTTTTTGAATTTCATCAATAATACAAAGCTTATCCGTTTCTATCAGTTCCAGCTCTTTGCGTAGTAATTCTGGATTGTTATTGTATTTAACAAATATGTCTGATTTTAAAAGGTCGATTCGAAAGGCGTCTGGAAATAAACTCTTTAAAAGAGTTGTTTTTCCTGATTGCCTTGGTCCCCACAAGAAAAAACTATCTAAGTTATTGTTTATTATTAGTTTTCTTTTGTACATTCTAAACCATCACTTTATATATATATATTAATAGTAAATCATTGGTGTGTTTTGTCAATGTAAAAATTCTTGACTTCCCTTTAAGATAGTTCTGAGGAAAAACTGGCGATATGAAGTAAATTGCAGGTGGTGCTAAATTGGAAGACATGCTCCCCGGGGCTTCCTACAAAAGGGCATAAATGCTTTTCCTTCCGTACCTATAATTTTATGGCTTTAACATAATAGTGACATGATTTTTTCTGTAAACTGTCATATTCATGCTCAACATGAGTCAAATCATAGATCTCAAATCCTTCCATGAAGTTTATAATTTCATCCCTATCTGAAAAATGATGAGGAATGCCAGCCTCAACGCCATCTTGTTTAATAATAGTTCAATCTTCGACTTGTGGGTCCCTAAACCCGTCTTGAATACCTCTTGTAGAAAGAAAAGTGATTAATGTCATACCACCAGGTTTTAATATTCGCTTGATTTCTTGCAACGTCTTTAATGTATCCTTTTTGTAACCATGGCAGATTACATGAAAAGCAATAACTGCATTAAAAGTAGAATCATTTTCGCTAATTTCAGTCATGCTTTCACATTTTATTTCGTGAGGATAGTCGTCATATTCCCTTGGTATGCGTTTTTCTGGTGTTTTTCTGAAAAAATTTATTAAATTTATTAACTTGAGTAGCTTTTTGCAGAATATGTAGGGGGTGAAATCATCTACACCTTTATTTTTCCTATACTCTCACCCGCTTTATTCATGTATACTCCAGTAAACATTTTTATAAAAGCACGCATTTTTTATTAAAAATGTATCCTTTGGTCAACATTATACTCGATTTTGTTTAAATATCAACAAAAAGTTAACTAGAGTTAACACTTTATCGTCTTCTTATATAAGATTCTCTATTTTTATAATCCCAAGAAGCGCATCATCTTTTCGATCAGGATACTTAAATATGAAGCCATCTTTTTTTAAATCGTCCCGACCAATGTATTGATGCTCAACCATTTCAAGCTGGTTTAAATCATAAATTATTACCAAGTCAATTTTTATGGGATTTCTGCCAAATTTTATAGGCCATGAATAAAAAGGTTCAATTAAATATTTCATCATCTCCGCATCTGGCAACACATGAAAATCCAAAGCAAATATATCTATGTTTTTTCCCTCAATATTGTCATATCTGTCACCCACACGTTTGGGATCATACCTATCAGTTCCAATCTCTTTAATTTTTAAAATTAAATCTATGATATTAAAATCTGGATGATCATCAGAACTAATACACCTTATAGCGATCTTCCTATTGATATAGTGTTCTTTAATAACTTTATCAATCTGTTTTCCAATAGCATCAAAATCAGGAGTGGAGTCAAAATCATATTTTGAAACTTTCGCTGTATGAACCATCTTCGTCTCAAATTTCATAATTAACGATTTTATTTTCATAGTCACTCTTTTGCAATTTCTTGTTACGTAGCTTTATCATCTAACTCATACTCCATCAACAAAGCATCCCCATCTGGAGTAACGATCTGACCTTGGTTTACAAACCCGGCTTTCTCATAGCACCTAATAGCCCTTTTATTATCAGGACTAGGATCAGTAATTATCTTTGAAAATTTATAATTTGATTGTAAAAATTTGATAAATGCCTTGATCATATTGGTTCCAAATCCATTTCCAATATAATTTAAATCGCCAATATATAGGTCTATCCCAATGACGTCATCAGGATAATCTTTCCACCAACCTACACCAACCTTGGCAGCCCAATAAAATTGAATAAAACCTACTGGTTCATTATCCAAATATACAACAAATTGTTTTACTACATCAGATGAGATTTTAAGAATATACTGCTTATAGATTTCTTCCCAATTATCACCATCATCCCAAAATTCCTTTACATGCGGCTCTTTTAGCCAGCTCATAACAAGTCCAAGGTTTTTTTCCATGAGGGGTCTAAAAACAAATTTCATCAAATAACCTTTTGTGATTTTCCCACATAATGATCTCTGGTACTTCATTCAATTTTAAGCTATAAAAGTTATTTTATCTATTCAATTCAAAAGGAACTTTTCTTATGAATAACCAAATCTGGGGTAATAATGAAACGGAGTATTTTTTCAATTTAAATCCTGAAACAATACTCAATTCAATTGATAAGCTTGGTTTCAAAACAACGGGAAGAACGCTCGCTCTTAACTCTATGGAAAATCGAGTCTACGAGCTAGAGGTTGAATCAAAAGTTTCCCCCTCGGCAAATGATTTCATTGTAGCAAAATTTTATCGACCAGGACGTTGGAGCAAAGAGCAGATATTAGAGGAGCATCAATTTCTAAAAGAACTTATAGAAGATGAGATCCCGGTCATCGCCCCAATTGAAATAGATGGTCAAACGCTATTTGAAATTGAAACACATAAACTCTGGTTTACCATCTTTCCTAAAAAAGCAGGAAGGATACCGGATGAACTTAATGATGAGAAAATTAGTATTCTGGGACGACTTCTTGCTAGAATTCACAATACCGGAGTACGCACGCAGGCCACTCATCGCCTTGAGATCAACCCAACTACATTTGGACGAAACAATTTAGAACTACTACTTAATAACCAGAATCTTCCCCAAAAATATCACACACCTCTATCCGATATTGTAAACAGATTATGCGATACAATAGATCCATGGTTTGATGGAATTTTGAATCACCGAATTCATGGTGATTGTCACCGATCCAATCTAATTCATCGCGAAGATGAGGGACTCTTCTTTGTTGATTTTGATGATATGCTTGTAGGACCTGCAGTACAAGATGTCTGGCTACTAGTACCAGGTGACGATAAGTTCGCACTGGAAGATAGAGAAAAGCTACTGGCCAACTATGAGATAATGAGAGATTTTGATTACAGCACTCTAAGACTAATAGAGCCACTAAGAGCACTACGCTACACACACTTTGCGGCCTGGATGGCCAAGAGGTGGGATGACCCATCTTTTACAACCGCCTTCCCCTATTTTGGCTCCGATGAGTATTGGTCAAGTCTAATTGGAGATCTGTACCATCAACTGGAAAAGATACAAGGGATTTCTTGCTTTTGACTATTTCAAAACAACGTCTCCAAACAAGACTTCTAACACAAGTAATGAGTTAGACACTATGCTTTTTACCATCTATAATTTAATCTAGAGAAGCTTTGAGCTAATTTCTTTATCCCGCCAGGACGGCGGGATAGTCGTCATATTCCCTTAGTATGCGTTTTTCTGGTGTTTTTCTGGAAAAATTTATTAAATTTATTAACTTGAGTAGCTTTTTGCAGAATATGTAGGGGGAGAGTTTTGATTTCATGTGTAGGGGGTGAAATCATCTACCCCTTTATTTTTCCTATACTCTTATGAACAAGCATCTTATACAGAAGCATTGGCATTGTTTAATAAGACCGGAGCACTTGCATTACCTGTGGTAAAGTATGAATCAAAAGTTCTTGTCGGTATTTTGCATTATCAAGATATTTTATTGGCCAAATAAGGAAAATTTAGAAAATAAATAACTGGTTGATAACAAATTAAGACAATGACAAAATTGTTTTTGAAAAATTAACCATTTAATTTTTACACGTTTCTAAGTTTTTTGCATTCATTTAAGAACATTTAGTATAAATATCCACTAAACAATGGGCGACTCAAGGAGTTTTTATGAAAAAAATCTTTTTTGCATCTATATTACTTTACACTTTCACAAATGCTTTTGCTGATATCACATTCACTTGTGACCCTGAAACAGGAAGCGGAAATGAAGTCGTTACAGTTAGTATTGATAATAGTAACTTGGCTTCCATTAGTGTAAATGATTCCAGAGAAGATCTTTGTGGTAAAGGTGCAGTCAAAGGAGAATTGGTAGAGTATGGTGAAGGAGAGCTCCAGATCCAATGTAAGAATGGTTTGGTTTACCTCATTCAAAACTATGATGAAATGTCTTTGGATATTGAGTCACTAAAGCTGAAATTAAGTGATACAATTTTTATGTGCAACTAAAAACACTAAGTTTTTACTAAAAGAACTATATCAAAAGTTGGCAATTAAGCTTAGCGATCTTTCCTCTTACAAGGCATTACTTGCTTCTTTTTTCCAATAAAAAACAAACTTCCGCTTTACCACTTGTCGACCCTTAAAATATTCGGTCTGTGGATTTAAAAGTTTCGCAGAAATTCTATCGTAACCGGTACCAATTCCGATCATTTGAAGCCTTTATATAGACCTTTCGGTCCGAAAGCTTCGCTTTCAGTTTGGCCGTCGACGAAGGAGTTTTCATTACTATCTTGGTGATACAGTAGATCCATCCTCCTGTTGGCCCCGAAACTTTACCGACTCTCTCAGCTGGTACTGATGCTTTATTTCACGGTCTTCGACATTCTTATATCATCAGATAAAATAAATGATATAGGCTTGACAGGAATTACATACTATTTTTTTGAAATGTTGTTTTGACCACTGGTCTATGGATTTTTGCGTCTTTTTTCTAGTAAGGAAATTCCATATAAAAAAATATTTAGTAATGTTGTTTCAAATCGTACCAGCTAGGATGTGTTTTTCTTAATGATGCTTTCATGCCCTTGAGGTATAGGGAGACGAATTCATCTCTGATAGACATGTAGCTTGAATCAAGATATTCAGGAATCAGAGCAGTAACTCTGTTAGCAACTTTTGAGAAGTCGTTTAAAGCTATATCTGATTGAATGTAGCATTCATCGAGATATTCATATTTATCTTCAAATTTTTTACACAGTCCAATCAATTGCCTTCTTAACTCGTTGTCGGGGTATTGAACGATATCGGACATAAAGTTTCCAAATTCGAGATTTTCAATTCTGCAATCTTCTGGATCACTTAGCATAATCATGGCCGTAAATTTTTCTAGGGTGCCATCACTCATGTTGTCTTTGTAAGCGATCTGTATTTGTCTTAATACTTCATGAAGAATTATTCCAGCCTTTGAATTTTCCCCGGTTTGATTCCAATCTCGAGAGGATATTGTGACTCCATATCCGAAGTCGTTATTCAAATAAGAATAAAAGGCAACCTTCTTGGTTATAGGTTTTGGATATATTGATTTTAAATATTCGGGTAATTTATAATCGCCATTATCGGGGGCAATTTTTCTGGTATAATAAAAGTGAGTATATTTCAAAGTTTCACGTATCAGATAAATTAAATCTGGATATTGTTCTTTCCATAGCTCTAGTCTTGCCTGAAGTCTTTGAAAAGATTTTAAGGCGGTTACTTCAAGGGACGATATTTGTTGGTGTGATTCCTGTAGTATATCATCTTGATTAAAATCATCTTCATAGTTCTGGTTATTTAAAAACAAATCAATCAAAATGTATTTATTTTTCGTTCCAGGAACATTAATAATTGTTCCTCCACTGCTACTCCAGCCCCCACCGCTTTCGCCTGCTCTCAAATTGAATAACAGATTTCGGTGCGCTTTCTCATCCTTGGGAGGTTGATTTTTATTGGTAGAGATATTTGGTTTTGAGTTACCATCAAGTGTAATGGATGCAATGTTTTGAGAGGACTTTGTTGGTGTTTTTGTGGAGAAATCTTGTTTTGAATAGTCAGCAGTCTTTGCGTATAGCGATACACAAAAGAAACTGACCATATACAATTTTAGTAAAATTCTGTACGATAATCTCATTGATTACGATTATAACACACTGTGCGACTCTGTACGACATACCTTTTTTCCTATGTAAATTCTTCATTGTAACCAGTGTCAGGCTTAACAAATCTTGCAGCTAACCATCTGTTTTTTTCAAGATTGGAAGTAAAACCTCATTTGAAGCGTCTCTCCATTCGGTGATTTTTTTTAAAAGAAATGATTTATAAATATCACTGAGCAAACATTTTCCGTAAAGCACATTTCCGCCAGGGAGGGGAAGTAAACTTAAAGCGTGAACCGGTCTGAAGTTTTTTCCGTGGCTTCCTCCAGCATATTTAATTTCAATAAAATTTTGATTTTTAACTTTTTCTTCCAAAGCTTTTAGATGTTCGGGAATGATCATATCTTCCATATTGTTAAAATTTTTCAAATGAAAGACGTTGGCATCTTTTAGTACGTCATCAAGATTGACGGTATGGTTTTTTCTAAGGAGACCTTTCGCAAAAATACGAAGGCTCGCATAAGCGTCATCTAAGGCCCTGTGATGATTTTTTATTTCAATTCCCAGAGTATCGGCAACGGTTTTTAACTTATGGTTAGCTGATTCTTTAAATATTTTCCTGGCCAATTTACACGAACAGAAAACATTACATTGAGGGATTTCCAGTTTCAGATGGTGGGTATTATACATTAAAAACCCCATATCAAATTGAGCATTATGAGCAATGAGTGGAAGATCGCTCAAAAAATCGATAAAGGAGGGAAGAACACGGTCGAGTGTTTTGGAATCTTTGACCATTAAATCTGTAATATGGTGAATATTCGTGGTGATTGCAGGAATATCGATCTGTGGGTTGATCAGTTCATTAAAAGTCGTAATACCTTCGGGAGTTACTTTGATCGCCGAGATTTCAATGATTTTATCCACGAGAGGAGAAAGCCCGGTTGTTTCAAAATCAAGAGCAATGATGCCGTGAGGAAAAAACTTTAGTAATATTTCTAATTCTTCGGTAACTAAGTTTTGAGTTAGTATGTCATTTGACATAAAATCCTTTGGATTTTTAAATATAAGTTCTTTTGATATAACTTTTATTAGATCAACTTTCAATGAAAAGGGCCCGTTTATGGAAAAATTTGATGTTATTGTTTTAGGTGGTGGACCAGGTGGTTATATAGCTGCGATTAGGGCCAGTCAGTTAGGGAAAAAGGTTGCACTGGTTGAAAAGGAGCATTTGGGGGGAGTTTGTCTCAACAAGGGGTGCATTCCTACAAAAGCACTATTAAAGTCAGCTCACAGTGTTCATGAATTAAAATCCATGGCCAAACTGGGGATTAATGCTGAATTAATTTCACTGGATGCGAAAGTGGCGGTCAAGCGTGCCAACGAAATATCCTCAAAAATAGCCAAAGGTGTCTCTTTTTTGATGAAAAAAAATAATGTGACGGTGTTTGATGGTTTGGGTTGTTTTAAGAATAAAAATGAAATGAATGTAAAATTAAATGCAGGAGAGTCAGTTGATCTTGAGGCTTCCCACTATATTATTGCCACTGGTGCCAGTTATAATTCATTTCCGGGCCTAGTTCATGATGGAGATCGTCTTATCGGTGCATGGGAAGCATTAAAAATGGAAGAGCTTCCTAAATCGATTGGCATCGTTGGAGCGGGTGCGATCGGGGTTGAGTTTGCTTATTTTTGGAATGCGTTTGGAGTAGAGGTTCATATATTTGAAATGCAAGAACATCTTCTTCCAATTGAAGATGAAGATTCAAGCATTGAAGTTGAGCGTGCTTATAAAAAATTAAAAATTAAATTAAGTTTGGGCGTTTCCAATTTAAAGGCCATAAATAACCAGGATCATGCTTTGATAACTGTAACTGAAAAAGGTGAAATCAAAGAATATAAGTTTGATAAAGTCCTAATAGCCGTTGGAATGAAGGGAAATATTTCTGGATTTGGCCTGGAAAATATTGGAGTGGAAACCCATAAAAATTTTATCAAGGTAAATGAATATTACCAGACTAATATTGAACATATCTACGCCATTGGTGATGTGAGTGGACCACCACTGCTTGCTCATGCTGCCAGCCACGAGGGTATTGTTGCCAGTGAGCATTTATCAGGACATCCGACCCACCCAATTAGCAAAGAAAATATTCCAGGCTGTACATATTGTTATCCCCAGGTGGCATCATTGGGTCTTACTGAAAAGAAAGTAAAAGAATTGGGTCTTGAACATACGATTGGGAAAGTTCCATTTAGATCAAACGGCAAAGCCGTTGCCAGCGAAGAGGTGGAAGGTTTTGTCAAAGTGATATTGGGTAAGGAAGGAAATCTTCTCGGCGCTCATATTGTTGGAACTGTGGCTACCGAACTCATTCACGAATATTCACTTTTTAAAACGATGGAAGGAATAGATGAGGATATCTTTGCCACTATTCACCCGCACCCAACGCTTGGAGAAACGCTCGCTGAAGCAGTAATGACCGCAAGAAATAGATCTTTGAATTTTTAGAAGTCGTTGATGAGATCAACCATGAATGGATAATCTATAAAAGGATTTCTGTTGAATTGGATTTCATAGATATCATCATTCCTTTGCAGTTCTTCGTCATCAACGGGATCTTGTATATGCCATTTTCGAAGGTAAAATTCCTCGTCGATGCTAATTCTCAAATCATATTTTACGGAAAAATAAAAGAGTGCTCTGGCAACATTTCCCCGGTGTTCCATTGGTGGTTCAAAAAAGAAAGCACTGTAGTCTCGACTTTTTCTAGTTTGGTAAACACCAAAAGTAGATGTGTGGCAAAGATTCACTTCCGCAGGCTCAGACACTTCACCAAATTGATAATTTCCTCTTATGCTATTAGCAGTGTTTTCAGAGGGAAAAAGGTGATGGAGATCGCTCTTTTGTTCTTCTGCACTAAACTCCGTTGAAAACCTGCTTTGGGGCCAAGTATGTTCGCAGTTTAGAACGTCAGCGTTGGGAATCCTCATCGGGCCAACGTCCTTGATATGAGGTGTATGGCTATCAAAAGTTTTATTGCAATAAACGTCTTTGATATAGTAACCGTGATTATCTTTTTGTAGATGGAGTTTACCAAAGAGATAAGCTCTTGCTTCAGAGTATTGTAAAATTTTTCTTTTGCTACATGTTTGACCATCTTCACATTTATCCACCAAGGTATCAGCTTTTCCATCTTTCTCAAGATGGGCCTTGGTCAAAACATCTTGAATCATCTTTTTCATTTCACTGTTTTTAACATTCATTGCCCACACGGTTTGGGCAAAAGATGAGGGGTAATAAGGGTGGTCGTAGGAAGTGGTTGACAGGGTGTTAAGAGAAACAAGTAGTAAAAAAACAAAAATGATCACTTTCATTCAGCTCATCTCCATATTTCGACTTATACATGGTGTTGTAAGCGCATACTATAATATAAATATTAATTTGCCTAATGTTTTTTTTAAGAAAGACCTAATGTTGCCCACGTTTATTTTTTACTATTAATCTCATCTAATCTTTCTTTTAAAAATTTTTCCCTACCATTAATAGTTGGTTGGTAAAACTTGGGAATTGGAGAACTGGTATAAGTTTGATTAACCCAGTTTCCAGCGAAATCGTGAGGGTAAAGATATTTGGGAGTATTGCCGGGAGGATAATTTTTCAAATGATCAGGAACTTTTTGAGTGCCACTTGTCTGAATATATTCTAATGCCTCATTAATGGCCTTATAAGAAGCATTGCTTTTAATGGTGGAAGCGAGATAGCAAGTTGCTTGAGCGAGAGTTATTCGCGCTTCCGGCATTCCTATCTGGCCGGTGGCTGTCAGTGCATTGACTGCGATAGATAATGCTAACGGATCGGCGTTGCCAATATCTTCTGAAGCAAAAATAACCAGTCTTCGGGCGATGAATACGGGATCCTCCCCACCATCTAGCATAACCGCAAGCCAGAAAATGGCGGCGTGGGGGTCAGAGCCTCGCATGCTTTTAATAAAAGCTGAGATGACATCGTAGTGGCGATCTTGGTTTTTATCATAATCTCTGGCATTTTCTAGAATTAGATGCCGAATTTTAGTCAAATTATTTTTGATATCAGGATTTTTTTCTACGATTTCAAGATAGTTAAGGGCGCTTCTAGCATCTCCTCTCGAGTAGTCGGCAATAAAATTAATGACCTCTTCTGAAGCGTAAATTTGAAATTTTTCATTGGCAGATTTTAGTATCTCGACCAGATTGTTTTCAGATAAAGGTTTGAGTTCAATGACGTGCAGTCTGGATAATAGTGCCTTATTGATTGATGCTCGGGGGTTTTCAGTAGTTGCTCCAAAGAGAATAAAAGATCCTTCTTCCACGTATGGTAGTAAGGCATCTTGTTGAGCTTTATTGAATCTGTGAATTTCATCTATAAAGATGATAATATTTTTTTGATTGTATTCTTTAACTTCAAAACTGCGGGTGATAATTTTTTTAAGCTCGTTGACGCCACCGAGTACAGCACTAAACTTATAAAGTTCAGCACTTGCTTGGTTTGCTAGAATATTAGCAAGAGTAGTTTTGCCGGTTCCGGGGGGACCCCAAAAAATCATACTGGTCAGTTTATTGGATTTTAAAAAGGGATGTCTGGAAAAAATGTGCTCTTGTCCTTTAAAAGATTCAAGCTCGTGAGGCCTCATTCGGTATGCAAGGGGTGTAGATGATGAGGCAACCTCTTGTTTTTCTTGAACCTTTTTAAAATTATTATTAAAAAGTTCACCTTGTATGGTCATTTGACACCTTTATTTTTATAACTGATTGACTAAATTCTGCTTTAGGCTTAGTTTATTACAACTTACAAGGTCATTTTGCAAATATACCTTGAAAAACCCTGGTTTTACTGGGGCCTTATTATTACGACAAAAAGGAGGTGAATGGCGATGTCAAAGAATAGTTCAAGCGTTGTGGTCGAGATAGATGATAAATTTGGAATTGAGCGTTCTTTAAAGAGATTTAAAAGAATGTGTGAAGCTTACGGCGTTGTACGCGAATATAGAAAGCGTCAAGAATATAAAAAGCCTTCTTTGAAATTGAAAGAAAAGACAGAGGCAGCTTTAAAGAGGCGTAAGAAGACTTCAAGTAAATTTTATAGATCAACTAAAATCTAAAACGTAAGGGCCTCAAATGAGGCCTTTTTAATTTGTGGTTTTGCTGCTATTTTTTAAAATAATTTTTAAAACAGAATTCCATCTGTTATGCATAATGGACAGAGTGTTAAGCGTACTTTGGGGAGCTTGAACAATATGTTTGCTAAGTAGCATATGAAAAGAGTTCCAATTTTGATTGAAATATTCCAGCCGGTTTAGAAAAAAAGTATCAGAGTTATTAGAGGTCAGATATCTTTCCAGATCTTTAACAAAGAAAAACCATAATTCAAAATATTGGCGTTTTAAAGTTTTAGGTAGCAGTTCAGTCAATATTTTTTCGCTTAGAAGCTGCATCATGTTTATATTGTCTTCAATTAAATCAGTTTTACTCTGCAGGGGGAGTTTACTGTCAATGGCCAGTATTGAGATCATATCCATGGCGTCAATTGTTTTATAATTGAGAATGGATAATTCATCTAAATCGGATGATAAAAGAAAAAGTGAGTCCGTAAAAAATTGGTTAAGAAAAAAAGACCTGTCAAAAATTTGTTTTTGTAGGGAAGTTGTTTGCACTTCAAGATCTCGTTGGATTTTTTTTATTTTTTTTAAGTCTTGAACGCAACTTTCGTTCCATGTATTACAATGTTTATTCCAATTTTTCCATTCGATGCTGGCTTTTTGGGCCAGTTCCTTGAGTTTGATTAACTGGGGATTTAGCGGGTGCAGGGTTGCCAGAGTTTGGTAATATTCGCTTACCATGGCTTTCAGCTGAGGCTTGATATAGCGCTCAAGCATGGTGTTATCTAGGTTAATATCTTTTTGATCACCGTAAAGAAAAGAATAAGCACTAGCCTTTAAGGATAAGACTAAAAATAATAAAATAAAATTTTTTATCATCATAAATTGATCCTAATTAAATATTAGGACCAATTTACAGTTTTGAAAACCATATTTACGCTTTAATAATTTCTATCTTTAGAAAGTCAGAATCAATATCATAATGGAAAGAGTTCTTATTTGAAGGTGAGCCCTTGGTCAAGCTTACAGTGAGGGTCTCTTTTGAGATATGATCCTTGTGGTGTATGATAGCTTTTTCTACGTCGCTGGATGCATCGTAAATGATTTTAATTCGATCTGAGACATTTAAATTGATTTCCTTGCGGGTTTTTTGAATTCTGTTTACGATTTCCCGGGCCAAACCTTCAGATATAAGTTCTTCGGATAATTGGCAATCCATATCAATTGAAATAGAACGGTTAGATAAGGCCTGAGTCCCCGGCTTTGCTTCCCTGAAAATTAAAACATCCTCTTGGGTAAAATCTTCTCCCGCAATGTTAACAGTGTTACCTGCTTCCAATTGAGTTAAGATGTCAGCGGGAAGTGTTTCAATCTTTTGTCGAAACTCAGCAAATCTTTTCCCTAGTTTTTTTCCAAGTACTGGTGAATTGGGTTTGGCAAAAAGATTAATATAGTCGGACTCTTTGGTGGAATATTGAATTTCTTTTATGTTTAGTTCAACTTTTATGTAATCTTCCAATTTTTTAATTTCATTAAGAGTCGCTTGGTCTTTGTGTAAGATTGTTAGTCTTTTGAGAGGAGTTTTTACCTTTACTTGAATCTGGTTTCTTTTTTGTCTGCCAAGTAGAATAATCTGCTGCATTCTGCTTACGGCATCTTCGAGTCCTGGTTTGATTAATTTTTCATCCTCTACTGGGTAAGTTTCCAAATGAACCGATTCTTCTTTATTGGGAGAGAATTTTCCAAGTTCCTGATAAATATATTCGCTTAAAAATGGAGCAAAGGGGGCCATGGCCAAGCTTAGCTCTTTTAGTGTGGTGTAAAGGGTTGAGTAGCAGGCGCATTTATCATCGGTGAGCCCCTCACCCCAAAAACGTGAGCGATTAAGACGAATATACCAGTTGGTCAAATCTTCAATAAAATTAAAAAGTGCGGGAACGACGTTGTACAGCCGGTAAATTTCCATTTCTTTACTGATGTTTTTCTTCAAAGTTTGAAGATTTGATAGTATCCATTTGTCGGTAATATTGTTGCCTGATTTAAAATGCTTTTGATATTTCCATTGATCAACATTTGCATATGTGTGAAAGAATTTAAAGGAATTGTACCATGGGAGTAATGCTCTTCTCACCATGTCTTTAACGCCAGCATCGGAAAAGCGTTGCTCTTCGGCTCGTACTAGACCTGAGTTGATTAGGTAAAGTCTCAAGGCATCAGCACCAAATTCTTCCATGAGCAGATCAGGAGCTGTATAGTTTTTTAAACTTTTGCTCATTTTCTTCCCATCTTCGGCCATAACAATTCCGTTTACGATGACATTTTTAAAAGCAGGTTTATTATATAAGGCTGCAGAAAGAACTGTCAGAGTATAAAACCATCCTCTGGTTTGATCGAGACCTTCAGCAATAAACTCTGCTGGAAAGCCCGCTTCAAAAATGGCTTTGTTTTCAAAAGGGTAATGAAGTTGAGCATAAGGCATTGATCCGGACTCAAACCAGCAGTCTAAAACTTCAGGTATCCTCCTATAGACTCCTTTTTCCCCCTCAATTGAAAATTCAAGGGGATCAACATTTTCCCTATGAAGATCATTGATTTTAGTTTTTGAATATTTTTCAAGCTCGGCAATTGATCCTATGCAAATATATTTTTCGCTGGTTTCATTTTTCCAAATTGGAAGAGGTGTCCCCCATATCCGGTTTCTACTAATGGCCCAATCTTTAGCTCCTTCAAGCCATTTACCAAAACGTCCGTCCTTAATATGACCGGGTACCCAGAGGATTTCTTTATTAGCGTTAATAACTTTGTCTTTTATGCTTTCAACGTTTACATACCAAGAAGGAATGGCTTTATAAATAAGTGGAGTATCGCTTCTTTCACAAAAGGGATAACTGTGAACGACGGTATCTTGGTCGTATAATAGGTTGTTATCTTTTAACCATTTAATAATTAGTTTATCTGCGTCCTTTACATACATACCTTTGAAGTCGGTGACTTCGTCAGTAAATTTTCCGTGATCATCAACTGGACAGGCGTGAACATGAAGATTGTGTTCCTTCATGACTCTGTTATCATCTTCTCCAAAATCGGGAGCAGTGTGGACTAATCCTGTTCCGTCACTGGTGGTGACGTAACTATCACAAACAACTTGAAAGGCACCATCTTTTTTAAGATGCTTAAAATAAGGAAAAAGTGGTTCATAACGTTTTCCTTTTAAATCACGCCCCATAATTTCAGAGATAACTTGTAATTTCTTTTTTCGGATTTTTTGGTAATGTCCAAGGCGGTCTTTAGCAATAAGGAAATTAACGTTATAAGTTTCATCCTTAACTTTGGTATAAACAATGTCTTCTCCTACACAGATTGCCAGGTTGCTGGGCAATGTCCAGGGAGTGGTGGTCCATATGGCCAAATAAGTGTCTTCATCGGATAGCTTATAGAAAATGGTTATTGCGGGATCTTGCACGTCCTTGTAGTTGCTGGTTGCTTCGAAGTTAGATAAAACAGTTCCAAATGCAGTAGAAAAAGGAACAACTTTGACTCCTCGATAGATCAATCCATTATCCCAGAGGCTTTTAAACACTGACCATACAGATTCCATAAAATTAGGATCCATGGTTTTGTAATCATTTTTAAAATCTACCCATCTGCCAATGCGGGTGATGGTCTTTTCCCATTCTGAGGTATAACGGTCAACGATGGATCGACACTCATTATTGTAGCCGAGAACACCGAGTTTTTTAACGGCTTCATGGGCAGGCATTTTGAGCTTTTTATCAATTTCATGCTCAATGGGCAGACCATGACAATCCCAGCCAAATCTTCTTTCAACATACCTACCTTTCATCGTAAAATATCTCGGGACAACGTCTTTTAAAGTGTTGGCAACCAAGTGTCCATGATGAGGAAGACCGGTGGCAAAGGGAGGGCCATCATAGAAAATATAAGGTTTTCCCTTTTTAGTTTTTTCTAAACTTTTTTTGAAAATATTTTTTTCCTTCCAAAATTTTAAAACTTCATGTTCGGCTTCTACAAAAGAAAATGAACCTTGAGGACTGCTTGATTCAGACATGCGCTCTCTCCTGACTTTTTTATGATTTCGAGTCAATTATACTACAAATTCAACTATTTGTTTATCAGAGGCTGACTTTAGGTGTCAACTTTTTTGCCTATAGGGATAAATTATGCCCCCAATGGGTTTAAAATGATTAATTTCTTAAAAATATTGGTCAATGATGACGAAAAATGGTCTGGAATATAGGGTTTTATATAGGATAGTGATTTGAATAGATATTTATTGCTTGCCTTGATTTTATTTCATTTTGTTTTGATAGAGATATCAAATGGGGAAGAGATTTTTTATAAGGGGCAGACCAGGAGTTTGATCGACTGGCCTAATTTGGACCCCTATGAATGGCTTGATTTTAATTATTGGAAAAGAGAGCAATTATATCGCAAAAAATTTCCAGATTGGGCCAATGTCCAGAGGGATAAAAATAATCTGGAAGAAGTGGGACGAATTATAAAATGTGTTGGAGATTGTATCAACGAAAGACACGATGGGGTTTTTAAAGTCGGATTTTATTCGAAAGTATATGAAACCAATGAACTTAAAACGGAAGATGAAAGTTATGCGTGGATCTATTTAATGGATGGAACGCTGGTTCGGCTGTCGCCCAATTCGTCTATTACTTTTAACGAATTTAACATGAGTACCAAGGAATTTTTGATTTATTCAAGGGTCAATTATGGCAACGTCCTGTGGTTATCCAGGCAAGCAAGTGAAGTTGAGGTTAGAGATTTAAGAGAGACGGATTCCATGTTTTCGCTGTTATTGATTCCCGAAATAGATGAATGGTTAAGTCGGGAAAAAGAACTCGATGAAAATGATTTGTATGAGAGTTTGACCCGCGCTGAATATTCCAAGCAGTATGATCATTTAAATAAATTGATCAAAGAAAACAATGAATGGATAAGTAAACCCACAAAATTCATCTTATCCATGCCCAACGGATTAGTTACCGGCCAGAATTTATCCATGGAATTTGTGGTACTTCTTGGCAATAAATCTTTTCTGAAACAAAGAGGTTTTGATGTTTATAATTCCACGACCACAACCTTTCCCGAAGGAGAATATATAACATTGGGTTTTGATAAAGCACAACCTTATCCCTTATCGCCAAATACTTGGTATGAAGTGGATTTTCGGGGGAAAAATATTGAAAAATATGAAGGAGACTTGCTGAAATCATTTCAAATTGGAGAGCTGGTTACCAAAAGAATTCCAACCATTATGACGGCCAGAGAACTTTGGCTAAGAAAATTCTCGAAACTTCTTCATGGAGAGGTTGTCGATGAAAAGTATTTAAGAGAGGAAATGGGATACAGACTTTGGAAGGAATTGGCAGATGAGAAAGGGGATTTATTTTTGCGCTATAATTACCTTTTAGAGTTTATAAGAAAGCTGGAGAGTCAAAGTATTGGTGCTTATGCAACCTATATTGAGGAATCAAAAAAAGAAGGACTTATGTATGAAACTATGGAGTATGGCCCCGGATATTATAGCAAAGCCATGGCTAATTACAGTGTTCGTCGAGAGTCTGATTACTGGGGAATGGCAAAAAGTGATAGGAAAATATTAAACAGTACTCGCAGAAAATTTTGGCGGATTATTCATGAAAATAATAGATAATTACCGGTTGGTTTTAGGGAGCAAAAGCCCCCGACGTAAAGAGCTACTGGGCTGGTTGCAAATTCCGTTTGTGGTAGAAGTTTCCACTATTGAGGAAATAAGTGCAAAGATAAAACCTCAAATGATTGCCGAAGATATCGCCCAAAAGAAAGGGCAAGATATTTTGCAGAAACTAATTAAAGATAACTTTAAACAACAGTTGGTGGTTAGTGCCGATACTATTGTCTGTATTGATCATGAAATCCTTGGCAAACCTAAAGATATTACGGAAGCAAAAAATATGTTAATGAGACTTTCTAATCGTGAGCATGATGTTATTACGGCAGTATATCTTGGAAAGTATAACCAATGTATGCAGGATGGTTGTGGCAAAGTTTTTTCATGTAAAACCAAGGTTCATTTTAAAAAAATAGATCAGGATCTGCTGCAAAATTATTTGGATTCTGGGGACTCCATGGATAAGGCAGGGGCTTATGGTATTCAAGGCCAATCTTTGACTTTTATTGATCGCATAGAGGGTTCATATTCTAATGTCGTGGGGTTTCCGCTGGATATGTTTATCGATGAATTGAAAAATTTTTTAGGCCATCCGGGAGAAACAGCTGGGCAGTGGCGTAAAAAAATAAGATCAGCATAAATTGATCAATCCTAAATAGTGAGTTACAATCCAAGCTTATGAGAATTATTCTTTTAAGTATTATTTTGGTTGGATTGATGAATGCAAATAGGCGGGCGGCTGCACAGGATGATTCTTCTACTGTTACCCCGGTTGTTTCAAAGATTGAGGGAATTGATTTCTCAAGGGCGGATTCTTCAGCGGCGATAAGAAAATTAATTAATGAGATTCCTCAGATGGATCCGAAATTTTACTCAGATAAGATTGCTTCGTTTAGAGAAACTTTTGAGAATTATTTTGATTATAAAAAAGGGGTATGTAACGGAACCTTTGCGACTTTGATTGTAGATGAGAAAGAGGGCGTGAAACAAAATAAATCTCTGGATAAATTATCCAAGGAAGAAAAAAGTCTTTGTGTGAAAGATCTGAAGGAATTGCATATCAGTTTCATTAACAATATGTTTACTTGGCGTAAAAAATATCTTGATTATATTCACGAACAACGTTTAGAAGAGCTGAAAATGATCAAACAAAATACCATCAATGAAATCCAAAAAAGCTACGAAAAAAGATAGAAGCCAGTATGATTATTCTTCTTCTTTTTTAAAAAGCTCACCATCCTTGGGGGGATTGACAGTGGTTTTAATTCCCGTGCGGTAAAGACTTCTGGGGGGTATGATTGAACGGGTCGGCCTCAAACTGGTGGTTTTGCTAGGAAAGGTAGAATCTATAACGTGGTTTTCTGCCATGGGTAATTTGGTTTTTAAATTAGAAGTTGGGTTATTGGTTTCCATAATATGCTCCTTAACGTTTTTTAAATTTTGACTGTCCAGCAGATTGTGTTAAGAAGCAAAGTTTTAACAAATCAGACTAGATCACTCAAATACACTGTACAATTAAACAATGGATGCTCCTTGCATTTGGTGTAGAATACTATAATAACATAGTTTCGAGTAAGTTCAATGGGGCAATATCATTTAGTGGTATTTCACTAGTAAATAACTGAAATTTATGGCAGATTATGATCATTAATACCTATAATACTTACTTTCATTAAACAGATGAGGAGTTATCTGTATGTTTAAGTCCTGTGTGAAATTTTTTTTGTTATTGATCCTGATTTCATGCTCTAGTATGCGAAACAAGGTAGTGTTGGGGCCTTTTTCGGATGTTTTGTATGAAGCTTCTTTTATGAGCGAGGAAGAGATCAATTATGCCAATTTTAAACAAGGAACCATGCCATCACTGAAATTGGCCGAAGCGATATGGTCTTTGAAGAGAGAAGATCCTGAAATATTGGTTACACTGATCAAGGGATATACGGCCTGTGCATTTTTAATAAATGAAACGGATTATTTGGCAGATAAATTTACCGAGGCTGAAGATAGCCAAGAGAAGATGCAGGCTATTTATAATTATTCCCAAGCGGTCCAATACGGTATGTTGTTTTTTAAGGGGCAAGGATTTGAATTGGATGATCTTATAAAGGTCTCTAAAAATAAAGATGGTATCATTGATTTTTTAAATGCTCAGTTAGGTAATAACACCCGTGATTTGGAAGGTGTGATGTATTTTGCACAGGCTTTGAGTGCGCTGATTAATTTGCAAAAGGATGATATGAAACTGGTGGCGTATGCTCCCCTGGCTAAGGATATGTACGATTGGGTTTGTAAAAATAAACCAGATATGAATTTGGGAGCTTGTGGAATGTATTACGGGGCATACGAGGCATCTCGACCAAAAATGTTGGGAGGCAATCCCGAACTGGGCAAGGAAATTTTTAAAAAAACAATCGAAAAATATCCACATAACTGGCTTGCTCGGGTCATGTATATGGAACATTATCTAATTCCAAACGGTGATAAAGAAGGTTATCGGGCTGAAAAAAAATTCTTAAATGAAGCAAGGGCGAAAATGAAAAAAGAAAAAAAATGGGAGCCGACTAAAACACCAGACAAATCTTTGCTGGGAGATAAAAAATATCGAATTTACCAGATTGTTGCGATTGAAAAATTTAATTTAATTGAAAAGTTTGAGAAAAATTTATTTTAAGAGGAGTTGATATGATGAAGATAAAAATGAGTGTTATCATATGTTGGTTGATGCTTAATTCGGCTCTGGCGGTTGATTTAAAAGTAGGTATTCTTGCTCCGGATGGCACTACTTGGGCCAAGTATCTGAAGAAAATTATCAAGGCTGTGGATGTTGCCACTAATGGTGAGGTGAAGATTAAGGTTTATTATGGTGGTGCTCAAGGTGATGAGAGCGATGTTCTTCGTAAAATCCGGGTGGGTCAATTACATGGCGGAATTTTTACCGGAAAAACGCTCTCCGAGATATATAGTGATGTAAGAATTATGGAAGTGCCTTTTACCTTTTTTGATGATCACAACAAGGCTTCCCAAACGCTTAAAAAAATGACGGATTATTTTAATAGTGGGTTTGAAAAAAACGGATTTATCAATCTTGGTTTTTATGAATTGGGTAAAGTGTATTTTATTTCCAAGAAAAAAGCCTCCAGTATCGAGGGAATGAAGGGAATGAAGATATGGCTATGGGAGGGCGACAAGCTGGTTTCTACCTTGATCTCCAACTTAGGGCTGGTGGGTGTACCGCTGGCAATGACGGATGTCTTAACGTCGCTTCAAACTGGAATATTGGAGGCAACTTATGCGCCGCCAATGGCAATCCTGGCGGTTCAATGGAATACTAAAGTTAATTATCTGATTAATTTTCCTATCGCTTTTTCGATGGGAGCTTTTTTAATTGATAAAAAAGCCTGGAATAAAGTTCCTGCCAAATACCAGGCCAAAGTGAAAGAGATTTGTTTTCAATTTTCAGATGAAGTGAATAAAAAAACGGTTGAAGAAAGTAAAGAAGCGCTGGAGGCGATGAAATCAACCGGTATGGAATTTGTCGAATTTTCAAAAGATGATATTAAAAAAAGCAACCTGATCAGGGCGCAAGTAATAAAAGACCTGGAGGGAAAAGTTTTATCTAAGAAGGTTATAGAAATTTTCAGTAAAAATATTTAACGGATAAATCATGGTTTTAAGATTATTTAATCAGTTTGATAAAATCGTTGAAAAAATCAGTTCGGCTGGATTAGTGGTTTCAATTATTTTAATTTTGTTGCTGGCGCTTTTAAATATAATATGTCGCTGGGTTGATTTAGCGGTGATGTGGATTGATCCTCTGGTAAGGCATTTGGTTTTTTTGTGTACCTTCCTGGGGGGGGTGATAGCTACGGGAAGAGGAACGCATGTAGGGATTGATATAGTTTCAAAATATCTTGAAAATAATAGTTTAAAAAGAGTGAAAAAGGGAGTTTCTCGAATCATCATTTGTGTTTCGTTGGCCACACTGGTCTGGTTGATTTATGCCTCATATGTTTTTTTTAAAGTTGAATTAGAGTTTGGTAAACCACAATTTTTGGGAATTCATAGTGGGGCGTTGGTTTTTATCATTCCATTTGGTTTTTCACTGATCGCCTATAGATTTTTTAATCAATTACTTAATTCCTTGTTCAAAAATAATGAGGATGAATCATGTTAGCAGTATTGGTTTTTATCGGGATTTTGTTTTGTGCGATGTTGGGAACGCCACTGTTTGTTGTCATGTCGCTGGCAGCTTTGTCGCTTTTTACTATGGCCGGTGTAGAAGTATCTGCGGTAGCCGTTGAAGTTTATCGAATTTCTTCTGCTCCAACCCTTATTACCATACCTCTTTTTACGTTTGCTGGTTACATGATGGCGGAATCAGGTGCACCCAAAAGATTGCTTAAATTTGCAGAAGCAGCATTTGGATGGTTACCAGGCGGGGTAGCCATTGTTAGTTTGGTAGTCTGCGCTTTTTTTACCGCCTTTACTGGGGCAAGCGGGGTTACGATTATTGCGTTAGGCGGATTGTTATATCCTATTTTAGAAAAAGAGGGCTATAAGGAAAAATTTTCTTTGGGATTGATAACTTCTTCTGGATCTTTGGGGTTATTATTTGCGCCAAGCTTGCCAATTATTTTATATGGCCTGGTGGCTAAAGTGGATATTGATAAATTGTTCAAAGCTGGAGTCCTGCCCGGGATTATTTTGATTATTGTATTATCCTTATGGTCGGTAATTAATGGGCCTAAAACCCGGGAGAAACGGCATTTCTCAGTGATGGAACTGCTCTCGTCACTGCGGGCTGGTTTCTTTGAAGTTTTACTACCCTTTGGCGTGTTGCTTAGTATTTATGGAGGATTTGTTACGGTTTCAGAGGCGGCTGCCTTTACTTGTTTCTACGTTTTAGTGGTGGAGTGTTTCATTTACAAAGATCTGGATTTTTTTAAGGATATTCCCAGAGTAATTCTTGATAGCATGAGTTTGGTGGGAGGGATTTTGCTGATTTTATGTTGTGCTCTCGGACTTACCAATTATTTGGTGGATGAAGAAGTGCCCATGAAAATATTGGATTTGATGAGACAGTTTTTAACTAATAAATATCAGTTTCTATTTTTCTTAAATATCTTTTTATTGATAGTTGGATGTTTGATGGATATTTTCAGTGCTATTGTCGTAGTGGTCCCCCTGATTATCCCTATCGCCTTGGAATTTGATGTTCATCCAATTCACCTGGCCATTATCTTTTTACTTAATTTGGAAATTGGCTATATTACACCTCCTGTGGGTATTAATTTATTTATTTCCAGTTTTAGATTTAAAAAATCCGTGACATCACTGTACAAGGCGTCGGTACCTTTTTTAATTCTTTCACTTTTGGTGCTTATGATTATAACATATATACCTAAACTGAGCCTTTTTTGGGTGGAATAAGATTTTAGGAATTGCAAAGAAATGTTTTTTATAAAAACACTTTTAATAATCACTTGGTCTTTATTAATCATATTGGGCCATCATTCAATCCATGCACAAGCAGATGATTACTTTAACGAAATAGTGCCAGGGGAATATATTATTGATGATTTTGTTCTCCCCTTTGATCCCTTGATTGATGTGGATAAAAATACCAAAAAATATTTTTCCAACAGAGTCTGGTAGAGCAGGACGCCGTCAATTTTTTTTATCCAGAGCATTTGAATTTATTGGAATTTGTTTTTTTCCCTGAGCTGCTAAACGTTTCTCGCTGCCCCAATTCCATCATCACTAAACATGCAGCGTATTTGCGGTATATATTTCGATTATTATCTATCAGTTATTTGTTTGAAACGTTGAAGGAATATGATGATGTTTTAAAAAGAAGTGGGGATAAGGATGTCTGCTCCACCAAGTGGGAAGATTTATTTGACCAATGTCGGCCTCAAAGCAATGAAATGCAAAAATTTTTAAAGAGGCTGCGTCCTCTATACGTGGATGCATTCAATAAACATGAAATTACCTTAATTAATGATGATTCTCTTTTGAGGTGGAGAAGTCTTTGGTGTAAGGATAAAACAAATTGTGTAAATCTGGATACTGGTAAAAAAATTTGTCAGGATAGTAGAAGATTAATTGTTCAATTATGCAGTGAAACCGATTTCATTTATGGGCTTTCTTATATACCGGAGATGGCAAGAATATTAAAAACCTCAAATGTTATGAATATTATTGACCAGGAAGGATACGGGATTGGTTGTATGGATCGGTTTGTTACTCTTTTTAAAGATTTTGAATCAAAAGAATACTGGCTTAAAAATATTTTTCCAGTAATTTTCAGGAGGAATGTTGCCAATCAATCCAGATATATTGAAGGGGAGTTGTTTTTACGGGGAGCCTTAAGAGAGTATGATGAAAAAGGACTGGGTGATTTTTTATTTGCGATCAAGCCAGTCGAGGAACCCCAAAAACCATCACCGAAGGTTGTAGCCATAGAAAAAATCATGGAGGAGCCAACCCCAACTCCTTTGCCGGTGCCTTCTTTAAAGCCTGCACCAATACCAGTGGTGGTCAAGGTGATAGAGAAGGAAGTTAAGGAAGTAAAACTCAGCGAGTTTGAAAGTAAAATCAAACTTAGGGAAGAAAGAACATTAAGTATACTGGGTATTGATATGAATGTTTTTGCCAAAGATTATCCTTTTACAGAGGAAACGATCAAAAAATATGATGAAAATTTAAAAGACTATTATTCCAGGACTGCCTTGTTGGATATGTTGTCATTGGATAAATTGGGGTCCCAGCAGGAGCCGGTGCGGCTTAAGTTTTTAAAATATTTAATGGATACGGATAAACATCAGGGGCTTTTTAATCTACAGGCAGTCATTGGGGAAAAATTTTATGTACTTAATGATTTTGAAAACAAGGAAAAGCCGCAATATATCAAGCTGGAAAATTCAGAAAAGACCCATTTCAGGTGGCAAATTTTTATTTTAAAGGATTAACTATCTGGATGAAAAATAGGTTAGTAAATCATCCTTGACGTCCTGATCAAAATCAAGCAGGAGAAGAATTCCCGGGATATGATGGTTTTGCTCTTTCCCAATCATGGTAATGGAACCTGCTTTTTTATTATTGATGAAATAATCAAAACTGGTCATTGAGTAAAATTTTTCAAAACTGGCAACCGGGATAAAAAAACCTAAATGATTAGCTGACAGATAAAGTGATGAATATTCGAAATTGTTAATAGCAAAGTCAATACCTGGAAGCGATCCTCCGACCATACCAGGAATACCTCTCTCATCGGGAAGATTAATCAGTGGTAGCTTGCCATCATCAAATTCGATGAGTTCAAGGATATTAAATCTATAAGTAATGGAGAGTTCTTGGTTATTAGATGGGCCAATTTCAACGTAAGCGTTTTGGAATTGGGGTAGTTTATAAGAGGCTTCCGATTCTTGTTTGATATTTTTGAAAGTCATGGTCATAATCAGAGTTTGGTCGCTAAGCAAAATATAAGGCCCGTCAATTCCTTCAATGCTAATATTTTTATTGTTTCCGCAGGAGATCAGCGTAAGAAAGATGAAAAGATTGAATGTTGTGAAAAAAAATTTCATTTTTGGGCCTCCATGTCCAAACCTTTGCAAAGAAGTTATCGGAAATTGGAAATAAAAATTTGGTAATAATAAAAAACCAGGCATCATGGGAAGATGATGCCTGGCATGGCTGTTAAAACGAGTAAATAGCTTAGTTATTCGTTATTTTTCTTCCAGTTTTTGTAGTAGCTCTTCAAGTAGCTCTTGGTTTTGTCGCCAAGATCAATGAGTAGAAGTACACCACTTCCTGAACCTTCGTCATTAGGTCCAACCAGTGAAATGTTACCAGATCTTACGCCGTCGGAATAAAATCTTGCCGTAACGATGTTGTTTGCACCGATTTTAAGTGCAGGGAAGGGATACCAGATTCCAAATACTCTTGTTCCAATGTAGAAACCCATATTGTTAATGGACTCAACATTAAAAGCAATAGCTGGTAATCTACCACCTTGAATACCTGGAAGTGGTCTTCCATCGGGTAGAGATTGTGGATCAAGTTGGTTGATGCCATCTTGTCCGTAAAGGACGTCTTGCAAAGACAGATGAATGGCGATCAAGGTTCCGCCACTTATAACGTCCGGACCAAATTCCAAAAATGAGTTTGGGTATGTGGTTAATCCAAGTACGTCGAATGGTATTCTACCACCACCAATAACTTGCAGCTTTTCAAAAACTGCATCAATGCGCACAAAGTCCTGAGCCAGATAGAGATGGGGACCGCTCATTCCTGGAATGGTTGGGTTTACCCCTACTCCGTTACAGGAGAAAAGGAAGAGGGAAATGGAAACTAAGCTAAGCGTAAACAGTTTCTTTGTATAGGTTAATACCTTCATGTTGCTCTCTCAAAAAAAACGTCGTTTTCTTTGAAAGTCTGAACCTTGATTACTCTTAACGTTCTTCTTGAGCTTACGTACAGCGAAGGTTCAAGCAAAAATAATTATTAAAGAGACATTCTTTTTTGAGCTGACATTTCGACTTGAATCCGACCGATAACGTCAACTACTAGCTTACCAGAATTGAGTTTAAGTTCAATCCTAAAATCTAACTTGTACCTCCTACTCGGCAAAATATACCAAGCGCTTGAATTTAAAAGTTCAATGTAAGCATTTTTCACATCAGGGGATAATAAGGAAAATTTATTGCTATTATTTTTTGTGACAACTATTTTTCCCTTGATAATGGTAATTGTTTGAAATTGATAATTTAAAAAATAAATGATTGAACTATGATTTCTTTGCCTGATTAAAAAAAGCTGATAGTGAATATATAATAACAATGATTGTAAGAATTGATAAGAATCAATCCTTTAATGAGGTAGTGATGAAAATATTTAGTGGTTTTGATCCTAGTTTACCAAATACCGGTGTCAAGAGAGTATCATCTGCCAGGGCGTCTAATAACCCAAAAGAGAAATCCAATCCGCAAGCTATAAGAAATAATGATGTGAAAATTGATTTATCCCCCAGTGAAATAAGGGAGAAGATAAAACTTAATCAGGCAAAAAAAAATGAGATAAAAAAAGAGCCAATCCCGGCTCCTATCAACTCAAGCGACATAAAAGAAATTGCTGATCCTGTCGAATCACCAAACGATCCCGCCAATACCAATACGGTGGAAAAATTAAAAGATGTTTTAAAGGGGAACTCAATCAATTTTTCAGATAAAACCAAGCAAGTGCTGGGTGAAATTCTTAAAGATCGTTGAAAATTGAAGATCATTTATTTTTTAAACTATCCATCATTATCGATAACTGAAAAATAGTGCGTTTGACGACATGATCTAAATCACCCTTGATTTGCGTTGCTGCGGAATGGTTATGTCCACCTCCGCCCAGCGCATGGGCCATGGTTCCTACGTCACAGGTAGAGGTTGATCTTAAACTGACTTTGACAAATTCGCCTTCCTCTCTGAACATGCAAGCAATTTCAACTTCATCTAAAACCAGTAGATGATTGATGAAACCGTAAGTGTCCTCCAGATTGACGTTGAATTTTTTCAAGTCACTTTCTCTAATGGAAATCCAGGCAATGGTTTTTTCCTTATTAGTTTCTGCTTCTGATAAAATTTTACCTAAAAATTTCATATGATCAATGGATCGAGTACCATACATCATATTGTAGGTGGAAGAAGGTCGAATTGCTCCGGTTTCCATTAATTGGGCAATTAATCTATGGGTGTTAGCGTTTACTTTAGGATAACGGAAACTGCTGGAATCCACCATGATGGCAGTATAAAGCGGAATGGCCATATCGGCGGTGAATTCAATTTTTAACTCATTAATCAGACGACCAATAATTTCTCCGGTGGCAGAAGTTTCGTGATCGATACAATGTAATGAGCTTATTTCTCGGGGAGAGGGGTGATGATCGATATAAAGAAAGTTTTGACTTTTTTGGGTTAGTTTTTGCAAGTTCGGGCCTACTCGGTCCGGGTTGTTGGCATCAACGATAATAAATAGATTAATTTCGTTAACATTCATTTTTTTCTTAAATTCCTTGAAGGAAATAACAATATTTTTAGCATCAAGGTATTTAAGTTTTTTGGGAATTTCTTCTTCGTTTACGCAATAGACAGTTTTACCCAATTGTTTTAAAGCAAGTCCAAGAGCAATTTGGCTGCCAATTCCATCCGCATCAGGGATAATGTGAGTAGTTATTAAAATAGTGTTGGCTTCTTCCAAATAATGTCTGAAACGTGTAAGTGATTCCATGGTAAGATGACTATCGGATCATTTTAATTGAAACCTTATTTTTCAATGTCTGATAAATTTGTTACTATGATTATGTTGGTATGGGGAGGATCGTTGGACGTCATAAAAGTAAATGCTATCTCGAAAATTTGGCCCGGTTTAAAAGCACTGGATAAGTTGAGTTTTTTGGTTCAGAAAGGCACCATCCATGGCTTTCTAGGTCCAAATGGTGCAGGAAAATCAACCACTCTAAATATTTTGGTAGGACTTACCAATCCCAGTGAAGGCATGGTGGAAATAAACGGGACTATCGGATTTTTGCCTGAGAATCCCCCTTTGTACGAAAATATGGTGGTGGATGACTATTTAAAATTTGTAGCTCAAATTTTTAAAATGGAAAGATCAGCCGTTTTGACTAAAATTGATGAAATAATAATCCAGTGTAGTTTGATGCCGGTTAAAAAACGGCTTATTAAAAATTTATCCAAGGGGTTTAAACAAAGAGTCGCATTGGCACAGGCTATGATTTGTAACCCAGATATTTTAATTTTAGATGAGCCCACCGTGGGCCTTGATCCCAATTCAGTCATAGAATTTAGGAATTTAATTTTATCTTTAAAAGAAAAACATACTATTTTATTTTCTTCCCATCAATTATCAGAGGTGGACAAAATCTGTGATGATCTAACCATTATAAACAAGGGAAAGTTGATTGCAAGCGGGTCCAAGGAAAAAATCAAGAAAATGTTTGGTAGCAAGCAAGTGCTTAACATCGAATTGCTTAATTGGAACACGACCACGCAAAATGACATGTCAAATTTATTTGGTTTTGAAAGAGTGGAGGTTGTTTTCAAAAATAGTCATTCTGTTTTAAAAATTTATTTGAATACGCTGGATGACATCAGAACCCAGATATCAAAATATCTAGTGGAAAAAAATTGCGGGTTGATATCCATGAATGAGGAGAGATTGGATTTGGAAGATATATTTAAGGAAATAACCAAAGGTTAAATGATGACAATAAGTTGGTACATGAAGGGGATATTGGTACTTTTAAAAAAAGATCTGCAGGACGCTTTTAATTCACCTTTTATTTATATTATTGCTTCCTTGTTTGCCCTGATAATTGGATGGCTCTTTTTTAATTATGTAATAGCTGCGAAGGATTTGACCTCGCTAAATATAACCAATGCGGTGCTGGCACCAGTGTTTGGAAATATTAATTTATTTTTTATTTTTCTGTCCCCGATGCTTACCATGGGACTGCTGACTCAGGAGAGAAAAAATCATACTTTGGAACTTCTTTTATTATCTAAGTTGAATCTTTCCCAAATCGTGTTGGCGAAATTTTTAGCAGGGATAGGCATGGCCTGGTTTTTGTTGCTTCTGACGGTGATTTTTCCTGCCATGATCTGGCTTACCGGACATGGTGATATCGGAATGATGATTTCCACCTACGTGGGTTTTTCCTTCACATTAATGTGTTTTATCTCAGTGGGATTGTTTGCCTCCAGTCTTACTGACAACCCGATTGTGGCAGCCTTTATGGGATTTGCTTTTTTAATGCTGGTAATGTTGTTGGCGGTCAGTTTGAATGCGACGAACAATTGGATGTTGGGTGAAATTGCACAATATCTGAGTATTGCTTATCATTTTGAAGCATTTGTTAGAGGAGAAATCCGTTCGTATGATGTGGTGTATTTTTTGTCATTTACAGGATTTTTTTTGTGGCTGACCAGAGAGTCCTTGGAGACTAGAAAATGGTAGAACCCAAAACTGTTTTTAAAAATTTTTTGTGGGTTATATGTGCGTTGATGTATTTGGTGACCGCCTCGCTGTGGGTGGTTTTACCAGATACCTTGACTTTGAATTTATCCACAGCTTTATTCACTCTCGGGTTTAGTATCTTAATGATTATCTGGGATAGGAGAAAGTTTCAGAAATATTATAACGGACCCTATTTTTATAAATTAGTTTCCTTGTCAATTTCAATGATTTTAGTTTTTTGCGTGCTAGCGGTGGTTAATTATCTGGCTTATAAACATCCCCGCCAGGTGGATATATCGGATATGGAACATAATTCACTAACCTTCGAGACCGTGAGTATGCTGCAAAAGATTAAAGGTAAAATTATTATCAGAATTTTTGGCAGAAAGGCTGAAATCCTGGCCATCAAGGCACTGACTGATCTTTATCGTTTTGAAAATAATCACATAGAAGTCGAACCGGTTGATATTGAGCTTCGTCCTGATTTGGTTAAAAAACATGCTGTTTACAAGAGTGGCACTATTGAAGTTGAATATAATAACAGGGTTGATCAAGTGACAGAGGCTTCTGAATTGGTGTTAACCAATAGTATTTTGCGGCTAACGAGAAAGCGAGATCCTCAAATTCTTTTTACCAAGGGACATGGAGAACTTTCGGTTGAGGATAAAAGTAAAGATGGTATTTCTAACGTGGCTGCCATTTTAAAAAAAGCCTACTTTAATATTATTTCAGAAAATACCCTTTCACTTTTTGAAATCAAGGAACATACCGATTTGATAGTTATCTGGGGACCCAAAACTGCTTTCATGAGAACTGAGCTTCAATTAATTGAAAATTATCTAGGACGTGGAGGAAAACTTCTAGTGGGATTGGATCCCACCTTTAACGGGGACAAGCATGTCGATCTAAGAACCATGCTTGGACGGTTTGGTCTAAAGCTTGATAACAATATTGTTGTTGACCAGGTTTCTTTTATTGATGGATCAAGCGGATCAGTGCCAATGATCAGTAAAATAAAAAGTAATCATCCGATATTATCGCTAGAAGAAGGGCCGGTCTTTTTTCCATTGGTTTCTGGTGTACGACCAGAAAATGGCGATAGCAAAAAGTTTGAATTATTCTTTGATTTAAAAACCAGTCCGTTTCCTGCCAGTTGGGCGGATAATAATCCCGAGGAAATGGTAAAGGGCAAGGTGGTGTTCAATCAAGAGAAAGATTTTAAAGGGCCGGTTAGTCTCTTGGGGATTTCCCGGCAAATTGATGGACCAACCAAAGTGGTTGTACTAGGGAATTCCACCTTTGTGTCGAATGCCTACGAAAAGTATGGTAAAAATTTTAATCTATTTGTAAACGCAATTACCTGGCTTGTTAAAGATGGGGAGATTGCAGAGTTCAATTTGCCGCTTGGAAAAAATGAGCCGGTATTTTTAAATCGCCACCAGATTGGTCTGATTTTTTATTTCTCTGTATTGTTTTTACCAATTATTTTTATTGGTCTGTCGATTTGGTTTTATCAGCGGAAGAAAAAATTATGAAAAAAAATTTATTCTTCTTCGGAATTTTAAGTGCACTCTTAATGTTCACTTATTTTTATGAAGAGTTGGGACAAAGTAAGAAAAAATTGTTGGAGGAGTCAGAAAATCGCCTGTTCGATGTACATAAACTTGGGGCAATGCTCAGGTTTTCTACTATGAATCAAAATGAAATAGTTTATTTAAATAATAATTTTTATACAAAAAAATTAAATTATCCGGTTTCCCCTTCAGGAATCAAGCTTTTTTTTGATATCCTTTCCAGTATAAAAATTAACAGATACTTAACTAAAAATGAAGTTAATGACAAAAATATTGATCTTTTTATCCCTGATTTGAATAGAAAAATTACCTTTGAATTTGAAAAGGGAAAAATTGAATTTATTCTTGGAAAAAAAATTCAAACCGATCCCAGCTTTTATATATTGGTTAAAACTGAAGTGGATGAATTTGTGGTGGTCGCTTATGATGATTCTGCATTGGAAGGAATTTATGTGGAGGAAAATGTCCATCAAAACAGTGAAAAATATAACCGACTGATCCGAGCATTCAATATGACTGAAGAGGATTTTGTAGATCGAAAGATTTTAAAATATCTTGATTTGGAAACTATCTCAAAAGGTCTTACGGAAATAAAAATTGAAAATTTAAGAAATATTTCTTTTTCAATTTTTTCTCATAATCAGACTACTTATCCAGAGATTTTAAAAGGTTTGCGGTTTAACGAAGAGTACTATCTTTTTTTTCTAGGAGCCTTAATCAACATGCAGGCACAAAATATTTGGCTGCCAGAAAAGGGCGTAGGAGTGAAGGATCAAATCGCACATATGATTTTAATGGTCGATAAAAAAATTGACTTGAAACTTTTTAGACAATATGGACATCGCACTGGTTTCTTTGTTCAAACCAGTTTGGAGAAGGTCATTTTTGAGATAGACCAAAATAGTGTCAGATTGTTTTTTTCTAATGTTCAAGATTTTTGGGATAAAAGAGTAATGCCTGAAAGCTATATGAAACTAAATAAACAGTTTGATTTTTCAATAATTTTTAATCGGGAATATGTCTTCAAAATTGATAATTCATCCAAGTTTAATGTGATTTCTGAAGATCCCAATAATAAACCAAAAAACTCAGGTTTTAAGGAGTTGCTGGATTTTTTACAAAGAGAAGCCGATTTTGTTAAAAAACGACTTAAGCATAATAATAAGGAAATCTTATTTTCTTTTACATTTTACTCTTCCACCTTTCATGTTATTTTTAAGGAAGGTGATTTGATAATAGCGGATACTCAAAATGATCTGGAGTTTCACTATCACTTGGGGGACTTATCCAGATTTAAACATGTAAAAAGTGATTTTTTAAATGATTAAGTACACATGTGATGCATTTTATTCTTATTTTGTGATGTTGATACACCCCTTTAAAACACATGAAATATTAAGACAGCAAAGGATGGCCATTTCTGAACGTTCTACTGTCATTCCTTTTTCGATTACCGATGACAAATTCAATCTGATCCAGTTAAAAAGAGAAGAAGTTATTTGTTTTTCCTGGATCATGGAGATCATTAGTGCCATCTACACAATCATATCAATCAACCTTGGGATTTCCGCTTTAAATTTTATTAACACAGGATCTTCATTTAATAGCTGGATTGCCTTTCAACTTTACTATTCCGGACAGATCACTAACATTGCCATAACTCTTTTATTGGTGGTTTTGTTTCCCATCACCGCATGGATTTATATCAAAGTGTGGGAGATGATCGTGGTTTTTTTTATGAAGTTATTCGAATATGATGAACTCGATGAATTAGGGGCGATAGATGTGGTCACCTCCACGATGAGTTCAAATATTTTATTACTGATTCCGCTCTTTGGCTCCGTCTTGGCCAAACTTTATCAGATATTACTGTTTTTTGCGGGACTCAAAAGCAATTTGGGAATGAACACCCAGCAAAGTATTTTGGTGCTCATGGCCCCCATCTTCTTGTTGGTAGTGATGAGTCTTTTTTTGATTGGCTATGTGATATTGATGTTTACGGCGATGTAACCAAACAGGAGAAGTGCAATGGATAGAATTCTTATAAACCAGGAACAAATAAAACAAAGAATTAAAGAATTAGGTGTCCAAATTAACCAAGACTATCAGGGCAAAGAGCTGGTGGTGGTAGGAGTGCTTACCGGTGCTTTTATGTTCACTGCCGATCTTTTAAGGGAAATAAAAATCCCAATTGAGAGGTTGGAATTTATTTCAATCTCTTCTTATGGTGATTCCACCGAAAGTAGTGGAAATATCAGAGTGTTTCTGGATCTTAAAAAGGACATTGAAAATAAACATGTGCTGCTTATTGAGGATATTGTCGACACCGGACTTACCATTCATCATCTGTTGGAGATTTTTGAAGGTAGAAAACCCGCTACCATTAAATTGGCTTCGCTTTTGTATAAACCGGCCAGAGAGAAATATAAAATCAATATTGATTATCTGGGATTTACTATTGATAATCATTTTGTTTACGGTTATGGATTGGATCTTTTTGGACAAAGCAGACATATTCCTCATATTGCCATTTATAGTGGAGATATAAAAGAATGATTGTAGAACAAGGTAGTGTCAGAATAGATTTACTGGGGGGTACGCTGGATATTCATCCGATTAATCTAGTCTTACCGAATGCCTATACTTTGAATTTGGCTACTAGTTTGAAGGCCAGGGTGGAGTTAAAAGAAATAAATTTCCCCGGTATTCGCTTTATCACCAAAGATTATGGACAAACTCGAGAATTTAAAACCGAGGAATTGAATAAAGCCAATCTGGAAACCACTTTATTTGGTAATTTTAATTTTTTCGTTAGGATATTACTTCTTTTTAGTGTTAAAAAAAATTTGGAGATTACTCTCAGTTCTGGTTCCCCTCCTGGAGCAGGTTTAGGTGGATCATCTGCCATGGGGATTACTTTTTATAAAGCCATTTTAAAACTTCTTAAAGTTGAAGAAGACAAGGAATCAATTATAAGAAAAGTAAAAGATATAGAGGCGATTTTATTGGATAGTGGACAGACTGGTTATCAGGATTATTATCCGGCCCTTTATGGTGGAGTGCTTGCCCTTATTCCTGCCATCGGGGGCGTCAAGGTTTCGCAGCTTTATTCTGAAAAGTTAAAAAACGCAATTGAAGCGCGCATGACTTTGGTTTTTACAGGTGAAATGCGTTTTTCTGGTCTTAATAATTGGGAAGTATACAAGGGTTTTTTCAATAAAAATAATGTTATTCGCAGCGGTCTGTCCAGTATTGCCCAATATGCTAAAGAGGCTTATCAGGCCATTACCTCGGATGATTTGGATACTTTTTTTGAATTGATTAAAAAAGAAGGAGAAGCGAGAGAAAAGCTTTTTCCGCAAATAGTGGTTGATTCACAAAGAAAACTGCTTGGGGAAATTAAAAAAGATATAAAAGATATTGGGATGAAGGTTTGTGGAGCAGGGGGGGGCGGCTGCTTTATTCTTATTCATAAGAAGGATGAATTCTCTATTGTTGAAAAACATGTCAAGTCCTCTTTGATGAGCATTTTGGATTTTACTGTGGAAAAACCGATTTAATATAATATGGAAAAAAAATATATAGCAGGCATGGATATTAGGGGAGGGCGTAATGATGATTTTTATTGTTCGCTTTTGGAATATTATCCAGGCGGACAACGAATATTTCTAAAAAGCCTGCTTCAGCTAAAGGATGAAAATAGCAGCCGGGATACTTTTATCAAGGATTGGGCGGATAAATATGAGTTAAGTGATATTGTGGTGGATTGCCCCTTAGTTCCCCCTGTCTGTACGACCTGCGCCTTGGAATGCCCTGGTGAAAAAAAATGCCCTGAGGTCACTATCGTAGAAGTCAGAAAAAAAATCAACATTCTTCTCCACGAGGATGAAAAAAAAAGAGTTAATCATCCTAAAGAATATGAGAGAAATAGAAATATTTGTGACGAGATTGAGCCAGCCCGCGATATCCTTAGAAAAAGTTCCAAAGATCACATGTTGTCACGATCTTTTAAAAAAAGATTAAAAAAGGATATTTTGCCTTATTGGAATAGACCACTCGATTTTTGGATCTGGTGTAATTACTATGACGCTCTCTTGGACATTTTTAAAACCTCTTATGATTCCTTTGGCCACTCTTCGATGATGTTAGTGTACCGGGTGGATTACTTAAAAAGACATTTTCCTAGAAATTTTAATTTATTTGAATCAGATGTGGATATGGTTTTGATTGAACTGCTAAGAGCCCAAATTGTCACCAGAAGTGATTTGACGGAGCTTAATATTATGGGAAGTGCAGGACTTGCCAGACTCAACATATTAAAAAGCTTGGAAGAAAAATTAAATCTATTCATTTATGATCATGAAAAAGAAATTCTTGTCAAAAGACCTAAGGCCTTTGAGTCGTTATTGCTTGCTTTGGCTGGATACCGGTATCATTTAGGAAAAACCGTAGAAATGCCTTGGTGGACCAGACCCGGGGAAGTTAATTTTATTTTGCCAGTTTTTTAAAATAGTAAAGTCCAAAATAGATATAGGCGTATAGGAAGGTCTGTAAAATAAACCAAGCGAACCCGATGTGTAGACTCATTCCTTCCACTGCCAAGAGTATTGTGGTAGGAGCACCCAGCAAACTAAGTATTTTAATATAATTCATGGCGCTTTTTTTCTCATACCAAAAAAAGATGTAAACCACAGAATGGACACTGATGATCAGAAACAGAAATAAGACTAATGATTGCATCGTAAGATCAAATAGCGGCTGGATCATGTCTTCACCGATGGCGTTAATGTTTAGGGAGGGATGCAGGCTTATAATTTTTTTGAAGGTTTCCAAGTTGTTGAATTTTAGATAAAGAAAAAGCAGGACAGAAAAATCGCCTAAAAAACAAAAAATTATTGTTAGTATTTTTAACGTTTTTCGGGTACAGATAATGTAAAATCTTTCCATGTTAATCCTTTAAGAAATAGGTTTTTTCAATGATACCACAAGCCTTTATAGATATTCAAAACCCTCTTGTTCATAGTTTCGCGCTGCTTTTATCTTTTGTTATTTTATATTACGGTGCCGAGTTTGTGTTATCTTCTGCGGAAAAAACCGGAAAGGCTTTAGGTCTATCCCCCTTGGTTATTGGGCTTGCCATTGTGGGTTTTGGAACCTCTCTTCCTGAATTGTTTGTTTCCCAGATGGCAAGTTATAAAAAATCCTATGAGATAGCCTTTGGAAATATTATAGGAAGTAATGTTGCCAACATTTTGTTAATTCTAGGGGTTTCCGCCATAATTTATCCTTTGAGTATGGGAAGAAGGGATATTAAAAGACAGTTAAAAAGACATTTGGCTGTAACTATTTTGCTTTTAATTATTATGCAGTTTAAGGTGATAAATTGGATTGCCGGGATTATTTTACTTTCATATTTTGGATACTATCTCTCTTTTACTTTCAGAAAAATGGCAAAGAGAGTTAAAGAAGAGCACGAAATTAAACCCAAGATAGGGATTCTGGATATTATTAAGTTGGTTTTAGGATTTTGTTTACTGTTTTTTGGAGGAGATTTGCTGGTTTGTTCAGGAACCAAACTGGGTGAACTTTTATCTATCTCACCCTACGTTATTTCCGCAATCTTTGTAGCGGTGGGGACCAGCTTTCCTGAATTAGTGACATCACTGGTTGCATGTATTAAGAAAAGAGATGTGGATTTGGTAACCGGCAATATTATTGGTTCAAATATTTTTAATATTGCACTGATACTGGGGTCTTGTGGCTTTTACAACATTGTATCTAATTCAACATATTGGGTTGAAATGGTAACGCTGGTTATTCTATCAATCGTATTTTTAATCCTGGCCAAATTTCGTCCGGTTCTGGATCGCAAAGTGGGAGTACTTTTTTTACTTGGCTATGTGGGAATGGTTTTGCACTGGACTAATTTTTAGTCAAACTGGCCTTTTTGCAATCTTCGGTTGACTTCGGCTTTTTTACTATCTTCTCTTTTATCATGCAGTTTTTTTCCTTGGGCAATGGCAATTTCAATTTTTACGGTTGAATCCTTGAAGTAAACAGAGATCGGCACAATGGTTATTCTTTGAGTCATGACTTGATGAGAGAGTTCCTTGATTTCCTTTTTATGAAGTAGCAATTTCCTTTTTCTGGTTTCCTCGTGATTATTGATATTTCCGAATTCATAATGAGCTATGTTCATATTGATGATGTAAGCTTCATTATTTTCATCAATTTTAACATATGAATCGTTAATATTGATTTTGCCAAGACGAATAGATTTGACTTCGGTACCCCTAAGCTCAATACCTGCTTCAAACTTTTCCTTGATAGAGTAATTAAAATATGCTTTTTTATTTTTACAAACTATTTTTATTCCCATGGTAATACCTAACTGATTTTTTTTAAGTTTTTATACAGGCAGATTAATTCTTTAAATGCCAGGGACTCAGCTCTGGCAGTCAACTCCTTATCAATTATCTTAAATGTATCAATCAGAATATCAAGTGGGTAGTATTTTTTGAGTATACCCCCCATCTGTTTTCTTTTAAATTGAAAAAGTCGTCTTAAAAATTGTTCGAGCGAATCGAATTCTTTAAGGGCAACTTCCGGATGATCAAAACGTTTAAAACTAATGACAGCCGATTCAACTTTGGGGGGAGGGTTGAATGATCCTGGGTGAACTTTGCATAAAAGTTTTAAATCGAAGTAATTTAGGCATATCCCCATGAGGGAACTCATGGGATTTTTTAGATTAGTAAAATTAAAAATTTTTTCAGCAACTTCTTTTTGAAACATCAGGGTCATATATTTAATGGAGTCGGTTTTGATTAATTGAAGTAAAATTAAAACCGAAACATTGTAGGGCAGATTGGAAATAACCCAAATTTTTTTTCCTTCCCATCCGAGAGTTTTTATCAGCTCCGGTAAATCGACTTTTAAAGCATCTTGGCAAGTGATTTGAGTGTAATCTAAAAATTCGCTCAAGGGCTCGATCATCCGATCATCTTTTTCAATGATATGGAAGGGTATTTGCCACTGAACTAGGTATTTGGTTAAAACACCTTTGCCTGGGCCAATTTCTATAATTCCTTCAGCTACGTCAGCAAAGTCTTTGGTCATGACTTCAGCAACATGTTTGTTGTTAAGAAAATGTTGTCCGAGTTTTTTATTGGCAGTTATTTTATTCATGATTTAAAACCTGGTAGGTTTTTTTGGAAATATATCTGCTTTTTGCATCAATTTTTAAACATTCAGGAAACCCTATTTGGTCATCATAAGTTCTTAGGGCATAGTTGGCGATCATCGCACCGTTGTCTGTGCAAAAAGCAGGGGCCACAAAATGAACATTATCTTTGTATTTTTCGCCAAGAGTGTGGCGAAGAGATGAATTGCAGGCAACTCCCCCTCCCACTACGATAGGTAAGTTGAGTCGGGTTTTTTCTTTGGCTTTTTTTATTGCGTATTTTAGCTTGAGACAAAGAGCTCCGATCACCGCTTCTTGGTAGGAGGCACATACATCACTAAGTTTATAATCCTTGGTATTTTCCAAAAAAAGTCGCAGGGAGGTTTTAGTTCCTGAAAAACTTAGGGTGGCATTGGAGCTGGATTTTAAACCAATAGGGAACTTATATTTATTTTTATCGCCTTCTTTGGCCATATCATCAATAACTTTTCCGGCGGGATATCCAAGCCCAAGTAGTTTTCCTGCTTTGTCGAGTGCCTCACCCGCTGCATCGTCAATAGTTGATCCAAGAATTTCGAAATCAGTTGGTGAAGTGACTAAAAAATACATGGAATGTCCGCCACTTATTAAAAGACCAAGATAGGGGTAAGGGACTTCTTTAGTTAAAAAGATAGCCTCCAAGTGAGCAAAAAGGTGATTGATAGGGACAAGGGGCGTTTGGTATAAAAGAGCAAGTGTTTTGGCCGCATTGATCCCAGTCAGTAGCGGTCCCAGTAGGCCCGGGTGAGTGGTTACTCCAGTCAAGTGGATATCCTTTGGGGATAGTTTGGCTTCTTTAAAGCATTCCTCTAAAAGGGGCACCAGTTTTTTTAAATGATTTCGGGAAGCAATTTCTGGAACCACTCCTCCCCATTTCTCCAACATGGTGTCTTGCGAAAAACGCTTATGGGTAAGAATGTCAGGCCGGGTGGCGTATTGTCCTTTGGAGCCTTTAATAATAGCAATGGAGGTATCATCACAACTGGTTTCAATTCCTAATATGTATAAATCACTCATGATGGTTAGCTCCACAGGTTGTATAAAGTGGCAGGAGATTAGCACAAAATAATACATATTTGAACCAAGAAAGGGTATAACATAATATGATTAAATTTCTCCTGATTTTTGCCTTATTATTTGTATCACCTGGACTGATCTGTGCTACTTATTACGATAGATTGCAGGCCAGGGGATTGGGGGAATATTGGCTCAAGCTCATCCATTTTGAACAAAACTTTTTTTTACCTTCTTATAGCAGGGCAGATCGGCATGATTTCTTTTTTTATAGGGAAGGATCTTTTGATCCCGAAAAAGAGTTAAATGAAACGATCAATGCTTTTCAAACTGGCCTTCCTTTGGTCGGAGACAAAGGACTCCATCCCCAATGTGCTTTTCCAGAAAGATTAAAATTGATCAAGAATCTAAATATTACCGATTTGCGAGAAATTGAGTGTAGAGAATTTAAATCATGGAAGAATGATTTACGTCCCCTTGAAATATTCTTGATTTTTAAACAACCTCTAGTGAATAAGACAGCGGATTTTTTAGGTGAAGTCTTTTTAAAAATTAAAACTGATAAAAATAAGGAATATGCAGGTTTATTTAATATTGCGAAAAATACTAAAAATTATTACTTTCCCAAACCGTTGCAAAGGTTGATCGGGCTTAGTAGCCTTGAAATTAAAATAACCGACTACGATACCTTTATTAAAAATCAACCTGATTATTTTTCCAGCACTTTTTATGAGTATCGATTAAGGCTTTCCCCTGAAGAGATGGATCGGATTATTAATCATATTTGGGAATTGCAAAACAGTAACACTTTTAATTATTATCTGATTAGTGAAAATCGTTCCTTTTTTATAGCAAGTCTGTTGCAAATTGGGAAAGATCATTGGAACTTGATAAAAAATAATAAATTTTATTTTACGCCAAGGGATCTAATTAGAAATCTCGCAAGCTATCCAGACGATATTGAAAAGAAGGAGTATTTTTCCTCTGATAAAGATCAGACCAGATTTTCAGTAAACAACCAAGCGGTGATCCAGAAAACATGGCCGGATAAGTCCCACCCAACTCAAAAAATTGAATTCACCTCCATCCTAGCTGAGGATCATCCCATTTTGGGCCTTGGTTATCAGGCGGGATATCACGGCTTACTTAGTAGCGACCAAGGTTATCAAGATTATAGTAGTTTGGATTTTTTTAAAATTAATATTACTTACGATACGACGGTGAAAAAATACAAAGTGCCCGAGATTAATATTTTTGAATACACCTATCTTTATCCAGTTACCAAGGGAGATTTTGGCTGGTCAAAAAAGGGTGCCCTGAAAAAAGATTATGTGCAAGATATTGATCTGTCGTTTAAATCCAGAAATCGTCTCTATTACGGAATGGGTTTAACTTTTACATTTCTAGGAACTTTTTCTTTGTTTACCGGACTCGAGTATCAACGGAGTGCTTATACCAAGAAACACGATCGGTTGGGACCCTGGGGAGAATGGATGATTTTTTTTAATTTTTTTAGAAGTGGCAAAATCCTGTTGAGACAAAAAATCATCTCCAGTTTTTTGGAAGATGTGAATGATGCGTATTACGTTGAAAATGAAGCTGCTGCATCAATCACCCTCTCGACAAATTACGAATTGTTTTTAAAAAATCTGGTGGTCACTAAAACCGGTGAACTTGCTTTTGGTCAATATCAAATTAGCCTGGGGCTTGGAAAATATTTTTAAAATTATAAAGTCTTGAGTAATTTTTTAGTTGATTCACCAAGTTTGGATTTAGGAGAGCGTTTGACGACTTCCTCAAATGCCTGTTTGGCTTCATTTTTTTGGCCTTTTTCCAAAAAGTTTTTGCCCAGATAAAAAAAGGCTTCGGGTACTTTTTGGGATTTAGGATAGTTGGTGACTAGCTTGGAGAGTGACACGATAGAGGTGTCATAATTTTTTGATTTGTGTTCACAAATTCCTATGTGATGAAGGGCGGTTGCTTTTTCAGTGCTACTTGCCTTCGCACTATCAATATGAATCTTAAATTTCACGACCGCTTGATCACATTTTCCGCTGTTATATAAACTGATAGCCTCTTCAAAAATGCTGGTCTTTTTTTTGCTTGTTCCGGTTCCAGTGGGAGTATTACTAATTTTTCCAAGCGTACTCACCACTTGGGCAATATAAGCTTTTTGCTCTTGCATTTCTTTTCTTACTTCTTCTTGATCTTTTCGAAGTGAGACCAGCCCATCATGCAAGATTTCCAGATCAGCTCTAATGCGGTTAACGATTTCTTGGGTCAGTTCTTTTTGTTTGTAGTCCTCTTCACCTTTTTTTCCTTGAAATTGGCTTAGTTTTTCTTGAAGGTCGTTAACAGCAAACGATAAGTCAGCATTATCCTTTTGCAGTTTAACTACGCGATTAGACAGATTATCAACTATTTTTTCTCTCTGGACTTGTTCAGTGGTTTTGCAAGCAACAATTAATGTAAGTAAGAAACAAACGGTGAGTGTGGTAATGTGATGCATATTCTATCCTTTTTAATTATCTTGCTCTAATTTTTTTAATTGGGCGTTGAGCTCAGCCTGTTCGGAAAACTTTTGTGATAGGATAGCGTATTGTTTAGCCTTATTAAAATATTTTTTTTTGTAATTACTTTTGGCCTTTAAATAGTAGTGTTCAGCTTTCCTGAATAAATTGGGAGAAAGACTAGGGGCATTGGCATCTTGAGCGGCCATAAAAGCGACAGCGGCGAGACTCATTTCAAGCTTAGGTCTTGTTGTAATAAGACCACAAGACCCAAGCAAAATTATCAGTATAATTAATGACAGTCTTTTTACCATTACTTGTTAGTAGCAGTAATTACAAAATTACCTCTTCTATTTTTTGACCAGGAATCTTCGTCATGTCCAAAAGCCAGCGGTCTTTCTTTTCCAAAAGTTACTGTGGAAATTCTGGCAGCAGCAATTCCCTGGCCAATTAAGTATTTTTTAACAGCGTCGGCTCTTTTTTCACCCAGTGCCAAGTTGTATTGTACACCACCACGCTCATCGCAATGTCCTTCAATTTGGATATCAATTGTGTTTTTTGAAAGAAAAGCGGCATTATCTTTCAATGTGGCTATGGTTGTGCCGGTTAATTTGGATGAGTTGTAATCAAAATACACAGTTTGCAATCCACCAGCTTTTCCCGAGTCGCTGTCTGCGTTTAATTGAAGATCACCTTCAGACATGTCGGTTGAAGAAAAGGCTTCTTCCCCTTCAGTTTTTTTTGCGCTTTTTGAGCAACTGGTAAAAGTGACTAAGGCCATAGATAAAAGAATAACGGTAAGAACTGATCTAAAAGTCATTTGAAACTCCTGGTTTAGAAATATTTTACATATTAATTTAAAAATAAATACTTAAGGTAGATTATCACAGAAAAGTGTGTTTTTTAAAGTTTTTTAGGTCATTGGGTTAATTAAAAATTATTCTTGGGAAAATGAATAGCTGACAAAACCAGTCAACTTTTCGGGATCAAAGTGTGTTGTAATTCTATAGGACCATATTCCTGGTCCGCCATTTCCCTTACAGGAATCAAATATTCCATCGCCAAGACCGGTGATTTGAAAATAGTTAATGGTGCCATCTTCGTTTTTGGTAAAGTCTTCGTTAATGACACCCTGGTAATATTCGCCGCATGGATAGGGAGGTGTTACGCTGGTGTTGTTGCTTAAATATTTCCAAAAGTATCTTGCGATTACTTTGGCATTTCTAAAAAAACTTTCATTCTCTGATAAGGAAAATTCTAATTCGCCCTTGGCGTATTCGTGATTAAAAAATTCAGATTGAACAAAGTCACTCAAGCTGCCTTCAAAGGTACCATTGATATGCTCTCCGTATGCAAAAGCATTTTTGAGTTTTACTTGAATAGCTTGGTCGCTGCTTGCGAAGCTTGCAAGCGACGGTACAAATAAAATAAATATGGAAAGTATAAAAAGTCTCATAGTTTCTTGGTCGGTTATTCCTTGACTTAATATAGTGCTGTTGGCACAAGAGGTTAAGTAGATAAATTGTATTGCACTTATCTAATAATTAGATAGATTCAAGATCCCAACTAAAACCACAAATCTTGCTCTTGGCATTGGTAAAATTCACAAACTATGGTAGATTAGAAAAAGCCGTTAATGGGGGTGTCCCGGTTTCGACAGGGGATCTGCTGGATTAGACGGGCGTGTCGAGGTTGA
>Ga0208957_1000227_pt1 | contig 49204 bp, 74 predicted proteins | sample RifOxyA1_FD_184029 | JGI IMG/M metagenome (GOLD analysis project Ga0208957, IMG submission 184029) | Groundwater microbial communities from Rifle, Colorado - Rifle Oxygen_injection A1 (SPAdes) | ecosystem: Environmental > Aquatic > Deep subsurface > Groundwater | place: Rifle, Colorado, United... | reverse complement strand
ACGGATGCAGCCCCAATAGTAACGGTTAATAGTGATACCGGAGTAGTGGGGAGCTATGTCTTATCTCGTCAGTGGACAGATGTTAATGTAACGGGAACAACAAATGAAACAAATGGTATTGTTTATACCCTACCGGCCAGTACATTAGGTATAAATGACGGTGTCCGTATAACCGCTCAACTTGAAAGTATCACTTATTCTGGAACGGGGAATGTAACAATTAGGGTATACTTTGGGACAACTGTGGTGGGACAAATAACTACAAGTGGAGCACAGAATAGAATTCTTCAGATTACTGTTTTTAATACCGGTTCTGTAAGTGCTCAGGAATACAATGAAATAGACATAGCATCGGGGAATAATGGTCAGGGAACAGCAGCCCAAAACACGGCAGCTGATGTAACAATAAAAGCTACGATACAGTTGAATGATGCCGCAAGTTCGTTTGATAGCTCTATGTTATTAGTGGAACATTTACGTTAATATGAAGAAGAGATGAAAAAAACACTATTTATCTTTTTATGTAGTTTTATTCTTTCTGCTTATACGTGGCAGTGGGGCGGGATTCAGTCTGGCGGGCCTGGTAGGCAGATGACTGCGGTAGATGTTGATACAGTCTATGGCTGTGCTGATATAGATCTACCGTATCTTACCGTAGATGGTGGTGAAACGTGGAATGTAAAAGCTGCGGGTGGGATAAGAAAGTATGGATGTTACGGGTTGATAAGAACGGATAATGCGAATTTGTACCTCGGAATTATAAAGGTTGATAATTGGTCCTACAGCTATGATCCAATAGTCTACCGGAGTCAAGATGGGGGCAATGTTTGGACGATAGTAGCAGAGAGTATATGGCCAGAAACATACTCTAAGTTAGATTGGATGGTTAGTAGATTCCCCTGGTCATCCGATTCTAATAGTGTTATTTGGATGTCTGGGTATGGAAATAAAAATGATGTTACCCCCAACAAAGTTCCTTTTGGTAAAATTAGTGCCAGCACATTTACTGATTTAGGTACTGGAATCCCTTCAGGCGTTCAGACAATTTGGGATGTTGATGTAGTGGATAAGACTGGTACTCAATTAGTCCTTATCTCAACAGAAGATGGTGTTTATTATTGTAATCCTACTTCTAGCTGTGATGCTACTGGAGATTGGACATTAGCCACAGGGGTTAGTGCAGGCAACCTTCGGTTTATGTATGTTGACCCATCTAATGATGATATTGTCTACTTAGTAAAAAGAGGAACTACTGGTAGTGATATATATAAGTCAACAAATAGAGGAGTAACCTGGGCAAAATGGAATGCTAGTTGTAACGAATGTGCCGGAACAAGTGATGACATTCCTACCCAGATAGCAGTAAATACTAATGGGGTTGTCTGTGTAATCGAGTATCGGCCTGAGAGTAATGATACAGGGGGACACCCAGTATATTGTTCCTCAAATGGTTTATCCTGGACAGAAGCTGCAATGTCTATAGCTAACTGTGTCCAGAATCAGTGTAATAATATGAATGATGGCACTCCATTTTTTCAACCAAGAGACTTAATTGCGGCAGGTAGTAATTTTTGGCTTTCAGGAGAGTTTGGGTTCTGGAGGAGCACAGATGGTGGGGCTATTTTCACCTCACAAACGAGTGGTTACTATGACCTTCCAGCAATAGATGTAGATTGTGCTGGGGGGAATTGTTGGACTGCGGACTATGATTATGCAACACATAAATCTACCAGTAGCCCTGATGGACCTTGGGCAGGCTTTTATCTTGGTCCTGGAACTACGCAGTATGAGTGTGGTGGTGTAGATGCGATAGATGCTAATACCATTTATTATGCTTGTGCAGGGGTTGAGGCTTCTGCCGGATCGTTATTAGTATTTAAAACCACAGATGGAGGTCTTAACTGGACATTAGTATCTTCTAACTTAGGGGCAAGTGGGACTGGGAAAATTCTAGCTACCTGGCCCAGGATAGCTGTCAGTCCAGTAGATACTAACAAAATTTTAGTTGGCGCCAGAAAAGATAGAAGCGGTGCGTCTGGAGGCATTTGGTATTCGTCTAATGCCGGAGCAAGTTTTACTAAGGTTTTGACTGTAGATAAATGTGGCCGTCCTGCTTTTGATTCTTCAGGGAATGCTTATAATATCTGTAATGGGGATATTTACAAAGCCTTATCAACAAATCTGGCCTCATGGTCAATTGTATACAATAGTGCTTATTTTGTTGCTGGGAATTTTCTAGGAGTGATGGTTGATCCGAATAATAACAACAATGTTTGGGCAGTAACGGATAACAATAAGATATTGAAGAGTGAAAATGCCGGGACATCCTGGACAGCAAAATATACAGCAACTGATGCCAAAATGCTGAATGGTGTTGTTTTAGTTGACCGTACCGATGCAACTGGTAATACTGTTTATGCCAGTTGGAACCATGATTGGGAGTTTGGCTATAGCGGAGGGTTAATAAAAACTATTGATGGTGGAACCAACTGGGTGAGCTATATGGATGGGTTAATATGGGCCCCTGAAGGCGTAGGTTTTGGATTATACCAAGACCCAAGTAACGATATTTTCGCTACTGCTACTGTAGGCATATATAAACTGGTTACTGGAATCCCTCCTCCCCCACCTCCCCCAAGTAATAAGCTAGCTTATTGTACACAGACGGCAACTCCACCGACCATAGATGGGGCTATTGCTGATTCTGTATGGACAGCCGCTACGGCCTATGATATTGACGCGACAATGTGTGTGGTGGGGACTTGCGATAGTGGTACAGCGGGGCAATTTAAGTGCCTCTTTGACTCAAGTAAAATATATATTGCTTGGGATATAGATGATGATTCTGTCCAAGCTCCAACATCTCATCCGAGCGGGAATATGCACAAATGGGACTCAGTGGAGATATACTTTGACCGGAACAATGAGGCAGCAACCAGCTATGATACTAATGATTGGAAGTTAGATATTGATTCCAGAGCTGATCCTAATACTGATCGAAGAAAGGCTAAGAATGGCCCGGCAGTAGACGATCCTGCCTGGCTATTAGGCTCATCTAATACCGGCAATGGCTGGGATGCAAATGCAGGTTGGATAGGAGAAGCAAGTGCAACCTGGGCAGACTTAGGGGGAAGCGGAGTATCTCCCGCAATAAACGATATTATTGGTCTTGATTTTGCCATTAACGATTCCGATACCGGCGGTACAAGAGAAAGTCAGGAGGAATGGAGTGGTGATGGGACAAGCTATCTTGACCCATCACAATTTGGAGAATTAAAATTTATTGCCGGGGCACCTCCATCAGGACCGTGTCGGTAATTCAGTTATTGTGGTTCAGATGGGGGTTTGACCTATAGTGTTGTTATTAAACTTGATGTGGACTAAGAAGTGTTGTACAAATTAATATAATAGAATTGAGGAAAGGAAAATAATTTAAATATGCCTAGATCTACTATTTTTGATGTTTACCAGAATGCCTATTATAAGGCAGCTACTCAATTTCTATTTCGGGAATTTAATCCAGTTAGACTAGCGAGTAGTTTTGTATATAACTCGGTGGGTTCTGGTGGTTTGGCAGCTACTAATGGTTTGATAGATGTATCAAGATATAGAAGTAAAGAAATATATTATCAGCCTAGAATATTGAATAGTGGCTCTGTAGCTTTTAGTATAGAGGGTAAGGCTGCTTTTATGAGTACCTGGACACAGTTGGATGTATTTACTAAGACGTCCGAGCAGGCTACCTGGTACACGGGATATATGGTGACTGAGGAAATAGATCATTTGAGGGTAGGAGTAAGGGCAGCAAGCCCGGGAGCTAGCGATATTGTTAATATTTATTTAGGCTTAAAATAGGGAGAAGATAAATATTATGAAAAGAAAACATTGGTTGCTAGCTTTTTTGGTAATGCTGTTTCCTTTTCTTATAGCGGCAGATAAGAAGCCCTTAGTATTGAACGCTGGTGTCCCTGGGCAAGTGAGATCAGGTGATTATATTGAGGGCCTCGGCCCCAACGCCAATCCTTCCAACCTTCTTTCCTCTGGCACTGGTGGAATGGAGTTATGGCCAGATGGGACTGGTAATGCTCCGTTTGGGACTGCGTTGGTGCTTACACCTACTGTGGCTCAGATAACGGGTATTAAGGGTTATGGAAGTGTAGGGCCTTATGCGGCGAGAGTAACGGCAACGGGGGCCGGGGATGAAGGGATAAGCATTACCTTAGCTACCCTTGAAGCTTCTACTGTATATTCTATCTCAGTATGGACAAAGGCTACAGCAGGAGACACGACTAGTGTTATAACGACTGGTTGCGTATCTAATATAAACACCGATACTACAGCAACGTCATGGACATTAGTAACTGGCACTTGTACCACGGATGCTACTCCTACCAACATAGTAATTCAGCTAGTAGCTTCTGCAGATACTGATATAGCGGATTTTGAAGGGTTGTCAGTTACTAAAAGCCCTATCCCAGCAGCCTTTGCCGAGGGGCCAATGATGGGAGAAAGAAGATTACAATTTTTCGCTAATACTACTGTGGGAACAACAACAACTTCAGAGGCATGGACGGTTATTGGTATGGATGGAGAAGATTTTGATCCTGCGGGGAAATATAATTTGTCAACTGATCGCTACACTCCTGGGGAGGATGGGCATTATCTTATTATAGGTTGTGTGGGTTTTAACCCAGGTGTAGATGGAAAAGTGTATCAGCATGGGGTGCTTAAAAACGGTTCTATTACTTATCCAGGAACCGGAGGGCCCCATGCAGCAGGGACATCTGGTATAACCCCATGCAGTAGCGTACTACTATTTCTTGACGAGAATGATTATGCTCAATGTGCGGGGACGCAAAACACAGGAGGGAACGTTGATACACTAGGAAATAATAATAGTTTTTGTGCTGGATATAAAATTGATTAGGAGAAAAGATATGAAAAAACTATTTATAACAACGTTATTGCTAGGCTGCTTTTCTGTAATAGCTTTTGCTGGTACTCCTAATTGTGTTAGGTGTAAGATTAATACAGTTAAGCTAGAAGTTATTGAAAAATATGCCCTTAATCTTTTAGATACTACTGAGTGTGCACCGGGAATAAATGAACTAGAGATGCTAAAAGCTGATGAAGTCTATATAAGTATTTCTTTGCCAGAAGAAATAAATAAGGCCTTTACTGCCACTAAAATAATTGTTACTAAAGATTTAGAGGGCAAGTATCAGCTAACCTATGATTTTGTTCCTCTTTTAACAGATGAAGAGAAAGCCGCTAAAGCCTTTGAAGGGCTTATTCTAGCCGAATTTCCGCAAATAACTAAGTTTGGAGATTTAACGCCAGAGATGATTGACCAGTACGTGGTGGATCATCCTCTAGATAAGAATATGCTAGGTAAAATTATAAAGGCAGGTTTATTTTATATCAGGTCTGGAGGAGGGTTAAAGTGAAATAATGTTCCGTAAAAATCAAGAAAAAACTGATGGTTCTTACGCAAAATGCACCAATGATAAGTGTGGTGTATACTGGGAGAGTACTAAAATTAGATTGTGTCAGCTTTGTGGAAACCCTGTAAAGATAGTAGTAATAAAGGAAGATGGAAAAACAGAAACAGATGCCAGATAAAAAAGAAGGAGTGATGAGTGGATATATTTGCAGACCCAAAAACAATTATCTTTTTAATTACTTCTTTTATAGCCCTCGGTGGTGTAGGGGCGGTAGTAAAAATAACCTGGGATAGAATGAATAAGTTGGCTAATGGGGTTGTCTACCAGGATGAATTTAAACAATTTGAAAAAAGATTTGTGGAAATGAAAGATGGTATTGTTGATCTAAGGATTCAGCAGGGAGTATATCATCAAGAGATAACGGATTGGCTAAGAAAGATTGATGAGCGGTGTATAAAGCATTTGGTGGGAGGGACAGGAAATTGAAAATTGATCTAAATCAGATGTTTACAGCCTTTGCCCTGAATTTTCCTGGTAAGGCTAAGCACAGAGAAGTAGATTACCATAGCCCTGATGATCCCTGGGATTTTCATAATAGCCATTGGGGAGAAATAATTATTGGAGATAGACTGGTACAGATTCAAAGAATAGGAACTACAGGGCAACATATATTTGATGTTTATCATAATGATTTGTTAGGTAATGAAGAGATTATAGCTATCCGAAGCACTTTATTAGATAATGAGAAGGGGTTTTTATGGGAGCCTTCTATCCCTGTGGTTAAGAGATTGTTTGAGGTAAACAATATAGCAGAGTTAATAGGAGCAAACTTAGAGAGGTGGGTAGATGAAAAAAACATAATATCTTGCCAGCCTATATTTAGGCAAAACTTTTCTTGGGGTTATTATATAAGTGATATAGGAACCTATGATTTTGGAGGTAATATAGGATTACGGGCTTATCTAGTTCTTACGTCCTTATATGGAATACAAGAGAATTATGCCTATGATATTGGGCCTGATCTTAATACTTTTGAGCCCAAATATGGTCTATTGGCTTATAAGCATTGGCATAATGACGATGCCTGGGCCATAGAGACCTATGCCTGGATAGAAGATTTTATTTATCTAGAATATTCATGCCCAGTTTTACTATAGGGAGTTGAGCTATGTCTCTAAGAAGCCTTTGTGCGAATTGTAGCGTAGAGATGGGCAATAACAATAAGAAAAAGTATTGCTCTGCCTGTGAGTTTGTATCATTCCCCTGTCCTGACTGTGGCAAAGAAGTAATCAGAAAAAGAACTATAGTAGATATAAAGATAAAAATGTTCCCCGGATATGTTCCAGCTTGCAGCCAGCGATGTTCATCTGGTAGGATAGCCCGGGACAAAAAGACTCAATATGATATGGAGCCACTTGATCCTGACCCTAAGATTTTAGCTTCTTGGCAGGAAGAGATCGAAGAAATAAGACTGTATCGTCCTCCTTTTAGGCCAATAGGCTGGGAATGGGATATTATTTTGCAGGATTATATGAGGTCAGTGACGGTGTAATATTTTTTTATAGGGAGGTGATTTTTATGAAAAGTTGGATTACTAAGGTAACGGGATGCCTAAGCATATTGTATGGAATAGCCCTAATTATTTACAGTCAAGATATTACCCAGGGGATGCCTTATATAATTGGTGGAGGAGGGATGTTGGGAATTGGGAGAAAGATTGATAGGCTTGGCGGACAGGGCGGATCACTACTATGCCCCTAAGGAAATGAGATTGAATATCCCTCCTTGGTGGGCAGTGAAGATGAAATGAGTTTGTAAAATAGGGGATCATGTATTTTTGGAATCAGATAGAGTAAGAAAATGAAAAGAAAAGATATTGATAAAATAAGTTCTCGGGGGGAAGAGAAAGTCCATAGGGTTTTGGCTCAAGTTATTTCTCCTTGGCAGCAGGAGACTGGAATAGAAGCCCCGAAAGCTTATGCTTTTAAGGATTTTCTTTCTGTGTATGGGGAAGGAGCTTTGGCTAATGTTTGGGTTTTTCGGGCAGTAAGAGCAATAAGTGAAGCACAGGCTCAGCTTCCTCTTCTTATTCAAGGACGGAATCGGAAGGGAGAATGGGAAAATATATATTCAGGTTCCTTACCTAGGTTATTTGAAAATATTAATCCGGTAATGACTTATTATGACTTTACTGAAGCTGAAAGTATATATATGGAATTGACTGGTAATTGCTTTTTGGCCTTGGAAAACCCATCTCCATCAACTAAAATGCCCAGAGAAATATGGCCTATAAGGCCAGATTTGGTGAGGATACATCCTGATAAGGAGACAGGGGAGGTACTGGGTTATACAGTTCATTTGGGTGATGGACAGAAGCCAATTTTGTATTCTAGGGATGAAATGATTCATAGAAAGTACTATAATCCTACTAATTGGTTTTGGGGAGCTAGTCCGTTAGCTGTATTTAAAATGGGGTTGACTTTTGAATATTATACTAAAGTCTATGAAAGTAATTTTTTTAAACATGGAGTACGAGAGACAGGTATATTAGTTGCTGGTGGGAGGTTGGATGATAAGCAATTTGAAAGATTAAGAAAACAAACTGAGGCTCGGTATAGTGGAGTAGAGATGATGCATCGGCCAATGGTTTTGGAGGGGGGTTTGGATTGGAAAAGAATAAGTGTTCCTCCAAAAGATATGGAGTATAAGGAATTAAAAAAATGGAATAAAGAGGAAGTTGAGGCAATATATAATATACCACCATTAAAGATGATGGATATGGAAGCAGCTAGTAAGTTAGCCAATGCAGAAATACAGGAGAGGTTGTTTTGGTCAGACACTATAATTCCTAGACTCAAGAAGCGAGAAGGGTTCTTTGACGAGTGGTTATTGCCTTTCTTTTTTAAGAAGAGTGAGTTATCAAACTATAGATTTAGACATGACTTGAGTGAAGTAAGATCATTACAAATGAGTGAGATAGAAAAAAGCGAAATAGCTGTAAGGTTAATTGGGGGGAACAATCCAATTTTTTCGGTAGATGAAGTTAGAGAGAGACTTTATAGCTTGCCTCCAGCCTCATGGGGAGGTAAAGAGCCTCTGGTTTCAGCTAATTTAGTTCCAGCTGGCTTTATGTCCTCTGGAGGAGGGGGGGTTCAGGTAGAGGGAATTCTTAATATATTAGCAGAGAAAATAGCTAAAAAGATAAAAGATAATGGCAATGCTAAATTAATAGAAGGAGAAGTATTAGACATCAAGACTGATGATAATACTTCTTTGGTAGAGGATAAGTATTCAGAAGAGTATATATGGAGTATTCAACCAGAATTTGATATAGGAGAGGAACAACAGCAATACTGGAGGGAATGGGCAGTAAGGAGATTAAAGGAAGAAGACCGCTTTGTAAGGTCTTTGAATGTAGAGTTTAGGAGAGAGTTAAATGAGACCTTAAATAATTTAAATAAATTAAATGAAGGCCAACTTATACCTGTTAAATCATTATTGTTTGATGAGAGTCATGCAATAAATAATATGAGGGATATATATTTAAGTAATTTTGGTTTTATAATGAGGAATACTTCTAGTGAAGAGATGGCTAAATGGAATTTGACTAATTTAGTAGATGAGCAGAGCCCTACTGTGATAGAATATGGAAGGAATCAGGCAAGCTGGTTTGCTGGTACAGGTAGGGAAAATCTTAGGCCGGGTCAATATTCTGGGGTAACAGGGACTCAGTTAGAAAAACTAGAGAATACATTTAATGAAGGATATAGATTGGGAGAGAGCGTAGAGGAATTAACTAAGAGAGCTCAAAATGTTTTTGCTGGAACAATAAGAGAAAAGGGATATGCTGCTAGACGGATAGCTAGAACTGAGACTATAAGAATAGCTAACTTTAGTAGATTAACTCAGTATCAAAGGAATAGGCATATTGTTAGAGCAAAGCAGTGGTTGGCTCAGCTTGATAGTAGAGTAGAGGAAATTTGTGCTAGATTGCATGGTGAGGTAGTAGATTTGGAGGCCAGCTTTTCTGGGGGATATTATCAGCCCCCGGATCCCCACGTAGGCTGTCGGTGTTCTATACTTCCAGTAATTAGAGAAAAGCTAGGAGAGATTGAAGCAAAACCTATTTATGAACCTCCTATGAGTTCTATTGGCCGGTTTGTAAAGTGTATTTTACCAGAAAAATTTTTTACTGTTGGCTTTGAGTTTAAAATTCCTTCTGAATGTATGGATTATACAAGAGATGAAGGAGGGGAATGGAGTTTAAGGGGAGAGCTTGTTTCTGAAGAGGTTACAGAAAGATTTAAAAAGATGAGAATTCCTCCTGGATGGAAGCAAGTAGTAGCCTCTACTGATCCTAAAGCAAAGGTGCAAGTTGTTGGTATGGATATTGCGGGTAGATGGCAATATAGATATTCAGCTCTGCATATAGGAGAGGCAGCTAAAAATAAGTTTAATAGGCTAAAAATTTTTGAAAGAAAGATAGATAAGATTAGAAATGGGATTGAGAAAGGGATAGTTAATAATGATTCAAGAGCTTTTCTTCTGAAGCTTGAAGATAAAACAGGCATAAGAGCGGGGTCTTTGGTTGATGTGAAGGCAAAGAAAAAAGCCTATGGGTTAACAACCTTACAAAATGAACATGTGGTTGTTAAAGGTAATAAAATTATTTTAGATTTTGTAGCAAAGAAAGGTATACCCGCTCATTATGAATTAGAAGATAATGTTTTGGCTACTTGGTTAAAAGCTAGGCAAAGTCAAGTGCAAATAGGAGAGAGGCTTTTTCCTGATATTCCAGCAAATGAACTCAATAAATATATTAAGGAAATATCTGGTAAGAGTTTTTCTATTAAGGATTTTAGAACTTTTCATGGCTCTCGTATTGCTAGGGAAGAGTTGAAACAATATGGGGGAAAAGTTTTGTCTACCAAAGAAAAAAAGGATATAATAAAAACCACTTTGGAAAAAGTAAGTTTTTTTCTAAAAAACACTCCGTCTATGGCAAAGAAGGCATATATAGATCCAATGGTATGGGACATAATAGGGGGAGGCGGTTTGTAAATGGTAGAACAAGAAAAAGAAGAAAAGGATTTTAGAGATTGGATTGAATCAATTAATTTTGTGGATGAGGAGGGCAAGGTTCTTCCTGCAAAATTGACGGAGGATGATTCTTATGATCCAGAGTATGACAGGGGAGAGCCTTCTGAGGAAGAAATAATAGAGGAAGAAGAAGAGGAGGAGGAGGAATAATTTATGAGAGAAGAGCTAAGAGAAATACTTTATGGGGGAATGTATAGGGCTGATCCTGGTTCAGATGGATATAAAGAGCAGGATCGGAGATTAGACAAAGTAATGGATTTGATAGAACAAGAATATAATGAAGAAGAAGGAGAGGGAGGAGAGAAAATGGGAAAGAAAAAGAAGAAGCCAGAAAGTTTTATAGATAAGATGATTAAAAAGGATATTGTAGAGGGGAAATAGATTTGGCAATTAAGATAGGGGTAAAAGATGGAAGGGAAGTTATGGCTTCTTGGCCTACTTATCAGGAATTGAAGGCTATAGATGAAAAGAAAAGAACTATAGAAATGGTTTTCTCAGATGAGACCATAGACCGGGATAGAGAAGTAATAAAAGTAGCGGGGTGGGACATAAAGAATTATAAAAAGAACCCGGTAGTTCTTTGGGCACACAATCATGCAGGTCTTCCCATAGGGCGATCAGAAAAGACCTTAATAGATGGAGAACAGTTGAAAGGAAATATTTTGTTCACTACTGGGGAGACGGGAAATGGGTTGGGAGAGGCTGTTTTTAATCTCTTTAATAATAAATTTCTTAATTGTGGTTCAGTAGGATTTATTGGGTTAGAAGAGAATTGGATAGAAGAGCAGGATAGGGATAAAAAGAAGCCTGTTAGAAGAGAGTTTTTAAGGCAAGAATTACTGGAATATTCTATTTGCCCCGTCCCGGCTAATCCTTCAGCTAGTGTTATTAGGGATATTAGTGAGTTTGATTCTACTGAGATAAGAAAAGAGATAGGGTGGATGAAGGATAAAGGAATCATGAATGAAGAAGCAGAGAGGTTTTTGTTAGAAGTTTATGATTTCTTGGAAGAAAGGAAAACATTTTATTATCCGGTTAGACAATGCAAGCATGAGTCCTGTGAAGAAGCAAAAGAGAAGGGAGGGTGTGAGTATGGGAAAGAACAAGCAGAAGAAAAAAGCCAGGGACAAGAGAGTAGAGAACAAGAGGGGGAGCAGAAAGAAAAAGAAATAGATATAACTAATCAGGAGGGATTAGATCAATTATTAGAAAGGGTTTTAGGAAAACAGGAAAAAGAAGAGAAACAATTTGAAGTACAGACCCTTATCTTTCCTAAGACCAAGTGGGATAATGTAGCTACTTGTAAGACTTGGGCTAAAGAACATGATTTTCGTACAGATAAGGTGGATGAGTCTGACTCATCCTGGCGGTTTAGACAGGCTAATCCAGATGATTTTACTCGGTTAAGAACAATTTGCATAAATCCTGGTAGGACAACTCCTATGGATGATTGTAAAGTAAAGGCAGTAGGGGGGCCTAAGAAAGCCATTGATATATATGATGATGAACAGAATTTAATTGATTTTATGTTAGATGTAGATGATGAAAAAGGAGAAGGGATAATTAGAATTGGAGATAGTTCTTGGGTCTTTGCTTCCCATGAAGGAGTATTGAAAGAGACAAAAGATCAACACGAGATGATTAATCATATGATGGAAGCAATAGGTTATATGGATAAAGCTCGAAGCTGTATGATGGATGCTATGATGGCTGGGGCTGCTTATGGCGAAGAGTTTGTCCAGGAATTTACAGAAAAAGTGGGGGCTGTTTTAAATGCTAAGAACAAGGCTCGGATTAAAGAGGCTATAAAAAACTTGGAAGAGGTACTTAAGGCTGCTGGGGAGGAAGAAGAAGAAGAGGGATTAGCAGAAGAGATTAAAGAGTTAGAAGGAATGATAATAGATGGTAATAATGAGGGAGATGTAGAGGATTGGGAAGAGGTACTTGCTCTCTTATTAGAGGAAGAGGATGTCAATTTATAATGAGGCAGAAACTTTAAAGCAAGTAAAGTGCTTGAATAAGGATTGTAATAAAGTTATGCCTTTTAGATATAAAATATATGATGGGAAAATATCTTGTAGGTGTAGAGTTTGTAAGAGGACAACAGTACAGATATTTTTAAAAGGAAATCTTTTGCTGGCTACTTTGCTTTTGTTGGAATCTAATATAAACAATAAAGGGGGTGGTATATTACCAATAGCATTATGAGAAAGAACACAATAAGAATTTATTTTTAGGGATCGAGATAGAATCCCCATCCTGGAAAGTTGTAAGGAAATAAAAAAGGATAGAGGAGATAGGATGGGAGACGATTTAAAAGATAAACAGGATAAGGCTCGAACAAAGGTTGTAGAGCTTGTCCAGACCACAGTAAAAGATACTATAAGCTCCTTTTTGGGAGAGCTTAAAAATGAACTTAATAAAGAATTTGATTCAAGATTAACCCAGTTAAAAGAGGAGATAGTTGATCAGAGAAAGATTAGGTTTAATCCCCTTGATGCTCAAGCTCCCTATGTTACTAGGGGACAAATAGGAGACAGAGGGGGATATTCTTTTTTGAGAATAATTCAAGCCCAATTAAGTCACGATTGGAAGGTAGCTAAGGTAGAGCGGGGGGTTCACGAGGAGTTGGCTAGGTATGGATATGGTCAGGAGGCAGAGATTGGTTATTGGATTACCCCTTTGAATTGTAATGGATTGCCCGATTCAATTTCTTATTCTATTAAGCAAATGATGGCAGAGCCCTTAAAAGGGGTGGAAATGAAGGATGTGAAGTCCTATCTAGCTAAAGTTTTGGGGTTTTCTAATGATGAGCTAGGTGGGTATTTAGTAGAGCCTATTCAGTCTCCAGAGATAATAGATATGCTTCGGCCAATGGTCGTTGTTCAGAGGGCAGGAGCTAGAGAGGTTCCTCTACCTATATCTGGCCAGCTAGATATTCCTAGGCAGACTTCTGGAGTAGATGCTCAGTGGGTAGGAGAGAATGAGAATATTCGGACTCGGATAACTACTAATGCTAAGTTTGGTTCTCTTTTGCTTAGAGCTAAGAAGTTAGCTACTTTTCAACAGTTGAGCTCAGAGCTAATAAGTAGCTCTACTCCAGCTGCAGAGGCAGTTATTCGGCAGGATATGGCCTTGAAGATAGCTGAAAAGGAGGATCTAACCTGGCTTTCTGGGTCTGGTTCTCAGACTACCCCGATGGGGATTATTGTCCACCCAAGTATAACAACTTTTACTCCTACAACTACTGGAGGAAATGGAGATACTTTTGAAAGTCAGGATGTACAGCTTCTGGTGGGAACGGTGGAGGAGCAAAATGCTGTAATGCAAGGATGGATAATGCGGCCAAAGATGTTGGCTATATTGCTTTCCAGAAGGGCTAATCAGACCGCTGCTAATACTGGGGAGTTTATGTTGGATATAGTCAAGGACCCGACTAATAAGGCCGGATATCTTTTAGGAGGTTACCCTGTATATACTACTACTCAAGTGAGTAATACCAGGGTAAAGGCTGGGGGGACAACCTTGACCTATATTCTGGCTGGGATGTTTACAGAATGTATAATAGGGCGGAAGGCTACTTTGGAGATTAAGGCTAGCGCAGAGGCAGGAACTGCTTTTGAGACAGATCAGGTTTGGTTAAGAGGAATAACTAGATCTGATTTTGGTTTGCGTCATCAAGCAGCTATTGTCTTTGCGGATGATCTTGTTCAGAGTTAAGATTAATCTTTTGAACTAAGAAGGAGAAAATATATTGGGTTTAGATGATCTTTACCGAAATACAAAGGTAATGGATGTTTTTGCCGGAAGTCCAATTAGAAATGCTGTATCAAAAAGATGTGCTACTATGGACACGGCTACTTTAGGGATCAATGAATCTCTTTTAGCAATAGTAATTAGGGGTTCTAGTTGGGCAGGATATGCTCCTGCGGGTCAGCCTGGGTCAGTAGGAACGTTGACTGTAAGGTTTTTCCAGAACCCAGGAACAAACGCTTCTAGTTGGACAGCTATAGCAGGGAGTACTATGGTAAGGACCACAAAAAATACTATAATAGCTACTCCTATTAATGCTACTCAACGCTATATAGCTGGTTCCTATAGGGTTCAGCGAGGAGGAGGTACTCACATCCAATTTAGTATTGCACTGGTAGGTTCAGGGAGAGTATTGCCTTTGAGTGTGAGTAAATAGTTTATGATAATTTTATGGGGGAAGAGAGAAAAATCTTTCCTCCCCCATAAGACACTAACTAAAGGAGGATTTATGGAATCCGATGTATTAAAGGATTTAATGAAAGAAGCTATCGAAAGTGGACGGACAGTAGATGAAGTAGTTAAGGAGTTTATTGCTAAAGAAGAAGAAAAAGCTAAGGAGATGATTCGGATACAGATTATGCCTTATCATTCTATAGCTGGTTTTGGGGCTTTTCCAACAGTGGGATTTATGCTAAAAGAAAAGGCGTTTGATTTAGCCAAATATGGTAAGGTAAAAATTATTTATTCAGATAAAGATATATTAGCTGAGGACGACGAAGAAGCTATTAAAGAGCATCAGGAAGAGATGTTGCGAATAAGAAGAAGTAAGGAAAAAGGAAATAGACCTGTTTATTCTCGTTTAACAAACAGAAAAATATTTAAACATCGAATAGAAGAAGAAAGAGTAGAAGAAGGAGAAGAAAGAATACCTACTTTTATAGAGGGAGAAGAATCTCTTGTTTCCCCTCCTCCCCTAAAGAGAATTAGAAGAGAAAAGAGGTAAACAGAAATGAGGATTGCTTTACCTACTATTTGGTTTCATAGAGGCCAAACAGAAGTAACTAAAACATTTAAAAAAGTATTTGAAGAATTGGGGCATGAGGTGTTTATTCATGCAAGAATGGGGGGGATAGGGAATCAGCCTAAATTGGAATTTAGGAGGAGGGGTTGGCATGATGAAAATATCTGGTATTACAATTATTACGATTTGAAGAAAGCTGAGTTTTTAGAGAAGATAAAACAACAAAAGATAGATTTAGTTTTTTTCAATGAGGAGTATGATTGGGAATTAGTAAAAATGGTCAAGAAAATAGGGATTAAGGTGGCCTCCTATCTTGATTATCTTCATAAAGATTGGTTAAAGAAACCAAGTCCTTTAGAAATTTATGATTTAATTCTTTGCTCTACTAGAAGAGCTTTTAATATGGTGGAGAATCTTTGCCTTGCTAAATGGATAGGATGGGGAATGAAGGAAGAGAATAAGGTTATTTCAGTAAAAAAACCTTATGTTTTTTTTGAAAATGTTGGTTGGGGAGGCATAAATGATAGAAAAGGAATAAATACTCTACTGTCTGTATACAAACTTTTTTTAAAAAAACACCCCGAAGCTTTTGGAAGTCTTTTAATTCATTGTCAAATGTATTTTAATCCAGACGAGGGTAATGAAAATAAAGAAGATTTTGATGGAGTTGATGTTATTTGTGGAAGTATGAATTTACCAGGACTTTATCATATGGGAGAAGTTTATTGTTATCCAGCTAAATTAGATGGATTAGGATTGAGTTTGTTGGAAGCAATAAATAATGGTTTAGCTATAATATGTCCGGATTACCCTCCTTGGAATGAGTTTGTGGAGGATCAATATAATGGGATATTAGTTCCAATTGTAGAGGAGAGGGAAAGGGAAGATGGGATAGCTTTTAGAGAAGTGTTTGTTGATACTCAGAAGTTTTTAGAAGCTATGGAAGAATTATATTTAGACAAAGAAAAAAGAAGTCTCTTTAGATCAAATTCTTTGTATTATTCTACTCGAGTATTGAATTGGAGACTGTTTAAAGATAAAATAGTAGAAGCTTTAGTATCGATAAGGTGAATATGAGCATAGTTATAGTAGGAAAATTAGGAAATGATTGGGGAATAGAAGGATTAATAGCAAGGCATGTTAGTGAGTTTGTGAATTTAAGAATAATAGATATAAAGGAATTTAATCTAGGTAAGTTTTCTTCAGATGATAATTTTGTATTTATTCAGGGGAGAGGGATAGATAGAGACTTACTAAGATTATATAGGGGAAAAAAAGTATTATGGAATGCTGAATTTTTGCCCTATAAGGGTTTTGAAGATAATCAGGAAGCATTGGCTAGACTTTATGCTATAGAGCCTTTAGAAGATTTTGATTTAATATTGAATGGATGTCCTCTATCTACTAAATTTTTAAAAGAGATTAGAAATCTTAATATAGAATGGTTTCCAATGATGGGGGCAGATTCTTTATTCCACAGAAGAGATTGTGATATTCCTAAAGATACAGACATAGGGTTCTATGGAGCAGTAAGTCAGAGAAGAATAAAGATTTGGCATGAATTAATAAGAGTAGTGAGTAAATATTCAATTGGTTCATTGAAACTAGCTTGGAAACAAGTATATGGAAAGGATCTAATTAGATTTATTAATTCCTGTAAGGTAGTTCTAAACATCCACTACTCTGATTTATTAAATACTGAGAGCAGAATTTATGAGATTCTGGGTTGTGGGGTTTTTTGCTTGTCTGAACCAGTAAGTTATCCTGATTTATTTTTGGATGGAAAGCATTTAAAAATTGAGGGAGAAGATGGCTTTTTAAAAGCCGCTATAGATTTTTCTTCTTTTAGAAGAACCGAAGCAAAACAAATTGCTCGACAAGGATATGAGTATGTTCATGACAAGTTTGGTATTCAAAAGGTGATGAGTAATTTGATAAAGAGAATAGAATGTCTGTGATTTCTATTTGCGAAGGGTAAGAATGAAAAAGATATTAATAGTTTTTGGTACTAGACCGGAGAGTCTAAAGGTTTATCCCTTAGTTTATTATGCCAAAGAATTTCCTAATTTAAAGGTAGAAAGTTATTGTACTTTGCAACACGAAGCTAAATATTTGGATTTTGAAGCAGACTATGGAATAAGTAAATTTAAAGAATCTAATCTTCCCCCCAATAATATTGGAGCAATATATGATGATTTGGATTGGTTTCTTAGTCAAAAACAAAAAGAATATGATTATATCCTGGTTCAGGGAGATACTTTTTCTGCTTTAGCTGGGGCTTTGTGGGGATACTATAATAAGGTTCCTGTAATCCATGTAGAGGCAGGGCTGAGGACTTTTGAGGAAGACCCTTTTCCAGAAGAAAAGAATAGAGACTTGATAGAAAGGCTTAGTAGTGTTTGGTTTTGTCCTACTGAACAAAATTGTCAGAGTACCCCTATTTTTAAATATAGGAGAAAAAATACTTATGTTGTAGGAAATACTATTATAGATAGATTGAGGATGGAAATGAATTCTTTGAAAGGTTTGAGTGAATTAGAAAGAAAAAAATCAGAGGGGTTTGAAAGAGGTGTTTATTTATGTTCCCTTCATAGAAGAGAGAGTTGGGATAGGTTTGAAGGAATGTTATCATTAATAAAAGAGGTATCTGATAAAATTAAAAAAGGGTTTTTATTTCTTACTAATCCTAATAGAAAACTGAATAAATTTTTTAAAAATACTGGGTATATGAAGATGATAGAGCCAGTAAATTATCAGGAGATGGTAAAATTATTAATTAACTGCGAAGCAGTAGTAACTGATAGTGGGGGGTTAATTGAAGAAGCTGCTTATTTAAGAAAACCTTGCTATATACTGAGGGATTATACTGAGAGGCAAGAGTCAGTATTAATGGGTTTAGCTGTGTTGTTAGGAAGAGAAAAGGGAATTTTAAAATTATCTTTCTTATCTGAAGACAATCATTTCTGGTTTAAAAAGGAGGTTGAATGTCCTTATGGGAAAGGAGATTCAGCAAAAAAGATATTAACTATTTTAAGTAGGGAGGATTTATGAGTGAAAAAAGAATGTATAAAAGGAGAAAACTTGCTTATCAGTATTTTAACTGAAAAACAATTAGATGAGAAATTTAGTTTTAGTTTGTTAAGAAATCTATCTTTGAAAGCGGGACTTACTCCTTATGGAACACCTCAGATATTTCAATTTCCTAATGAGCAAGTAAAGACGGAGGAAGGTATTAGTGGGATTCAGTTGATGATAGAAAGTCATTGTGCATTTCATTGGTGGAGACAAAACAATTATGTAAATATAACTATCTCTTCTTGTAGACCAATTAGCATAGTTCCAGTAATAGAATTTTTAAAAGAGGTTTTTGCGTCTAATAACGTTCTTTGGATTAAGACTCTATGGCCAGACCCAGAAATATATTAAAGAAGGAGAAAATAAAATGATAACAAAAGACGAATTGATGACTATATTAAGAATAAGCAAGGAGGCTGTGGAAGAAGAACTTGGTCCAATAAGGATTATAACCACAGAAGGTAAAAAAGAAAATGATCTTTTAAGTTATAATACTTTTTTATATTTAGTTAGTTCTCTTTGTCCAAAGGGATTTAATATGACTTATTCTGAGGAGAAAGAGGACTGGCAGCGATAATTTTATGTCTCATATAGAAGACAGGGGGGATTAATGAATATTTTGATGATTTGTGGACACGGGGATCAGAGGATGGTAAAAGAAAGTATGGCCTTGAAAATGAATGGTCATAGTGTTTCTCTGCTTACTAGATCTCCTAACTCTTATAATGATTTTTTTAATCATACTTATATTTTTAATTCAGATGAGAAAATGGGAGAATATTTAAAAGGATTGGAGGCGGATATTTATCATGTCCACTGTAAACCGGCAGCAATCCCAAAAACAGCTATTTCAGTTTTATTAGATCGAAAGAAAAAGTTTGTTTATGATGTCCATGACTTGGATATAGTTAGGTTTGAGAAAACTAATTCGGAAGAGTTGTTTGCTTTAATGAATAGTCCTTATTTAATCTTTCCAGAGGAAGCTGTTAAAGAGAGAGCTTTTGAATTGGTTTTGAGGTTTTTACCTATTCTACCTAAGTCGTTAGTATTATTACCTTATTTTTCTTTTATGGATATGGTATATCCTTTAATTCATCCTATACCTAATGCTTCTGAAGAGATTAATAAAAAGATTGTGTATGAAGGGAATATTGTTTATCCGTTGGTAGAGACAATAAGAATGTTTCCTTATTATGATTACCGATTTGTAGCATTTATTTTTTCATCTTATGGCTATGAATTTCATATCTATCCGGTAGGGATAGATTTTAATCAGGCTAGGCAGGTATATGAAGGTTCTGGAGCTATTCTACATCCTCCTGTAGAATATCCTAATTTGATTAAAGAAATGAGTGCTTTTGGATGGGGGTTTTTTGGTTCGTTCAGTAAAAATGTTCAAGCAAATTGTACTTTTGCGAACAAAATATTTGATTATATTTGTGCTGGGATACCAGTAATGGTTATGAATTCTCATAAGATGGGGAAATGGTTGGAAGAAACTGGTTTTGGATTAGAATTGAAGAGTTTTGATGATATAGAATTAATTTTGAAGGATAGGATGATAAGAGAAACTTGCCAGCAAAATATATTAGGAAATAGGGCTAAATATAGTATGGAAGAAAATATTAAGCCTTTAGAAGAGTTTTATCAGATGATTTTGGATGAACCTTTTTATAAGGAAGAAGTTTATTCAGCTACTAAATTTAGTGAAGAGGTTGATGATAGAATAAAGGAAAAGAGTGATGGCTAATCTTCAGGCATCGGCAATAATAGCTAGACAAGATTTTCTGGATTATATGGAATTAGCTACTACCGATATAACTAGACTACAGGCTACCTGGATAGATAGGCGGATAGAGGGAGTTACTAGGGAAATACAGAATTACTGCGGCAGGAAGTTTAAGAAGTCTGGGAGTACAAGATTGAATGTGGGCTATTATAGAGCTACAGAGACTCCTTATGATAGTAAATATGATGGGAACGGGACAAAATTTCTTTTTTTAAAAAATTATCCCGTGGCCTCTGTAGCTACTCTCTTAACTACTTATTATACTGAGGATGGGATAGCGGATGTTTCTACTATTAATACAGATGATTATCGGTTATATGGTGAAGAAGGTATACTAGAATTGACTAAGGCCCCTGATGTATGGGGAAGATTTGTAGAGGCTCCTCAGAGCGTATGGGTATATTATCACGCTGGGTTTACTGCTACAGAGATGCCTAGCGATTTAAAAGATGCAGCTTGTGAGATGATAAAACTTCGTTGGGACAGGAAAAAAAGAACAGGAGATTTAAAGAGTGAGAGTCTTGATGGAGCTAGGTTTGATTATGACTTAGACAAAATGTTTCCTAAGTGGGTAGAGGGGATTTTAGATAGCTATAGAAGGAATAGTTTGTAATGCCTCCTCCAATAAAAAGATTTGTTAAGTTAATAGAAGAATACCAAAAAGAGGGTATGATAGTGGCTGAAGTAGGGGTAGGTAAGGGGGACACTACTGTAGCTTATTTAGATATAGTAAAAAGAAATAATGGAAAGGTCTATGCTATAGATTACTTCTGCGGTAATAGAGGGGCTAAAGAGCGAGATAATTATTTATGGAATTTTGATAATAGAGAACAAGGCCATAAATTCTTTTGTGATAGAATTAAACCTTGGAGGGAATTGGTCACTGTTTTTTGGATGGATAGGCTTGAGGCCCTTGATCATATTCGAGACAAAAGTTTAGATATATGTTTTATAGATGCCGGTCATATTTATAATGAAGTATTGGCAGATATTATGGGATATAGATGGAAGGTTAAAGATGGTGGAATTCTTTGTGGACATGATTGTGAGAGTTTTGATGAAGTAGGAAAGTTTACTGAGAAAGAATTGAATACAGATTATACTGATGGGAGGCATTGTGGGGTTATACAGGCGGTGTATGATTGTTTTGGTAGAGATGTGGAATTAATAGAAGATGCTATTTGGGTGAAAAGGTTATGAGATTATCTTTTAAGGAAATTGTAGATAATTTGATTACTGAGATAGAAAAGAAAAGGATTAATGGAGATGAGCCTCCTCTTTTTTTTCTTTGTAATAATTGTACAGAAAAGAAGGCTGTTGGTTGGATTTCTGTTAGCATAATAATATTATCAAAAGTTAAGGATGGTTTAAGGGTTTTCTTGTGTGAGGAATGCCTTAATGAGTGTGCGAGAGAGGGCGAGGGATTTATCCAAAAGATTATCAAGCACTATCAGCGACATTAGTTTTCCTATAGTTTATCGGCAATTTATGGGAAAGACTATAGTAGCTTCTCAAGGGACTATTACTGATAATTATACTGATGTGTATTCCCGGGCTTATGAGAAGGGAATGACAATAAGGGAATTAGCAGCAGCTCAGGGAGTAATAGAGAGAGGAGACGTGATTTTTAGAATAACTGAAGATAAGGTCTCTCCTAGATCGGAAGAGGATGAGATTTATAAATCTATATATAGATGGGGGACAATAAGTATAAATAAAAATGCTACTTGGGTAACTGGGGCTAGTGTAGACTGGAGTGATATAAAACCGGGGCATAGAATAAGGTTTAGGTCTCAAGGAACCTTTCACAGAATATCTACTATATTGAATGTTAATAGCCAATTGGCTCTGAATGAAGTTTATACTCAAGCTACTATATTGGCTGCCTCAGTGGCTACTTATCAGGTGTATGAATCTTATCAAGTATTAGGTTTTGAAAAGAGAATGAGTCAGGCGGAGTATTTTGTTCAAGGAAGAAAAACGTAAAAATTTCTATGAAATTTAGAGGAGGAATTTTTTGTATTTAAGGGAATTAGAGCATGTTTCAATTTTGGATTATGAAGGGAGAATATTAAGAGAGGCAGTTAAATATCTTTCTCCCAAAAATTTATTTGAAGCTGGGACTAATAATGGATATGCTACAGGTTGGATTTTAGCTGGTATAGAGGAAAGTAATGAATCAAAAGGGGTTTTTTATTCGTGTGACCCCAGGAGATTTCCTGATATAAGGAACTTTCCAGAAAGATATAGAACAGACAGTTATCGTCCTAGAAATTTCTTGTTTGTTAAAGAATCCTCTTTGAATTTTTTTGCTAGGAATTATGATAAGAAATTTGATTTTGCTTTTCTTGATGGAGATCATAGGAAACAAATAGTATTTGAAGAATTATATAGATTGGGAGTTTGTAGAGTAGGAAATAATTGTATAGTTTTTCTTCATGATGTTAGACCAAGTTTAATTGTAGAAGAAAAACAACCTTTTTGGGGATTGATGGATTATATAGAAAAGAACTGTGATAGTAAATATAATCTATTTAATCTTATATTTCCTGGTTCCCTGGCGACAAATTTGGATATAGGAAGAATAAAGAAGATAATGGAGAATAGCAATTTAGGTTTTGATATTGGAATAGTCCCATTAGGAGGAGCCTTGGAATGGCTGGGGTATCAAAGGGAGTCTCTACAGGAAATTTAATTACTTTTAAGATGGATACAAAGATGTTTGATAGAGCTCTACAGTCCTTTGTTAAAAAGTATGATTATTCTGTAGAATATTCAGTAAAGAAAGTAGGTTTTGAATTGTTAAGAAGGGCTATGCTTAGAACTACTAGAGTATGTACGGGTAGGATGAGGAGCGGATGGCATATATCTTACCATAGACCTAGTAGTTGGGAACCTAAAACAGGAAAAGAAAAGGCTCCTAATCTTGGAATAGATATGAGTGTAAAGACCTTATTTGTTCAGAATAATGTTTTTTATGCTATCTACCACGAGGTAGGAACAGTCCGTCTCCAACCCCTTTTGATGCTTACTGTTCCTGTACAGGAAATGAGAGCGGAGATGGCCAAGTATTTGCTCAAAGGAACCGAACCCTTATGGAATAAAGAGATTAATGGGGTAACGGGGTTTGGCTTGACTAAAGAAGGTAGAATAGCTAAGGGAGTTTTCCTAAAAAAATTCCCCCGGACAGCTAAGAGGGGAGTGTGTAGTAAAACAAAAAAAAGGAAAAGGAGCAAGTAAGAGATAGTGGATAGAAAAGAAGAAGCGATATATCTTAAAAAACAAGGTATAATTCTTCAGGAAGAAGGAGTTGATACTATTGATGCAGTTAAGGAAGAAGAGGAATTAGAAAATATAGAGAATGACTTGGATGAATTTTTTAATTTGGTTAGACTTTTTAGGCTAAAGTTTTTAAAAATAAATCCAGTAATAGAAGAAGATAGTATAATTGAATATTTTAGATTATTTTTAGAAGGGTTGAAAGAGTAGATGGGTATTACTCTATCAGTAGAATCAAGACAGGAAAACATAAAAAAAAGCATTAATAGTTACATTACTACGAATATAACAGGATTGAATATAGATTGGGGCCAACCCAATTTTAAAGAAGAAGGGTTAGAGCGATGGATACAAACAAGAGTATTAATTGGAGATAGGGCTTTTGGTCGTTTGGTGGATAATGCAGAGAGTAAAGGTAATAGAATACAGATTTTAGTTAATGTTAATTTGTTTGAGAAATATCCGGCAAGAAAAAATATATATCAATTAGATAAAGATAAAGAAATGGTTTTAGAAGCATTATTTTTTCAAGACATACCTATTAATGATTATGATACTGCCGGCAATCCTCAAAGAGGGCTTTTGCAGGTAAGAGAGATTATTAATGATTTGGAGATAGATGGTGGTGAGGAGTCAGGAATAAGACAATGGAACATACTTTTTGGGGGTAGGCTAACAGAGAAATGGAGTTGATAAATATGGTAAAAGAATATAAAAAATTATTTAGGGAGCAAACTTCAAAAGGAATTTTACAAATAGTAAGAGATAGTTGTGAAGCTCTTATTGAAAAAGAAGTTCATGATAACCCAGTACTGGATAAGTATATTAAGCAGAAGCTAACAGATCATTTGGGCGCTTCTTTGCCTATTTTGAGAGAAAGATGGAAACTAAATTAACAGTAGGAATGATGTTGTGGAATGAAGCTTCTACCTTGAATAAAGTATTATGGTCGCTTAGAGAAATAGCAGATTGTTTTATTCTTGGTGTAGACAAAAAGAGTAATGATGGAACTCAAGAGATAGCCCAGGAATGGGCGGATGAATATTTTGAATTTGATTGGAGTAATGATTTTTCTAGGATAAGAAATATAGTTCTGGATAGAGCTTCTACCAGATGGTTTTTTCAGGTGGATGGGCATGAGTTCCTTAATGAGCAATCAATTAAATATATTAAGGAATTGAAGGTTAGGGATGATGTAGATGTATGTTTTTTAAATATAACTCTGTGGGGAGAAGAGGAGCCTCAGTTATTGTTTCTTGCCCCTAGGATTTTTAGGACAGATAGAAATATAGTTTATGAGCGTAAGATTCATAATACATTAAGTTCAAAATTAGGCAAAGATTATTATGATAGTTTAAAAAAGATTGATGATCCCGGAATAGTATTAGATCATATCCAACCGGTTATTAGACATAATATGAGAGCTAATCAGAGAAAAGCTATATCTATAAGAGGATTAACAGAGCAGGCTTTAGCAAAGAATGATAGTTATGATTGGTATAATTTAGGGGTTATGAAAACTTATGATAGTGATGAAGAAGGAGCTATACAGGCTTTTGAGAATGCTCTTAGAGTATGTGAGAGGGATGATGCTAGATACCAAATTAAATTGTTTTTAGCTGGTCTATACAAATGGAAGGGAGAAAGAGATAAAGCAAAAGACATTTTAATTTCTGCTTACCTTAATGATCCCCGAAGGTGTGAGCATTTAGTGGAGATAGGAGCTTTATTTGAAGAAGAAAATAATTTAGATAAAGCTTTATGGTTTTACAATTTAGCTGCTAGTTATACTGTACCTACTTGCCAAATGAGTTTATATCTTCCTTATTATTCTTATTTTCCATACGAAAGGATGATGAAAATATATGGAAAGAAAGGGGATTTGAATAATGCTTTAAAGATGGGAGAAAAATTAAGAGAATATAAATTTTTTAGATACCAAGAACAATTGGAATTTTATTTTGCTAAGTTTGGGAGAATGATAGTGTGAGAGAAGAAAAAAGATAAGCTGATTTGTTAAGGCTCTTTAGAAGCCTAAGAAAATAAAAAAGAAGTTGTATGAAGGAGGACTTCTAAAATGCCAAGACAATACAGTTTCCACGATGGCGAGCTTAGGATTTATGATGGAACTGCAACACCATTCTGCTACAGAATTAAGTTTGTACAAACAGATCCACAAGTACCTGCCAATAGACCTAGAGCCGAACAGAGGCTTATTTTAGATCGGGGCCGAATATCTTCAGATATGAAGTATGTCAAGGGACCAGAGGATGTTGTGTTGGCTCCAATAGATTTTACATTCGCTGCGAAGCTAGATGAGGCTTTGAATAGGAATTCTCTGTGGCAGGCTCTCATTTGTGGGACAGTAGGGAGCCATAATTGGGTCACAACAGCAGGAACTAGTCAAGTTTCAGGAGTAACTCTGAAGAAATTTGATAATGATGCTGCCATGCAGCTAGTAAATGTAGAGATTCGCTATACGGGAGCTACTACAAACTGGGGTAGGAGATTGAAAGAGGTATTTTTTCCTCCAGAGATGATTCTTTTTGGGCCAGCAGATCCAGATGGAATAGGTTTCTCTGCCACTGGAAGGATTTATGGTCCAATAACATCAATGAGTGCTTTTACTACTCCAAATACTGTTTCTACCGGTGGAGCTAGTAGTAAGTAATGATTAATTTTAAAACCCTGGGAGGTTTTTATGGAAAAGGAAGAGGAAAAAGAAGAAGAAAGAGGGTATGGAAGAAAAGATGTTTTGCCTATAGTTGATGGAGAAGGGAGTTCTGTTAGTGAAGTTATTAGTTCGTTGATAGAGGGGGAATCTGTTTTTCAGTCGTATGGAACAGCTAAGGTAAAGGTAGGAAATAAAGTAAAGCACCTTCCTATAAAAAGCGTAGACATGGAAAAGATAGTTAAAACCTTGGCCAATAAGCGGCCTAAGCCTCCTACTGATAGGGTAATGATTAGAGCTAATTCAAAAGAGGGAAGAGAAGCTGGTTTAAAGCGAGATCGGTGGGTAGAAGTAGCCTTAGAAACAGATGAAGCCTATCAGGAACGACTTCAGGATTATAATGCTGAATTAGGTTATTTAGTAATTCTTTATGGGCTGAATTGTAGGTTGGAAACAAAAAATAAGGTAGTTGTTTGGGAACCGGATAATCCTAATAGGCAAAACAAAGAAGAGGCTCTAAGGGTGTTAAGGAATATGGGCCTTACTGGATGGCAATTTACGCAGATATCTGATGCAATACGAGATTTAACTAAGTTTGCTGATGAGGAAATGGAAAAAAACTTAGAAGAGGAGTAGGGTTGGATGATGAACTGTTTGAATATCTTTTGAAGAGGCCTTCCGCCTTGAATCCTACTCCTCAAGTCTCTCAATTATATTTTGAGATTGATTCCTGCGTAAGGATATTAAAGATAACTTATGATAGGTATCTTCTATTGCCTCCAATAATCAGGAAAGCTTATTATTACTATTTTATGATGAGGTCTTATTTGGAGGAAGAACAAGAAAAACAGAGGAAAAGGGAAGAAAGTAGAACTAAGAATATGTCTGGAGCAGGAAGAAGTTTTTCAGCAAAACAGATAAGGAAATAATAAGGGATGGCGGGATTTGGATCTGAACAGAAATTGATGGCTAAAGTAGGAGCTGATATTTCTGACTTTAAAGCAAAGATGAAAGAGATGTCTGCTTCTGCTGAATCTGCTGGAACTAAGACTGCTGTGGCTATGCGGAGAATTGGGAGGATGGCTCCCTTGGCTATAGTTGCGGGTATAGGAGCAGCTATAAAAGCTTTTGGAGACTTTGAAGATGAATTGACATATGTATCTACCCTTGTAGATACAAGTAGAGTTAGTATGGAAAAGTTTAAGAAAGAGATTTTAGATATACCTTCTTATTTGGGTGATTCAACAGAAATGCTAAAAGGACTATATCAGGCTTTGTCCTCCGATATTCCAGCCGAGGCAGCCGTAAAGTTTACGGAAGCATCTGCTAAATTTGCAAAGGCAGGAAGAGGAGATATGGCTCAATCAGTAAAGGTATTAAGTGGAGTATTGGCTCAGTATGGAGAAAATATAGACCAAGCTGAAAAATATGCAGATATAATGTTTATGACAGTGAAGAGAGGTAGAATTGAGATAGCGGAGCTATCTACTTCTATTACAGCAGCCTTGCCTGTAGCAGTTAAATTAGGGATTAAGTTTGAAGAGGTGGCTGGAGCTGTTGGAGCTTTGACCTATGTCTTTGGAACTGCTGGGGAGGCAGTTACGGCTCTTGAGGGTCTTTTTGGAGCGTTGTTACAGAATTTGGAGGGGTTTAAAAAAGCTGGTATAGATGTAGCAAAAGTAATTGGAGAAGGGGGATTGGCTGGGCTTTTGAAAGCGATGGAAAAGGCTACTGGAGGAAATATATTTGCTTTGCGAGAACTAGTTCATAGAAAAGAAGGCTTAGTTGCAGCCACAGCTTTAGCAGGAGAACAGTTTAAATTGTTTCAATCAATAACGGAAGATAATATTAATTCTTCAAAATCTATGGATGTTGCTTTAGAAAAAATGACCGCTTCTTTCAAGGAAGAGTTGAGCACGGCTTGGGTAGAGATAAAGAAATTTGGAATAATTATAGGGGAGGCTTTTGGACCTGCTAGTATATTATTAATTAAGGGGATTGGGGAGGCTTTTAGTTGGTCAAGAGATCGAGTGAAGGATTTTTTTCAGGGGTTCACTTGGGTTGTTCTTAAATCAATGGAGTTGTATAATAGATTTTTATTGTTTCAAAAAAAGTTAATGGGGCCAGGCAGGACGGCGGAAGGGGGGATAGAATCCAAAGAGGCCTGGAGGAAGAGAATGGCTGAAATGGAAAAAGAGGCAGATTTATGGGGAAGAGCTTTATCAGAGCTTAACCAAGATATAACAGATGATAGACTAGGGGTTAAGAAGGGTGTAGAAGGAGTTGTGGCAGAGATAAAAACTATGGTTGAAGCGGGGATTGAGGGGATTACAAGTTTAACAGAAGAGGAGAAAGAAGAAAGAGAAAAAGTGTTAAAACAGTTTCAAGAAAGCTACATGCAGGCTACAACAACGATCCAAGAATTTGAATTATTTAAGTTGGAAGAGGCTTATAAGGAATTTGCTAGATATGTAACAGATAAGATTAAACTTGATAAATGGTATAGTATAGAAAAGAAAAAGATACTTAATGAATTGACTGAATATGAGAAATATCAATTAGAGATAATTGATAAAGAGGTAGAAGAATATATAGCATTAATTGAAGAGTCTTTTAAGAGTTTAGAGGATATAAATGAAAAGTATTATCAAGCTACAATTGAATCTGCAAAAATAGCTGCTAAGGAATCAGGAGACTCCCTAGAAGTTATTAGAATAGAAGCAAAAGAGACTTCCCGGCAGGTTTATGAGTCTTTTGATTTAATAACAGAACAATTACAGAAGCAAGTAGATGCTGGAGCTATAACTATAGAGCAGTATGAAGAAAGGATAGCTAAAGCAGCAGAGACTATGTCTATTGAGGTATCTAATAGCCAGGGGGAGATAGCTTCTGAGCAGGCTAAAAGTGTTGATACTATGATTGATAAATGGTTTGATTGGATAGGGAATGCTATGGATAGTTCCAAATCATTTTTGGAGACTATAACAGATACGTTTAAAAAGATGGGCCAGGCTTTTGTTATAGAATTAGTTAAGATGTTTGCTAAGTGGCTTTTACTAGGACAATCTATGGCGGCTAATCCATTGGTAGCAGTAATGACTTCTGTATTGGGCATTCCTGGGATAGCTGGGGCTGCAACTGGTGGTGTTGCTGGTGGTGGGGGAGGGGTATCAAATTTATTAGGGCTAGGAAGATTTATGCCTGAGGGGATGAGGAAGGCGGTGGAGGGATTTATAGGGCCTATATTAGGTAAGATACCTATTCTCGGAGATATGTTAGCAGATGCCATGATAGTTAGTGGAAAAGGCTTAATAGGTACTTTAGGGCCTATATTAGGAGCGGCTGGAATAGGGGCTTTTGGAGGGGGGATAGTAGCAGGATTATTGGGACTAAGTAAAACTGGAGGATCTATTGGAGGAGGTATTGGAGCTGGAATTGGTTTTGCTATAGGAGGGCCTATAGGGGCTTTAATTGGAGGAGCGGGAGGAAGTATTTTAGGTGGTTTATTTGGAAAGAAGAAAAAAGCCCCATCTAAAAGATCAATAGCTGCTGGATATTGGCAGCAAGCTACTGAAGTTGAAGACCCTTTACAAGCATTAAATATTTCTTTACAGGCCATCTCCTATGATATGCAAGATAAGTATGTTAGACAGGCTCATCAATTAGCTGGCACTATGGATCTGTATCAAAAGATGAACGATCAAATAAGTGAGATGGCAGCAGACCAGAAAATAACTAATGATGAGGCTGCTGCTTTTTATAATTTATTAAAAGATATGAATATGCAATGGGCTAATATGGGAGAGAAGGCAGGTAAGTTAGCAGGCTATGGAGCTAGAAGTATACAGAGCTTAAATGATATATGGGAGAGATTAAGAGAAGTTTTAATTGAAGCTGGAGAGCTTATTCCTACAGAACAAGGGATAGAAGTTTTAAAAGGTTATAAAGAACAGTTATTAGAAATAAGAAAGACTATACAGGTTATTCGGAATACTAAATATGAAAAAATAAGAGAATTAAGATGGTTAATAAGTGATATGATAGCTGGAGAGCCATCTATTGAGACTATGATAAATCGTTGGTCTGTAATGGCTCAGGACTTAATTAAACGCTTTGGAGAGACTACTGATGCAGAGACTCAGATAGCTATACTAGACCAACTAAAAGATATGGGAAAGGAAGCTTATGATACTATATCCGAGGTAATAGGAGGTTTAACTGGAGAGCTAAAAGATTTATATAAAACATCATCTGCCACCTTTTTTAGTCTTGATGATATTATGAGGAGACTATCTACTTATCCTGGAGGGACTGAAGCATATAAGGAGAGATTGAAGAAAGATTTAGAAGCTGGTATAGGCATGTGGAAAACTACTTCAGAAGGATCGGAAAAAGAACTTATCCGAACAAATTTATTAACTTTACTAGAGGAATATGCTAAAACTATTGGGGTCTCTATTACTGGGGGTAGTAATAAACAATTGCAGGCAATAGAGGAATCAATTAGTGTTATTAACACTCTAAGAGAAGAATATATAGATACAATTAATAAAAATCATGGATTTGAAACCGTATCGGCTGAAAAAATTAAAGGTTTGTTGGAAGATCAATATAAAATTCTTGGGGGGCAAAAAGAAGCATATGAAAAGGGATTGATTGACCAGATTGGCCAGGCTGAAAAGAGCTCTATAGAAATACAAAATTATTTGAAAAGTATTGGAGCCTCTACTGATGAACAGACAGGATTTGCTCAGCTCTTAGCTCAGATATTAGATGAGAGTGCTGGTTCTTTACAAAAAAAATTAGCAGAATCAATGATAAATTTGACAGTAAATATTACGGATTTAAAAACTAGACAAGAGCTTTTATTGACTGAAGATACGAGAGCTTCCAGACTTAATACAATTTTTCTGGGAAAGGAAATTGCAAGGCAACAGGACTTGTTTTCTTCTTTAAATACCACCTATATAAATATTAATGAAAAAATTATTACTTGGTTGTCATCAATAAGAGATTGGCTTGTGGGGATTAGAGGAGTTTTGGATAATACAAAAACTGAATTATTAACCAGGATAGATTATTTGTCGGGGGTAAGCTCATCTAGTTTAAGTTATTTATCGGCTGTAAAAGGGGACATAATTGCTGGGATAGCAGGATTGGAAATGTGGTATTCAGCTGTTTACGATCAGATGATTAAGGATCAATTAAAAGCAGCTCAGGATACTATTATAGAAATTGGAAAAGTATATGCAAAGATTGAGAATGCTGCAACTTCTGTGGATGTACAGAATTTAGTAAAAGAGATTTGGGATTTAGGAGTTGATATAGAGGGCTTGGGAAAAACTTCTTTAGGAGCTCTTCCGGCAAATGTAGAAGCAGCTATAACAAGGGGTTTGCAGGTTCCAATAAAAGTAGAGGTAGGGATTAGAAAGCCAGATTGGTGGCCTGAGGGAATGTGGCCAGTACCTTCTCCCACCCCATCTCCTCCCCCTGTAATAGGCGAGACCCCTCAACAAAAATATAATAGGGTTGTAGCTGAAGCTCAGGGGGCACAGACAACTCTAAGAGGGCAATTAGGTGGTATGGGAGAAGCAGAAAGGTGGGAAAAGGCTGCAAGAGGAGTAGAGTGGTTGTATAGTACTTTTTTAGGACGAGGACCTGAATCAACTGAGGCTACAGCAAACTGGGCAGCAGCCTTTTTAAGGGGATTAGATATTGTTTCAGGAATACAATTAAGTGGAGAAGCTTTATCTAGTAGAATGCGTCTTTTTGGTTTTCAACATGGAGGAATAACTACAGGAGTAAGACCAGTACCAGCTTTGTTGTCAGAAAGACCCGGATTAAGAGAAGCTGTAATCCCTTTAACTCCTTCCTCTGTGCGTATGATAAGAAATGAGTTGGGGGGAGGGTTAGGGGGGAAGATTATTAATCTTTCTATAGAAATAAATAATGAAATGCTAGATGCCAGCTCGGCTAATAAAATAGATTGGGATAGATTAGTTAGAAGAAAAATATTTCCTGTAGTAAAAGATGTTTTGGTGGGTACTGGGGAAGGATTGGGAAGGAGATTGGAGGTGTTTTAAAAGATGCCTTTGTCAGACGCTGGAAAATTTGTTTGGCGGAGTGGGGCTAGTAGTTATATATTTGTAAAAGATTTTAGTCAGATGGCTCCTGCAATAGTTGATCCCTTTGAGAATTTTGAGAGAGCAGACGATGGTACCCTAAGAGTATATAGTACAGCCACATACAAGAAAACAATAGATTTGGAATTTGAGGATATAGGAGCTACACAGAGAAATCAGTTTGCTACTATTTGGAAAAATGCTAGAACAAGTTTAGATTTTTATGACAAGCAGAATAATGCTTCTAAAACAGGGACTTTTGCCTGGCTTGGTGGATTTAATTTTTTTTATTCTGATTGGGGGATTTATTACAAGAATTTATATAATGGAAGAATAACCTTAGAAGAGATTTGAAAATTGGCAATACCTGTATCAAATAGCTATATAATTGCAGAGGCAGCCACATCAAGAGCTCAGATGGCTTTTTGTCTTAGTATGAGAAAAACTTCTCTATCAGGAGGAACATCGGGAACAAAAAATAATATTGATATCTCAGGCAATACTTTTTCCCTTAGTGCTGGAGCTACAAGAGGGAGTTGGGTTTCAGCTTCAAAAAACACCTCCCATCCAGTTAAGGACACTTTGTTTAGATTATTTTGGGATCAAATAACAGGGGAAGGAGAAGTAGCTGTATATTTGCGTTCAGCTACAGTAGGGAGTGAATTGGGAGATGTTGCTTGGGCTAATGCTTCTCAATTTTCTAATTCTGTTTTGAGTCATTACCGACATAAAAAATGGTGTCAAACAAAAGTAAAATTAACTCGGCCAGAGGCTGCTAGTGATACTCCCCAGGTATCCACTATAACTATAGAGGGAAGGGCTTTAGTACCTAATAGTGAAGTAATAGTTTATCCAAATGTACAGTATTCAGTGGGAAAAGATTTTCTTGGTATAACTGCTTCTCAAATGAGGGTGGGAGTAGATAACCAAGACCGTAAGTGGGATGAGCTATATTCTCAAAGCTATGTTTACAACAGAAATTATTTGAATGATCAAATTGATCTATATGCTGGGTTAAAACTGGGTTCAGGTAAATATGAATATTTACCTATCTTTTCAGGGAAGATAGATCAGTTAGAATTAGATTCTGCTGCTAAACTAGCTAGTCTTTCAGTAAGAGGAAATTTATTGGACAATCTGAATAATATAATTGTAGGGGGTAAAGATATTATTTCAGGATTACCTCAACCCTATGGAGCAGGGAGGAGATACAGAGATTTATTAGTAGAGACAAATTCTGCTTCAAGAATTTGGACTTATTTTTTAAAACAAAGTCCCACTACTATTAATAATGTATATACAAGAAATGTAGAAAATAATCTGTGGAGAACCATGACAGCAGCTTCTTATACAGCAAGCCCTTTAGGGAAAAAAATAACTTTTAATGCTGACGCTGATATTCAAGGGGATGTGGCAATAGATGTATCTATTAATGGGAATAGACATCCAGTAGTAATTTTGAAAGATATTTTGAATAATGAAGTGTCTGTAAAATATAATGCTTCACAATTAACTAGGATTGAAACTGATTATCCTGATTTTGCTGTAGGAATAAAATTTGAGGAAATATCTGGGTTTGAGGCTATATCAAGACTGGCTCGGATACTTGATATAGCAGTATACGAAGCAGCAGATAAATTGAATTTTGTATCCTTACAAAATATGCTTCCTTCTACTCATACTATATCTCAGATTGATTATAAAGAGATGCGATTAACTCGATCAAAACTTAAGATAGCAAATAAATACAGTCTCCCTTATGGAAATTATTGGGATGATAGAACTAAAGTTGTAGCTAGCTCTGATAGCAAAAGCATAGCGAGTTTTGGAATACGGGATTTGTCAGTGGTTTATGGAGGAGAATATACATATACCTTTGATGATCCTATTAGTTGTAACGATTCGGGAGCTATAATTAATTTAGTCACTAAACTTAAATTACGTTTACCCGCTCAGAAAGAGACAGTATTCTTAGATGATGTATTTACAAAGACTCTTCGGATGGAGCTAGGGGATAAAGCAGTAGTTAATAATGCTTTTTTTGGCTATTCAAATAAGTTAGTGGCTATTTATGAGCGGGGGTTGGATTTAAAAACTCGGATTGCAGATTTAGGGGCTATGGGATATGATTTATATTCTATTTTTATTTTTGCTCCTACAGCTAATTCTCAACTAGCTTCTTATTGGATGCCCTACCCGGAGCCCCCATCATCACCAGAGCATATAACAAACGCAGCTTATTTTTTTTAAAAAAGGAAAGAGAAAATGGGATTGTTTGTGGCCACACCAGTAGTAGCAACTAAATGGGATAGTCCTAGTCTGGTAAAGGGCCTCAAAGCAGATTTTGGGAATATCCTAAGAAATCTGGAATCAATATACAAAGATGTTTATGCTTCTCCTGGTTGGAATAATGATGGGAATCCAAATACTTATCCGGCTAGAAGAGCACGCACAGCTATAACAAAAGGAGATGCTTGTTATGCCCCTTCAGCTTCAGGAATAGCTAAAGCTCAAGGTAATTCTTATACTACCTCTAGAGCTATATTCTTAGCTAATTCTGATCTTAATTCTGGACAAACTACCCGCAATTATCATAGGAGAGGATATTGGGCTAGTACTAGGTATAATTTTACAGCGGGGAATATAATTTGGCTTAGCTCTGCCACTGCAGGGAGGTTGGTTGGTACGATTCCAACAGCTACAGTAGCTCATGCAGTAGGAATAGCGGAGGCAGGAACTCAATTTGATTGGCACCCTTTTTTAATCTACCAAACCCTGTAGCTAGGTTTGGGTGTTTTTGCTAGTGGACGTGATAAGTTAGTAAGAAGTAAGCTGGATAAGCCTTTCCTAACACCAATAATGTTTATAGTAAGTATAGTATAATTAAGCCTCCCCAAGAATCCCTCCTATAAGGACTCTTCAAAAACCCCTCTTTTGTCATAGGTAATTATATATAACTACACCTGTTTTTGAATCCTTATCTAGAAAGGGGTTGGCTTATTTTACTGGAATAGGGTTTAGTATAATTCTTGCTGGGTGTGGGTTTGCTTGAAGCAATTCTATTTTTTCCTATAAAAAATATTTTTAAAATATTTTTGGACTTCACGTTAAGTATATGTAATTATGCTATATTTAAGAAAGTTGATTTTAGTGGGTTTTGAATGGTTTTTATTTCCATTTCCTTTAGCTTCTTTATTAGTGGGTATCTTGGGGGACATGAAAAATATAGAAACTTAAAAATAAATCTTTTATTTTTTCTTAAAATATAGTATAATAATAAGTAGAGGTTAGCTTAGAGGGACCAGATAACATTATTGCCCCACGGGGCGGGAGGAAACATGAGGTATAAAATAGTCAACGTCAGGCAGCTAAGGGTTTGTGATCCTACCCCCATAGCGCAGAAGTCACGAGTTTTAAATTCCTTGGATGTTATTCCGATTTTACAAGCGTTCTTTGAAAGTGTGCAGAATGACCAGGAAAAGATTGTTGTTCTACCACTTTCCACCAAACATCACATTCTGGGCCTCCAAGTAGTTCACGAGGGAGCAATGTGCTATACGGTAGTTTCAATTCCAGCTATCCTTAGAAATGTATTAGTCTCGGGTGCAGAACAGTTTATCTGTGCTCATAATCATCCATCGGGCAATCCGCTACCAAGTGCAGAAGATGATCAAGTAGCAGATAAACTTAAACAAGCCACAAAAAGTTGCAGCTTAAACCTATTGGATTTCATTATCATTGGTGATGGGACTGGTGATTATTACAGTTATCTTGATAGAGGAAAGCTATAAAAACATAACACCAAAACTGGGGCGTGGTCAGCCCTGGTCGCTGGTGTAGGGCAAGCCAACCTGATGAGGTAGCCTAAACAACTTTAATTGCCCCACGGGGCGGGAGGTAGGGATGAAAGCACGAGAAAAAATCCTTGGTCTAGAAGGATACCCGGTAGCATCAAGCCGGGTCCTGGAGATTCCTGATGCCGAGCTTCTGCCCATTCTCTCCATCCCTCAGGCAGTGAGAAATATGCTGCCGGGGATGTTTGGGCAGCTCTTCCGGTGGGAAGAGTATTTGGTTGCGGAAAGGAAAGATGCTATCCGCCCCCAAGGCGATCCCGTGGCTATTGAGCTTACCCCACGGGAATGGGGATTGTAAGCTGTCATTAGTTGGATTTTAATTTTTTACAGCCCCCCATTGGGGCGGGAGGTAGGGAGATGAGCTGGAGAGAAGAAGAAGGATTTGTAGCTACTCTTGACGAAGTAGACGGAGTAGCTAACCGTAGAATTGAATGGTCTTGCGGGTGTATTGAGACGTCCGGGGTAAGGGGGTCGGCTTGGCAGACCGACTTTTGTCCTGAACATAGATATTATGACCCTATAGTGGGGCGGGAGGTAAGGGAGATGGAAAAGTACGAGAGAATGGGTGGGGGATGCGGAGAACTCATCGAAATTAGTGAGTTCTGCCCAATCTGTACGGGTAGAGGAAAGGCAGTACGAATGCGAGAAGAATATACCCTGCAATCAGGTGTGTATAGGGTCTGTTGGCAGGGACATAGATTCCGGCAAACTAACCAGGCAAATATTTTAGATCCCAGCGGGGGCGGGAGGTAGAGGGATGAAAGAAAAGATTCTTCTTCTGCCATGTGCTTTTTGCGCTGCCGAAGGAAAACACGCAAAAGAGATCTGGAAATCTCGTACTAAAACTATGTTATATCAGCATTATGAAAAACACAGCCTTTCTTCTCAAAAGATTGCTGAACTGAAGGAACGACATGCTAAGAGATAGTCAAAATAACCCTAAAGCCCCAGGGGCGGGAGGTAGAACGATGGAAAAGACATACGAAAAAACGTACGCAGTGGAAAAGGCAATCAACTGCATGAACCTAGGGATTGATTTCGATTCCTGGGACAATGGCGAAAGTGAAGAAGTGATTGAGTACCTAGAAGGATTAGCCCTTCCGGGATTTGAGAAGGCTATACATCTGAGTAGGAGAATGCGGCAAGCTATACGCAAGATATATGATGAGGCCCCAGCGGAATAAAGGGAGATGAGGCGGCCTAAACAATAATGCCCCAGGAGGGGCGGGAGGTTGGGAGATGATATACTTAAATTGCGAAAACTGTGGATCACCAAAGGTGTATTTCCACGAACAACCCGAAGGGTCTGATACATATGATTGTCAGACCTGTGGTCATATGGTATTCGTGGATGGGTCAGATTCACAGTCCTTCTGCGAATGCGAAGAGTGTAATTAGGATTGTGACATCAATGCCCCTGGTGGGGCGGGAGGGAGGGAGATGGGAAAAACATTGCCAGAAATGTATAAAGAACTGCCGGACGCTAGGCAAATTCCTGACATCATCTGGACAGCCCAAAAGATTTTAGATGAAATGTCCGAAGTAGCTAAGAAACGAATTTGCCTCCAAGAAGAACTGGAGTCAACCATGATAACGGTAATGTCCTACCTCCATACCTACTGGAGCAAAGAGGAATTACTGAAAGTGGGGTTAATGAGCGAATAGCCCCACCAAAGGGCGGGAGGTAAGCGATGAAAGTATGTGAGAAATGCGGGGAAGAAATTGGCGGGAAGGATGGAGACAATCTTTGTGGGGATTATGATCAGGAAAAAAAGAGACGAGGCAGGCTGTCCAAAAAGGCTAGAGAAAGCGTACTTCGGTCCCTGGGCCTGGTAAAAGTCAAAGGGGCTCTTGGCGGAACTTATTGGGAATAAAATTAATGCTCCGAGAGGGGCGGGAGGTAAGGGAGATGGAAATGGGAAAGCTAATAGGAAGCAAAAGGTACCTCACTGATAAAGTCAAGAGGCTTAAGGGTACCAAAAGGTGCTTCTGTTGTGGTATTTCTGTTATAGATAAGGAGCTAGAGGTGTTAGGAAGTGTTCAGCAAATACTTACAGATTTGGAAGGTGATGTTAAGTTCTTTTATGAGGATGGCAGTTTTGATGAAGAGGATGAGAGATTAACTTATTACTATGGGCTAGTAGTTGTTTGCTGGGATTGTATAGGGAAAGCGTTGGATAGAGAGGAATAATATTATTGCCTTGGGAGGGAGGGAAATGGATTGGGCAACAATGACAACCGCCGAAATTCAGGACCTTGTGGAAGCGGGGAAGAAAGAATTAGATAGCCGGAACCCCGAGGAAGTAAGAGAACTAATCCTGTATACACATGGTTGTAAAAGATCTGCACATTATCACCTGGGCAAGTATAAGCACTGGGCCAAGGTGGTAAAGCAGGTAGATATGACCAAAGCAAATGGGTATGCGTTCATTGGCGAGTTTTTGGGAGTGGGCCAAGAACATAAACTCCCGGGGAACAGTATTGTGATAGAGGTATGTGACCACAAAATAACCGCGTACCAACTCATGGGTGAGGATAAAATAATCCAACTAACAACCGGAGACACCCGGAGTATGTCAGCGGTTATTGACCGTGTCAACCAAGCGATAGAGAAATAAGACAGCCTAAACAATCTTAATGCCCCCAAGGGCGGGAGGGAGCGGGATGAAGATAAGAAAAGAAGATGAGGAAACCATCAAAGAACAGCTCTCAATATGGCACCAACGCTGGTTGGAGATTGGAACAAAAGGTGGCCCATCTGAGCAAGAGATTGTGACTCCTACTATCCACAGTATTTATGATCTGCGTGGTTTTTCGAGGCCCCTAATTATATATGTTGCCTCACCACTAAGTGCTAATATTTTGTTGGGTATCAGCCTTCGTGCCAGCCTGGGTGCCAGCCTTCGTGACAGCCTTCGTGCCAGCCTGGATGCCAGCCTTCGTGCCAGCTCTGGTAACAGCCTGGGTGCCAGCCTTCGTGACAGCCTGGGTGAGAACCTGGATGCCAGCCTTCGTGCCAGCCTTCGTGCCAGCCTTCGTGACAGCCTTCGTGACAGCCTTCGTGCCAGCCTGGATGCCAGCCTGGATGCCAGCCTTCGTGACAGCCTTCGTGCCAGCCTGGATGCCAGTCTGGATGCCAGCCTTCGTGACAGCCTTCGTGCCAGCCTGGATGCCAGCCTTTATACCAACCTTCGTACCAGCCTGGATGCCAGCCTGGATGCCAGCCTTCGTGACAGCCTTCGTACCAGCCTGGATGCCAGCCTGGATGCCAGCCTTCGTGCCAGCCTTCGTGCCAGCCTTTATACCAGCCTTCGTGACAGCCTTCGTACCAGCCTTCGTGACAGCCTTCGTGACAGCGAAAACATAAAATATGAACCCACCTATTTTTGGGGGAGCCAGGAAAGCCATTGGATTTACTTTTATCTGTTTTTTCAAGAAGTTATGGGCATAAAATATCAGCAGGATGCTGCTAAAAAATTATCTATTATGAAAAATTTATGCTCAGCCGGATGGGTGTATTTTTATAAAAACATATGCCTTGTATGTGCCCGGCCCGTTATTAGAACTGCGTGGCAGAATAAACGGCTCATTTTTCACAATCCAGCTGGGCCTGCCATGTTGTTTGAGGACGGATGGGAGATTTATGCTCTGAATGGGGTCAGGGTATCGAAAGAAATAGTTATGACCCGGGCAGAAGACCTTGATCCTCGTCTTATTCTGCATGAAAAAAATGCAGAGATAAGACGTGAGATCGTGAGGAAAATAGGAGCAGAGGGGATACTATACCGATTAGGGGGTAAACAACTTGATAAATGGTCCCTAACGCTGGATGGGGAAGAAATTCATTATGAATTATATAAATGTGAGGGGATAAGGCCTCTACTTTTGAAGATGCTGAACCCTTCATTAAAAGTGTGGGTAGTTGAACCAATTAGAGAGAATGGCTCTCCATATCTGGACCATCCCATCGTGACATGCCGGGATGCTCTTAAATGGCGTTTTAAGGGGAAGGAATTTAACCCGTCACAATTAACTTAGGAGGAGGAAACATGATAGTACAAGGAGATATTTATTTTGTTGCTGCAATATTGCCTAACCATACCAAAAGAATTAAGCATAATGGTAGACTGAAGGAAGGAGAACACACAGGCCATTGCCATGAGATAAGTGAACAAGATCTTGCAAAGGTTGAGTTTTGGGAAGACGAGAAGGGAACCCTATGGCTTCGTGTCTTGAAAGAAACCTTGGTAATCCACCAAGAACACAAGACCGTGACATTACCGGAAGGAGATTACTTTTTTGATTCGCAGATTGAGGATGACCCCTTCGAGGATGAAATCCGAGAAATAAAGGATTAGAGGAAAGGATTGGAAGTAATACCCTTAACCGAGAAAGACGTTAACTGGCAGATTAAGGACTACCTTAATGCCCTGGGTATCTTCTATTTTTGCCCATTACAAGGCTTAGGTGCTTCTCCTGGGGTGAGTGACTTTATTGGCCTGTATAAAGGAGGCAGGTTTTTGGCTATTGAAGCTAAGGCAACTAAAGGAAAAGTAAGTGATTTTCAACGCAATTTTCTTGCTGAAGTCGAACGGCAGGGGGGAATTGCAATTGTTGCTTACTCAATTGACGAGGTGATTAAAGGACTGAGTCAACAATCGCCAGCTAAAGCAGGCGGTCTCCTTGCCTAATTTTTTATGCCCCCAAGGGCGGGAGGTAGGGAAAATGAGATCATACAGTTGTATAGCAGAGATGGAGAGCAGCGTTGTTGATACAGATGGCCTTGTTTATCCTGGCATAATCGGGAAACTTGGGGATAAAGAGGTAAGGATAAAAGGAAAAGTAGTAACAAAGGGATATTTCCCTCGGTTATGTATTCGGTGGGAAAGTGGTGAGGGCAAGGGATTATTTGGAAAGGGATTAATTAGTTATAGTGGTAGACCAATCGACCCAGATAGATTGAGATTATTGCCAAGAGTAAAATAGGGGCATGTATAAATGAGGTAGCCTAAACAATCTAATGCCCCACGGGGCGGAAGGTAGGGAGAGATGGGTAAAACAGGAATATATAATTACCAGGTCCAGGTAGAGGTGTCTCCTGGACGCTACTGTATCTTAGGAGCAATGAAGTATAAAGAAGCTCTGATGAACTTCTTTTCTGAAGCCGTGAGAATAAATAGTAGGGCTGGCTATATATGGCCCCAGACAAAGGCTGGCAAAAAGAAGCTTAAGGCCGATTATATACAGGTAGAGATAAACGATTATGACCGGATTATTGAAACCCCTAAGCAGATGGGAGACCTCACAAATGGTAGCCCCCAAGGAAATCATGAGAAGATTTAAAACGGAGGCCCTGAAAAAAGGGTATACCGTGAAGGTGATAGGTGATTTTGCCTACCGAACAGATCGAAGAAGGAAGAACTGTTACGGGTTCATCAGATTAATTTCAGGGAACCCGTATAAGGTGGTAGAATTTCGACAGAAATAACCTTATTGCCCCCCAGGGGAGGGAGGTAGAGGAATGGACAAAGTAGGATTCAATGAGAAAATGTCTGCTGTGGCAAGGATATTGAAAATGGAGTGGAGACCTGACCTAGAAGCCCGTGGTAATTTTGGCCAACTTCTGGGGGCAGAGCAAATTTGTATTCATGTCAACAATTTAGAGTATAAAACTCCCAATAAAATCAATTTCCGGGGCATCTACCCCCGAGATGCTAAAAGACAACTCTGGACAGGGGAAAAAGAAAATATAGAAATAGGCGTAAGTGTGGATAAATCCCCTGAGCATATTGCCCGGGATTTGCAACGCCGCTTTTTGCCCAAATATATAGAGCATCTTAGGGTTATGACTGAGAAAATCAACAAAATAAATGAGTATAATAGCAAGAAAGAAGCTACTCTGGGGCAAGTAGCTGACCGATTTGGCTATGAAATCAGGGATAATAACCAGGAAGGGATATGTTTTCCACATGGCCTTGGGATATACTCCATCAAAGCATATACTGATATGCAAGTAGAATTAAGCCAAATATATTGCTCCTCGGAGGCTGCGATCAAGATAATTGAGATATTGATGGCGAAAGAATAATAACCTAAGACCAATCGGGAGGGGCGGGAGGTAGGGAGATGAAATATAGAACAGAACCGGAAGGGAACTGTAGACGGATTTTTGCCGTCAAGGAGTTTGGCTGTGTAAAGAACGGAGAAAGAGGAGGCTTAATCGAGTGCGAGGATAATTTGTCGCACGAGGGAGAGGCATGGATATTTCACGATGCCATAGTTTCTGGTCAGGCCAGAGTTTATGGTGAGGCCACAGTTTATGGTGGGGCCAGAGTTTCTGGTGGGGCCAGAGTTTATGGTGAGGCCAGAGTTTCTGGTCAGGCCAGAGTTTATGGTGAGGCCACAGTTTCTGGTCAGGCCAGAGTTTATGGTCAGGCCAGAGTTTATGGTGAGGCCAGAGTTTATGGTGGGGCCATAGTTTATGGTCAATCTGAAGTTTTTGGTGAGGCCAGAGTTTATGGTCAGGCCAGAGTTTATGGTCAGGCCAGAGTTTATGGTGAGGCCACAGTTTTTGGTGAGGCCACAGTTTCTGGTCAGGCCAGAGTTTATGGTCAGGCCAGAGTTTATGGTGAGGCCACAGTTTTTGGTGAGGCCACAGTTTATGGTGGGGCCATAGTTTCTAAGTCCCTATTTTCGGGAACAGGCCTCTTCAACTGGACAAATCTTCCCAATGGACTGGTTATTGGTTGTGAGCTTTCTACATTAGAAGAGTGGGAGGCAAAAATAGAAAAATTAAAGACTATATATGATTTAAAATGGGTTGCTCTCCTAGAAGCCTTAATTCCAGCACTAAAAATAGACAGAGAACGTATAACAGGGTGAGCCCTGGGGTCTGAGCAGCCCCAGTAAAACCCAAGCCCGGTGGCAAGGCCATGCCCAGAAACCATAATGCTCTAGGAGGGGTGGGAGGCAGGGAGATGGAATCTAAAGATGTTGAGAAGATAATGAAGCAAATAGAAGAGGATTGTGAGGAAGCTTGCGGAGGATTTATTGAACCTGGAGCCCACGCAATTATTAAAACTCTAGGGTTAATAGCTATGCTTCTGGCTGATATTCACGATATGGCAGCTCTCTCGGAGGATTACTAAATGAATAATTGGATTGCGAGAGAAAAGGCGCTATTTTGTATCAACTGTGAGGTAATTTTTGAGGCATCTAGGTGCTGTCCTAGATGCCAATCTCACCTGTTTTTGCCGTTGAGCAAATTTCAGGGATTGCAAGCTCAAGATCAAGATCAAGACCACCAGTCAGACCCAGTATCAATCCATTCTCCGTAAAACCATAAGGAAAGGCATGGGGAGCTAAAAGAACAACTAGCTGAATGGTTATAGAGGAGAAATAAGGCATGTCAGAATTTGAATATTTACAAGGTAGGATTATCAGGATGGATGGGCTTAGTAATGCTGAAATACGGGCTGAAGGTAAAGATGAATTAAATAAGCCTGAGGACCCTGATGGCTCTGAGTATCCCGATGGAGGAAAAGCTAGGGAGGAATAATCATGGAGCTTTCAAAAAAAGAACTTGAAGAAATTATTGCTGCTCTAAGTGCTTCTACACATGATATTAATGACTATAACTGTGATGATTGGCCTATAGGTCAGGGTTGTAATGGGTGTAAGGGGGATGAGCTAAGAGAACAGATGATAGCGGTACTAGAGGAAAAAATAAAAAGCCATGAGAAGGAATAAATGAATATGAAAAAATCTCTATCAATTAACCATTGGAATACTGAAAATTTTAGGGAAAGAATGACCATAAAGGAGTGGCGAGAAATATTATTAGCTGAAAACGACCGTATTATTGTTGCCGGGTGCTGCCGGCAAGTTGTAGCTAAAAACATAGGCGCCGGAGTAGTCGAGGTGAGTAAAAAACCATTGTTAGAGGAGGGAGGGGATCAATAATGGGTAGAACAACCTTTGATTTTACGTTCGACTGCGGGCATACGGGACTATTTGTAAGGCGGTTTTCCGAAACTACGGAAAAGGCTGTGGCCAGGTATAGGAAACATACGCCAAATATCCTATGCGACAAGTGCCAGGAGAAGGAGAAGGAGAAGGAGGAAGAGGGAGAGAGAGCTAGGAGTGGATGCGGTATATTAAGGCGTCTGGAGGAGGCTAGCTCATGAGTAAAACATTCCGCAGTCCCCGTGAAAGGTCTCACAATGGCCGGGCCAGGAGAAGAAAAAGGTACGAGAAAAAGATGGGTCTGGAGGAGAAATTTTGCGTTGCGGTAAATCCTAATGGTCGGTTCCATAAATATATTAGTGAGGGAGGAAAAGTATAATGAAGATGGCCAAAAGAATTGTGAATACCCAAGCAATAAGCCATGATGAGTGGCTTGCAATAAGGCAGAAGGGCATTGGGAGTAGCGATGCTCCTGGAATCCTGGGTGTTAGCACATGGGCAAGTCCGCTGTCGGTATATGCCGATAAGCTGGGCCTGGCTGATCCCCAGAAGGATAATGACCGGCTAGAGTGGGGTCGGATCATGGAAGGCCCAATAGCTGAACGGTATGCGGCCAAAACAGGAAGGCCGCAAACCGAGGAGCCTTATATTCTACAGCACCCAGAGTTGCCCTGGATGCTATGTAATCTTGATCGGATTATCCAGGATCCCGAGAAAGGAACTGGAGTCCTAGAAATCAAGAGTTATGATCCGTTCGACCAGGAGGGAGAGGCCAGAATAGATGTTCAAGTCCAATTACAGCACCAGTTAGCTGTGACTGGAGTATCCTGGGGATCAATTTGTGGCCTTGCCTATGGCCGGACCCTAATATGGCAAGATTACGAGCGCAATGATATCTTCATTGAGGCGCTTGTCAAAAGTGAACTGGCTTTTTGGGATTGCGTACTAAAGAAAAATCCCCCTGACCCCGATAGCCACAAGGCTACCAAAGAAGCGATTACTAAGCTCTTTCCAAAAGATACTGGTAAAACTATAAACCTACCCCCCGAAGCGATGAAATGGGCTTTATTTTTAGAAGTGGCCCAAGAAGAAAAGAAAGACGCAGAGGGGGCCATTACACTCATGCAGAACAAGATTGCCCTGGCAATGGGAGATGCTACCATTGGCCGTCTGCCGGACAACTCAGGATTCAGTCATAAAACCCAAAAACGTAAAGCATATCAAGTACCAGAAAGTGAGTTTAGGGTATTAAGAAGACTGAAAACCATAAAAGAGGAGGGATAAAAATATGACCACAGAATTGACGGTATACCAGAAAAAAGTAGCAAGCGTAAGAGACCTATTGGAGAGATCCCGGACACAAATTGCCCTGGCGCTACCAAAACATATGAACGCAGATAGGCTGTTGCGGGTAGCAATGACTAGCGTGCAGCGCAACCCTAAGCTATTGGATTGTTCGCAAGTGAGTCTGATAGCGGCAATAATCCAGAGTGCCCAACTGGGGCTTGAACCCGATGATCTATTGGGTCATGCCTACCTTGTACCTTTTAAAACGACGGTAGTGCTCATCCCTGGGTATAAGGGTCTAATTAGCCTGGCCCGGAGATCCGGAGAGATCAAGGCGGTCTATGCCCGAGTAGTCTACGAAAAAGATCATTTCAAAATATCCTTCGGGATTAATGAAACTCTGGAGCATATCCCGACCGCAGAAGAAAACCCCGGGCCTATAATAGGCTGTTATGCCGTGGCTCATTTTAAGGACGGTGGCTATCAAGTAGAGTGGATGTGGAAGCGGGAAATTGATGCGATCAGAAAAAGAAGCAAGGCGGCTAACGAAGGCCCCTGGGTGACTGACTATGAAATGATGGCCAAAAAAACCGTTCTGCGGCGGTTATGTAAATTGCTGCCAGCATCCGTTGAACTTGCTACAGCGGTGGCACTAGACGAGCGGGCAGAAGAAGGATTGCCCCAGGACCTAGAAACCATAATTGATCTTAGCCAGGAAGAAGGCGCCGAAAAGAACCCTGACAAAGGAAAAAAGAAACTAGACATGCTAACGGAACAACTAGATAAGGAAAAGCCCCCCCGTACGGAAAATATTCCCCTAGCATGTTCCTCTTGCCTCAGGCCCCTTGGCCAAATATTTCACCGGCACAAACAAGATAGTGGAGATGAACTGTATTTGTGTCCAGAGTGCTACAGGAATAGGACGGAGATGTCGGAGGAGAAAGGAGAGAAAACTAATGTATGACGAAAGACTTTTGAAAGACAACGAGGCCGAAAAACCGGAACAGTTACCCCCGGTTGGCTCGATGCCGTTGTTAGATATTGCTATTCTTTTGCCTGAATATTTTTCTTTAAGAAAAAAGGCAAAGGCATTAAAACAAAAAAGAGCTGACATGCACGGGAAGGGGTCAATAGAAAATCAGCGTGGTTGTGAATTGCATGATGATGAATGGGGAGAATGTTTTGAATCGAAATTGCCCGAAGCAGAATGGTGTGATTATTGCCGTGAGCGTCAAGTGGTGCATCGGGAATATCACAACACCGTGAGGCAGGCGCAGAGCATTTGGATGAAAATATACAGAAGATATGGCATGAGCCACTGAGTGATGAAAGGAAATAAACACATGGAAAAACCGACGGAGCAAAGCGAAATCGGTCTTAATGCCATTGTTATGGCCGGGCTTAGTTACCAAGAAACCGTTAATAAGCTCTTCGGTAATGACATTATGTCGAACTCGGCAACGAAGACAAATATCATCGTTGGGCATGAACTCTGGAAACTGACCTGGCGAAAAACATTCAACGGTTTTGACGAGATCGTGAAGCGGGAACACATCGGGAATTATGCTAATGAGTCTTATGCCTACAACAGAGAATGGGAATATAGAAAAAACAGAAACACTGATTCAGTAAAAGTTGGAGAAATATATACTTTATTGGTTGTGCAACCTCTGTGGGTGAGAACTGATGGATTACCAGAGAGGCCATAACGCTGAGGTCAAATGAATATATTAGCGATTGACCCGGGCCCGGAGGAAAGCAGCTATGTTTTGGTAGATCATAAATATAATATCCTCCAGGCCGAGGACATAAAAATTGACGATCTTCTACACTTACCGGGTAAGCACTCACGCTTTTTGGAGGCTAAGATTGATTTAGTATTGGTAGAAAGCATCGTCCCATTTGGCCGGATATTTGGGCATGACCTTATCAAAACTGTTCGGATTGAAGGTCGCATCGTGCAGAGGTGCATGGATCGTAACTTGCCGTACGAGCTTATCCCCCGTAAGCAATATGCTACTGCGCTTATAGGGCAGGGTAGAGGTAGGATAAACGATGCCGGGCTAAAGAAGGCCCTTGAACTCAGGTTTAATCAGAAGTACGGTAAAGGGTCTCTCCTAAACTCCAGCCATCGGCGTAGTGCCTTTGCGATGGCGGTTTGGCGGCTGGATAAAATCTTCTTTCAAAACCGGAGCCTCGTGAAATGAACCAGAAAAAACTAGAAAAAGACAGGAAAAAAACGGTTAGGTTTTTATCCTACTATCGGGATTATGTTGAAAAAAACGAACCCTATGCTACAACGACAATAGCGGATATTGAGGAGCTAATATCCATTATATCCATACCGCTAGAGGAGTTGTTTAACCCGAACATCGAGAAGGAATCATCATGCCATTAAACAAGGTTAAAGCCGGAAGCAATATGTATCAGGGATGGATAACCCATTGCCACTCTCACCTGGGAGGGGCTTGTCCATTTCATTGTTCTTATTGTTATGTGGCTAGTGGTCGTACAAAGAACCATCCCCGTTATAACGGGCCAATAAGATTGATAGAGAGAGAACTAGCTATCATTTATGGTTCCGATAAGACCATATTTATTGAGCACTGCTCAGACCTGTTTGCCGAGGCGATACCACTTGAATTTATTGAGCGCATCATGGCCCATTGTAAGACATGGCCAGATAATACATATGTTTTCCAGACCAAAAACCCTTTCCGCCTTTTCCATTTAGCCCGGGGCAATCTATTGCCCCCAAACGCTATTTTAGGCGTTACCATTGAAACAAATCGAACAATAGCCAAGACCTTAGCTCCAGATGTTTATTCCAGATATAAAGCTGCCTTAAATTTTAGGCGTATAAATTGTCAATTCTTTGTAACTATTGAACCTATTATGGTATTTGATTTGGAAGAATTTGCTGGCCGGATTAGAGATATTGATCCTATTTTTGTCAATATTGGTGCTGACTCAAAAGGACATAATCTTCCTGAACCATCATGGGAAGAAGTCCGGGCCCTGATAGATAAAATTAGAGAAGCGGGAATAGAGGTTAGACTAAAGAAAAACCTGAATAGGTTAAACAAAAAGGAGGGAATATGCCAGGAGAAAATTTCAGAAGTATCGGGCATGTGAAATGTTGTGCCACCTGTCAAAACGCATACCAAGACGAAACATTGGTCTGCACGATAGAGGATAAGACAGGAGACGTGTTGAGACCGGATGTTGGTGATGAGTGTGACCCAGTTTCAATGTTTGATTTGTGTGATGCTTACCGACAAGGAAAGCCTCACGGATGGGATGACTAAAGGAGGAGGTTAAGTTATGGTTATACAAGAAGTCTATGAGAAATTTAAGCATTTAGACCAGTTATTGTCTGATAAAGAATGGCTCTTCCTGGCTAACAACCTTCTCTATGCTATCCTATATGACCTCTGGCAAGCGGTTAAGGAAGCAGCAGAGAATAACAGCGATGGCCAGGACGTAAGGGAGGGATTAAGCAATGGGCATATGTAGAAAATGCGGCCTATGGCACAGTATGGGGGAGTGCCCGCCACCTATTAGGGTTACTTGTGCCTGTTGTGGGAACTCTTTTCTCATGCCTTTAGATTGCAGCGGAATGATAAAAGATTTAACCTGTGGGAATTGTGGAAAGCCAATGACAGAAGCAATCATTACCGGAGATAATAAACCATGAGCGTTTCTTTTTCTTGCCATTGCGAGAAATATAGCGATACGAGAAGGAATCTTCAGGAGACAAAGGATAAAGTAGGAGGTTGAAAGGATCAAGGAAACTTAGCCATGTCTCTAAGAAACTATTGTGCGAATTGTAACTTAAAAATGG